>SXGS01276509.1_pt1 | contig 14247 bp, 18 predicted proteins | sample 3174681 | NCBI WGS metagenome assembly SXGS01 (sample SAMN11356861, study PRJNA531348) | freshwater metagenome | isolation source: freshwater sample F1-80 | place: China: Fuxian Lake, Yuxi | collected 2017-12-25
CGAATCCCTCTCTCTCCGCCATAATTGGGCGGTAATTCGCCTGCAAAGCTTCCACATCGAATGTGGAGTTGTAATCCATGATTCCGATAACGCACAAAATCCGGGTTCTATCTTGGATTGGAAGCCGGATAGGTTGGTTTCGGCGTGAGAGCTTTCGGGTATGTTTTTTTTTGACTATAATGCGCGGCTTTTCGCGCTTTGTTGCATTTGTTTGAGGATTTTTGATGGTCACTATTCGTTTGTCCCGCGGCGGTGCCAAGAAGCGCCCCTTCTATCATGTTGTGGTCACCGACAGCCGAAATAAGCGTGATGGCCGCTATATTGAACGCTTGGGCTTCTTTAATCCGGTCGCTTCAGGCAAGGCGGAAAGGCTCGCTTTGAATGAAGAGCGTATCCAGTATTGGCTGGGTCATGGTGCACAAACCACTGATCGTGTAACGAGTCTTCTGAAGGAATTTCGTAAGAGCAGTGCGGTCGTTGCCGCCTAAATTCTGCTTGCTGGGCGAGTTTTGTGTCCGCCTCGGTTGAGGTTGGTGAGATCGTTGGTGCATTCGGGGTCCTTGGCTGGGTCAAGATCCGGTCTTTTACAGAACCTCCTGTAAACATCCTGCATTACGCTCCTTGGACTCTGGAGTCGTCGGGAGCGACTCGTTGTGTCAAGGTAATCGAGGGCCGCCCTCAGGGAGTTGCTGTGGTGGCTCACCTGGAAGGGGTCGAGGACAGGGATCAGGCCGTTTCGCTACGAGGCGCTCGAATTTCGGTTCCCCGTGAGTGTTTCCCCGAGGTCTCTCCAGGGATTTACTATTGGCATGACCTGGTCGGTCTTGAAGTGTTGACGGTTTCCGGTGTTTCTCTGGGTGAAGTCAGAGGATTGCTTGAGACTGGCGCAAATGATGTATTGGATGTCAGGGGTGACAGAGATAGGTTGATTCCATTTGTGCTGGGTGAATTTGTCAAAGGAGTTGATCTCGGTGAGGGGTGCCTGACGGTAGACTGGGATCCGGAGTTTTAGACGGGGGATGCGATTTGACGTCGTCACTCTCTTTCCCGAGTTGATCCAGCGAGGCTCAGCTGAGGGTGTAACGGGAAGAGCGGTAGATCGTGGCTTGGTCGACCTCAGAGCCTGGGATCCCAGGCAATATGCCGCCGACAAATATCGTACGGTGGATGATCGCCCTTATGGCGGGGGTCCTGGCATGGTGATGAAGGTTGAGCCTCTGCGTGATGCCATCCGGGCGGCTAGGTCTGACTCTCTGTTGCCGGCGAAGACAATTTATCTAAGCCCGCAAGGACGCCTGCTGAATCAGCAGGCCGTGATTGAGTTTTCAAAGCTGCCACGATTGATCCTGGTGGCAGGGCGCTACGAGGGCATTGATGAACGTCTCGTGGAGGCCGAGATTGACGAGGAGTGGTCTATAGGTGACTACGTTCTCAGTGGCGGTGAATTAGCGGCTTTGGTGCTTTTTGACGCGGTGGCAAGGTTGATTCCCGGGGTTCTGGGGCACGCCGAGTCTGCGGAGCAGGATTCGCATATGACGGGCCTGCTAGACTGCCCTCACTACACGCGCCCGGAGTGTGTGGATGGTCGGGAGGTGCCGCAGGTTTTGCAGTCGGGGAATCACGAATCGATAAGGCGTTGGCGATTGCGGCAATCTCTTAATCGGACTCGCTTGAGGCGACCTGACCTCATTGAAAGGATGACGCCAGATCCTGAGCAGCAGGCGTTGCTTGATGAGTTACAGAATGAGATTTTGGTGGACGTAGAAAAGAATTGAGATTAAAGAGAAACACGATGTCAAACATTATTCAGCAGATTGAAAAAGAATGGATGAGCGGTAAGACCATCCCTGCTTTTGCTCCGGGCGACACCGTTGTCGTTCAAGTCAAAGTGAAAGAAGGTGCTCGCGAACGACTTCAGGCATACGAGGGCGTAGTGATAGCAAAGCGGAATCGCGGTTATCACTCTGCTTTCACTGTGCGAAAGATTTCTCATGGTGAGGGCGTCGAGCGTGTGTTCCAGACATACAGCCCACAAGTACAAGAGGTACAGGTCAAGCGTCGTGGTGACGTGCGCCGGGCCAAGCTTTATTACCTACGTGACCTGACAGGTAAGGCGGCGCGTATCAAGGAAAAAATTTAGTCCATCGGCGCCGCTGCGCCTGTGTGTGATGAATTTCAGGAAAAGGGCAGCAATCGCTGCCTTTTTCCGTTTTGAAGCTTCTAGTGGATTGCCGCCTCGCTAATCAGGCGTATGAGCGTGAAATTGCTTTCGTGGCCACGCCGTTTGGTGAAATCCAACTCTCCGCTTCCGGTGGAGTTCTCCTCGATATTGAGGTTCTACCCGCTGGGGCAGAGGTTGCTCAAAGAAAGCAGGTATTGGGTAACGGGCTGCTCAAGGAAGCGGTAGAGCAGATTCTTCGCTACCTTGACGATCCATCGGTCCAGTTTGTCTTGCCGCTGAGGTCTCAAGGCACGCCGTTCCAGCAAGGGGTTTGGCAGGTGTTGAGGCAAATCCCTGCTGGCCGGACGTTAAGCTATGGTGAGCTGGCAAAGTGTGTGCGAAGCGGGCCAAGAGCGGTGGCGTCAGCCTGCAAGTCAAATCGTTTTCCCATCATCATTCCTTGTCATCGTGTCGTCTCTGCTCGTGGACTTGGTGGATACTGCGGAAAAACCGACGGCCCGATGTTGGAAATAAAGCGTTGGTTGCTTGGTCACGAGGGCTATTTTCTGGGTGAAGATCGTGACAGCTCAGTCTGACGGCCTTCTCATTCAGCGGTTTACTGATGCGCTCTGGGTGGAAGAAGGCCTGAGTCTGAATACCCAAAAAGCCTATGCCAGTGATCTTCAGCACTTTCTGGCGTGGATGGCCGGAGCGCGCGGTCGGAGTGTCCTTGAGACTCAAGCGGAAGATATTGAAGTCTACCTCGCTACAAAATACCGGCAACAAGCCAGCAATCGCAGCATGGCGCGCCTGGTTTCCAGTATGCGGAAATTTTTTCGATATTTGATGCGGGAGGGGTGCTTGGTGGATGATCCCACGCTCAGGATAGAATCACCCCGGATAGGGCGACCGTTACCCGCGAGCTTGACCGAATCGGACGTCGTAGCGCTGCTGAATGCGGCGGACACAGAGGATGTTCTGGGCTGCAGGGATCGGGCAATGTTAGAGGTACTCTATGCCACGGGTCTGCGGGTCAGCGAATTGGTCGGGCTGAAATTGAGCCAGGTCAATCTTCGTCAGGGAGTGGTGCGTGTGGTCGGTAAAGGCAGCAAGGATCGTCTCGTACCCTTGGGTGAATTGGCCGAGGAATGGATCGGACGTTACTCCAGCACGGCTCGAACGGCCTTGCTGGGCACCGGTAATAGCGACGACCTGTTTGTGACGGCAAGAGGTTCCGCCATGACGCGCCAAGCGTTTTGGTACATTATCAAGCGGTATGCAGGGCTTGCGGGTATACACAAGCCGCTTTCCCCCCACACGCTCAGGCATGCGTTTGCTACTCATTTGCTGAATCACGGGGCGGATCTGCGTGTAGTGCAGTTATTGCTCGGGCACAGCGATTTGTCCAGTACGCAGATTTATACTCACGTGGCTCAGGAACGGCTGAAAGAACTTCATTCTCGATGCCATCCTCGCGGTTGATTTTTCGAGTTCTGATGGTCCCATGAATACTATGATTCATTCCACAGCTGTAATTTCTCCAGATGTTGATTTGGCCGAAAATGTCTCCGTTGGTGCGTTCGCGGTGATCGAGGGACCGGGCCGTATCGGGGAGGGCTGCGTTATCGAAGCCCATGCCGTCATTCGTCCCCATGTTTATATGGGCCGTAACAATCGTATCCATCCTACGGCGATTCTGGGCGGACTGCCTCAGGATCTTGCCTTCGATTCCGCTACCGTTACCCGACTCGATATCGGTGATGACAACGTGTTTCGCGAGGGAGTGACGATCAGCCGAGCTACCAAGGCGGGGGGGGCGACACAGGTGGGTTCCGGGAACTATTTCATGAATAGCACCCATGTCGGGCATGATTCCCTGTTAGGGGATGGCAATATTCTTGCGAGTGGTGCGACGCTCGGTGGACACGCCCAGGTAGGAGATCGCGTGTTCTTTGGCGGTGGTGTGATGATCCACCAATTTTGCCGCATTGGCAGCTTTGCCATACTTCAGGGGTTGGCCGGTATCAACAAAGATGTGTTGCCCTTCACCATGGTAGGTGGGCGGCCTGGTAAACATTATCGCCTCAATCTGGTGGGTATGCGGCGTGCCGGTGTTGATGGGGAGCGGTTAAAGGCCGTTTCTGCCGCCTTTCGTCTGGTTAGGGCCAAACAAAGTCTTGAGGCGCTGCCGGGTACGCCCGAAGTGAATTATCTGCGTGAATGGTTGAATGCCGATTCACGCCGTGGCGGTTTATTGGGTTTTATCGAAGTCCGAAGTGGTCGTTCGGAGGATTGACGAATGATAATGGCCCGGTTCGTGGAGGAATTTACGCATTGAACGCAATTACTTGTGCTGTCGTAGGGACGGGCTACCTAGGCAAGTTCCATGCTGAAAAATATGCCGCCCTGGATGGGTGTGATCTGGTGGCCGTGGTCGACAGTAATCTTGAGGCGGCTCAGAGTGTGGCGGAGAAAAACCGCACCAGAGCCGTGACGGATTACCGGGAACTCCTCGGCAAGGTAGACGCTGTCAGTATCGTGGTACCCACCAGTCTCCATTTTGAGGTGGCCCGCGACTTTCTGGCGGCCGGTGCCCATGTTTTGGTCGAGAAGCCAATCACTGTCACGGTGGAAGAGGCTGATGAATTGATTGATCTCGCAAGGCAACACGATCGCCGCCTGATGGTGGGGCACTTGGAGCGGTTCAACGCGGCGCTTCTGGGGCTGGATCTGGTTCGCGAAAAGCCGCTTTTCATTGAGTCGCATCGCCTTGCCCCATTCAATCCACGGGCGAATGATGTCAGCGTAGTGCTGGATCTCATGATCCACGATATTGATATCATCCTTGACATTGTGGACTCCGAAGTGGAGCGGATCGATGCCAAAGGCGTGACTGTGCTGACGTCGGATACGGATATTGCCAACGCCCGCTTGACCTTCCGTAATGGTTCAGTGGCCAATGTGACAGCCAGTCGCGCCAGCTTAAAGGTCGAGCGCAAGATGCGCATGTTCATGCCCAATCGTTATATTTCCGTCGACTTTCAGAATCGAGTGTTGGCCCAGTATCGCAAGGGCGAACGAGAGATGTTTCCGGGGGTGCCGGAGATTCTCAGTGAGGAATCCGTCTTTGAAAACGGCGATGCTCTAATGGAAGAAATCAAACATTTTGTCGAATGCATACGCGAAGGGAAAGAGCCCTTGGTCTCCGGAGTGGCCGGTCGAAGAGCCCTGGCCACAGCGACTGAAATTACCCGCTTACTAAAAACTGCCTGATCAAAGGGAAGGGAGAGGACACTGCATGATCCCCATGGTTGATTTGAAAACCCAATATCTCCGGCTCAAGGACGAAATCGACCGGGCTGTGGCGGAAGTTCTGGAAAACACGGCCTTTATCCTGGGGCCGAATGTTAAGGCGTTTGAAGAGGAGGCGGCGGCCTATCTGGGGGTGAAGCATACTATTGGTTGTGCCTCGGGGACGGATGCCTTGCATCTTGCCCTGCTGGCATCCGGTGTTGGACCCGGTGATGAAGTTATTACCTCGCCATTCACCTTTATTGCCACGGCCGAGGCTATTCGTTATGTGGGTGCCACGCCGGTCTTTGTCGATATTGATCCTAAGACGTTCAATATTGACCCGGAGGCCATTGATGCGGCGATTACGGACAAAACCCGGTCGGTCATGCCTGTGCATCTGTTTGGGCAGCCGGTCGATATGGTGCGTATATCCGCCCTGTGTGATGCGCGGGGTCTTCTCCTGATTGAGGACTGCGCCCAGTCTTTTGGTGCCAGCATCAATGGCCGTCAGAGCGGCAGTCTGGGCATCAGTGCGGGCTACAGCTTTTTTCCCAGCAAGAACCTTGGTTGCTATGGCGATGGTGGGCTGGTGGCGACTTCGTCGGATGAGGTAGCAGCCAAAGTAAGGATGCTCCGCAACCACGGTTCCGAGATTCGCTACTACCATGATGTGATTGGTTACAACAGTCGTCTGGATGAAATTCAGGCGGCGATTCTGCGAGTCAAACTACGTTATATCGACGAGTTCAATCGCGAGCGCCGTCGTGTGGCGCACAGCTATTCCAGGCTGATGGCCGATCTGCCGGTGCAAACGCCTTTTGAAGACGGCCTGGGGGTTCACGTTTATCACCAGTACACCCTGCTCTGTGATCGTCGGGAAGCCGTCATGGATGCCTTACAGAAGGCCGGAATTTCCTCTGCTGTTTATTATCCTGTGCCCCTCCACCAACAGAACGTCTTTGCTGATGTTTGCGCGGGGTTGTCTCTGCCGGTCACTGAATCGGTGGCGGCGCGTTGTTTCTCGCTGCCCATTTATCCAGAGTTGGAGGAAGCCGATATTCGTCGCATTGTCGAGGTGATTCACGCCGCACTTAATGGCTAAAACACCTCCTTTAGTGATGCTCTCCGCCGGGGAGGCTTCCGGTGATCAGCATGCGGCCGCTTTGTTTCGGGAGCTTCAGAATCTCATCCCCGATGTGAAGGGAATTGGCATGGGCTCGGCGGCGATGCGTGCAGCCGGCATTGAACTTTGCTTTGACTCTTCCGGTATCGGGGTTATCGGTCTTGCAGAGATTGCCCGCCACTATGGCGAGATTCGCGGAGCGCTTAAGCTTATGCAGGAAACGGCCTGCGAGCGCAAGCCGGATCTGCTGATCTGCGTGGATTACAAGGAATTCAATTTTCGTCTGGCCAAAGCAGCCAAGGCGTGCGGAATCAAGGTCCTCTTTTATGTGAGCCCTCAGGTCTGGGCGTGGCGACCTGGCCGGGTCAAGAGCTATGGTCGCATCATCGACCATATGGCGGTCATCTTTCCTTTTGAATTACCGTATTACGAGGCCTATGGCGTCCCGGCCACCTATGTGGGACACCCGTTAGCCGGCAAGGTGAAGCCCTGTCTGAGCAAAGTGAAGGCCTTTGCGAAATATGGCCTGGCAGGTTTGTCAACAACCCAGCCCAGAGACACTGGAGTGAACCCTGTCATCGGGTTGCTTCCCGGAAGCCGCGCCAATGAAATCAAACGGTTGATGCCGGTAATTCTGGAATCCGCACAGCGACTGAGTAGAGAGTTTCCGAGCGCCCAATTCTTGTTGTTTCAGGCCGCCTCGGTGCCCGATACAGCGATCGCCGAAGCGCTGGCCAGCGTAACCGATCTCAACCTCACAGTGATTCGGGGGCAGGATTACGATGCCCTTCAATGTTGCGATAGCGTTATTACCGTGTCGGGCACCGCAACGCTTGAGATAGCATTGCTAGGGATTCCCATGGTCATCGTGTACCGCCTTGCCCCCCTCAGCTATTGGTTAGGACGTCTACTGGTCAAGGTTCCGTTCATTGGCTTGCCGAACATTCTGGCCGAAAAACCGGTGGTCCGGGAATTTATCCAGCATGAGGCGATCTCGACAAACATTGCTGGAGAAATCAGTCGGATACTCCATGATAAAACTTATGCGGAGAATGCACGGAATGCGTTACTGGCAATCCGTGACAAACTGGGAGATCGAGATGGGTCGGTAGAGCTTGCCCGACTTGCAGCGCAGATGCTGGCCTTGCCTTAGCCCCCGTATTATTCGAGATGAATTTATGAGTCGTGCTTTTGTAAAGGAACTTGACGATCAGGACGACAATGCGGTGCCGGTCAGGCCACAAAGTTCGCATGTCAACTACGTTACCCCCAGGGGTTTGCGTTTGCTTCAGGACAAGGTTCGAGCTTTGGCCGAGGCGCGCAATGCCTTGATGGGTAAGGAGGATCTATCCAGTCAGCAGACCGTACGCGAGTTGGGGCGGGAGCTCTTCTACTTCAATGAGCGCGTCAAGCGCGCTGTTTTGGTTGAACCCGAAGAACAGCCACTGGACAAGGTACACTTTGGCGCGGCAGTGGAGGTCGTGGATAAGGAGGGCAAGCGGGTCAGTTTCGTTATCGTCGGCGAGGACGAAGCAGATGTGGCACATGGCCGGATTAGCTGGGTTTCGCCACTTGCCAATGCCCTCATGAATTCCCGGGTGGGTGATGTAGTGACCTGGAGGCGACCCGTGGGGGATAAGGAGTTGGAAGTGTTGGGTATTCTCAGGGCCTGATCGGAGTGAGCGGCGGTTTGCAGAATGTCTCCATTCGGTGGAGTCAGCGTGCCAGGCGTGTCCGCTTGGTGGTCAAGCCGGCGGGCATTGAGTTGGTGCTGCCGCCTCATGTGAGCGAGTCCGAAGCAATGGGGTTCCTCAGTCAGCATTGTGAGTGGGCCGAACGCAAACTGACCGAGGTCCGAGGGCAGGATAAGCCAGGCTCAGCGCCTCTGGGCTCAGGGAGTCAGGTGCCATTCCAGGGGCGTGATGTACCCTTGATTGTTTATGAGCATGCTGGAAGCCGACTGAAAATAAAACGGATGCAGGACGGGTCGTTTGAGATTTTAGTGCCCCCAATCAGTTCGATTTCCGTAGACCAACAAATCCGTTCCGCACTGTTTGTTTGGGTCAAACAGTGGATGCGTGTGGAGGCCGGCCGGCTGGCTCAACAGCATGGGTTAATGTCTGGTTTGCGGCCCCGCGAGATTCGGATCAAACGCATGAAAACGCGATGGGGAAGCTGTGGTCCGCAGAACGATATCAACCTCAACTGGCTGCTCGCGTTCACGCCACCCTCCGTACTCGAGTACGTGGTTGTGCATGAGATTTGCCATATCCGTCACCGGAATCATTCACGTGATTACTGGGATCTGGTATCCCAGCACTTGCCGGATTGGCGTCACGAGCGCCAATGGCTGAAGTTCCAGGGCGGCGAACTTCTGCGACGATTTGCCTGATATGCTGAAGTTGTCTCAAATAGCCAAATCCCTGGTGGGCTGGTTACCGGTTGTTGCGGTGATTCGTGGCCCAAGTATTTGTGAACCGCAGTGTCATGGACACAGGCAGGGCGCCCGACGTGCGGGGCGTCACACGGTCAGCGGTGAATCCTTTGCCGGGTTGCAATCACTACCCAAGCCCGCCATTGTTTATTTTTGGGCCAGTTGGTGTGGTATCTGCAAGGCTATGCAGTCAACGGTACTTTCCTTAGCCGGCGATACTCCGATGATCACCGTGGCGATGCAATCGGGTGATGTAGTGACAGTCAGGGATTACATGATTGGCCGACCATTTCATGTGCCGACGCTGGTCGACGCGGATGGAAGCGTAGCCAGGACTTATGGCGTCAGGGGAGTTCCGGCCACCTTCGTTTTAGACCGGGAGGGCAGCATCCGTTTTGCCACCACGGGTTATACCTCGGAACTTGGCTTGCGACTTCGCCTATGGTGGGCGAGTCGCTGAGCTTGCGCCATTTTAGGTTCGTCAGTACCCTTCTTTTTCGATGAGATAACGCTGGACGGCGGCTTCATACACCTCGGTCGAAATCTTGACGCCGTAAATCACTGTCTGGCAATGCTCCTCTAGCATAATGCTCAACAGTCGGAAAGCATTGCGTGGAGTCAACTGCCGCACAATGAAGTTGGCTTTGCTCTCGCCTTCGTCCTCAAAAATGTCGGAAATGTGAATCGGGGGGCTACCCGGTTTGCGACCGACGTTCATGCGTTTCTCGATCAGCCGGATCATGTTGTCGGGCGACCAGTTGATCGACGAGATCGTCTTGATTCTGTCACTGCGGTAGTACTTCTTTAGATCGTGAAGTTCGTAGGGCAAGAACATGATGATGCCCAGATGATCGATCTGGAAAAGCTGGTCGTTCAGTATGGGTGTGACCAGTTCGCGCATCTTCTCGGGGTCGCCCTTGATGCTGGTTGGTTCATCGACCCGATCAACCAGCAGGTATACCCCGGCAAGGCCGAAGTAACGGACCAGATCCATGAAAATCTTGAACAGGGTGAACCTGTTTTCAGTGTTTCTGGGGATGCCATGAAACTCAAACAGCCCCACGCCTATTCCCTGGATGGTCTTCACCATGCCTTCCAGGGAGACAGGAACGCCGCGAATGTTCTGGTAAATTTCCCCTGCCAAAAATCTGGCCTGTTTTTTTAGGAAAAAGGGGGCTTTTCTCTCGTATCCTGCGATCAACATGATTCGCCGCAAGGTGCTGATTTTGCTGGAGAGATCATTCGGCGTGTAGTACAAAGCCGAGAGCAGGAGAAACTTCTCGGCGATTTCGCGGTTGTTTTTGAGGAGATCCTCTCGTGGCGTATCAACGATGGTTCGCCAGAGCTCCTCGATACCAAGCTTAAGGATGTAGTCGAGGTGGTCATCCAGTGTGATCCGCGGGTCGCGGTTGATCGGAATTTGTTTTTTACGCTTGAAAAACCGGGTCAGGGCCGATTTGTCTGCGGCATACCCAAGAGGTAGATGGCGTGGCCGCGCCACTTCGGCGAGCAATTCGTTGAATTCCACGTAGGAAATAACGAGGACTTGGTCACGGTAGTCATCCAGGTAGCGCTCCGTGTCGATGCGCATCGACGATTTACCCGCGCCGCGTATTGCAAAAATGACGTAGGGGGTGGGTTTGTCGATGTGCAGGAGAACGGATCGCAGTGACGTGTTCTCCACCATTGAAGTCGAGAGGTACGGGTCACGGTCAGCGTCAAAGATGACGAAGGGGTTGTGTTCAAACTGCCAGACCTGCAGCCACTCTTTGATTTCCATGAAGCTCTCGAATGTTTTTTATGGGTCGGGGGCTTTTGAGCGTCTTCGATGTTGAATGTGCTGCCGGGGGTTGTTGCGGTTCCCTGAATCAAGGAAGGGTCACAATCAAGTTGGTTGGCCCCATTTTTGCCGACGAACTATATCATAGTTGCGACAGGTGAAAGTCTCTCCGACCTAGTCGTAGATGAGTACCCATGGCTGTTTCAAGACTTGTCTGTGAGCCTGTTCACCGTTAATCTCAACGGCCTTTAAACCCTCGCAACGATCCGGTTATTAAATGATGCCTCAGCCCGATTTGAACGATGATCGCAACTCAGTCGAGCCTGATTCAATTCCGTTACAAGACATTCAGCCCAGCTGGAAGCCACTGTTGTGGTTCGGTGGCAGCTTCATTGCGTTGATTGCGCTGTGGGAAGTCTTCCTTGAGTTGGGCATGAATATTTTCACGCTGTTGTTTGATGTCTTGGAGAACATTTGGCTCGTGCTGATCGAGGCCCCGGAGGAGGTGCTGGAAGATCTTCTGGAAGATTGGCTAAAGAACCACTTTCCACATGAGGCTGATCGTTATTCGGAAATTGCCACAGCAATCGGGTTGACGCCGCTGAAACTGGCGCTGATTTTCTTTGTGGCCCGGTGGGGCTGGCGGTGGGCGAGGGCCAAGGTTTGGCTGCGAGTCAGGCGCTGGTTCCACATCCGGGTGACCGAGGTCAAACTGGCTTGGGCCGAATTGGCCTGGCCTTACCGAATTCTGGGTGGGCTGCTTGTTCTGGCACTGCTAGTTCTGTTGATTTGAGCCCCTCCAGTAACAAATGTCGCGTTTTCATTCAATTTGAGGTCACCATGTCCCAGTTCGACAAAGTCAGTGTTCTAAAAAAATCGAACGTCTATTTCGATGGCAAGTGTGTCAGCCACACCGTGTTGTTTGATGACGGTATCCGCAAAACACTAGGGGTGATATTCCCCTCAAGCCTGACATTCAATACCGCCGCGCCAGAGGTCATGGAAGTCGTGAGTGGCCGTTGTCGTGTCCGCCTGGCCGGTGAATCGGAATGGAAGGAATACGGACCGGGTCAGTCGTTCAATGTGCCGGGTCATAGCGCCTTCGATATCGAAACCCTGGAGCTTCTGGATTACGTCTGCCATTTCGGTCGCTGAGTTCAGGTTTCCCAAGGCATTGCCGGATTCAGGGTTCTGGTTTTTTCTCTGACTTTTGCTTCGGAGACCGGGCAGGCCGAATTTTCTTCCTGCTGCTCGCGGGTTCGGCCTGCGTGCGGGTGGGGTCGGATCGGTCCATGCCGTGTTCTTCGCGCCAGACATTTAAATGGGTCAGTGCGGTATTGAGGTCGGTGGGTGACAGTTCATTGGTTAGATGAACCCGCTGATCCAGCGCTTCCTGCTTGCCAAGATCGGCGGCGATCGAGGACCAGACATAAGCGTTGACTTTGCTGGCCGGTACCCCGTCGCCCTTGTCGTAAAGTTCCGCCATCACCATGGCGGCGGCGGCATCACCTGTTTCGGCGGCTTTCAAGAACCACTGTGCCGCCTCGGCATGATTCTCCTTCATGCCAAGGCCGTAATAGAGCATGACGGCCAGCTTGTTTTGCGCTGTTGAATGTCCCTGGTGGGCGGCTTTTTCATACCAGGCGTAGGCCGTGCCGTAGTTCTGCTCCACGCCCAGACCACGCATGTAAAGATTGCCAAGGTTGACCTGGGCATTCGGGTCGCCTTTATTGGCCAGAGGTTTGAACTCGGCTAGCGCCGCAGACCAATGCCCTGCGGTGACGGCGTCCAGTCCTTTCGCCAAATCCGCTTGGGCGAGTGACGTCATCAACAAGAAAGCCAGAAGGGAGGCAATGCTTGGTTTGATCAGCATGGTCTGTGTTCCAGGGTCAGGGCGATTTTGCCGATATGCTGGCTGCTTTCCATGCGTTCATGTGCTTTCGCGGCTTCCTTCAAGGGAAAGATTGAGTCAATCAGGGGTCGCAGATGCCCGGATGCCACCCAAGGCCAGACCTTCTCGCGGATCGCACGGGCCAGCCGGGATTTCTCAGTGAGGCGCTGCGGACGGAGTGTGGATCCGGTCAGGGTCAATCTTTTAAGCAGAATAGGCAAGAGATTGATCTCGGTTTTTGAGCCACCTTGTACGGCAATGATGGCCAAACGGCCATCCGGAGCCAGAGCGTCGAGGTGACGGGCGAGGTAGGGCCCGCCGACGATATCCAGAATCACATCGACCCCAGTGCCCCCGGTCAACTCCATCACGCGATCCCTAAAGTCAGCTTGCTGGTAATCGATGGCCTCGGCGCCCAATGCCGAGCAGACATGGCACTTTTCAGCGTTGCCGGCGGTCGCCAGTACCCTGGCACCAAAAAGCTTTGCCAGCATGATGGCTGTGGTGCCAATGCCGCTGGTGCCGCCATGCACCAACAGGGTTTCACCCGCCTGCAGATGACTGCGTTCAAAGACGTTGGACCATACCGTGAACAAGGCTTCAGGAAGGGTAGCGGCCTCTGCGAAGCTCAGGTTTTCTGGAATGGGCAGACACAGTTCCGCCGCCGCCAGGCAATATTCGGCGTACCCGCCCCCTGTCACCAGGGCGCAAACCTTATCGCCCAACATGATGTCTTTAACCGATCCATCGATCGCTACGACCCGGCCGGCAATTTCCAGCCCAGGAATGTCGGAGGCACCTGGCGGCGGGGGATAGAGTCCACGGCGCTGCATGAGATCCGGCCGGTTGACGCCAGCCGCCATCACTTGGATCAGGACTTCTCCCGTGCCGGGGGACGGGATAGGGCGGTCAATCAGCGCAAGAACAGACGCATCTCCCGGGGCCTCGATGATGATGGCTTTCATGGTCGAGGGTAAGCTCGTCGGCATGAGGATATGACGGGTCGCGGTCAGTGGTTTTTTGGATGCAGCACGGTGTTGCGTGGTGGCTGACTGACATCCATCTCCGGGTGATCCAGAGTGAAGTGCAGCCCACGGCTTTCCTTCCGCAGCAGGGCGGAGCGGATGATCAGTTCGGCCACAATCGCCAGGTTGCGCAACTCGAGCAGGTCATTAGTCACGCGGAAGTTTCCATAATAATCGCTGATTTCCTGCTTCAGTAGCTCCACTCGGCGCAGGGCCCGCTGCAGTCGTTTATCGGAGCGAACGATGCCGACATAGTCCCACATGAAGCGACGGATCTCGTCCCAGTTATGTGCAACCACCACGTCCTCATCTGAATCGGTGACTTGCGATTCATCCCAGTCGGGAAGTTCCGGCGGAATGGGGCGTTCATCCAGGGTTGACAGAATGCGTTCGGCGGCCTGCTTGGCAAACACCAGGCAGTCCAGCAGCGAGTTACTGGCCATGCGGTTGGCGCCGTGGAGTCCGGTACAGGCCGCCTCGCCAATAGCGAGAAGGCCGGGTAGATCAGTACACGCCTTGTGGTCGGTCAGGATGCCACC
>SXGS01163485.1_pt1 | contig 14245 bp, 21 predicted proteins | sample 3174681 | NCBI WGS metagenome assembly SXGS01 (sample SAMN11356861, study PRJNA531348) | freshwater metagenome | isolation source: freshwater sample F1-80 | place: China: Fuxian Lake, Yuxi | collected 2017-12-25
ACGTCGAGCCGCACCGCTGGGCGCCGACGCGCGCCGCGCGCTCGCTCGCGCACGATGGGCGGGTCTGCGCGCCCGTCTGGTTCACTGTCGGCGACCGCCGCGCGCACCGGGCCGCCCACCGCGGCGGGGCGCTGGGCCCTGCTGCCCGAGCGCGACGACGACGTCACGCGGCGCACCGCGCACCTTGCTGAAACCCTGCTCGAACGACACGGCGTGGTGACCCGCGGCGCCGCCCAGGCTGAAGACGTCGCCGGCGGCTTCACCCTGCTCTACAAAGTGCTCGCGCAGCTCGAAGAGGCCGGACGGGTGCGGCGCGGCTACTTCGTCGACCACCTGGGTGCCGCGCAGTTCGGCACCCCGGCGACCGTCGACCGGCTGCGCACCTTCACCCGCGACCCCGACGCGGCCCCCGCGCTGCAGGCCGTCGTGCTCGCCGCCACCGACCCGGCAAACCCGTACGGCGCGGCCCTCCCCTGGCCCGACGCGCGGGTCGACGCGGCCGCCGAGGCGCGCGGCGAGTCGACCAAGCACCGCCCCGGTCGCAAGGCCGGCTCGCTCGTCGCCCTCGTCGACGGGCACCTCGCGGTCTACCTCGAGCGCGGCGGGAAGAGCGCCCTCACCTTCACCGACGACGAGGCCGAACTTGCCGCGGCCGCCGCCAAGTTGGCCGCGACCGTGCGCGCACGCCTGCGGTCGCTGCGCGTCGAGCGGGTCAACCAGCACAGCGTGTTTGGCACGGTGCTCGCCGACGCCCTCACCGCCGCTGGCTTCGTCGCCACGCCCCAGGGCCTCAGACTGCGAGTGTGATCGCGTGCCCGAAGGAGACACCGTTCACCGCGCAGCCCGCCGGCTCGACGCCGCCCTCACCGGGCGGGTGCTGACCCGCTGCGACGTGCGCGTGCCGCAGCACGCGACCGTCGACCTCAGCGGCGAAACCGTCGAGGGCACGGAAGCCTTCGGAAAGCACCTGGTGACGCGCACGGCGAGCACGAGCATCCATTCGCACTTGAAGATGGAGGGCGTCTGGCACGTCTACGCCCGCGGCGACCGGTGGCGGCGGCCCGCCTTCGAGGCCCGCATCGTGCTCGAGGCGGGCGAGGTGCAGGCCGTCGGCTTCGCGCTCGGCCAGCTCGACCTCGTGCCGCGCGCCGACGAGGGCACGCTCATCGACTACCTGGGGCCCGACCCGCTGCGCGATGAGTTCGACCGCGCCGAAGCGCTCGCGCGGCTCACCGCCGACCCCGAGCGGCCCATCGGGCTGGCGCTGCTAGACCAGCGAGTGATCGCCGGGCTCGGCAACGACTACCGCAACGAGACGCTCTTCCTGCGCGGGGTGCTGCCCGAGACCCCCGTCGGCGCGACCGACGCCGCCGCCGCACTCGACCTCGCGGTGCGGCTGATCCGCGCCAACCGAGACCGCAACGAGCGCACGACCACCGGCGACACCCGTCGCGACAAGCGGCTGTGGGTCGCCCATCGCGACCGCAAGCCGTGCCGCCGCTGCGGCACCCCGATCAAGCGTGGGCTGCTCGGCGAGGACGCGCTCACCGAGCGCATTACCTGGTATTGCCCGAGCTGTCAGCGCTAGTTGGTTGGGCGCAGACGGGATGCGCGACGCAATTCGCGCATCCCGTCACCGCTATCGCGCGCTCAGTACCGGAACAAGCTCTGCCAATTCAGACCGTTAACGTCAGAAATCAACGCCAGCGACGTCGTCGCAACGACGATGCGGCCACTGTCGGTGATTGCCAGCGCCTCGGGCATGATGGGCGATTCGCCGAGCTCTTGCCACGCCACCCCATCGGATGAGGTGTGCAGCACCCCGGCGGTGTCGACCCCCACGATGCGCGGGTTCACGGCATCACCGTCGGTGTTGGCCACGAGCACGAGGAGCGGCGCAGTCTCGGCAGGGGCAAAGGACGCCCCCGCATCGGCAGAAGCCATCAGCCCGTCGGGAGTCGTCGCCAGTAGCGTCGCACCATCCGGCGACCATGCCAGGCTGCGCACGGGCGCAACCGCGCCCGATTGCCAGCTCGCACCGCCGTCAGAACTCGACACCACGGCACCAGAGACCGAATCCCACCCCGCGACCGACGGACCGTGGGCCGCCATGGCGTGGAAGTCGACCTCGCCGTCTAGCGCGATGACCTCGGCAGCGCCATCCGCGCTGAGCGTCTTCACACCCAGATTGGCCGGGCCGGTCTCGTCAGGGGCCGGATGGCCGGAGAACAGGATGCGCCCCGCCGCGCGCACCATGCCCATCGCGTCTCCACGCCACGACCCGACGCGTTCGAGGGCCTGGGAGCCGTCGTCAGTCACGCTCGCGCCGTAGATGCCCGCGTGCGTCGCGACGCGAATCTCGCCCGTTGCCTCATCGACGTCGATCGCGTGCACATGCGTGACCGGCGCGGCAACGTCGTCGAGAGAGACCTCGCCGGTCACTGGTGGCCCGGCGTCACTCGGCGTGCATCCACTGATGGCGACAGCACCCGCGATAGTCAGAACGATCAGCGACGGAATGCGAGCCGTCACCGGGCAAGCCACTCGGTCATGATGTCGATCTCGGCCTGCTGCGCGGCAATCATGCCCTCGGCGAGCTCGCGAACATCCGGGTGCTGACCGTCGTCGATCACGTCGCGCGCCATGTCGATCGCGCCCTCGTGGTGCAGGATCATCTGCTCAAGAAACAGCGTGACGGCCTCGTCGCCCGACGCCGCCCGCAGCTCGTCGAGCTGGTCATCGGTGAGCATGCCATCCATACCGCCATGACCGCCATGACCGCCCATGCCGCCCATTTCAGGCATGCCCCAGTCGTCGAGCCAGGCGCGCATCTGGGCGATCTCGGGCTCTTGCTCATCGGCGATCTGCTGCGCGAGCTCGCGCACCTCGCCGGGGAGCGCCTCTTTGTCGCGCATGATCGTCGACATCTCGACGGCTTGCTCGTGGTGCGGAATCATCATCTGCACGAACATCACATCTGCCGGCGAGACCGAGGCGTTGGCCGGGGATGACGCCGACGGTGCGTCGACCTGCGGGGTCGAACACGCGGCCAGCGTGGGGGCGAGTGCGAGGGCTGATGCCAGCGCGAGAGCGGTAGTGAAGCGCGTGGAGCGCATGAGAAAAACCTTTCCGTCAGGAGGGGATCGAGAGATGGAGGGGTGCCGAGCAGCGACTCGGCGGGGTCTCTCTTACTGGCGGATCACACTCAATTCTTCTCGGCACGGCGCCGTCGGCACGGCCTCGGTGTGCGGAGACACAGTGACGGCGTTCGCGGGTTCAGCGGCCGCAACGAGCGGCGCACCGGCGGGGGGCACGAGGCGCACAGACACGAGCAGAGCCGTCAACAAAGCGGCGCAACTCATCAGAAGCGCGTCGTGACCCTGTGTCTCGCAGTCACTGCAGGCCGCACCGGGCACCTCGTGATGGGCCCCGGCCTCAACGACGCCGCTCGTCTCCGCGACACTGTGCTCATAAGCAGCAACACTGTGCTCGTGAGCAACGAGTTCGTGGCTTGCCTCGGCAGCGTGGTGCGACACCATCGCGACCCCCGAGACGGCCAGGGCAACGGCCAGAGCAAGTCGAACGACCCGCTCGAACACCCTGATACCCATGGGGGGTATGTTAGCAGGCTGCAGTCGCCGCGACAGACGGATGCGCGTGGCTCAGCCCGCATCGACGTCGCGCACCGCGGCCGGTCGCCAGGCGACCAGGCGCAGCAGGGTCGCCGCGACGAGGCCGATGGTGCCGGCGATGATCAACGGCAGGCCCAGCACCTGCATGAGGCGGGCGGGCAGGAAGGCGCCCGCATCGTACGTCGACGCCGTCTGCAGGGCGCTGAAGGCGAACTCGGCGGCGATGGTGAGCGCGATTCCGCCGACCAGGGTGAGGGCTCCAACGATCCAGAGTGCGCGCATCCACGGGTTGCCGACGACGATCACCTCGAGCGGTGCGCGACCGACGGCGACCGGTGCGGCACCGGTCACGAGCACGGCCGGGTCGACCTCGGGGCCGCGGGGCGCCGACGTCTCGCGACGGGTCGGCGTTGCGGAGGCGGGTCGTGCGGTCGCGGGTGGTGCGGTCGCGGGTGGTGCGGTCGTGGGCGGTGCGGTTGTGGCGCTGCGCGAGGAGGGCGCCGGAAGGGCGGAGCCGTCGCCACCGCGCTGAAAGACGCGCGGATACCGCGGGTCAAGCGACGGGTCAGTCATGGCGGCTCCTCGGCGGTGGGCGAACGAGGCTCAGAGTAACCCGCCGCGCCGCGCGGTGTCCGAGCGCGCAGGTAGCCTCGCAGCATGCCGCGCACCCGCCCCCGCTTCGCGATCAGGATGCGCGTCGCGGCTGTCGCGGTTTCGCTCAGTGCCGCGCTCGGCGGCTGCGCCCTGCTGGCTGACGTCACCACTCCGACGACGGAAAGCGACGAGCGAGCCACCGGCGAGGTGGCGTCCATCACCGACGGCGACACGCTGCGCCTCGTCGTCAACGGCGAAGAGTTGCGGGTGCGTCTCACCGGCATCGACACCCCCGAGCTGCGCGAGTCGGAGTGTTTCGCCGACGAGGCACGCGACGCCCTCGCTGCTCTCGCACCGGTCGGCTCGCGCATCGCGTTCGAGTACGACGACGAGCGGCGCGACCAGTACGACCGAGAACTCATGTACCTGTATGCCGCCGACGGCACATTCATCAACCTCGCGCTCGTCGAAGGTGGGTACGCGCGCGAGCTGCACTACTCACCGAACTACCGCTACCGCGATCAGATCGAGTCGGCCGAGGCCGCGGCGCAGGCCGCCGCCGCAGGCCTCTGGGGCGCCTGCTCGTAGCGGTGCCGGCGTCTTAGGCGGCTGAACTCCGCCGTCCGTTGTGGACGAGCCTCGCCCTGAGAGCGTGACTACCGTCGAATGACGTGCATCCCCTTCTTACACCGACTCTCGGGCTAGTGATTCTGTCTATCGCGACGCTGCTGATCGGCAGAGCCGGACGCGACGGCGCCCTCGGGCGCAATCGCGCAGTGGGCATCCGAACGAGCGCAACCCTTGCGTCTGATGCCGCCTGGCTGGCTGCACACCGCGCCGCCGCACCCCTGGTTCAGAAGGCCGCCACTGTGGCTGGCACGCTCGCGGTCGTCGGCACCGCTGCCATGCTGTGGACCCCTCCGGCGTGGGAGGCCGCCGTCTTCCCCACCGTGGTGGTCATGGGCTACGCCGTACCGGTCGCGCTGCTCGTGCGAGACATGTTCATCGCCGACCGCGCCGCGGCCGAGGCCGCGACCGGCGAGGGCGCGTAGCCGCGCACAGAGTGGGGCCGTGCGAGACCCGTCACCGGCCATCCGCCGCCCGGGCTGCCGGCACGCCGCACCCCGCGAGCGCACTCACGTTGCCACCCGCGCCGCCTCGTCACCACCGGCAGGTCTGTGCCCACCGCCTGACTTCCTACTCCGGTGTAGGAAGTCCTACACCGAAGTAGGCGCCGCGAAGCGGGGGACACAGGGACGGGACACAGGCGCGGGACACAGGGACGGCGCGCGGGGCGAGGGACGAAAGGCGGCGGTAGTCGGGGGCCGTTCGCCGTCGCAGGCACCACGCGGGAGCCACACACGCGCAACCACCCAGGCGAGCACGTCCGCGGGTAGCCCGCTCCTACGCGCTGAGCGGCTCGATCAGCTGCGGGCCGTCCCCGCGCAGCGGCGCCACGGCGTGCAGCTCGAGCCGCTCGAGCACCGCGTCGCTCTCGGCGACCATCGCGTCGACGAGCGACTGGTCACCTTCGACGGTCGGGTCGAGCCACTCGTCGACAACCTCGCGCGGCAGCATCACGGGCGCCCGATCGTGGATGCTCGCCGCCGGCCCAGCCGCCGCTCGCGTCAGAATCGTAGCCGTCAGCATCCATTCGGGGGGTTGCTGGCCGTCGGCGACCGGCGGGCGCCACCACGAGTAGAGACCCGCGAACGACAGCTCACCCTCGACGGGGTCGTGAATGTAGTGCGGGGTCTTGACCGGTTTGCCGTCGACGCCGGTCGTCGTGTGCCACTCGTAGTAGCCGTCGGCGGGCAGGATCGCCCGCGAACGCACGAGCGCACCCTTGAAGGTCGACTTCTCGCTCACGGTCTCGCTGCGGGCGTTGAAGGTCGGGTACTTGCTGGCAAGTTCTGTCGCCCAGCGGGGCACGAGCGACCAGCGCGCACCCGTCACGAAGCGGCTCGGCGGCACCTCGTCGGGGTCAGTCTTCGACAGCCGGTCGACGACGATCGGCACCCGCTGGGTGGGCGCGATGTTCCAGCTCGCCGGCATGGCGACGGTGTCGACCTCGTCGGCCTCGAAGTAGCGGCCGAGTTCCTCACCGCTCTTGGTGTTCGCGTAGCGGCCGCACATCGCCTTCGGCCCCTCAGACCTCGTAGTCGACGGTCGCGCGGTCGATCATGAGCGAGCGCACGACCGTGGCCGCCTCAATGTGCGCGGGGTGGTTGGCGTACACGGCGAGCGCCTCGCGGTCGTCGTGCTCACTGATGAGCACCGCGTGCCAGTTGGCCTCGAGCAACCCGATGTCGGCGCCGACGGTCAGCGAGCGCAGGCCCGGCACGACGCCGACGAGCGCTTCGAGCGGGGCGGCGAAGCGGCGAATATCTGCCGCTCGCTCGGCCTCGCTGGAGGCCAAGCGGAAGAACACGACGTGCCGGATCATGCTGTCTTCTCCTTCAGCGCGGTGCGCAACCGCGTTTCGTCAACGCGCCAGATGGTGTGCACGGCGCCGTCGATCATGACCACCGGAATCTCATCCCAGTGCTTCTCGTTCAGTGCCGCGTCGCTGGAGATATCGCGCTCAAGCAACTCTGCCGCTGGCACCTCAGCGACGACCCGCTCGACGATCGGGCGGGCGTCGTCACACAGGTGACACCCCGGCTTCGTCAACAAGAGAACCTCGATGCGCGACACGGGGTCAGCCTACGCCCGTGCCTAGACTGGATGCTGATGGCCGCCCTCGACGACGACGCGACGCCGCCCGGCACTCCGCCGCGCGACGGTGCCGCGCAGCCGCCGAGCGAGACGCCGATCATCGCCTTCTTCGACGTCGACAACACCCTGATGCGGGGCGCGAGCGTCTACCACCTCGGCTGGGCCGCCTGGAAGCGCGGCTACGTCACCTTCGGCGACCTGGTGCGCTTCACCTGGAAGCAGCTGCGCTTCATCGCCGTCGGCGAGAACCACGCGCACCAGTTGGCCGCGCGCGACCGTGGGCTCGAGCTGATCGCCGGGCACACCATCGCCGAGCTCGAGTCGCTGGCGATCGAGACCTACGAGACGCGCATTCAGAAGCTGCTGCTGCCGGAGACGGTGGGGCTCGCCCGCGACCACCTCGACAAGGGCCACGAGGTGTGGCTGATCACGGCGACACCGGAGGCCTGCGCGCGAGTGATCGCCGAGCGCCTCGGGCTGACGGGCGCAATCGGCACGCGCATCCGCGACGTCGACGGGGTCTTCACGGGTGAGCTGCTTGGCCACGTCATGCACGGCGCCGAGAAGGCGCTCGCGGCAAAAGAGCTGGCGCTCGAGAAGCACGCCCACCTCGACGACTGTTGGGCGTACTCCGACTCGCGCAACGACATCCCGCTGCTCGAGTTGGCGGGAAACCGCGTCGTCGTGAATCCCGACGCGGCGCTCAAGCGGTACGCGAACGCGCGGAACTGGCCGATGATTACGGCGGGTGCGGCGAGCATCCGAGCGCAGCGTCGTCGCGTGCGTCGCGAAGCGCGCGCGGTCGCAAAAGGCGCCCGCTAAGCGAGCACCTCGCGCCCGACGCGTGGGTTAACGCCGAAGCGCCCCGCCCAAAGGCGAGGCGCTGGCTGTCGGGCGGATGCCCTACTTCTTGTTGCGACGCTGGTGACGCGTCTTGCGCAGCAGCTTGCGGTGCTGCTTCTTAGCCGTCCGCTTGCGGCGCTTCTTGATGACAGAACCCATAAAAATCCTCTGGTCGTGCGGACGAACGGACTCACGGTCCGTTCAGACCGCGTCGATAACCGGGAGAGTCTATCGCAGGGCGACGGCGCGCCGCAGACGACCGGTTTGGGGGATGCTCAGCCGACGTCGCTGAGGCCCGGACGGATCGCGTCGGCGACCGCCGATTCGGGGATGCGGAACGAGCGCCCGAAACGAATGGCCGGCAGGTCGCCGGCGTGCACCATGCGGTAGACGGTCATGGTCGACACGCGCATCATCTCAGCGACCTCAGCCACCGTGAGGAAGCGAACCTCCGAGAGATCGCGAGTCATCTGTCGTCCTGTCGTCAAACCGACGGCGCGGGCCTGCATGCCCGTACACCGTGTTCACGGTAGGGGCTGGTGTGACGGAAGTAAAGACGCCACAACAGGGGGGGTGACTCGGCCGACCGCGGAGGTCAGTCTTTGCGCCAGGGCAGGCGCTTCGCGACCGTCTCCTGTGCGTCGTGAAGCTTGTCGCCCACGACGTGCAGGCGCTCCTGCGCCTCGTGGATGACCGTGCGGGCCTGGTGGGAGGCGTCCGCCGCCGCCCGACCGATTGTGCTCGCCGGGCCGGTCAGTTCGACGCCCGCCCAGGCCGCGAACGCTGCGCCGCCCTCGCCGTGTTCCTCGTCGAAGTCGACCGACAGGAAAGGAATCAGGAAGTCTTCGACGTCTTCCAGCGGCGTCGAGTCGAGGCGGTAGTAGCGGTGCTGGCCTTCCTCACGCACCTGGACGAGGCCGATGTCGCGCAGCACCTTCAGGTGCTTTGACACCGTCGGCTGGGTCGCATCCATGCGGTCGACCAGCTCGCTGACCGCGAGCTCACCCTCCTTGTTGTCGGGCGACAGCGTCGCGTCGAGAAGGTGCTGAAGCAGCTCGCGCCGCGTCGCGTCGGCGATCACGCTGAAGATATCGGCCATGTCACCAGGCTAGTTCAGCCCGGGCCGGGAGTACCATGGCGACCGGCCACACGGGCCAAGGAGGCACGAGATGGCCGAACGACGTCGGGTGGGCGCGCTGGGACGCGCCGCTCCCCAGTCGTCGATGGCGCGCATCCAGGCGTTCATTGATCGCCACCTGGTGTCGTCGCCCGCCCGCTTCGCGATCGTCATCTTCACGGGGCTCATCCTGATCTTCACAGCGCTGCTCGCGTTGCCGATGTCGAGCGCAAGCGGTGAGCCGACACCGATTGCGGATGCACTGTTCACGGCGGTCTCGGCCATCTGCGTCACCGGGCTGGTCACCCTCGACATGTCGACGCACTGGTCGGCATTTGGACACGCGGTCGTGCTGCTCGGGTTCCAGGTGGGCGGCATCGGCGTGCTGACGCTCGCGAGCGTGATGGGCCTCATCGTGTCGCGCCGCCTGGGGCTGCGCGCGAAGCTGCTCGCGGTGAACGACGCGAGCCAGTCGCGCGTCACCTCGGGCGCCGGCAACGACTCGCAGGCAATCCGTATTGGAGAGATTGGCGGCCTGCTCGGCACGGTCGCCCTCAGCACGCTCGTCATCGAGCTAGCGCTGTTTGCGTCCATCTTCCCCCGCCTGCTCACGGCCGGCTTTTCGCTCTGGGACTCGACGTGGCAGGGCTTTTACCTGGCCGCATCCGCTTTCACGAACACGGGCTTCGTCCCTCTGGTCGACGGCATGGAGCCGTTCGTCTCCGACCCCTGGATGCTGCTGACGATCGCCGTCGGGGTCTTCCTCGGCTCCCTGGGCTTCCCGGTGATTTTCGCGCTGTTCCGCCTCGCGCGGTTTCGGGCACGGCTTGGCGTGCACGCCAAGCTGACGCTGTTCACGACGCTCATTCTGATCGTGCTCGGCACGATGCTGATCATGGTGCTCGAGTGGAACAACGGCAGCACCATCGGCGGGCAGTCCCCCGTCGATCGGCCTCTCAACGCCTTCTTCCTGTCGGTCATGACCCGCTCGGGCGGCTTCAGCCCGATCGACGTCGGCGCCATGAACGGCTCGACCCTGCTCGGCATGAACATGCTGATGTTCGTCGGCGGCGGGTCGGCGTCGACCGCGGGCGGCATCAAGGTGACGACGCTCGCCGTGCTGTTCTTGGCGGCCTTCGCCGAGGCACGCGGTGTGAAAGACATGGAGGCATTCGACCGACGGATTCCTGTCGATGTGCTGCGCGTCTCCGTGTCGATCGTGCTGTGGGGCGCGACGATCGTGGCGACCTCGTCGATCATTGTGCTGCACATCACGAAGGCACCGCTCGATTACGTCTTGTTTGACGTCATCAGTGCGTTCGCGACGTGCGGCCTGTCGACCGGGCTCACGAGCAACGAGCTGCCCGACGCCGCGAAGTACACGCTGGCCGCGACCATGTGGGCGGGCCGCGTTGGTACAGTGACGCTCGCCGCCGCGCTCGCCGCGAGCCAGCGACGCCAACTGTTCCGCCGAGCAGAAGAGAGGCCCATCGTTGGTTGAACGCATTCGGCACGACGCTCCCGTCATCGTGATCGGGCTGGGGCGATTTGGCGCCGCCACCGCCGGCCAGCTGCAACGTCAAGGCCGCGAGGTGCTTGGTGTCGATGAAGACCCCGTGCTCGTGCAGAAGTGGGCCGACCGCATCACCCACACTGTGCAGGCCGACGCCCGCTCGATTGACGCGCTTCAGCAGATCGGCGCGCAAGACTTCTCGATCGCCGTCGTCGCGACGGGGTCGTCAATCGAGTCGAGCGTGCTCATCACGGCGAACCTCGTCGACCTTAAGGTGCCGCAGATCTGGGCGAAGGCGATCAGCCAGTCGCACGGCAAGATCTTGGCCCGCATCGGGGCGAACCACGTCATCTACCCCGAGCTCGAGGCCGGCGAGCGCGTCGCACACCTGGTCTCGGGGCGCATGATCGACTTCATCGAGTTCGACGACGACTTCGTGCTGGTGAAGATGTACCCGCCGAAGGCGATTCGCGGGCTGTCGCTCACCGAGTCGCAGGTGCGCACGAAGTACAACATCACGGTCGTCGGCGTGAAGAGCCCCGGCAAGCCGTTCACCTACGCCACCGAGCAGACCGTGGTGTCGAACCACGACCTCATCATCGCCTCTGGCACCGAGCGCGACATCGACCGCTTCGCGTCGCTCGACGACTAGCGGCGAGCGGCAGCCCTCCCGCGGCTAGCTACCCGCGGCGAGCTCGCGCGCCCGGGCGAGCGCGGCCTCGGCCGCCCGCGTGAAGAGCGCGTCGAGCTCGGCGCCCTGCAGCACGCCCACCGCCCGCTCGGTCGTGCCCTTGGGGCTCGTCACGCGGCGGCGCAACTCTTCGGGGTCGTCGTCCGACGCCTCGAGTAGCCGGGTCGCCCCGATGAATGTCTGCTCGGCCATGAGGCGGGCGACCCCGTCGTCGAAGCCCATGGCGCGTGCGGCCTTCGTGAACTCTTCGATGAGCAGGAACACGTAGGCGGGGCCCGAGCCCGAGATGGTCGACAGCGCGTCGATCTGCGATTCGGGCAGCTCGACGACCGTGCCCACGAGGCTGAACAGATCGTCAGCCAGCGCGAGATGCGCGGCGGCTGCCCGCGAGCCCGCACTCACGCCCGTGACCCCGCGGCCGACCAGCGACGGGGTGTTCGGCATGGCGCGCACGACGGGGTTCGGCACGACGGCCTCCATGGTCGCGGTGGTGATGCCCGCGGCGACGCTGATGACCACTGCGTTGGGGGCGAGCGCGGGCGCGAGCTCGCGCAGCACGTCGACGATCTGGGCGGGCTTCACGCCGAGCACGACGACGCCTGCGCCGTCGACGGCCCACGCGTTTGCCGCACTGTCGTGCTCCATCGCCCGCGCATCCACCCCGTCGGCGCGGAGTGCGGCGGCCGACGCCTCCGAGCGCGTGGTGACCCGCACCGGAACGGGGTAGGCGCCGTCAACGGGGCGCCGAAGGCCCGACAGGATCGCACCCCCCATCGAACCGGTGCCGATGATCGCGATCGGGGGAAGGGGTGCTCGCTCACTCATGCCACGAGTGTAGGTTGGGGGCACTCGAACGGGAGGATGCGGAATGACCGACCACAACGACCGCGAGACCACGACGACCGCCGGCGCCACGAGCGCCCCGGTTGACCCCGGCCAGGCGATGGCCATTCGTGAGGTGCTCATCGGCACGCCGGGCGTGCAGACCGTCGGCGAGGTGGTGGTGCACCGCCTCGAGAAGGGCGGCCAGTTCGTCACCGCGACCCTCGGCTTCGGGCGGCGCACTCCGGTCGTTGACGTCGTGGCCGTGCTCACCGAGGTGAAGGCGGGCATTCGCGCCGCGCTTCCCGACGTGCGCAACATCGTGCTCGAGCCTGAAGTGGCCAGGCCCCGCACCGACGTCGAACCGCCCACCGACACGATCATCATCCGCGGCGCCGACTAGCGCTGAATCCCGCGGTTTGTGAAGGCCGCTCGCTAGGCTTACGGCATGGAATTCCTCTACCACTTCCTTCTCGTTGGGCACTTCATCGGCCTCGCGGCGATCGTCGGCCCGTTCCTCGTGCAGATGCGCAAGAACTCCGACTTCGCCATCTCTGCCCTCTTCGGCGGCGCCATCGTTCAGCTGGTCACCGGAATTCTGATGACCGGCGTCGGCGAGGGCCTCGACCGCGACTTCGACTACACGAAGATCATCGTCAAACTCGTCATCGCCGCCGTCGTCTTCGTGGCCGCACTGCTCGGCTGGCTGCGCGCCCGCAAGGGCACCAACGACCGCTCGATCAAGCCGTTCTTCCACGCCGCGGGCGGCCTCGCGCTCGTCAACGTGGTGCTCGCCGTCTTCTGGTGATGAGGATGCGCGGCGCCGGCTTTCGGGTCAGCGTCGCGTCTCGAAGAACTCTCTGAGCAACGCGGCCGACTCGTCGGCCAGCACCCCGCCGACGACCTCGTCGACGCGGAACGGCAGCCGGCGCTCGCGGAGCAGGTCAACGACCCCTCCCGCGGCGCCGGCTTTGTCGTCGAACGCGCCGAAGACGACGCGCGGAACGCGCGCGGCGAGGATCGCGCCGGCGCAGAGAACGCACGGTTCGAGCGTGACGACGAGCGTGCATCCATTCAGCTGCCAGTCGCCGGTGGCGCGCGCCGCCTCGCGGAGGGCGACCACCTCGGCGTGCGCGGTTGGGTCGGCGTTCGCCTCGCGCTCGTTGCGCCCGCGACCCAGGATGCGCCCGGTCGCGTCGACGACGACGGCACCGACGGGCACGTCACCGGTCGCGAGCGCCGCGCGGGCTTCGGCGAGCGCCTCGCGCATCGCCAGCCGGTCGGGCTCGGGCACCGCGGTCATGGGCCACCTCCGTTAGATTGAGCCTATGCGAGTGCACGTTGCGGACCACCCTCTGATCACCCACAAGCTCACGGTTCTCCGCGACAAGACGACCCCGTCGTCGACGTTCCGCGCCCTGACGAGCGAACTGGTCACGCTGCTGGCCTACGAGGCGACGCGGCACGTGCGCACGCACGAGGTCACCATCCAGACCCCCGTCGCCGAGACGGTGGGCCTCGCCATCAGCGAGCCGCGGCCGCTGATCGTGCCGATTCTGCGGGCGGGCCTCGGCATGCTCGAGGGCATGACGGCGCTGATGCCGAGCGCCGAAGTCGGGTTCCTCGGCATGGTGCGCGACGAGACGACCTTCGAGCCGAGCGTGTACGCAGAGCGCCTCCCCGAAGAACTCGGTGGCCGCCAGTGCTTCGTGCTCGACCCGATGCTCGCGACCGGTGGCTCGCTCATCTCGGCGATCCAGTATCTGTTCGATCGCGGAGCCAACGACGTGACGGCCGTGTGCATCCTGGGCGCGCCCGAGGGCGTCGCCGCCGTCGAGAAGGCGGTCGAGGGGCACGACGTGACGCTGGTGCTCGGTGCGCTCGACGAGCGCCTCACCGAGCACGGCTACAGCGTGCCGGGCCTCGGCGACGCGGGCGACCGCCTCTACGGCACCGCCGGCTGAGCGGCCGCTCTACCCCTCGCGTGCGTTGCGTCGGATGACCGCGCAACTTGACGCTCTGCTCACCTGAGCGAAATACTCAGGGCCATGACCGCGCCTGCTCACGCCCGCTCTGCCGCCTCGGCCGAGACGAGCGCGCGCATGATGATGCGCGTCGCGGTCGACCACACCTGTCGAATGTGTTCCTGATGAGATCCGGCGCGCCGCGTAACCGCTGGGCGCGCATCCATCACTCTTTTCAAGGACGCATTCGACCATGAGTTTCGTACCCACTCCCCCCACCTCGGGCCCCGCGGCAACCGCCCCCGGGGTCAACCCGCAGCGCCGTCTCGCCGCGCAACCCCCGCAGACCGA
>SXGS01733300.1_pt1 | contig 14245 bp, 8 predicted proteins | sample 3174681 | NCBI WGS metagenome assembly SXGS01 (sample SAMN11356861, study PRJNA531348) | freshwater metagenome | isolation source: freshwater sample F1-80 | place: China: Fuxian Lake, Yuxi | collected 2017-12-25
AGGGCTGACGCCCTGCCGCTCGCCGAAAAAATCTCCTTCGAGGCCGCGTGGGGTATAGAACTCGAAGCGCTCGCGTCCAAAATTTGAACATCGCGTTTCAGGGAGTGAATCCTCCGCGATTGTTTGTGCCGGTCGTAGCAGTCCTGTGATTCCCGGCAGCCAATGTGTGATTTGAAATCACCAATGAAAAACCCTTGCGCAGATGGGAATTGCCGCGAGATCGCTCGCTAATCGAGCCAATATTGATTCGTGGTGTTGCGATGTTGCGGAAACACGTCATCCGGCATTGGCCTTGCTCAGAGTGTTCCGCAATCTCAGAGCATTTAGAAAAATACTCACAACCAAGAGGCACACACGGGACCAGTCGACCCGTCACATTGACTTAGTCTGACTCAGTCACGGAATAGAGCGTGCCCATGCCCAGGGAAGATTCGGACCCGAACCGCGGCGAGGCCGAGATTCGCGAACCTCAGCCGCCGAAGTGGCTCGGCGCACTCGCCACGTTGGCGGCGCAAGCGTTTCATTCACAGAGTCCATTAGCGCCGGTCGGCTGTCACTTTCACAAAAATGACGAGGTGGCTCCGGCTCAATGGGAAGTGACGCTCTTTGTTTCGAGCACGGAGGTCTATGGCGGAGCACGCGACGGACAATGCGTGTTCTCATGCTTCATGATCGATCTGAGAGATCTGATGGAGGCCTTTGATGTCGTGGAGAGTTGCTATTGGCAAGCCCAAACACTGACGGATGACGATCAATTAGGACCGCATGTGGGAGTCGAGGGACTGTTTCAAGGCCACTCGGTCTGGCTGCGAATCACCGCCCAACCGCCGAGTGAATTTGAATCCGGGCGAGTCTTCGATCAAGCCACGAACGAACTGCAGAACCTCTGGTGATCGAGACGTCAACAGTCCCTCGAGAACAGAATGTTGCGATGAGATGGTCAGCGTCAGCGATCTGTTCCAATTACTGACGCCAACCTGATCAGGAAGGCCCGGCTTCTGAGGGGAAGCCGGGCCTTTTTGTTTTCGTGGGACAGGTTTGTCACCAGCCACTGGTGGGCAGGTTATCCGGCTTCCAATTGAAATCTGCGCCTTTGTTCGGGAGGGCGAGGCTCCCGCCGAGCCGGTGCGTGAATCACGCGTACTCCCCGATCCGGCTCGGCGGGAGCCTCGCCCTCCCAAATGAACGCAGCTTTTTGCTGGAATCCGGATGACAAACCTGCCCCACGGAACGACTACTTCTTCGGCAGCTCACGCACATAGATGTTTTTGAAGTACAGCGTGTTGCCGTGGTTTTGCAGCTCGATCGGGCCGGTTTCGTAGCAAGGCTTATCGCGCTCCCAATAGTTCTCCAGCGTGACGTTGTTAACGACCGTCTTACCGTTGAGCGTGATCGTCACCTTGTCGCCGACCATGCGGATGAAGAACGTGTTCCACTGACCGATGGGGTTGTCTGCCTTCACGTCTGGGAATCTCGGGTTCTTGGCATTGTTCCACAAGCTACCCGAACCCTTGTCGGCTCCGTTTCCCCGTTGAGCCTCGTCACTAGGATCCCAGATTTGAATCTGAGGCGTGCCGCGAACGTAGATGCCGCTGTCCCCCTTCGGCTCGATTTTCCAATCGCAGTAGAGTTCAAAATCGGCATAGTCCTTGGCGGAGACGAGACTTTGGCCTTTGCCATCGAAGATGAGCACTCCGTTCTCGGCGCGCCAGTGAGCCTTCGCGCTCTCGTCGGCTTTGATTTGTTCGGCGGCGATTTGTTCGGCGGTCATCGACTTTCGCTCTTTGATGTTCCTGACGAGTCCCTTCCAGCCAGTCAGATCTTTGCCGTTGAAGAGGGCCGTGAAACCGTCAGGCGGCGTGTTGTCCGGAGCGGCCTTCTTGCCGACGGGCTGAGCCTGCTGAGTTTGCTGATCCGCGACGGCGACTTCTCGCGGCTCGGCCTTGGTGCCGAACAGGAACACGTTGTCGAATTTCCCAGTGTCATCGAACGTGCCGACGCCAACTTGGCCCCAGGCGAACGTCGTGTCGGTCGCTTCCATGACCGGCTCGGTCATGTTGTCGAAGAAGACCTTGATCGAGCCGCTCTTCACGTCGCGCGTCAGCCGAGCGTGATGCCAGTCGTCGGTCCAATTCGTCCCGCTGCTGGTCTTGGTCGAGATCTTCTTTCGGTCGGCGTTGTTGACGATGAAGATCTGGTTGGCGTGATCGTCGGTCAGTTTGCCGAGATGGACGTAGTACAGATGAGCCGCGTCCTGACAGCCGAAGAACAGGCACATGTCGCGATGCCCATAATCCTTCACAGTTGATTGCAACTTCACGTCCAGCGCGAAATCGCTGACGGTCACGTCCTTGATCATCGCCCGGTTGAACGGCGAGCGAACCGGAGTCTTCGTGTTGCTCTTTCCGAACTGGCTGAGGACGTGTCCTTTGTCCGTCTTCTCGATCTTCCAGGCGGCCGGATCGGTCGCGACCCAATTCGAAGAACTGCCGGACTCGAAGTCGTCCGAGAAAATCAGCGGCAGGTTCGTGATCCCTTTCGGAGCGTCCGCCGCACCCGCGATCGCTGTCATCCCAAGCAATGCCAAAGCCAACAATCCAACCGAGCGTCTCATGGTGGTTCCTTTCGAGAGGTTCGTAGTTCCGCCATCCGGCGGCAGCCAAATCCAACAGGGTCGATAGCGTGACCAGCCCTGCGAACGATGACAAGCGTCGGCTGCGGTTCGACCAGGGCTGGCTGGTTTTCCATTCTGTAGTGGTCGTGACGACGTGACAAAAATTAGCACGACGCGCAAGCGAGTGGTGATCCCCGGCAAACCACTCGCTTGCGCGTCGTGCTAGTCTGACTTCGAGACCCTTCCCACGGTTGCTCTGGCACGGAGGAATCCGTAGACCGCAGCGATTCGGCGGCATTCGCACGCCCGATCAGTTTCTCCACACAGCACGGAAATCATCGTCATGCCGGTTCCCGAATCACTGGCGTTCGCAACTGTTGCCGAGCTTGGCCAGCGGCTGCGAGCGCACGAGTTCACCTCGCTTGAGCTGACGCGGTTTTTCCTCGATCGACTGGAGCGTCTCGGCCCGAAACTCAACGCTGTGGTGACGGTGACTCCCGAGCGAGCACTTGCCGAAGCGCAACAAGCCGACACCGAACTTTGTGCCGGTCGTTCTCGCGGTCCGTTGCACGGCATTCCGTACGGTGCGAAAGACCTGCTCGCGACGAAGGGGATTCCGACAACCTGGGGAGCGGCTCCGTTCAAGGAGCAGATGCTTGATGAGGACGCGGCCGTCATCACGAAACTTCGCGAGGCCGGAGCGGTGCTGGCCGCGAAGTTGGCGATGGTCGAGATCGCTGGCGGGTTGGGATATCGGCAAGCCAATGCGACGTTCACCGGGCCGGGGCTGAACCCGTGGAATCTCAAACGTTGGGCCGGCGGTTCGTCGAGCGGTTCGGGAGCGGCCGTCGCGGCCGGTCTCGTCCCGTTTTCCATCGGCACCGAAACTTGGGGGTCGATCATGACTCCCGCCGGCAATTGCGGAGTCACCGGGTTGCGTCCGACCTACGACCTCATCAGCCGCAAAGGGGCGATGGCTTTGACCTGGACGATGGACAAGCTCGGCCCGCTGGCACGGACGGCACAGGACTGCGGATTCATTCTCAACGCCGTTCAAGAATCGTCGGCACCATCGCACGCCGCGTCACCGGCTCAATGCCCGTTCCGCATCGGAGTGCTCAGCGATGCCGTCACGAAAGTGCAGCCGGAAGTTAAAGCGAACTTCGAGGCGTCGCTGAAAGTGCTTGAACGCTTTGCGACGCTCAGCGAGTGCAAACTGCCGGACTTGCCGTACGGTTCGGTCAACTCGCTGATCATCTCGTGCGAGATGGCCGCCGCGTTTGAAGACCTCGCGAAGAACGGCAAAGTCTGGGAGATGACCGCCGACGAAGATCGTTGGGGGCTGTACTCGCCCCTGACGATCCCGGCCAAGGACTACATCAACGCGCAGCGCATTCGAGCGATCATGCAGCGCGAAGTGGACGCCGCGCTGACTCCATTCGACGCGGTCGTCAGCCCGACATTGCCGAGCGTCGCGTACCCAATCGACCGTCCTTGGGACGAGTACCGCAAGGGCCTCTCTGGTTCACAGATTGGCGGTGCTGGCAACGCCGCCGGAATCCCCGCCCTCTCGATCCCCAACGGTTTCGGTGAGGAGGGCCTGCCCACCGGCCTGCAACTCGTCGGCCGAGCGTTCTCCGAAAGCCGCCTGCTCGCGATTGCGCAGTCCTACCAGCAGCAAACCGACTGGCATTGCCGACATCCCGAGATGTAGCTCGCGCCGACTGGACGATTGCGCTGCGTGACGTAGGCTTCTGGTGGCCACTTCACGGACACGTTGGATTCGGAAAGGTGCGCGATGGGTCTCGTCAAAATGTTGCTCTGGGGTGACGACGAAGCGGAACAAGAGATCGACAGCATCCTGCTCGATGGAGACGACGTGGACAGTGGCCGCGACACGGTCGAAATGAACGCCGATGACTCCGCCACGTCGTTTCCGATTCCAAGCACCTACGGCCCCGAAGAATCCATCCGACTCACGCAGGAACGCGAAGCGGCCGAGGTTCGCGAACGAGACGCTCTGAATGTTCGAGTCGGGAATTTGGCACTCGCGATCGAATCGCTGCTCCGACTGCTCAAGGAGAAAGGGATCGTCACCAATCTCGACCTGAGCCGCATGGAGCAGCAAGTCGATCTCGAAGATGGCCACGCCGACGGCGAATACCATCCCGGCCTGTCCCCCGTCCCCAGCCACTGCCCGAAATGCGAAGCCCGCATCCCGTCCGGCAAACGCCTCTGCCAACTCTGCGGCCACAGCTTCCCGGCCGAGTGATCGGATTCCTTTGTAGCCCTGTCGCTCCGAGTCTGTGAAGAAATCGCCACCGGGCCTGCCCCGGTGGTTCAATGGCTTCTGCGCGACTGCGAATTCTCGAAGAAATGAGTAGCGCAAAAGCCATCAAGCCACCGGGACAGGCCTGGTGGCGGGATTGCTTCACAGGCTCTCCGCGACAGGAAAGCCGAACGGTCATTCGACGTCATCCGCGCAATCCACCCACAACTGCCAAGCCACGTCGTTCGCGCGCTCGGCTGCCCTGTCGCGGAGCGACAGGGCTACGGTTTCGCGTTTGGCATCAACTCGCGAATCGCGGCGTTCACGTCCCGCTTGGACAGGCCGGTTGCCTCGAGCATGCCGCGATAATGGCTCAACGCGTGGTTCCAATGCGGATGCTCGTGGCCGTTGTGCGTCGCGAAGTGGTGATAGATGGAGATCGCCCGCCGCATCAGCGGGACCGCCTCCGTCAACCGCTCGGTGGCACGCAGCAAGACCGCCAAAACCCATAACCGCAGCGCGACTTTGGGGTGCTCGGCTCCGTAGGACTGCTCGTCGATGGCCAGCGCGCGGCGCATCAGCGGCTCGGCCTCCGCCAGACGGTTCGTGGCCTGGAGCAACAGCGCCAGGTTGTTGAGTTGAATGGCGACGTGCGGATGATCGACTCCTTTGGACTTCTCTTCGATGGCCAACCCGCGGCGCATCAGCGGCTCGGCCTCCGCCAGACGGTTCGTGGCCTGGAGCAACGCCGCCAGGTTGTTGAGGCGGATGGCGACGTTGGGGTGCTCGGCTCCGTAGGACTGCTCTTCGATGGCCAGCGCGCGGCGCAGCAGCGGCTCGGCCTCTTTGAATTCAGCTTTGTTGTGGGCGAGCCGCCCAAATTGATTGAGCAAAAAGGAGAGGGCGTCGAGGAACGACTGGTCTGGGTCGGTCCACGGAGTCGCTGGATCGGGAGGCTCGGTGCGTTGGAACAGCTCGTTGACATGCGGCAGGAGTAGTAGGAGCCGGGGCCACGTCCGCACGTCCTGCGGATTGCCATCGGTGGCGGCGCTGAGGACTTGGGCGACACGGCGAGTCCACAGCATTCGTTCCTCGCGCGGCGTACGGCGGCGTTCCAGCTCTTGGCAGAGGCGATGCAGTTGATGGCTGCGATCCGAGCGGGCGTTGATCAGCGACCGCTCGGCCAACGACCGCGCGACGGCTAGGAAGTCGGGAGGATCACCCTCGGTCCAGATCGTGGCGACCTTCATCGTCACAAATTCGGGGACTGGGCTGCTCGACAGCCAGGCGAAGAACCGCAGCAGGAACTGCTCGGCGGGAGTCCGAGCCTCCACCGACAACTCCCAGGTGGCGGCGATCGACCGGGGATACTTCACCTCCTTCTCATCGAACCAACTCAGGACCGCTTGGCTCTCCGATTGGACGGCGGCGAGGGCTTCCGCCAACGTGCCGTGCCGGGCGCGGACCCAGGCGGCCATCTGCTCGATCGCCAGCGGGAGATGCCCCAGCGCCCGCACCAACTCGGCCGCCACTTCCGGGTCATCGGCCTTCCCCCGCCGGTCAAGCTCCGTTCCGGCGAGTAACAAGCGGATCCCCTCCGGTTCGGCGAGCGAATCCAGCACCAGACCCCGAACCTCTCCTCCCCAGCGCCGATACCGCGAGGTCATCAACACATGCCCGCCACGCAACGACGGCAGAATCTTGTCCGTGATGTATTCCGCGACCGGCTCGGAGTCGGCATTGTCGATGATCAGCAACCATCGCGTGTGCCGTTCAAACCACTCCAGCACCGCGCTGACGCGAACCGCTTCGGGAGCACCCTCCGCGATCGGGAGCTTCAACCATTCGCTGGACAACCGGGACAACTCCGAACGCAACGTCTCGATGGTGTCAGCCCGGACCAGATAAACGTCGTCGTAGTCGGCGAGATGCCGCCACGCATACTCCAACGCCAGCCGGGTCTTGCCGATCCCGCCCAAGCCCTCCACCGCCAAGGGATCGGTGATCGCGCTCGCGCCCCGCTCACGCAACGTCTCGGCGAGCTGAGCCAGCTCTTTTTCTCGGCCGACAAAACCCTTCCCCAGCGGTGCGATCGCCAAGTTGTGCCGAGCGACCTGCGGCGCTGGAAGACCCAACGGGCCGGGCTGACCACCAACCTCTGCGGGATACGCCGGGACGTCCCCCTCGACCGTGCGGTAATCCACGAGATTCGAGGCCAGATCCATGAACCGCCGCGCCCGCGACGTCGGCACCCACAGCAGCAACACCAGATTCTTGTCCCGAAACGTGTCCCGATGAATGTTGAGATTGGTCACCGGCGTCGTCTGCCGCAGCGCGGCATCCGCTAATTCCTCGGGCGAAATCTCGATCGAAAACAGGTGCTCGCCGACCCGCTGCCGACTGATCAACCGCGCGGTGGGGGACTCGCCGAGATCGGCCAGCAGGCTGTGCTCGACAAACAACCCCCGCTCCTTCCCCCAAGCTTCCAACGTGGACTTCCACCGGGGATCAAGCTGCTCGCCCTCGTAAAACGCGATCCCGAGTCCAGGTTGCCCCAGCCGACTGTGATCCAAGAGGGGGCCGATCACCGACTCTAAGAAATCCTCAATGACCGGGACCGTCGAGGATGGCTGCAACTGCTGGGTTGAGACCATACCACCCCTCCCCGTTCGGATAGAAAATGATCGCCTTCAAATGCAACAAGGGACCGATTCCATCGACACCCTTGGGATAGGGATTCTTGCGGACCTTTTCCAGGACTTGATAGTCGCTGGCGGTGAGGATCTTCCGAAAGAACGCCTTGCGCTCGTCCAAAACACGCACGACATGCCGCCGCTGGACCTTACCAGCGGGATTCTCCATCGCGGCAAATTTGCAGGCGTCTCCGGCAAAGCCAATCATGTCCCGAATCATCCCCCCGGACAAACGGAAGAGATCTTCGAGAGCGTCTTCCTCAAACAACGACAATTTCGCCAAATGCGAGATGACCTGTTTGAAGAATTCGAAACCTTCGACATTGAGTTCGTCGGTCCCCGGTCCCGTATAGACCTTGATGTTCGCCAGCAACGACCAAAGACCGTCAGCGACCGCCATGAATTTCGGCTCATGCAGCAGCGGCAACGGCAGCACGATCAACAACGAGACGCTCGGCCGACTGAGACTCGACCAATGATTCGTGAAGATCTCAAACACCGGGAGATGATCGACGTGATCGAGTGTGTCGATGACGACCAAGACCTTCTTCTTGATATTCTTCCGAATGGCGTCCACCACACCGTCGATGAGCTTGATGAAGTCGGTGAGCGACTCGCGGAGCTTTTCCCGGACGGTCTTGCGTTTCTCGCCCCCGGCTTGCACTTCGAGAGTGGCCTTGCCGATCCAGTAATCGAACTCAAATCCCGCTTTGCCTTCGCCGGTGACAGCGAATTCGGTTTCAAACTCGGTCTCGGCTCCCCACTTGGCCATCCGCTTTTGAAGTTCCTTCGGGATCAAGACACCTTCGTTCGTCGCGATCGTGGTGACGCTCTTGGCGATGCCCAGAATCAAGTCCGAGAAGTCCAGATTGGAAACGTCAAGGTGCTGTCGAACACTGAAAAGGTAGGGGTGGTAGAACCGCTGAACTCTCGCGTCGCCGATGATGCGGTTCAGCTCCGTGGATTTCCCCGCCCCGGTGTGCCCGGTGAAGAACCAACGAAACGGCCGCTTATTGACGGCTGCGGACTCAGCCTCCGTGATCAACGTTTCGTGCGCGTCGGCCTCACGCGGGACATACAGCCGCTTGTCCTCGGTCGAAGCTGCGGGGTTCAACGCTCGTCGCTGCCGATCGAGCACGAGTTTGGCTTCAGCAAGAGTGGTCGCGGGAAGTTTCATAGATTTCAGAATAGTTCGGGGCACAAACTCTGCAAAGGCCATGTCCACCGATGCGACACAGCTTGGCAATCAGGGGTGAGAGGCTTCGTCAAAGGAGGCACCGTTTTCGACATCGCGCGAGAGGCTACGATGTGATTGCCGCGACGACGTCTCCCCATTGTGGCAAATCGTCGGAACCAAGCTAAACTCCCGCACGTCGAGCAACGGCTTTTTCCCGATGGTCTGTTTCTTGTTCCGAGGTGATCGATGGCTGCGAACGTGGCTGGGTCCGGCAAGTCCGAGCCTCGGGATCCGCCTCCCAAACCGGGTGGTGTGGTTCAGCCCTCCGTTGCAAACGTGGCGAAGCCGACGGCTGTGAACATCGCCAAACCCGCCGATACGGCCGGCAAGAGCAGCCCGACCAAAGGGAACGGGCTGGATGGACTGAAGCAGCTCGGCCGGTACACGATCATCAAGAAGCTTGGCCAGGGTGGCATGGGGACGGTTTTCCTCGCCACCGACACGCAGCTCCGGCGGCAAGTCGCTCTGAAAGTTCTGGCGAAAGAAAAGGCGGAGAATCCGACGCTCGTCAAACGTTTCAAAGCGGAAGCTCAAGCGGCGGCGGCGCTCAAGCATGACAACATCGTCGCGATTCACGACGCCGGCGAAGCAGACGGGTTTCTGTACATCGCGCTGGAGTTCATCGACGGGACCGACGCGCACTCCATCGTCGCGAAACGGGGACCGATGCCGCCCAAGCGGGCGATGGACGTCATTCGGCAAACCGCACTGGCTTTGCAGCACGCTCACTTGCAGAAGATCGTCCACCGGGACATCAAGCCGTCGAACTTGCTGATCGCCAAAAATGGTCTGGTGAAGCTCGCCGACATGGGCTTGGCCCGCTCGGTTGATGAATCGGTGGAGACCAACATCACCCGCGCCGGCACCACGGTCGGGACGGTCGACTACATGTCGCCGGAGCAGGCTCGCAACAGCAAGGCGGCGGACATTCGCAGCGATCTGTACTCGCTGGGAGCGACTTGGTTTCACCTGCTGACCGGGCATCCGCCGTTCCCCGAAGGGAGCATGCTCAACAAGCTGAATGCTCATTCCGGAGGTGCTCGGCCGGACGTGCGAGACGAGAATGAATCCGTCTCCGAAAACATCTCCGTGATGATCAAGCGGCTGCTGGCGATCAAGCCGGAGGACCGCTATCAGACTCCCGCCGAGTTGTTGGAGGACTTGGACAACGAGAACCTCACGCGTGGAGTGACGTCGCTGAAGGATCTCGCCGCGCTAGCGGAAGAGGACGACGATGACGACGACGCGGTCCATGAGCCGAAGGCGTCGTACAAAAAGCCGGCTGCCAAAGAAGCCAAACAACTCGCCGCCGCAGCGACGAAGGAGCTGCCGGCTCACAAACCTCTCGTGAACGTCGCGCCCACCGGCGGCGGGATCGATCACGGAGCGTTGAAGTCGCTGGGAATCGGAGTGGCCGTCATCGCGTTGATCGGAGTTCTGTTCTTCATCATTTCGCAGTTCGGCAACTCGGTCGGCACGAACACGGTTTCGAGCGGTGATCCGTTTCATCGTGGCACTGAGATCGCCGCTGCCGGTGGCTCGAACTCGACCAGCGCCCCCGAAACCGGTGGCGAAAAGAAAGTACCCAAGACATCCAGTAGCGGGACTCCGAAAGGGCCAGCGGCAGTCACGACGATTGATGGTTCGGCAAATCTCACGAAGAACGACAGTCCCACCGTGGTGACGGGGGCGGCGGCTGGGGCGTTGTACTTTCCGCCGCTCGCGCCGCTGGGCCGCGAAGGGGAAGTCAAACACATCCCCGAATGGATCACCGCAGACGGGGTGCCTGCTCCAGCCGGTCTCAAGACCATCGCTGTCGGCGGTGGGCCAAGTGGTTTTGAACAAGTGCCAACGCTCGAACAAGCGCTCAAAGAACTTCCCGAGGCTGGCGGCATCATTGAACTCGTCACGGACGGCCCGTACTTCCTCAACCCAATTCAAGTGAAGAATCGTGCCACAGTCGTGATTCGCGCGGCGCTTGGGCGCGTGCCGGTCTTGGTACTCTTGGCCGAACCGGATCAACCCTACGACTCGCTGTTACATGTGACCAACGGCGCACTCTCGCTGGAAGGATTGCAAATCTACGTTGATCCACGGCAGTTTGCGAACAACGATCTCCTGACGTTCGTGACCGTGCAATCCGGAGACCTGGCGGTTGTGCGTTGTGACATCCGGATGCTCGGCAGTCGTGCCGGGAAGACGTTTGCATTTGGAGTCGGCGGGAAAGTCACTCGCTCGGATCCGCAGCAATCGCCGCGAACAAGAATCTTCGCACGCGAGTCGGTCGTGAGTGGCATGGCGCTCGGCGCTTTTCACGTCGATCAGACGCAGACCGATTTTTTCGCCAGTCGCTGTGTCTTCACGACCGGTGCCGCGCCAGTGCTCAGTCTGACGAATCACGAACTTCCCGAAGTGGAAACGCCTGCGGGCAAGCCTGCCGTGGCGGGGGGCAAAATCGGTGGCGCGTCAACTCAGCCTGTCGGCGACGAAGCCAAAAAGCCCTCTGGACTGAAGTCACTCAAGCCGGCGAACAATCCTGTTACGAAAGGTTTGGCGTCGGCTGCGGCACGTAGTCTGAAATTCTTGTCGTGCAGCATGCTGGCCACCGGCACCGCCTTTGAGATCGTTCCTGGCGCGGACGTTGCCAAGCCACCCTCAACGGAAGTCGTGATCGTCAACTCGGTCCTCGCGGGCGTGAACGCACCGCAAGCCGTTCCGGTATTGCTCGCTTTGCCCGGCTGGCAACAAGCGCTGCTTGCCAGCAACGATCAGAGTCCGTATGCCAATCTCAAATGGCAGATCGAGTCCTCGGCAGTTTGTGGTTGGCAGAAGCTCATTCTCGAAGAACCGGGTGTGACGCAAGCCGTGCGCGATGGTGCCGCATGGAAAGGCATCTGGCGCAATCAGCCGTCGCTGGAACTTTCGCAGTTTTCAGCGGCGAATTGGCCAGCGACGCCACCGACCGATTTCATCTCGTTGTCGCCGAACGCACTTGGTCTGCCAAATGAACTGGGACTGAAAGGGACTGATGGCCTACCTCCCGGCTGCCCGGTCAATGACTTTGCGGCCCCGACCGAGCTGACGTATGCGCGAACGGACGCGCTGATGGAACGAGCCGCGTACCCGATCACCGGCATCGAGCCATTCGCCGTCAATCGCCGCATCGAAGTCGATGCCAACACGCAAGACCTGGGTAAAGTCTTGGGAACCGATGATTGGCCGAGCGGCACGCTGGTTGTCGTCCGCGGACACGGCAGGGCGGGAATGACACCAGTCGAAGTGAAGCACAAATCCTTGCGTATCGAATTCCAGCACACCGGCGAGGCTCCGCTGATCCTCGAACCTCGCAAGTCGACCACGATGAAAGTTGACGAGGCGATGTTCATCGTCGAAAGCGGATCGCTCGAATTGGTCGATGGACAATTCCAATTTCCAAACGGTTCCAGTTTGCAGATGCCGGGCTATTTCCTGAGCGTGCATGACGGCGATTTCTCGTTGCGACGCTGCCAAGTCATCGGCCAAACACTGGAAGGGACCAGTGGCTTTCGCGGGCTGATCCGTTGGAAGCGAACCAGCACCGAACCGGGCGAACTCGCGAATCCCGCCGAACGCTGTTCCGGAGTCATCACCGACAGTGCGCTGCTCACCAGCGGCAAGTTGTTGGACGCCGATCTTCGCCATCGCACGTTGCTGTTGCGAAATAGTCTGTTCGCTTCGGTCGGCGATCTGTTCGATTTGAGCGTGCAAGGCTTCAGTTCGAAAATCGGCGGGACGCTCGATGCCCGCTGGTGCACCTTCGGAGCCGGTGGCAAGTTCTTGTTCCAAGTTCGAGGGACGAAGGAAGCGGAAAAGACAACTCGGCCGCTCAGCGTTTTCATGCAACACTCTGTATTGCTCTCGCTGACCGAGATGTCCGGCGAGAAGACTCCGCCGGTGCTGCTCTCGGCTCGTGAGTTCGTGCTGAAGAATCAGCAAATCGTGTGGTGGGATCACGGCAACGGCTACACCGCTCCGTGGACGCAGTTCCTTCGAGCCGCCGACACCCCGGCCGCCGGACCGCAATCATTTGAGAACCACTGGCAAAAACAATGGGGGGACGCTGCCGTGAAGAACTCGTTGTCGGGCAACGGCGACGTCCGACTCGCCGCCAAACTACCGCACCGTTCCAAAGTGGGGCCGCGAGACTTTGTCCTGTTAAATAATTGCCCCGCAGCCAGTTGGGGACCGAATCAAACCGCGCTCGGTGTCGATTTCGAACGTTGGAGTGCGTCCCTAAAAACTCCCAGCCGTGCCACTTCGTCACCGACCACGACAACCGCTCCTGCCAATACCTCTGCGAAGACAACGGACCCTCTGCCTGCGAACAAAAATTCGAAGCCCACGAAGCCCAACTTCTAATTTTCGATTGCCGATTTTTGATTTTCGATTGCACGGCGATGCGCTTCTTCAATCGAAAATCACAAATCGAAAATCGAAAATCATCACCCTCACGGATCACGAACCAGGAACCCTTCCGCTATGGCTCTTGCCGGTGAAGTCATCGACCTCCACAAGCACTACCACCTCAAGGGAGGCGTCGTCGTCAAAGCTCTCAGTGGCGTGAGTATGCAGTTTCCGCAGGGGGATTTCGTGGCCATCATGGGCTCGTCCGGCAGCGGCAAGAGCACGTTGCTCAACCTGCTCGGCGCGCTCGACCGACCCACCAGCGGCGAGTACATCCTCGGTGGACACCGCGTTTCGGAACTGAGCGACGATGAACTCTCGCACATTCGGAATCACCTGATTGGCTTCATCTTTCAATCGTTCAATCTCATCCCGCAATACACCGTGCTGGAGAACGTTCAGATTCCGCTGCACTATCGTCCCGGCCGGCCGGCGCTGTCGGCTCGTGACATCGCTCATTGCGTTGATCTGTGCGAGCAGGTCGGACTCGCGGACCGCATGGAGCATCGTCCGTTTCAACTTTCCGGTGGCCAGCAGCAGCGTGTCGCCATCGCACGAGCACTCGCCAACGATCCGGAAATCATTCTCGCCGACGAACCGACAGGCAACCTCGACTCGAAAACCGGCGAAGAGATCATGGGCATGCTCAGAAAGCTCAACTCCGAAGGTCGCACGATTCTGATGGTCACGCACGAACCAGACGTCGCCGCTCAAGCCAAACGCCGGATCGTCATGAAAGACGGACTCATCGCCAGCCAAGAAGTTTCGCGGAGTTGATTTTGGAGAGTCTCCCGACCTCAGTTGTTGGCTCTCCGCCATTCGTGTTGGAAATGATTTCGTGAGCCGCAAGGCGCTAGCCGGGATTATTCACGGCGGATCAAACAGCAGGTGAAGGCCGTCGGCAAGAGAATGGCACGAGTCACTCATGCCGGTTGTTTGTGATGGAGTTGAATCCGAGAGAAACCTCCCCCTTTCCCCCAAGGGTTTGG
>SXGS01357001.1_pt1 | contig 14244 bp, 11 predicted proteins | sample 3174681 | NCBI WGS metagenome assembly SXGS01 (sample SAMN11356861, study PRJNA531348) | freshwater metagenome | isolation source: freshwater sample F1-80 | place: China: Fuxian Lake, Yuxi | collected 2017-12-25
CGCCGTTCGCCTCCCCGTTTCGGCCCCATTCCACTGCCGTCTGATGTCCACCATCGCGGAAGAGATGGCGGACTGGCTGCGGGGAGTCGAACTCACTCCGGCCCGGATCCCTGTCGTGGCCAACGTCACCGCAGCTCCGGTCTGTTCGCCGGAAGAGGTGCGCGAGGCACTGATCCGCCAACTCGCCGGCAGCGTCCGTTGGACGGAGACCGTGCGCCGGCTCGTCGCTGAGGGGGTCACTACGGCTATCGAAGCGGGACCGGGAACCGTGCTGAAAGGGCTCTGCGCCCGCATCGCACCGGACCTGCAGGTGCTGTCGCTGGAGGAAGCGCTTGCCTGACGACAGTCGGGGACATCTCTCGGGCGCGGTACTCCTCCGTCAGGTCTGTACGGTGCGCGGAACCCACCGATCCAACCACTCCCAAGCCTCAGCCTGCATTTCCTGATTGAACTCGTGGGGCGTGTCAAACAGCCGGGTGCGCACCTTCTCGGGGACCCCGGCTTTGCGGTAGCACGCTTCCAGGTGCCGAAACGAGGCCGTGACTCCGTCCAGATCGAACAAGCCGTCCTTGCTGCCGTTGATGACGAGGAGGGCATTCGGCATCGCAAGCGTCGCCACGTCCGGATAGTCGAGGTCGCGGTAGAGGCCGGGCACGAGCTTGGTGAAGCCGATAGTGTTGCGAATATGGCGGCGCAACTGGTGCCGGAATGAGCACATCCAGCCGACCACCACCGCCGCCCGGATCCGATCATCCAGCGCCGCCAGGTGGCAGGAGCGGAGGCCGCCCACAGAAAGACCCACACAACCGATGCGCTGTGGGTCCACATCGGGTCGTGAGACCAGATAGTCCACGGTCCGGACATCGTCCCAGAACATGATCCCGCTCCAGGTGATTCCGGCGGAATAGAGGGTGCGGCCGACGAGCTGCTCGTTCTGTCCGGCCCGCTGATTGAAGGCAGCAATCCGCTCGGGTGTGATGTCGCGGGGACGCTCCCGCCAGTCGCCGGGGTCATCGTCGAGCAGCATCCGCCTTTCACCCCAGTAGAACATGTCCGCGACGACCACAACGTACCCGCGCCGCACCAGTTCGGTGGCCGTGGCTCGGCCGCCATAGTAGCGCCCGCGGAAGTCGGTGAGGACCGGATGCTCACCGGGCAGTTCGATGAGCTTTTCCTTGCCCCAGAGATAGAACCCGCCGTGATCGTGCAGGGCAACGATGCCGGGCTTTTTTGCTGGCCCCCCCTTCGGCACCAGCACATAAGCGGGGATGCGGAGATCCGGCGTGGTCCGAAAACTGACTCTCTCGCGCCAGTGGTCGCCCGCATCCACCCGCTCCTGCACCTCGGGCGCCGGTTCGCAGGCTTCCGGGCGGTAGTGGAGCAGTTCGAGCAGGCGACCCCGGGCTACACGCTTCCAGGCGGGTAGGTCCTGGAACTCCGGGCGGGCGTACGAGTAGGTTGGTGGGGTCGCGGGCACCTGCTTTTCGATGAAGGGGAAGAGGGAGCCTACATCAGAACCGGTCGGCATCGGTTTCTCCTGGGCGCACTCACCGGCGCCGGAATCGGACGAGGACCGGAGGGGATCCGGCTGACGAGGCGGGACGAGGCTGAATCCGCCGGTGGGGGCGGCGACGCAGGCCGCGGTCAGCCACTGGAGCAAGCCTCGACGGTCCGCCATCGGTTGCTACCCACACACCGGAAAGAAATCACCAGCCATCAGCGCTCCGTCCTCAAGGTGCAGGTAGGTGGTGCAGGGGTGAGCCGGGGACCGGTCATGGTTGTAACGGGTGCCGTCCGGCATGTAGATCAGGATGAGGGCACGGCGCTGGCGATCCGTGACATTCTTCGGCGTCATGTGGTAATTCAGGCAGTGGTGAAACATGCATTCCCCGGCGCGCAACGGTACGGGACGAGCGCGATCGGCGTCCCAGGTACGTACTTCCTGGTACAGGCTGCCGGGCTCGCCCGGACCGAGTGGGGCGGGCGAGAGGTGTAAGTCATCAGCCAGGTCACAGTCCGGCGGCTGGAAGCGCGGGTCGCGATGGCTGCCGGGTACGACATGCATGCAGCCGTTCTCGGGCGTAGCGTCGTCCAGCGCCAACCAGCACGTAATCATCGAAGGACGATCCAGCGGCCAGAAGTAGAAATCGTGATGGAAGGCGAACTTCTCGTTGTCTTCGGGCGGCTTGGAAATGATCTGGTCGTGCCACAGACGAAGCGGACGATCGCCCATCAACTGACGGACCGCGCCGACCACCAACGGCAAGCGGATCGCCTCGCGAAACTCAGGTACGACCTTCCAGATGTTCACATACTGGTGGATACGACGGACCTGGCCGCGTGCAGAACCCTTCCGGTTGTGGCCGTACGCGAATTCCGGCGGGAGGTCCGAAGTGTCGTCGCGGTGCAGTTCTTCCCGAATGACGCGATCCAGCGTCGTCCGGAGACGTTCCAGACCGGCGTCGTCCAGGACCGACCGGAAGCGGAGGTACCCATCGCGATGAAACTGGGCGATTTCCTGAGGACTGAGGGGAGACATGGGTAGCGCGGGGGGGCGGCAATGACCCGGGGCAGGATCGGAAACGTGAGCGGGGGCGGCACGCGCGGCGTCCCCGGACCAACATACGTCCTCATCCGGCATTCTTCCTGCTAGCGAAACGGATTGCCCCTCATGCCGCCCGAAAAACGCCCACCGCGCGTGGCATCGGAGATCCTGGTGGTGGACCCGGACGCGGAAAGTCGGGCATTCCTCACTTCCACGCTGCTGCAGGCAGGACACTCCGCATCCGCCGCGTCAGGGATTGAGGAGGTGCTTTCCCTGCTGGAGGAGGGCATCCGTCCCGACCTGATCGTGTTGGATCTGCCCGCATTGGCGGAACACCTCTCCCGCCTCGCGACGGCTGTGCGCCAACGGGCCGGGAATAGTCCGATCCCGTTCCTGGCACTCGTGACGGCGGAACCGGATGCGGCAACCACCGTCGCTCACGAACTCGGCGTCGGCGATTTCCTGCTCCGCCCGTTCACCGCGACCACAGTGCAACAACGGGTCTGTTCCCTCCTGCGCGTCAAGGCCTATTGCACCGCTGCCGCCGAGGATCTCCGGCGGCTCACCGAGGTCGCACTTGGGTTATCGGCAGAGAGAAACCTCACGCGACTCCTGGAGCGGATCCTGGACGAAGCCCGGGAGATGAACCTGGCGGATGCCGGCACGCTGTACCTGGTGGATCCGAAGGCAAGAGTGCTTCTGTACGAGATTCTCCATAACGATACGTTCGGTATTCGGATGGGAGGCGTCAGCGGCGTTCGAGTGGACCTGCCCCCGGTCCCACTGCAGCGTGAGTACGTGTCCGCCTACGTAGCACTCACCGGCGCCACTGTCAACATTCCCGATGTCTACGAAGCCAGCAGCTTCGACTTCAGCGGACCGCGGAAGTACGATGCGATCACCGGGTACCGCTCTCGTTCCATGCTGGTGGTGCCCATCTGGGATCACGAACGCACCATCGTTGGGGTGCTCCAGCTCATCAACGCCATGCGGTCAGATACCAATGAAGTGGTCCCGTTTCTGGGTCGCAATGTGGCACGAACGCAGGCACTGGCTTCCCAGGCAGGAATCGCAATCACCAACGCCCGTCTCATCGCGGATCTGCAGACCTACTTCGAGGGCCTCGTGCATGTGATGGCAAGCGCGGTGGACGAGAAGAGCGCGCACACCTCCGGGCACATCCGCCGTGTGACGCGCCTTGCCTGTCTTCTCGCCGAAGCAGTGAATCGCTGCGACCCGGGCGAGTTTGACGGGCAGCGGTTCACCCCGGATGAACTCGAAGAATTGCGGATCGCCGGGCTGCTGCATGACATTGGCAAGATCGTGGTCCCGGAGTACCTGGTGGAGAAGGCTACGAAACTCCAGACGGTGTTCGACCGCATTGAATTGCTGCGGACACGCTTCGACGCCATTCGACGCAGTGAAGAGAACAAGGCTCTGGTCCGAAAGTTGCAGTTCCTGTCCGGCGGCGGCGGCGCTGAAGACCTCGCGGCGATTGATGCTGCGCTCGCTGCGGAGGATCGCCTGCTGCGGGAGGATCTCGCGTTCCTCGAGTCGCTCAATCGCGGCGGCGAAAATCTTGCGCCGGAAAACGTGGAGCGAGTGCGCGCCATCGCCTGCCGCACGTACACGGACGCAAACGGCTTCGAGCGACCCTACCTCACTGAGGACGAAGTGCAGAACCTCTCCATTGCGCGGGGGACGCTGCTTCCAGAGGAACTGGCACAGATTCGCAACCATGCCGCTGTCACCATCCGCCTGCTGAACCAGATCCCGTTCGGGAGCAAGCTACGCAACGTACCGGTGTACGCCGGAGATCATCACGAGATGCTGAACGGGACTGGGTACCCGCAGGGGAAAACCGCCGCGCAACTCCCGCTCCAATCGCGCATTCTCGCCGTCACGGACATCTTCGACGCGCTCACGGCGTCCGACCGTCCGTACCGCAGGGCGGACCGCTACGAGGATGCGTGCGCCGTCCTGCGGGAAGAGGCAGCCCGGGGTCGCCTGGACAGCCGGCTGGTGGACCTCTTCATTCGGTCCGGCTGCTACCGGAGAATGCAGCACGAACTGGGGATCCCTGCCGAATCGGATGTGTAGCCGGGGCTGCGCGATTACTGTCGCCGGGCGGTGACGATGAGTTCCCCGGCAATGAGATCACGGTCCATCTTGAGTGGTGTCAGGTACTTGTTTTTCAGCAGCACGTTGTCCATCACCGCGGCACGGCGAAAGCCGTGCCGGCGAAGCTCGCTATCGAGATTCCGGCGGCTGTGGCTGGAGAGGATCGGCTCCCCCATCCGCTTCAACCCCACCGCCGCTCGCGCGACAATGCTGCTGGGATCCTCCAGCACTTCCTTCTCCACCACGGTGAACACCAATGTACTTCCCGGCGCCCCGTGGCGGGAGACGGTCTGAAACACGGTGGTCACGGCATCCGAAAGGAGGTACATCAATACTCCCTCCGCCACAAACACGGTGACCGCCCCAGCATCAAAGTCCGCGCAGGCCTGCAGGCGATCGGCGGCAGTTTCGCGCGAGAAGTCCGCGGAGAGCAGCAAGAGGCGCTCCGGAAGAATTCCCGTGGTGAGCAGCGCGCGCTGTTTCACCGCCTGAGTATCCGGGTGGTCTATCTCGAAGAAGCGGACGCCGGGAAACTCGCCGGCCAGCCTCAGAAACAGCGGATCGAATCCGGCGCCGAAACTAACAGCCTGGGTGGCGCCGTCCCGGAGGGCCTCCCGCACCGCATCCTCGACACAGCGCTTACGCGCCAGAATGTACAGAGCACTCCCAGGCAGCACTGCCTCGGTCAAGCGGTAGGCCAGGCGCCGGGTGGGAGGAAACGTCCAGAGAAACAGGCGAAATCGAGCGTTCCACGAATGGGCCCGGACGAAACTTGCCCAGTACGGGGTATCCGGATCGGCCAGCAGGGGGCGCAACTCCGGATCCGTCGCCGCAGCCGCAAAGTTCCCCGCGATACGCAGCGCGGTCTCGCTCGGTGTGCGACGCTTCACGGAAGCGCTGCGGTCTGAGGCGCCGCGGCGCCATGCAACGTGTCGAACACCAGACGGGACACCAGGCGGCAGAAGCGATTCCCCGCGGCTTCGCTTCGGTGGCCGGAAAGCAGCACGCACATCGCGTAGCGGACCCGCGGTGTATGTACGATGCCCGCGTCGTGCAGCACATTCCGCAGCGTGCCGGTCTTGTTCCCCACGCGCAGCCAGGGAACTTTCGGCAAACCGCCGGGGATGCGGGCCCTCTTCTTCTGGCGCAGCAGTACCTGCCACATTTCCTCGTCGGCAGACGCATTCACCAGGTGACGACGATCCAGCGCCACCAGGAAGCGCACCACCTCACGCGCAGTGCAGGTATTGGACGCCCGCGCGCCCCGCTGCGCAACGATCGCGTGGGCCACCTGGAATCGGCCCAATCCGCGCTGGTCACAAAAGCGATCTACCACGCCAACCCCACCTACCATCCGGATCAGCGCGTTCGTGGCCGGATTATCGCTCACCGTAATCATGCGTTCGAGCCAGTCGCGGGTCACCGCTGTCTTGAGGCGAGGCTTCCGCTGCCACACTTCGTAGGAAGCACCCATCACCGGGAGCTTGATCAAACTGGCGGCCAGGAACGTCCGATCCGGATTCACACTCGCCTCGGCGCGACTGTTCAGATCAAACACCATCACCGCGGCGGCTCGAGCCGGCACCGTCCGCACCGCGCCACGCAGTAGAGCATCAAGGTGCTCCATGCGGGCTCGCCCGACTTCGGCAGGGAGGTGCGCCGGCGCGCCCTGCGATGGGGGCGCCGAAGGCACTCTCTTTTGCGCCAACCGGGGGACCGCGATCGCCGCCCCCACCGCACCAATGAGTCCCCCGATAACCCAGGGCAACACCGAAAATTGCCGGGGAGCGGGAGGATCATCCCATCTGCGGTTTTTTCTGATCCGACGCGATGCACGCCGGATCAGTTCACTGTGCTGGCTGGGCACCGTATCGCCTCGCGCTGTAAGACAGTACCGAGTAGAGTTCCATTTTTCATTGTAACGCAGTGCGCCTGTGGAGACACGGGGCCACGTCTCTCGCTCTAGCAGCCGGGTGAACGCATCCAAGTTCGGAACTTCGATACCACGGAATCTCACACTGTCGATCAACTATTCCCGGGGGTTCTCCATTGACTGCCCCCCTCTTTGCCGAACACGTCTCCTCCTTGCCCGACCCCCGGGGGGCCCGCACCCGCCGTTACGGCCTCCGCGTTCTCCTCTTGATGATCCGCTGCGTGGCCCTCGCCGGCGCCGAACACCCTGTCACCATGACCGTTTGCGCCCGCGCCCACCCGGACCGGCGGGGCAAGTACTGTACGCTCGCGGCCGGCACTCCCTCCCAGGACACCGTCCGGCGCCGGTTCCGCCCTCTACTCACTGAACGGCAGCGGACCACTGACCAGCAGCAGAACCGGCCCCGTGCTTTCCGGCAACTTCGATTTCCGGCGCCGATCTGCGAGACGTATCCGAGCCACGCACGTCAGGATGTGGACCCACCCGGCGCAGACCGGCACAACGTACCCGAGCCACGCGCGTAAGCAAGTGGACCCACCCGGCGCCACCCAATCCCTGCACGGCAGCAGAACCAGCCCCGTATTTTCCGGCAACTCCGATTGCCGGCCCAGACCGGCGCAACGTACCCGAGCCATGCGCGCAAGTAAGTGGACCCACCCGACGCAACCCACTCAGTGAACGGCGGTACAGCCGGCCCTGCAGAGTCCGGCAACTCCGATTGCCGGTGCAAACCTCGTGCTCCCCGGCGCGAACGGGGCCCTGCGGCGCACGGTGCTCTTCTGCACAGCGATGATCCATCACTTCGATGATCTGAACCCGGACGCCCTGCAGCTTGTACGCGACGAACATGTTGCCGGCCCACTCGCGGAGCGACCGGTCGAGCCGATCCACACTCTCGTTAGAGTAAGGATGATCGGGCTTGATGCTCGAGCCTTCAGGCGACGCATGCGGTCGGAAGACGCCTCATTGGGGGGCGCCAGCCCACACCGGCAATCGGAGTTGCCGGACTCCACAGGGCCGCGTGCGTTGCTATTCTCCACGCGGGTCGGATCGGGGCCACACACAGCCACGAAAATCGCCCGAAACCTGGGGACGCGCTCGGGCGTTATCATAGTGAATAGGAGTCGCGCAGAGTGCGGCCCCGGTTGGAGGAACGGAAGATGAAACTTGCAGGTGCGGTGATCGTGGCCGTCTTGGTGGCCATGCTGGCGTTGCCGCTGATCGGAGCGTTGCTGCGCACCGCAGCAATGGCGGTGAAGCTGGGGACCGGCCTGGCGAGCGTGGCTCTGATGGTCGCGGCGGTGATCTTTGTGGCGGGACTCGTGCGGCGCCTCTTCCACGGTTAGGCGCCTACCCCCCCCAGAACGAATAGGTCTGGATACCTGTCGCCAGCCCGAACAGGCTCCAGGCGCACCCGACCAGCGTCTGGCCCAGAGTCAGGCCGAGGAAGAATGGGAGCAACTGCAGGTAGACCCTGAGTCCGCCGTATCGCAGCACCAGCAGCTTGACGACCCAGGCGAAAAAGAGGGGCATCCAGACCAGATTGATGGACCAACTTCCGCTGATGGCGTACCCGATGGGGTGGAACGGGAAGCCGAAGAACCGCACGCGCAGCAGAAATAGCGTCGCCGAGGTGATAAATCCCACCGCCAGTGCCCAGTTCGCGCCGACGTTTGCGACCGCCGGGTTGTTGAGCCACCCATTCAGCCGGCTGTAACCCTGGACGGCGTGCGAGGTACCGCTGCGCCACTTCGCCGCGACGCCCATCGCGTAACCCAGGTGCAAATATGCCCAGAACGCCGCCAGCACGCCGACCACCACGGACAGCATGACACCCCAGAAGAAGATCCGGTGGTTGGCGGCGGTGCGATCCGCCAGCCGCAAGGCTTCGAGCCCGAACGGCATCGGGTGACTTCGGTAGCCGCGGTTGAACCACCAGAACCAGTTGAGCGCTGTCAACTGATGGGCGTCCATCCCCACGGTACCCAGCGCCGTAGGAAGCATGGAGTCGGGCCCGGAAAAGTGCGCGTCGTGGACCGGCGGACCAAATTCAGCACGGATGCGAGTGATTGCGATAGACATCGCATAGTACAGCACAACACTGAGCCAGGCGAGCCACCACGGCAGCCCTACCCATACAAAGAACGCGGTGATGCCGCTCGCACCGGCAGCGACGCAGATCGCAGCACTGCGATAGGACATGCCCTCCCGCGTGTCATCGAACTCATCCGGCGGCGCTCCCGCACCCACCCGGCGTGAGGTACCGACGAGAATCCGGCGCCAGATCTGCGCGAGGGAACGCCGGCTCAGATAGAGTAGGAAGAGCAGGATCGCCAGATACCCGCCGAAGGCCTGCTGCTTGATGAACGGGAACTCCGGCACGGTGTCCCAGCCCATCGCGTTGCTCAGCACCAACTGTGCCTTCCAGAAGAAGTAGAAGAACCAGCAACTGAAGAGCAAATCCACCGGCAGCAGATAGCCGAGCCCGATAGCGAAAGGGTAGAAACTGTAACACGTGAACCCCATCGCCCGCCACGGCTTCTCGGTGAGCATCGGCTGGATATTCACGTGAGTCACAGGAATGGAAGGGAGGCTCGGGTAGAAGAACGCGAAGCCGTTCAGCAAGTCTATTCCGCCCGCGAGGAAGAAGCCGATCCACATCAGGCGACTGCGCCACAAGCGCCCCTCGGGCGCGGTCATTTCCAACGGCAGGACTGTCAGCGGAAAGCTCAGACGCTCGCGATCCGCCCACTGCTTCCGCACCAGCACGTTCACGCACTGCATCACGAAGACGAGCAGGGTGGTGAATCCGGTCCAGACCAGCACCGGGCGTATCCAGACGGACACATAGCGCCACTGGTAGAACGTATCGTTGCCGTTGAAGAAGCCGCGCAGCACTGCCGCGTCCGGGACGATCAGTTCCTTCGGCAGATGATCCACATACTTCGCCAACCCTGGAGTGTTCGTGAACCAGACGGGATGGGTCATCATCTGGATGAGAATACTCACCATATCGAGTCCCGCAAATGCGGCGGACATGGCCAGCATCGAATACGCGAGGAGGAGTTCGGCCTGGCTCAGCGCGTGCCGGGGAGTCCACCGGCGGAGTCCCACGTTGGCGAGCAGCAAGAGTGCCAGGAGAAACACGGCGTTCCCAAACAGAGAGATGGTGGTCACGAACGGGCCCGCCATCACCCGCTCCATCCAGACCACCCAGAAGTTGTCCACCACAATCAATGGGCAGACAGCCAGGGGGATCCAGAGCCGCACCCGCGATGGTGAAACCGGCGCAGTCCCCTGTGCGTCTCGCCCGACCGCCTCGCTCTCCTCGCCCCTGGGCGCAGGTGTGGAAGCATCCGGTGTGCTCCCGGGGGCAGTGCGCGTGAAGGCAGGCACGGGGAACCTAACCTGCGGCCGGGAAGGCGGGGTCCGGAGGCCACGCGATGTCGTCCACACAGACAGGCGCACCGCGCGCTGCGGAGACGTAGGCGGCCATCAGCGTCTCCACGGCGTGGGCGCCGTCCCGAGCGGTGACCTCAGCCTCGCGTCCGGCCAGGATGCAATCCACAAAGGCGCGCGCGTCACCCGGGGCCTCGCCTTCACCGCGAGTCAACAGCCACGCGCGCTTCACCGGACCGCGGGCACGCACCTGCGTGCTGCGCCAGAAACTCATCGGATCCTCCGGATCCGGTTCGCCGGCAGTCCAGGGTTCCTCGTCGGCGAAGACCTCCAGGCGCGGCCGATTCCCATCCAACGTCAAAGTGCCGCGATCCCCCACCAGCGTCAACCGCTGCGGTCCGCCGCGCGGGTGACTGGCTGCGCCGATGCGCCCTGCCGTGACGGTCGCAGTCAGGCCCCCGTCGAGATCAAGACTGATGAGGCCGAAGTCTTCCACATCGTTTCGCTGGTGTTCTGCAAAAAAGTAGTTGGCGGTGATTCCGTACACACGCCGGACCGCCGCCGGCGCCAGCCACCGAATCAGGCTCACACCGTACACACCGGTGGCACGCAACTCCCGCTTGGAATCGGGAAAGGAAAAGCGCGCCGGAAAGGGCTCCTGGACCCGCGGCGTCCCCAGAGTAGCGCTCCCAGCCGGACCCTTGGCGAACATGACCTCCGCGTGGATGGCCCGCAGTTGCCCCACTGCCCCATCATCCAGAGCCGTCCGGGCAGCTCTGGCGAGGGGAGTATGCACAAAACTGAAGACCTGACTGCGCACGCCGCACCGTTCGGCAGCGTCCGCGATGGCGCGCGCCCCGGGGACAGTACACGCCGACGGCTTGTCGAGATAAAGGTGCTTTCCTGCGGCTGCGCACTGGACCGCAACTCGCGCCCGTCGTTCGTGCTCGACGCAAACGCTGACCAGATCCACCTCCGGACGAGCGAGCGCCTCGTGCAGATCGGCGACGTACGGCAGTGAGAGTTCAGCGGCAAGTGCGCGGTTCAGCGCCGCGCGTTCCGGTGGCACGTCCCGTTCGTCGCTGACGGCGATGAGAAGACAGCGCGGATCGGCCCCGAGCGCGCGGGCGTAGTTTTCCTGGTGGGTCCGGTTCCCTCCCAACAGTAGCACTCCGAGCCGCTGATCAGGCATCACACCCCTCCACCCGAACCGGCGCGCCCGTGCGAAGCGCCTCCTCCAGTGCGGCCAGGATCTCGGGGGACGGGGAGTGCGCTTCCGCAGCGGCCCCGCAGAGCCTTTGATAAACGGAGACCTCGCCTCCGTCGGCATAGACAGCACCGCGGTTGCCCAACAGCACCGCGTCTTCCTCTGCCGTTCCGGGCCCACAGATCAGCAGCGCCGTGGCTCCGGACCGGAACGTTACCACCACGTGCAGGCAGCCGATCGCCGCCTCGCCGCGCGCGAAGAGGACGGCGGACGGCTCCCCCAGCAACTCTCCGGCGCGGGAAATCGCCGCCGCCGCCTGGCCCGCAGCGTCTTGCCCGTCGCACCCCCAGGCAAACCGAAGGAACACCGGCCGCCCGATGCGGCCGGCAGCGACGAGGGTATCCCAGACCGGAAGCATGGATGTGATTTCGTGTCGTGGAAGCAGGGGTCCGTTTTCGGTTCGCTACCGGCGGCTGGACCGCGCATCTTCCAGCGCCAGCCGCCGCATTTCTGCGAAGTGACGGGGGACGGCCGCCATCGGGTCCTCCGGCTCCTCATACTCCAGCGTGACGAATCCCCGGTAGTTGGCCGCGCGCAGGACCTGCAAGATGCGGGCAAAGTCGGCGGGCTGCTTCCCCTGTCCCTTCGGAGCCATCGAAACCTTGAACTGCACCGTGACCGCGTACGGAGCACACCGGGCCAGATCGCCATACGGGTCCGCGGTGCGAAAGTTGCCGGTGTCCAGGTTGATGCCGACCCACGGGGATGCCGTTGCTTTCACAATCTCGAGCAACCCGTCCGGTTCGGCCACCACCCCCCCGTGGTTCTCCACGGCAATGAACACGCCGCGCTTCGCGGCGTGATCGGCCAATTCGTTGAGGCACTCGACGACATGGCGCCGGGCATCGGCTTCCGGCACCCCCTTCGGCGCGGCGCCGGCGAATGTGCGCACGGCCGGAGAGCCCAGATCGGCCGACACATCCAGCCACTCCCGGTACCGCTTGAGCTCGGCGTCGCGCTTCTCGCCGGCTGGGAGCGTGAAGGAGTTCCCGATCGGAGTCCCTGTGACGGTCTGGCCCCAGAGATGGGCGGACCGTTTCAGCTTCATCACGTACTCGGCTGTAACCGGCTTCTCGAAGTAGTATTCCGTGAGTTCGACGCCGTCCGTACCCATCTCAGCGCAGGTGCGGATGAAATCGAACATCGTCATGTTCTTGCGTGCACCCTGCAGGAACTGACGATACGAATAGGCAGCCACGGCCAGCTTGTACGGCGCACCGGGTGCGGCGCGACGTTCGGTCGGATCCACGTGCGCAACCGCAGGGAGCACGCCTCCGGCAACCGCGCCGGCCGTCAGGGACCCGCTGAGTGAGAGGAATTGGCGACGATCCATCAATGTCCGACTTCCTTTCCGGTCCGCGTGTGTTCGCCTTGTCCGCCGGGCGACACCGGCTCCGAAGAGACGACGTTCCCCACGGCGAATCGCCCGGGACACGGAACTCTATAGTCGGATTCACCCTGCAGACGGTTTCGCCCTTCCTGGTGTTCGCGTAACCGGATTCACACGCGCAGAAAGATCCGGCGCCGGTACAGCCAGAACAGACCCAGCCAGCAAAGTACGATGAATCCGACCGTGTACGCCCAGGCGCCCCACACTCTCCCCAGATGCGTGTAAGCGGCTGACTGGATCGCCACCGCCAGGGGGTAATGGGACCCGTCCGCCATCGTCCAGGTCCACTCGCGCAGCACGTGGATCTTGAAGAGAATCGGGGCCACGTACGCGACGATGGCGTTGCTCCCGAACACCACCAGCGGAAACGCCAACCACCTCTTCCGGCAGCCATCCACGATGCCGTAGATAAGCCCGAGAGTCACCATGCCCCACCCGGCACACGCCAGAATGTAGGGCGCAGTCCAGAACGGCTTGCTGTACTGAAGATCCAGGCTCCACACCGATCCGACACTCACCAGTGCGATGCCGGCGACGACCAGACGCAGCACTCCCGGGATTACCGCGCGCCGGGTTGCCTGGAGCCACTCTCCGGCCGTCGCCCCCAGCAGCACCATCGCCGCCGTGGGGATTACGGAAACGAGCCCCTTGAGTCGAAACGGCTCCAGATAGACCTGGTTCAGGTACACGATCGCATTCTGCGTCTCGGTCCAGACTCCAGCACCTGCCCCGGGGACCGGCAGGAAGCGGATCAACGCCCAATGCCCCACCAGCAGAAGCAGCGGCACCACTACCCGCCCCGACGGCAGCAGCGCATACAGGACGGATGCCGTACCGTAGGCCAGCCCGATCAATTGCAGTACGCCCAACCCCAGCACCGGCGTCCGGGCCTGGCTGGAATCCACCAGACATCCGAGGAGCACCAGCGCCACAGTGCGACCCAGCACCCGCAACTGGATGCGCAGCCGGGACGATCCCTTCCGACGCTGAGCGGCCAGTGAAAACGGCAGCGCAGCCCCCACGATGAACAGGAACCACGGGAAGATCAGATCCGCGAAGTGAATACCCCGGCCCCAGGCCGCGTGCGCAAGGGTGGGGGGTGCAGCCTCCGCGACCGTGTTGTTCACCACCAACATCGCCGCCACGGTCAGCCCGCGAAACGCATCCAGCGACACAAGCCGCTCTCGGGGGGGCTCCGCCAGTTCGGACGGGCTGGCGGTCGCCCCACTCTCCGCGATCGGCGGCAATCCACTCGCCTGCCCGGCATCCACGCCGTCCAGGAAGGCCGACGAGATCTCCACCAGGCGGGTGTCGCCGGCCCCTTCGGAACCGGGGACGGCCCCCGCTGCCCCGCTATCGGATGGCGGCGGGCGTCGGGGACGCCGGCGCTGATGGCCCCTCCGCGGTTCCTTCGCCTGGTCGCGGGGCGGCTGCGGGGCCTCGTTTGTGCGGGTGTGACTCGGAATTGTGGGTAAGGAATCATGCTGTTCTTAGAAGTGAATTAGGCCGCCCGAGCCGCCCAAGCCAACTGTGCCTCCTCGTGGCCCAGCACCGCCGTCCGCACCGCGAGGATGGCGTCTGCCCCGTCC
>SXGS01016602.1_pt1 | contig 14238 bp, 9 predicted proteins | sample 3174681 | NCBI WGS metagenome assembly SXGS01 (sample SAMN11356861, study PRJNA531348) | freshwater metagenome | isolation source: freshwater sample F1-80 | place: China: Fuxian Lake, Yuxi | collected 2017-12-25
CGAGAGTGCGCGGCGCCTGGCCACGCTGGCCCAGGCCCCGTTCCTCAAGGTGGAGGCCTCGAAGGTCACCGAGGGCGGCTATGTCGGGCGCGACGTGGAATCCATCAGCCGCGATCTGACCGAACAGGCGGTGAGTCTCGCCAAGGCCGCGCATCAGGAGCAGGTGCAGCAGAAGGCTGAGCAACAGGCGGAGGGGCGGTTGCTGGATCTTCTTCTGCCCCCGCCGAGCGCGAAGCCCTTGTTCGGCGCGCAGGAAGACCAGGGGGCCGACGGGGTTCCGGTGAACGAATCCTATGAAGCCACCCGCTCGAAGCTGCGCTTGCAGCTTCGTGAAGGCAAGCTGGACCACCGGTCCCTCGAACTGGAGGTCAAGGAGCGGGGGCTGCCCATCGGCGTGATCTCGAACGCGGGCGGGATGGAGGAGCTGGAAGGCGGACTCCGTGAGATGCTGGGCGGGCTCTTCCCGGGGAAGAAAAAGAAGCGCCAGATGAAGGTGCCCGATGCGTTGAAACATCTGGCGCAGGACGAAGCCCAGAAGTTGATCGACATGGACGAGGTCGTCCGCGACGCCGTCGCCAAAGTGGAGCAAACCGGCATCGTGTTCATGGACGAGATCGACAAGATCGCCGGACGGGAGAAGATGGCCGGTCCGGACGTGTCGCGCGAAGGGGTGCAGCGGGACCTGCTGCCGATCGTGGAGGGGTCCACCGTCAACACGAAATACGGCCCGGTCCGCACCGATCACATCCTGTTCATCGCGGCCGGGGCGTTTCACGTGGCCAAACCGTCGGATCTGATTCCCGAACTCCAAGGGCGCTTCCCGATCCGGGTCGAGCTGACGGCCTTGACCAAGGAAGATTTGGTCCGCATTCTGACCGAGCCGCGCGCGGCCCTCATCACCCAGTATCGGGCCCTGCTCGAGACGGAGGGGGTGACCGTGGACTTTACCAAAGAGGGATTGGATGAGATTGCCGCCACGGCCGTCCAGGTGAACGACCGGACGGAAAACATCGGGGCCCGCCGACTGTTCACGATCATGGAGCGGCTGTTGGAGCAGGTGTTGTTCGAGGCGCCCGATGTGGCCGAGCGGGCGATTCTGATTGATGCCGCCTATGTGAAGGACCGGCTGCGCGAGATCGCGAAGGCTGAGGATTTGAGCCGGTTTATTCTGTAAGAGTTGTCGGTTGTCAGTGCTCAGTTGTCGGTCGGAGAGGAAATTTTGAGGACTGATTACTGAGAACTGAAAACTGACCGTCAAGGAGTGTTTTTTCATGAACAAACTGATCAAGAAGGCCAACGTCCTGATCGAGGCCCTCCCCTACATCCGGACCTTCGCCGGAAAAACCGTCGTCATCAAGTATGGCGGCAAGGCCATGGCGGACGACCAGCTCAAGAACGGCTTCGCGCAGGACGTGGTGCTGATGAAGTACGTGGGCCTCAATCCGGTGATCGTACACGGGGGCGGCCCGCAGATCAATCAGATGCTGGATCACCTCGGCATCGAGGCCAAGTTCCGCCAGGGCGTGCGGGTCACCGACCGGGCCACGATGGAAGTCGTGGAGATGGTCCTGGGCGGGAAGATCAACAAGGAGATCGTCAACCTGCTGAACCAGCACGGCGGCCGGGCCGTCGGGCTGACCGGCAAGGACGGCGGCATGATCATGGCCAAGCCGCTTACGGTTAAGGCCTGGGCGGAAAGCCTCGGCACGGATCCTGACGGAGCGGAAGACGCCGACTTCGGGCTCGTGGGCGAGGTCCAGTCGGTCAACCCGCGCCTGATCGAAAAGCTGCAACAGGAGAGCTTTATCCCCGTCATCGCCCCGATCGGCGCAGACCGCTCGGGGAACACCTACAATATCAACGCCGACCTGGTCGCCGGCGCGGTTGCGGCGGCGCTCAAGGCGGAAAAACTGCTCGTGCTGACCGACGTGAAGGGCATCCGCAACGCCAAGGGCAGTCATGTCTCCACCCTGTCGCGCAAGGACATGCAGAAGATGGTGAAGAAAGGCACGATCAGCGAAGGCATGCTGCCGAAGGTCCAATCCTGTCTGGCCGCGCTGGACGGCGGGGTCCAAAAAGCCCACATCATCGATGGGCGCATGCCGCATGCGATCTTGCTGGAGATCTTTACCGATCGGGGGATCGGCACCGAGATCGTCTCCTAGCGTCGTGCAGGATCGTCTCCGCGAACATGTAATTGCGCTTGTCGGTGAACGGCATCCTGTCTCCTCTCCGGCCTGGCTTGCGCAAACAGAACAGTACCTCGCCGACCGGTTCCTGAGCCTGGGGCTGATCGTGACCGGCCACCCCTTCGAAGCGTATGGCAGAACCTTCTGCAACGTGATCGCGACGCTCTCGGGAACGGGCGCGGCGGCGGCTCCGCTCATCATCGTGGCCCATTACGACACGGTCAGTGGCTCGCCGGGCGCGGACGACAATGCCAGCGGCCTAGCCGTGCTGTTGGAAACGGCGAGGGGCCTCAAGGACCGTCCGCTCGTTCACGACGTACGGTTCATCGGCGTTTGCCTGGAGGAAGAAAACCTGCTCGGCAGCCGGGCCTATGCGGCTTATCTGCGGGCGACGAACCAGCCGATTCAGGGGATGATGGCGCTGGAATGTGTGGGCTATGCCAGCGCCGAGCCTGGCTCGCAACGGAGCCCGCCGGGAGCTCCCATCGAAGTTCCAACCACCGGCAATTTCCTTGGCGTCATCGGAAACGAAGCAGCGGCTCATCTGGTGACGGCGCTTGCGCAAGCGGCCTCGGCGCTGGTTCCGGCGCTGAAAACCGTCCCGCGCCTGGTGCCGGGGCGAGGGGAGCAGCTTCCCGACACCAGGCGCAGCGACCATGCGGCCTTCTGGGACCGGGATTATCCGGCCGTCATGCTCACCGACACGGCCGATTTTCGTAATCCCCACTACCACCGGCCCACGGATACCGTCGAGACCTTGGACTTTGCCTTTATGGAACGGACGGTAGCTTGCCTCACGGCTGCAACGGTCCGGCTCGCAACCCTCAAGGAGCAGCCTGCCCCATGAGGAAGCGGCTGACATCCGATACCACAAAAGCCATTGCGGCCGCCTTCAGACGCTTGGACTATGTGAAGCTGGGGCTGATCTACTGCGACGAGGGAGGCGATGCTTTCTGGAAGGCGAAACGCGGTCCCTGCCGGAAACTCGGGATCAAGATGGCGGACGTGCTGCTGGGCCGCCTCAAGCCGAATGGGCGGAGCCTTTACATCGGCGCAGGGGTGGCGGAACTGCCGTTACTCGCGATGGAAACGATGGAACTCGGGCGGGATGTCACGGCGTGCAATCTTAGACCCAAGGAAGTCCGCTTGTTGAATCGCGCCTGTGCCGGGCTGCCGTTCCGCGTTTCGGCGCAGGACGGCGGCAAGACCGCCGGCCGGTTCGACCATCTGTGGATGGTGAGTGTGTTGAACGATCCGGAGCGATTTCCTTCACTGGCCGCTCTTTCTTATGGCCGGGCCAACCCGGCGACGTTCGATGCATCTCGTTTTTCGCGTGAACGGAAGATCGTCAGGAGCCTGACCGATGCCTGCCTGCGGAAGCTCAAGCGGCCCGGGCTGGTCACCACGTCGGTCGAGGAGATTCCCTGGATTGAGGATTGGTGCCGCCGCCACAAGGTGCCTTGCTCGGTGGAGGAAGAGGATTACCCCACGGCCTTGGTGGGCGATCCCGTCTGTCTGATCCGCGTCGGCACTCGTTGACAGCCTCTTCAACCGCCCCGTACACTGTCTTGCGTATGGCCACTCGTCAACCCTTACCCCTTCTCTCGGAATCCGGCAAGACGCGCATCGGTTTCGTCAACCTGGGTTGCACCAAGAACCAGGTGGATGCGGAAGTCATGCTCGGCTCGCTGGTGGCGAAGGGATTTATCCTGACCCCCGATCCAGCCGAGGCCGAGGTGGTCATCATCAATACTTGTGGGTTTATCGAAGAAGCCAAGCAGGAGTCCATCAATGCGATCATCGAACATGGGCATCTGAAGAAAACCGGCTCTTGCCGGGTGCTGATCGCGGCCGGTTGTCTGGCCCAACGGTACCAGGGGGAGTTGCTCAAAGAATTGCCGGAGCTGGACGGCGTGGTCGGGACCGGCGAGATCGGCCGGATCGCCGAGATCACCCAGGAATTGCTCAAGCCTGTGCGCAAGCAACAACGGCTCTTTTTCTCTCCGCCTCCTTATCTCTACGACGAACGGACGCCTCGTCTCCGGCTGGACAAGCCGCACATGGCCTACATCAAGGTCGCCGAGGGCTGCAACCGCAACTGTGCCTTTTGCGCCATCCCGCTCATGCGGGGCAAGCAGCGGAGCCGGCCGGTGGAGTCCATCGTGGCGGAGGCGCAGCGGCTGGCCGATGAAGGGGTGAAGGAGATCAACCTGATCTCCCAGGACACGGTCAACTACGGGGTGGATTTGGGGATCAAGCAGGGATTGACGCAGCTCCTGCGCGGCCTGGTCAAGGTGAACGGCCTGCGGTGGATCAGGCCCTTCTATCTCTATCCCCAGCAGGTGACGGATGAATTGATTACGCTCTATGCCGGGGAGGAGAAGATCGCCAAGTACATCGACATGCCGTTCCAGCATATCAACGATGCGATGCTGAAACGCATGCACCGCTTGGGCGACAAGGCTTCGATTACGGCGCTGGTGGAACGGCTGCGGATGCGCATCCCGGGCCTGACCTTCCGCACGGCCTTTATCGTGGGCTTCCCCGGCGAGACGGAAGCTGCCTTTGCGGAGCTGAAGCAGTATATCGAGGACATGGCCTTCGAGCGCGTAGCCGTGTTCCTCTATTCCGACGAGGAAGGCACCTCCGCCGTCGAGATGGATGGGAAGCTCGACCGGCAACTCATGGACGAACGCCGCGCCGAGCTGCTCAACGTGCAAGAAGGCATCGCGCTCAAGAAGAGCCGGACCCTGCTCGGCCGCACGGTCGAGGTGTTGGTGGAAGGGCTGTCCGAGGAATCGGATCGGCTGCTGGCGGCCCGCCACGAAGGCATGGCGCCGGAAATCGACGGGCTGGTGTATTTGAATCAGGGATCGGCCCGACCAGGAGAGTTCGTCAAAGCGACCATTACGGATGCATCAGCCTACGATCTCGTCGGCCATGTGGCCGGCTCGGCGCCGGTCGGCAAGTCCTCACCGGAGGCTCTTGTGATGCCGGCAAAGGCCGGCAAAGGGCATGCGTGAACAATGTTGTCGGTACACGGTTCTCAGCGGTCAGTTCCGGAAACTGAGAACCGACAACTGAACACTGAGTACTGAGCACTCTTTACGAGCGACAGGCTGCTTTTGTCAGGGCTGGAAGCCGGGCTTTGACTTGAGCGGTTCCCCCAGATAGGTCTTCGCATACCGAACATAGTTTTCCGCTGATTCCCTGATCCACTCCAGCTCCTCTTGGGTCACCGGCCGCTTGACCTTGGCCGGCGAACCAAGGATCAGGCTCTTGGGCGGCACGGCGGTTCCCTCGGTGACCAGCGCCCCGGCCCCCACCACGCAGTCCTCGCCGATCACCGCCCCGTCCATGATGATGGCCCCCATCCCGATCAGGACCCGGTCCTTGATCGTGCAGCCGTGCAAGACCACATGGTGTCCGATCGTCACGTCGTTCCCGATGATCAAGGGATGGATGTCGTGGGTGACGTGCAACATGCACAGATCCTGCACATTGGTCCGGCTGCCGATCCGGATGTAATGGACATCGCCACGGACGACCGAGTTGAACCAGACGCTGGATTCCTCGCCGAGGACCACGTCGCCGACGATGACGGCTGTGTCTTCGATGAAGGCGGATGTCGGGACGGTCGGCTTGACGCCTTGGTAGGTGCGGATCACGGCGTCACTCTAGCGGGAAATCCGGTCGTGAAGCAAGTCGGTGGCTGGCTCACATACAGTGATTGGCGCCGGAGAAGGGCGATCCCTTCCCCGGCGCATCATCCGTTTGCCCACTCTATTTCTTTGGTCGGGGCCGTGTAGTTCTCTGTGCCCTCGATTCGTCCTGTCCCATCGCGTTCCTGCTTTCTCTGTCCCCTGGTCACACCTTGACCGAGATGAAGAGGGCTGCGCCGTGACGGTTGACCAGCAAGAGAATGTGCTGATCCTTTGTGAGTCCCGACGCGATCTTCTCGAATTCCTGCACCGACTTGACCGGCTGTTTGTTGATTTCGCGGATCACATCGCCCGGTGCGATCCCCGAACGGGCGACGACGCTGTCCGGATCAACCTCGACCACGAGGACCCCCTGAGTCTTGCCGGACAAGCCCAGGTCCCTGGCGGTCTTGGAATCGAGGCTCTGAACGGCAAGCCCGGCGAGGGCATGGTCTGTTGTCCGCTCCGTTCCGGCGACCTTGACGGCCCCCGGCTGCTCCCCGACGGTCACGGTCAGGTCCAGCGTTTTCCCGTTCCGCACCACCTGCACCGGGACCTTGGTCCCGACCGACGTGCGGGTCACCCGGCGTTGCAAGGTGATGGCGTCCTCGACCGGCGCGCCTTGGTAGCCGACGATCACATCGCCTTGCTTGAGGCCCGCCTGCTCGGCCGGGCTGTCTTCCGCGACATTGCCGACCAGCGCCCCCTTGGAATCGTTGAGGTCGAAAGACTTGGCCAGGTCCTGATTCAAGTCCTGGATGCCGACGCCCAGGTAGCCCCGGACGACTTTGCCGGTCGCTACCAGGCTTTCATAGACCGGTTTCACCATGCTGACGGGCACGGCAAACCCGACCCCTTGATAGCCGCCGGTTTGCGAGAGGATGGCCGTATTGATGCCGACCAATTCACCCGCTTGATTGACCAGTGCGCCGCCTGAATTACCCGGATTGATCGCCGCATCCGTCTGGATGAAATCTTCGTATTGCGTGATGCCCATCCGGCCGCGCCCCAGGCCGCTAACGATGCCGAGCGTCACCGTGGAGTTGAGCCCGAAGGGGTTGCCGACGGCAAGGACGTATTCCCCCACTTGCAGCGTGGATGAATCGCCCCAGGGGACGAAGGGCAGATCGCGCCCGTCCACTTTGATCACGGCCAGGTCGGTCTTGGGATCGGTCCCGACAATCTTGCCACGGAGCTCCCGCTTGTCGGGCAGCGTCACGGCCAATTCCTGCGCTCCTTCCACCACGTGATTGTTGGTGACGATGTATCCGTCGGGAGAAATGATCACGCCGGAGCCAACGCCGCCGTTCCCATGACGTTCGCCCGGCGGCACGGGCCCGCGTGGGCGTCCGGGATGGCCAAAAAACTCTTCCATCTGATCGCGCAGGTCGGAATCTCGCCCGCGGCTCACGCGCGTCGCGGTCGCCGTGATGTTCACCACCGCGGGAGTGATGGCCTTGGCAATCTGGGCAAACCCGTTGCCTGAGGCAGGAGCAGGCTGGATGGCCTGCACCGTCGCGGCGACGAGTTGAGAACCGGCGTTGGACGCGTGGGAGGCGGGCATGTATTCGCCGACCAAGAATCCGACGGCGACTAACAGGGCGATCGCTGGTATCAATCCCGAAAAACGATTTGCGAGATGGCGGGGCAAGGGGACTTGCATGTGAAACCTCCTTGTGGCTGATGCATCTCCGAGGACTGCGGCGCTGGATGTGTCTGCCTCGTTGAGCAGGAGGATAGCAGCCGAGGATGAGACGGAGGTTAAAGCGGGATTAGAAGTTTCTAACGGGTCGGAGCGGGAGCGAGGGGGAGCATCACCGTGAAGCGCGAGCCTTCACCGGCTGCGCTTTCGACCTCAATGCGGCCCTTGTGGCTCTCGGCGATCCATTTGCAGATGGCCAGTCCCAAGCCGGTGCCTTTCTTGGAGTGGGCCCTCGCTGCGTCGGTCCGGTAAAACCGATCGAAGATGCGGGCCCGCTCTTCCGGGGGCATGCCGATGCCTGAGTCCGCCACCGTCAGCCGCGCTTCTTTCCGGTCCTGGGTCAGCCGTAATTCGACCGTCCCGCCTTGCTTGGAGTAAGCCACGGCATTGTCCACCAGGTTGAGGAGCAGCTCCCGCAGCCGCAACTCGTCTCCCAGGACGGTGACCGGCTCCAGGGGGCCGGCCGTCACATGGATCTGCCGGTCTTGTCCCAGCACCGAGGCCTGTTGCCGAATGTCTTGGAGTAAGGTATCCAATCTGACCGGGGCCGATTGCATCGGCACCTGCCCGAGATCGGCTCTCGACAAAAACAGCAGATCGTCCACGATACGGCTCACTCGGTCGATTTCTTCCAAACTGCTTTCCAGCACCAGCCGGTAGTCCTCGGCCGACCGGGGGCGACGCAAAGCCAGCTCCGTTTCCCCCCGCATCACGGTCAGGGGCGTCCGCAGCTCGTGGGAGGCGTCGGCGCTGAACCGTCGCACTTGCTGGAAGGAGGCATCGAGCCGGGCGATCATGTTGTTGAAGGTGGCCGCGAGCCGACCGATCTCGTCATCGGACGGCGGGATGGTCAAACGTTGGCTCAGGTCCCCGCCAGCGATCCGTTCCGCGGCTGCCGTGATGGCATCCACGGGACGAAGGGCACGCCCGGCCAAAAACCAGCCCCCGGCCAGCGAGGCCAGCAGCGCGAGCGGCGTGCCGATGAGCAGGACGGTCAGCAAGCGGCGCAAGGCGCGTTCGACGTGATTCAGGGAGGCGCCGACCTGGACGATGGTAAAGAGCCGGCCTCCGCGGCTGATCGGCACCGAGAGGAGCCGGATGGAAGCTTCTCCCCGAAAGCGCGCGGATTCCAGGGTTGCCTGTCCTGCCAACGCGGCCTCCAGGGCGGTCCGACTCAGGGGAATGTTGTGCCGTTTGACGTGGGGGGATTGGATCGTGATGACGCCGGCCGGACTGAAGATCTGATAAAACTTGTCCAGCACCGCCAACTCCGGAAACTCCGCGGTCAGATCATCGAAGGAGATGAACGGCACGGCCCCTCGCTGTTCCAGCGCCTGCACGGCCACGGCGGCCGCCTCCTCCAGCGACCGGTCCACCTGGCTCCGCATGTCGCGGGCCAAGACCGTGTAGAGCGTCAGGGCCACTGCGATCAGGATCAGGAGCAGGGCCGAGCCGTACCAGAGTGTGAGGCGGGCGCGAATGGAAACAGTTCCGCCCATCGTGTTTGTCGCCCCTTCCCTTGAGTCATGTGGCTGAAAGCTGTCAGCTCTCAGCCTTCAGCACGTAACCGCTGCCCCGGACGGTCTGGATCAACGCGCGTGTCCGGCCCCGATCGATCTTGTTCCTGAGATAGTTCATGTAGACGTCGATCACGTTGGTAAAGGTGTCGAAGTCCTGGTTCCAGACATGCTCGGAGATCATGGGGCGCGTCAGCACGCGTCCGGCGTTGCGCATCAGATATTCCAACAAGGCATATTCTTTCGCGGTCAACTCGATCCGCTGGCCTCCGCGCGTCACCTCGCGCGTCGAGGGATTGAGCGCCAGATCATCCACTTGCAGGAGGCCGGAGGCTTCCCCAGCACCCCGCCGCAGCAAGGCCCGGACGCGGGCCAGGAGTTCGTCGATCGCAAAGGGCTTGGTGAGGTAATCGTCCGCGCCGGCATCCAATCCCTTCACCTTCTGATCCACCTTGGAGAGGGCGGTCAGCAGCAGGACTGGGGTCTTGATGCGGGCATTGCGGAGCCCTTTGAGCACCTCCAGGCCCGTCATGCCGGGGAGCATGATGTCCAGGACGATCAGGTCATAGACGTCGCTTTGTCCCAGGTCCAGACCGGTGGGCCCATCGCTGCAGACGTCCACCGCATAACTCTCCTCCGCCAGCGCCTTCCGGATAAACGAGGCGACTTTGGCTTCGTCTTCAACGACCAGAATACGCATCGTCGGCTACTTCGGCGGAAAGCGGGTGATCGTGACCGGAATATACGACAGCGACGGACCCTGCGGAGTCCGGCGCGCCAGGGAATGTTTCAGCCAGGCCGCATCGTTGCGCGCGGGGAAGTCGGACCGGTAATGGGCGCCCCGGCTCTCTTCGCGAGCCAGCGCTCCCGCGACAATCGTCTCCGCAATGTCCACGAGCGACTGCAATTCCAGCGCCTGGATGAGGTCGGTGTTGAAGACCTTGCCCCGATCCTGGAGCGACACCTGCGCGGCGCGGACTTGCAGGGCGCGGACTTGTCCGAGCGCTTCAGTCATCGACTCCTTCGTTCGGAAGATGCCCAGGTTCAGGCTCATGACCCTGCCCAGATCGTCCCGGACCTGCCAGGCCCGTTCCGGTCCCCTGTGATCCATGAGGCGCCCGATCCTCCGCTCTTCGGCCCGCAAAGTGTGATCCGAAATCGCGCGGGGCGCAACCCCGCGCAGCGATTCGGCGGCGCGCAGGCCGGCCCGGCGGCCGAACACGATCGTTTCCAACAGGGAGTTCCCTCCCAGGCGGTTGGCCCCGTGCACGCTCACGCAGGCGCATTCGCCGGCCGCGTAGAGACCGGATAGCTCTGTCTCTCCCCACTGGGTAGCCTTGACGCCGCCCATCTGATAATGGGCGCCTGGCTGGACCGGAATGGGGCTCTCCACCGGGTCCACTCCGGCGAATTCGATCGCCAGTTGCCTGATTTGCGGAAGCCGTTCCTGAATTTTCGCTCGCCCCAGGTGGCGCAAGTCCAGCAGGATACAACCGTCCATCCCACGGCCTTCCAATATCTCCCGGCCGATCGCCAGGGAGACGGTCGAGCGGGGGGCCAGCTCCATCTGGTCCGGCGCGTACCGGGCCATAAATCGGTCGCCCAGCGTGTTTAACAGATAGGCGCCCTCGCCGCGCGCTCCTTCGGTGATCAAAATGCCCGTGCCTTTGAGCGTGGTGGGATGAAACTGGACGAACTCCATGTCTTCGAGCGACGCCCCGGCCCGGTAGGCCAGGGCCATCCCGTCGCCGGTGTTGATCACCGCGTTGGTGGAGGTCGAGAACACCCGCCCGCTCCCGCCGGCGGCCAGGAGCGTCGCTTTGCCCACGACGGGATGGAGCCCGCCGCGAACCAAGTCCCAGGCGATGACCCCGCGACAGTGGCCCTCCTCGACGATCAGGGAGGTCACATACCATTCCTCATAGACGCACACCTGACGCTTGAGCAGCTGCTCGTACAGGGCATGGAGGATGGCGTGGCCGGTCCGGTCGGCGGCGTAGCAGGTGCGCACCGCTCCGGATCCGCCGAAGGGGCGCTGCGCGATCCGGCCCTGTTCGTCGCGGCTGAAGATGACGCCCAAACGCTCCAGGTCCAGGATGGCGTCCGGCGCTTCGCGGCACAGGGCCTCAATGGCGTCCTGGTCGCCCAAGTACTGGCCTCCCTTGGCTGTGTCGAAGGCATGGGCTTCCCAGGAGTCCTGCTCGCCGAGCGCCGCGTTGATGCCTCCCTGCGCGGCGACCGAGTGGCTGCGCACGGGATGGACTTTGGACAGGATGGCCACATCCAGGTGCGGGTGTGCTTCGAGCGCAGCCAGGGCCGCCCTCATGCCGGCTAGACCAGCGCCGACGATGACCAGGTCGTGGACCTTCATGCGGCTAGGCTTGCTTGAAGGCTTGGTGCGGGAGTAAATCTGCGGGATTTCATGGGCCTATGATGGCCCAAATCAAACGGGTTACGCAAGGTAACGGGGCTACGGCTTTCCCTTCACGGACCTCGGTAGGTTATGGTATACCAGAGCCCGAACATAGACGGAGCAGCCTTCCAACCCATCACCGTAGATCCGGGAGTCATAAGCCCACGATGAATCGCGCCGACCTGCTCAAGCCGACCGACCAGTTTCTCCACCGCCATCTCGGTCTGACCGAGGCGGACATCCGGGACATGCTGGCCACCCTCGGCCTCGCATCGCTGGATGCCTTGATTGACGCAACAGTGCCGGAGGACATCCGGCTGCACAAGCCGCTGGCGCTGGGTGCGCCCTTGAGCGAGCATGAAGCGCTGGCCGCCTTGCGCGCGCTGCATGATCGGAATCAGGTCTTCCGGTCTTTCATGGGGATGGGCTACCACGATTGCGTCACCCCCCTCGTCATTCAGCGCAACATTCTGGAAAATCCAGGCTGGTATACGGCCTATACCCCCTATCAGGCCGAGATCGCCCAGGGGCGGCTGGAAGCCTTGATGAATTTTCAGACCATGGTCTCCGACCTGACCGGCCTGCCTGTGGCCGGCGCGTCCGTGCTCGATGAGGCGACCGCCGCGGCGGAAGCCATGACGATGTGCCTGCGGATCGTCCAGCACGAGGGCCGTACGGGCCGGCATCGGTTCTTCGTGGCCGAGGACTGCCATCCCCAGACGATCGCCGTGATGCAAGGGCGGGCGACTCCGCTGGGCATCACGCTCGAGGTCGGTCGGCCAGATGAAACAACCGTCGCCAAGCCGGACCTGTTCGGGCTTCTGCTGCAATATCCGGCGACCGACGGCGCGCTGCTCGACCACCGCGGTCTCATCGCGCGGGCACATCAGGCGGGAGTGTTGGCGGTCATGGCCACGGACTTGCTGGCCTTGACGGTGCTGCGGACGCCCGGCGAATCGGGCGCCGATATTGCCGTCGGCTCCAGCCAGCGCTTCGGCGTCCCGATGGGCTTCGGCGGCCCCCACGCGGCGTTTTTGGCCTGCAAGCAAGAGCACGTCCGTCAGATGCCGGGACGGCTCATCGGCCTCTCCAAGGACGCGGCCGGGAATCCGGCTTACCGTATGGCGCTGGCGACCCGCGAGCAGCACATCCGACGCGAAAAGGCCACCAGCAACATCTGCACCGCGCAAGTGTTACTCGCGGTCATGGCCGGCATGTACGCGGTCTATCACGGGCCGGACGGACTGCGCCGGACTGCGGAGCGGGTCCATGGCTTGACGGCGATGCTGGCGGAAGGATTGCGCCGCCTGGGCCACCGGATTGTCCACCAGACTTTCTTCGATACGCTGAAAGTCCAGCCGGCCGGCGGGTCCGCCGAGCAGGCCGATCAGATTGTCGCGCGTGCGACCGAGCGGCGAATCAATCTGCGCCGGTTTGGGGATGGGACCCTCGGCATCGCTTTGGACGAAGTAACCATAGCGGATGACCTGGCGGCACTGCTGGGTTGCTTTGCCGGAGGCAAACCGCTGACGTTCACGCTGGACGAGCTTGCCGCGAAGAGCGCACGTTGCATCCCGTCCGGTTTGGCGAGGAGCAGCGCATTCCTGACGCACGAGGTGTTCAACCGGTACCACTCCGAGCACGAAATGCTCCGTTACATACATCGGTTGCAGGACCGGGACCTCTCGATGATCCATTCGATGATCACGCTGGGCTCCTGCACGATGAAACTCAACGCCACCGTGGAGATGATTCCAGTGACCTGGAAGGGGTTCGGTCGCATGCATCCCTTCGCGCCGGCGGAGCAGACCAAGGGCTATCACGAGCTGTTTGCGCAACTGGAGCGTTGGCTGGCGGAGATCACGGGGTTTGCGGCCGTGTCGCTCCAGCCCAACGCTGGTTCCCAGGGCGAGTATGCGGGACTCATGGTCCTCCGGGCCTATCATCAAGCTCGCGGACCGAGCGGGCGGGATGTCTGCCTGATTCCGGTCTCTGCGCACGGGACCAACCCGGCCAGCGCCGTCATGGCCGGCATGAAAGTCGTGGCGGTGGCCTGCGATGAACGGGGCAACGTGGATCTGGCCGATCTGGAGGCCAAGGCGGAACAGCACCGCGACCGGTTGGCGGCCCTGATGATTACCTATCCGTCTACGCACGGCGTCTTCGAAGAAGGCGTCCGCAAGGTCTGCGCCATCATCCATGCGCGCGGCGGGCAGGTCTATATGGACGGGGCCAACATGAACGCCCAGGTGGGTCTGTGCCGACCGGGGGACATCGGCGCCGATGTCTGCCATTTGAACTTGCACAAAACTTTCTGCATCCCGCACGGAGGCGGGGGGCCTGGCATGGGGCCCATCGGGGTCGCGGCGCATCTGGCGCCGTTCCTGCCTGGCCATCCGCTCCGCAAGGTGGGCGGAGAGACGGCCATCAAGCCGATTGCGGCGGCCCCCTACAGTAGCGCCAGCATCTTGCCCATTTCCTGGGTATACATCGCGCTCATGGGCGGGGAGGGGCTCACCCAGGCCACCAAGGTGGCGATTCTCAACGCCAATTACATGGCCAAACGGCTGGAGAAACATTTTCCGGTCCTCTATGCGGGCGCGCGAGGCTTCTGTGCCCATGAATTCATCCTGGACATGCGCCGCTTCAAGGAGACCGCCGGGGTCGAGGTGAACGACATCGCCAAGCGTCTCATGGACTATGGCTTCCACGCGCC
>SXGS01457066.1_pt1 | contig 14238 bp, 11 predicted proteins | sample 3174681 | NCBI WGS metagenome assembly SXGS01 (sample SAMN11356861, study PRJNA531348) | freshwater metagenome | isolation source: freshwater sample F1-80 | place: China: Fuxian Lake, Yuxi | collected 2017-12-25
ACTTGACCGACCCGGCCCCAGCCACGACGTTTGCGCACTTGGATGCCACCACCGTGCTCTCGCGACAAATCGCCGAGCTGGGGATTTATCCGGCGGTCGATCCTCTCGATTCCACCTCGCGGATGCTTGACCCTAACATCATCGGTGAAGAACACTACCAAGTTGCCCGCAAAGTCCAAGAAGTGTTGCAGCGCTACAAAGACTTGCAAGACATCATCGCCATTCTCGGCATCGATGAGCTTTCGCCAGAAGACAAGATCATTGTCGCGCGGGCGCGGAAAGTCCAACGCTTCCTCTCGCAGCCGTTTAACGTGGCCGAGCAGTTCACCAACATCAAAGGCGAATACGTCCCGGTGAAAGAGACCATTCGCAGCTTCAAGGAATTGGTCGAAGGCAAACACGACGACCTGCCCGAGCAGGCATTCTACATGGTCGGCACCATCGAAAGCGCGAGAGAAAAAGCCAAAGGACTTGCCGCCTAGAGCGGCTTTCAGTTGGATTTACCTTATCTGGGACCCTCACCCTTTTTTCCCTCTCCCTAGCAGGGAGAGGGCAGGACGAGCGCAGCGAGGACGGGTGAGAGTAAAGGCAATCGCAAACTGATCTAGACAGCACCGAGTGGAAAGCAATAGCTCAGACTTTTCACTTTTCACTTTTCACTTTTCACTTTTCACTTTCTTATGGCAGACACACTCCACCTCCGCATTGTTACCCCCGAACGTCTTCTCCTTGATGAAGATGTCGATGAAGTCACCGGGCCAGGAGTTGTTGGTGAGTTCGGCATTTTGCCGAACCACACGACGTTCCTCTCCGCCCTACAACCGGGACGGTTTTCCTATCGGCAGGGGAACCACACCCACGTGATGATTGTCAGCGGCGGGTTCGCTGAAGTCGTGGACAATGTCATGACCGTCTTGACCGACACCATTGAACTGCCGGACAGCATCGATATCGAGCGTGCCCGCGCGGCGCTGCGCAAGGCAGAAGACGAGTTAAAAACCTTGTCGCCTGCCGATGCGGCGTTCACCGAAACCCAAGCCGCGTTCCAACGTGCGCAAGCACGCATCGCTAACGCGGGAAGACAGTAAGCAGGCCGGCGATCGACGCCGCCGGGACCTGTGGGTTAGCCACTGATCAACGCGGGTTCCTGCGCAACGTCGGCGATCGTGACATTGGGGCGTATGAGTTCGGGGCACAAGCACCCGTCGCCGATCCCTGCGTCACAGCGACCCCGACCATGGGGTGTACGGTCAACGGCGTGTTCAACCAACCTTGCGTAGGCATCGACCTCGGCACGGGCAAGGATGTCATTCTCGGCACCAACGGCGACGCTGGGGTGGACACCTGCGACGGCGAGACGGAAGTGAACTGCGAGCAGTAGGGGCGGTTCGTGAACCACCCCTACGAGGGGCACGACTCCTGAGCTTGCCGAAGGCACCGAACAGGATAGTGGAAGCGCTGTACTCTTTGAGCGACGAGCAATCGGAGGGCTTCACGCTCCCGTCATAATCCGATGCGCACGGTCGACCAACTGCGGCACTTTCCACTCGAACTCGTTGGCTTTGGGATTGGAAGCCGTACCTTCGAGGTAATGCCGGTACAGCCCTTCGAGAATGATGGCCAGCTTCCACACCGCGAAGCAATGATAGAAGGGAAAATGCTGCATGGTGCGCCCGGTGCGCTGTTCGTAGCGAGCAATCATCTCTTCGCGCGAGATGAAGCCTGGATGCGACGTGATGTAATTGCTGCCTTTCGGCTCCGGCTCCGGCGGGTCGCCGGTCTCTCCCCAATAGCTCACGACCCAACCCAAATCCGCCAACGGGTCGCCGAGCGTCGCCATCTCCCAATCGAAAATCGCTACGAGCTTGGCTGGATGCGCAGTGAACATCACGTTATCGAGTTTGTAGTCGCCATGCACAATCGTCGTGGCGCTCTGCGCCGGCATGTGCGCTGTCAACCATGCTGTCACTTCATGCAAACCCGGGAGTGGTCGCGTCCGTGGCAACGTCAATTCAAGCTGCCCTAGCCAACGCTTGAGTTGCCGTTCGAGAAACCCCTGCGGCCGGCCGAGATTGTGCAGCGTAGTGGCTTGCCAATCGACCGCGTGCAGTTCGGCCAAAGCATCGATCAGTTCTTCTCCGATGCGCTTGCGATCTGCCATGGCGTCGAATTCTTCGGGAAGCTGATCACGGATGACGATGCCCTCGACTCGCTCCATCAAGTAAAACGGTGCCCCGATGATCGACAGGTCGTCGCACGCCACTGCTGGTTGCGGCACGCGCACCCCGGTCGGTGCCAAACCGGAGAGCACGCGAAACTCGCGCAACATATCGTGCGCCGTCGGCAGGATGTCGCCACGCGGTGGGCGACGCATCACCCAGCGTTTCGGCCCCCACGACACATAAAATGTTTCGTTGGAAAACCCGGCCTCGTGTTTTTCTACCACCAAGTCGCCAGCCTGTGGCGGCAACTGCGCACGCAAAAAGGTCTCTAACTTCGCGATATCGACCAGTCCTTCGAGTTGTTGACTCATGCTTCTCTCTTCTCCACATCGTTACGCTATCTATCGTTCGTTCTCGTCACCAGCACTTCAGCAGCTCAGCGAAGAGCCGGCGGTCGATGGTGGCTTCGCATCGCGAGCCATGAGCAAGAGTTCGCCTTTCACACGATGCAATTCCGCCTCCCACCAGCATTCCATGCTGCCACGCACGCTCGCCAGTGCTTCATCTATGAGACGTAAACCAGTGTCAGGCCGCTGAGCTTTGCCGTGCGCTTCAGCAAGCAAGGCGAGATAATAGGGGCGCATCAGCTCTGCGCCAATAGCCCGCCATGCCGTCAATCCGGCTTCTATCCGCCCAATCCCTTCATCGCTGTTGCCGTGCTCGGTCAGTACCCAACCATGCAGGACCGTAGTCATGGCATTGTATTGGGTGAACTCTTGCTCTTGCGACAACAGCATCACCGCTTCCACGCGCTCCTGCACGGCTTGCACTTGGCGACGCAATTGCGACAACAACGCCAGAAAGCTCAGCGTATGCACCGTGCTGTACGAGTGCGCTAGTTCTTCAAGCGCGAATAGAGCGCGACGCACGTTGAAGTCTGCCTGCTCCGGATAACCAAGATGCCACAGCGCCAAAGCCTTCCATACTACCGACGCGACTCCAAGATCATGCCCACCATACAGAAACGCCAGTACACGATGACGGGCTGGTGCGTAAGAGGCAATGCCGCGATCCGCATGCTGACTTGCTCTCAAAAACTCGCCACCCCAGAGCAAGGTATCCGCCAGTGCCCCATGGGCGATTAACGACAACGCTTCGTCGTTTTCGCGCCGTGCCAGCATCAGCAAGCGTTCGCCCAACACCCGCGCGGTCGGCAATGCGCCGCGTACTTCGTGGAACTCCCACAGCCCACGCAGGACTGGAAAGAGCAGCGCCGTCTCCCCCGACTGTTGGGCAAGAGTCAGGGCCCGCTCATACATTGCCCCGACCTCACTTGCGGCAATCCCTCGGGTCACAATCAGCGGCACCCCCAGCGCAAGGCGCAAGGTCAGTTCACGACGCGACACGTCAGGCGTACTGGGTACCTCTTTGAGCAAGGCTAAAGCCGAGGTGAGATGTTCGATGGCTTCGGCGTTAGCGGAGCGTTGCACGGCCTGTTCTCCAGCCAGCTGCAAGTAGTCGATGGCTTTCCAGGTACTGCCGCTCTGGCCATAGTGATGCGCCAATTCGCCGTAGTGCTCTGCCATTTGTTCGGAAAACGCCGCTTCGATGGCCTGCGCGGTGCGCTCATGGAGAGCATGGCGACGCTCTAACAAGAGGGACTGATACGCTACTTCTTGGGTGAGCGTGTGGGTGAAACTGTACTCCATGCCTGCCGTCGCTGGCTGTTGGTAGATAAATTCGGTGCTCTGCAAATGTGCCAACAGCCGATGTACGTCGGCTTCCGGCAAATCTGACACACGCAACACTAAAGTGAGGGGAAATTCTTTGCCGATGACCGCTACCGTCTGCAAGAGTTCCTTGGCATTAGGCGACAAACGATCAATACGCGCCGCCAGCACGGCCTGCACAGTCGGTGGAATGTGCAATTCCGGTGGCGGAAGGCCAAGCGCCGCACCCAAGGGCGTTGCGAACACCGCCCGACCAAAGGTATCTCGCACCAAAACTTCTTCCTCGAACAAGGCACGCACGATCTCTTCCATGAACAGCGGGTTGCCCTGGGTTTTTTCGAGAATCTGCTGCCACAACTGGCGCAACGTCGGTTCCAGCGTCATGCCGTCGCGCACGCCCAGCAGCAGCGAGAGCAACTCCTCAGCCTCACGTTGCCCCAATGGCTCCAGCAGCACTTGGGTGAAATACGGCTGCCCAATCCAACCCGCCTGATACTCGGGACGATAATTCACCAGCAAAAGGATGCTGACCTCGGCAATACGCCCGGTATAGGACAGCAGATACGATTGGGTTTCGTTGTCGATCCAGTGCAGGTCTTCGCAAATCAACACCAACGGTTGATTCGCGCTTTCACGCACAAGGAGCTTGGTAATCGCCTCGAACGTGCGTCGCCGTCGCAGCTGGCGGTCGAGCTGTTGCAGCGTCCCACTCGGCTCCGATACGCCCAGCAAGCCAAAGAGATATGGCAGTGTCTCTTCTAAGTCCCGGTCAAGGGTCAACACCTTGCCGGTAATCTTTTCCCGTCGCCGCCGCTCATCGTCATGGGCGGAAATGTGGAAGTAACCTTTCAATAACTCGATCAACGGCAAATAGGCGTAGGCTTTGCCATGCGGCAACGCGAAGGTCTCTAGCACCAGACATCCAGGCCCTGCCGCTTGTTTGAATTCATGGAAGAGGCGGGATTTGCCGACCCCAGGCGCACCACGCACACCGTGGATAGATCCCTGCCCGCTCTTGGCGCATTCCAGTGCCTGCTGCAAAGAGGACAATTCTTGCTGGCGACCGATAAAGCGACTGAGACCGCGCCGCGCTGCGACTTGTAGCCGCGTCTGCAACGGCCCTACGCCCAGTACTTCATATAGATGCACCGGCTCACTGACCCCTTTGACTCGTGCCGGTCCCAAAGCTTTGCACTCAAAATAGCCGTCGATCAGCCGATGGGTATGCTCACTGATGAGGACTGAGCCAGGTGCAGCCAGGCTTTCCATGCGTGCCGCCAGACTCGTAGCATGACCGACCGGGGTGTAGTCCGCGTGCAGATCATCGCGCCGAATCGAGCGCATCACCACTTCACCGGTGTTGATGCCGACGCGAATCTGTAGATTCACGCCTTTTTCTCGCCGCAGCATTTCTGCCAAATGCCGGCTTTCCTCTTGCATCCGCAGCGCCGCGTAAATGGCGCGTTGCGGGTGATCCTCGCTCGCCAATGGCGCACCGAACAGTGCAAAGATGCCATCACCTAAAGACTGCGCTACATACCCTTCGTAGTGATGCACGGCCTCCATCATGATCTGCAAAGCTGGGTCGATGATGGTGCGCGCCTCTTCGGGATCGAGATCTTCGATGAGGCCCATCGAGTTTTTGATGTCAGCGAAGAGAGCAGTGACAGTTTTACGCTCACCTTCCACCGCCCCGCGTGCTTCCATGGCGACTTGTTCGGTGAGGATACGCTCGGCCAGATGTTTCGGTGTGTAGAGGATGGGTTTCGCCTCGGCAGCCGAGGGGGAAAGGCTCGTCCCTGTCCTGTCGGTACTCTTCAGCGCAGTCAGCGAGGCGGCGCATTCCTGACAGAACTTGGCATCAGGGCGATTCTCGGTGCCACACGACGGACAGACGCGCGGCAGCGGCGTTGCGCATTCGTCGCAAAATTTGGCACCCAAGTGATTGACGGTTCCGCAGCCGGGACAACGCATGGCGGACACCATAGCAGCGAGGGGGGGGAGAGCAAACGTGGGATTGTACGGAGAGACGCCCGGTCGGGGCAGCTCCTCAGAGGGGGAGGGTTTTCGTCCAACCTGCAATTTTCGCGGGTTTGCACTCTGTCTGGATACGCTACTAGCCCGTCATACCCGCCCTTCGGCAGAGTCTGTCCTGAGCGTAGCGCAGCGCAGTCGAAGGGCTCAGGATAAACTCCGGTCGGAATCCAGGAGCATAAAGCATTGGCCTGTAGTTCTGCCCCCTGGATTCCGGGTCTCGCAGTGCTGGCCCGGAATGACGCCACCACTGCTACCCTTCAAATTCATTGAGATGAAAGACTTAGCTGGCGAGTGCCATCTGCGGGGCCATCGCAGCTTTTTGCTTCTCCGTCGAGGGCAACGTCAGCGCCAAGACTGCCGCCATCAGTCCGGTGCCAGTGCTGGTAAAGAACGGCACCGCGTAATCGCCGAACATGTTGTACAACACGCCGCCCATCATCCCGCCCGACCCCATGCCAATGGCCGCCGTCAGGAAAAAGAATCCCAGAATTGAGCCAATGTGACGGGTACCAAAGTATTCACGGAAAAGCATGGCGTAGACCGGCATCGGCCCGCCGAACCCGGTGCCGAACAGCACGGCCCACATGTAGAAGGTCGGCAACTCGTGTGCATGCACGAACATCGGAATGGTGATCGCTTGCAGAAAAAGGAACCCAGCCATCGACCATTTCGCACCGACTTTGTCTGCCATCAAACCGTTGGCGATCTTACCGAGCATGCCGAAGATCGCCATCACCGCGACAACCTGCGAAGCCGTCGTCGCTGTCAGACCGACATCTGTCATGTGATTAACGCCATGCAGCAAGATGCAGGAATGGCAAGCACAACACCCGATAACCATGAGGTTGAGCGTCCAGAACGCGCGCGTGCGCATCGCTTCCCCGAGCGTCATGCCAGGGAGTGTGGAGGAAGAGACCGCGCCAGCACGTCCCGCAGCCTCGGACACCTGCGAGCGGCTGGTGTGATGATCGCGCATCAGCAAGGCGAGCGGGATAATCAAAAGACCAATCAGACCCAGTCCGATGTAGGCACCGCGCCAGCCGTATTGCGCCAGGAGGAACACCGACAGCGGCGCGAACACTGCCGACCCCACGTTTTGCGACTGCGCCAGTGCGAGAGCCAAGCCCTGGTTTTTGGTGAACCATTTGGTCACCAGCGCGGTCAGCGGCACAGCCGCCGCCGAACGACCAACCGCGATCAGCACGCCAAAGACGAAATACAGATGCCATACCGACTGTAGCTGACTCATGAGCAAGGTGCCGATAGCGAATAGAATCCCACCAAGAATCATCACCCGACGGGAACCAATGCGGTCGGTCAACGTGCCGAGCACGAGGTTGCCGACTCCGAAACTGAGCCAGTTAATCATTGAGGACGCCGACACCGTTGCCCGATCCCAGTGGAACTCTTCGGACAGAGGCTTGAACATAATGCCAAAGACGTCGACGACGCCGTACATGATGAGGCTGAGCGCCAAACCAGCGAACACGATCACCCAGCCATAAAAGAACTTCCCTTGCGATTCTTCCATCAGCCCTCCTTAGACCACGTCTTTGAGGCGAGACCCTCAAGCGGACCACGGCAGTAGATAGGTTGAGCAAAGCAGTGTCAAGCAAAAATCTCTCAGAGGGAAAGAAAAACTCGCTCAGGTGGCATCGTCGCCAATACGTTGCCCCTACTCCGCCAGCACATGTACGGCAGTTGCCTTGAAGGTTGCGACAATGCGTTGCCCTTCCCGAAGCTGTAAGAGTTCAATGGACGGGCGGGTAACGAACGCGACCAGAGGGAATCCGCAATCGAGATGGACCTTGAAGGCCACGCCCCACGGCACAAGGCGTGTCACCGTTGCTGGGAAGTGATTCCGCGCACTCGATGGCAAAGACTCACCGGCGAGCGCCAACAGCGTCACCTCTTCTGGACGAATGCACACGGTCACAGCAGCGCCAGCAGCAAGAAGCGAGGCAGCGGCGATGCGGCGATCCTCGGCAACGTGGATCTCGGCAAACCCCTCGGCTTGCGACTCGATATGGCCACGTAGAATCGTCTCGATACCCACAAAGCTCGCGATCTTTTCATTCACCGGCTGGGCAAACACTTCCTCCGGCGTACCAATCTGCGCGATGACTCCGCCGTCCATCACCGCGATACGATCTCCCAAGCGCAGGGCTTCCAAACGATCATGCGTGACCAACACTGTTGCGATGCGCGTCTGACGCTGTAAGCGATGAAAGGTATCGATCAGCGCTTCGCGTGTCAGCGGATCAAGTGCCGAAAACGGTTCATCGAGGAGCATGAGGTCCGGCTCCAACACAAACGCCCGCGCCAAACTCACTCGCTGCGCCTCGCCACCGGAAAGAGAACGCGCCTGGCGCTGTGCCAGATGGTCAATGCCAAATCGCGCCAGCCATAACGCCACACGTTCCCGCACCGCCAACGTTGCCACCTTGCGCAGCTTCAACCCGCTGGCGACATTCTCGTACACCGTGGCATCGAACAGCAGCGGCTCCTGAAACACCACAGCGAGGCGCCGCCGGAAAGCCAGCGGCGGATCATCAAGGTTCACCACTTGCCCATCGAACGACAACTCTCCGCTCGATACCGCTCGCAAACCCGCCAGCGATTGAAGCAGCGTGCTTTTCCCTGCACCGTTGGGACCAATGATGGCCAACACCTCGCCACGTTGAATCTCCAGATTCGGAACCGTGAGCAGCGTGCGTCCGCCGACTTCGACGTGGAGGTTGTGCGCGGTGAGGAGGATCTCAGCAGTCATACTATACTCATAACGGTTTCTGTCTTAGGAAGGGAAGGCCAAATGCACAAAGGCATTTGGTATAGGAGATTTTCGATATATTGAAAATTATATGATAGAAGTTGAAGGCGAAGCCGAGCGGCTGCGCACGTTCGCAGAGTTTCATGCCGCAGACGACAAGGAAAAAGTCTTGCAGCGACTTGATCCAGACTTGGCTAAGGCTATTCGTACTATTTGGAACTTGCCCGAGCCAGATGACTTGCTGGCGAAACGTGGTCGGCGGAAAGGGAGGTGAGTGAAGACATGGATGCGCTTTTCTCTCTCATCCAAGGAATGGTGCAAGCGAAACGCTACCGGGTCGGATTGCACGCCGTTCGCCACATGATTGAAGAAGGGTTCGACGAGAGTCAACTTCTGGAAGCGCTCAGAGGGAAAAGCGATGAGAGGTCTTAAACTTTCCTCCTGTTCCTCCTGCGGCGGCACTGTCCGCACCCGGGCGGTTTCTCAGGAATTCGAGCGCGAAGGGGTGCGCGTGGCGGTGTCTGGTATCCGGGCTCAGGTCTGTTCGGAGTGCGGCGAAACGTACTTTGCTCCAGGGGGAGCCCAAGCCTTGGTGGAAGCCGTCAATGGTTTGTTCGCTCTGGCCAGGAGCAATCAACAGCATAAGGGCAAACTGACTGCGACAGTCTAACGCGGCACTACAATGGCCGCTGCCGTTGCTGCGTATACGTCAGCACGGCGTTCACAAAGAAAATCAGCAGCAGCAAGATCACGCTCAGAGCAATGGCGATGTCGAAGTTGCCTTTGCTGGTTTCCATGACGGTGGCGGTGGTCAAGACGCGGGTGTGGCCGAGGATGTTGCCGCCGACCATCATCGACGCGCCGATCTCGGAGATCACCCCGCCAAACCCGGCCATGACGGCTGCTAGCACCGGCAAGCGCGCCTCGCGCAACAACAGCCAGACCAGCTGGGTCCGCGACGCACCCAACGCCAGAATCTGCAAGCGCAGTTTGGGGTTGAGTTGCTGAATGGCGGCCAGCGTCAGCCCGGTCACGATCGGCGCAGCGATAATCACCTGCGCTAGCACCATGGCGCTGGGCGTGTACATCAGCCGCACAAACCCGAGCGGGCCGCTGCGCCACAGCAGCATCGTCACGAACAATCCCACGACCACCGGCGGCAGACTCATGCCGGTGTTGACCAGACTGATTACTATCCGTCGCCCAGGAAACTCGTTGAGCGCGAGCAGCACGCCGCACGGCACCCCAAGCAGCAGGCTCAACAGGGTCGCCGTCAGCGAAATCTGCAAAGACAGAATGGTAATGCGCCAGACTTCCGGGTCGCCGGAAAGTAGCAACCAGAATCCTTGTCGAATACCGATTAAAAGCAGATCCATAATAAAAACGCGAAAGACTTTCTGCCGGCTCCCTAAGTCGAGAGAGCGTCACAGCGAGGTCGGGACGAGAAATCATCCGAAAACTCCTTTTCTGGACGCCCTGCTGCGCGGGCGTGACGAGGCAACCTCCCCGAATGTCATTCTCGCGAAAGCGGGAATCCAGGCATGCCACACGACTCAGGTTTTCGGATAGCCTCTAGCTGCTATTTGATGTGGCCCTCATCTTTGCCTTTCAGGGTATTTATGACCCACTCACACCCTTCTTTGGTCAACTGTGTAGCTCCTATCCTTGACAATATTTGTTCGCAAGTGCTAGGAGAAGCGAAATTTCTTTCCGTATCCTGAGTACATAAATCGAACAACCTCCGTAAACGGTCGGGCGTTCGTCACGGCACGGATCGCGAGTGCGCTTCCGTGTCGAAAGGCGGTCGATCACTTCGCCCCTGGGCTTTGCAGAAGCCCGGGATCTCTCCATCACTTAACTCTTCTGAAAACAGAGGAAGGAGTCGGACGTATGAAAAAAGTGGCATGGTTGGCATTAACCGCGATAGTCGTCGGATCGGTCAGTACCGCGCAGGCATTGGACGACGAGCAGAAATGTCGCTCGGGCCGCGCTCAGGCGAAGGGCACCTACGAAATGTGCGTGCAGACGGTTATGGCGAAAGGGGAAAGGGATGGCTTCGTGGACAGCGCCAAACTGCTCAAGTGCAAAGACAAGTACGCAGCCGTGTGGACGAAGCTACAAGCCCTGAAAAATAGTCCGTCTTGCTCTGCTCAGGATCGGTTCGTCGATAATGGCAACGGTACGTTTACTGACCGCCTGACCTTTCTGACCTGGGAGATGAAAAGCGGTGCCCCAGATTTCAATTATAACTACGCGGATGTGCATGATCCCGACAACCTCTACGCCTTAGACTTCATTAACGTCGGTGGCGACGACGACGGCGGCGCATACGACGACTTCCTCAAAACTCTCAATACCCTCAACGGAGGTTTTGGATTCGCCGGTGCCAGAGGGTGGCGACTGCCGACGTTGGCCGAGTTGCTCACTATCTACGGCGAACCGATTCTTGGTAGTGTTGCCTATTCCCACTGGTCCACCAGCAATGACCAAGCCAATCCTGGCCAAGCCTGGGCGTGGCATTTTGGCAGTGGCTTTATCTCGGCTGGCCCCAAATGGGGAGTCCAGGCGGTCCGCGCCGTACGCGGCGGGTTGTAAGCAGGAGGGCCTCCCTGATCTGGCAGGATGCGTTCTAAAAGGCGAAGAGCGCATCCAGTTGCATGCGATTAACTGTGGAGTTCGTGGCTCCCGCCGGGCGGTCAATGAACTCCACGAAATAGCCTTTCGCCGTCAGCGTGAGACGCGGAAACAGCATGTAGTCGAACTTCACAATCGGCCCTTGGACGTTGGTGCCGCCACGCCGACCATAATCGCTCAAGGTAAACATCGAGATGACCGAGTCGGTCTCTACTCGTGACCACGCCGCCGAGAAGGCGAAGTCACCGGGATTTCTCGCCTGCCCAATCCCGGCTCCGACCAAGAATGCGTCATCCATGCCCAAGGCGGCTTGCGTGTTATGGGCGTAATCTACCATGAGTGAGAACGGCCATTGGGATTCGGGGTTGAGCACGAACTGGGCGCTGGCATTGACGATATTGAAGCCGCCAGCGAAGCGTTGAATCGGATTGGCTGTGTTCGGGGTGATCAGGTCGCCGCCACGCACGAGTTTACCGTTTTTGAGACGCACGGAGTTGGTCAGCACCAACTGCGCGTTGCGGTTGCGCTCCTGGGCCACGGCATCGGAGCGGAAGAAATAATAATCCCCGGCAGCCAGCGTGAGTTGGCTCTTGGGCGTCGGGGCAATCGTCACCTGGAGTTGCTCGCCGAGCATGTACGAGTCGCGGTCGGCAGCGAATTCTTTGATCGCCCATTGGCCAGCCGCGAGCTTCACGCTCTTCACTACATCTGTGCCCTCGAACAAGGTGAACTCCTCAGCCGCACCTTCTGGCGAAAGGTCCTCATCGAAAATCATCTCCGAGAGCATGACCGCCCTGGGGCGGAAGAAATTGACGCTGAATTTGCCGCCGGTGAGCGAGAAGTACGGCTTGTCCCAACCAAAGACTTTCGACGGGCGCACGGTGATGTAGGCATTGTCGATGTTGATGGGCTTGCGGGTGAAGGAATCGGTGAGAGTCTGGTTATTGGCGACGATTTCGTTGGGGTCGCCGCTGACAAGGCGGATCCCAGCTTCGATCTCATCACTGACCTTGAGGCGTGCCCCCAGCCGTAAACGCAGCCGTTGGCGATTCCGGGCATGCACCCCTTCCTGATAGAACCCTTCATGGCGCACACGGATGTCGCCAAAGAGAGTGAAGCGATTGAGCCAGTCCGTGCCTTTCTTAAGATCGTCTGCCGTAGTCTTGGTGGTTTTCTTCAGCTCTTCGACGGCTTTGTTCTGCTGCTCGGCCTGCGTCTGGGTTTGCGCTTGGAGCGTTTGCTGCTGGCTTTCGATGCGTGAGAGACGCTCGTTCAACTCGGGTGTGGCGGCAACTGACGGCGCAGGAGGCGCAGGAGGCGCTTGCAACTGGGCAACATCTTTCTCTTCAAGAATGCCCTTGGCACGCAACAAATCGACCAGCGCCTGTTCGTCATAGCTGGCTTTCCCGGCCTGAGTGGTTTTCCCCTTTTTGAGGCGCTGAGCCTCTTTCTTGGTCAACACGCCTTTCGACTGCAAGAGGTCGATCAATGAGGCCTCTTGCGCCAGTGCTGATCCAGCCACCAACACGACAATCAGGGCAGTAACAATTTTCACTCTCACGTTCATATCCTTAGCTTCTTACTGCTGAGCCTGCTGCATCACAACGTCTTCCGTCTTTCCCACATCTGGGGTGAACAGCGACTCGCCAAATTTCTCTTTGCCGAAAGTCTTCAGCATGTCTTGCACAGTCGCGGATAACAGGAAATCGGCAAACGCTTTTCCGCCTGTAGCGTTCACTTTGGGGAACTTCTCGGCGTTGACTTCCATCACGTGGTAGACATTGAGAAACAACGGATCGCCTTCGACCAGCGCAGTAAGGCCAACTGTCTTCTGGAAGGCAAGATACGTGGCGCGGTCGGAAATGACATAGCCCTGTTTCTCACCGGCAATGCTGAGGGTCTTGCCCATACCTTGCCCGGCTTCGAGATACCATGCGCCAGTTGGCTTGATCCCCGCGTGTTCCCACAGTTTCTTTTCGAGTTTGTGGGTGCCAGAGTCGTCGCCACGCGACACAAACGTCGCTTTGGCATCAGCGACCTTTTTCAGCGCCTCCACGGATTTGGTCATGCCTGTGATCTTGGCCGGGTCAGCCGCCGGACCTGCGAGAAGGAACCAGTTATGCATCATCAGCCGCCGATTCGTGAGGACGCCGTCGGCCACGTATTTCTTTTCGATGTCCGGCGCGTGCGCCAGCACCACGTCGGCTTCCCCTTTGCCCGCCATTGCTAAGGCTTGGCCCGTGCCGACCGCAACAGCTTTGACGTGATAGCCACTCTGCTTCTCGAAGATCGGTACGATGACATCGAGCAGCCCAGTGTCCTGCACGCTGGTCGTGGTGGCAAAGATCAATTCTTCTTGCGCACTTTGTGCCCGGGTCGGAGCTGTCACGAAGATGAGGAAGATGAGATTGAAGAACAAGAGGCCCAAGGTTGCATAGCTCACAAATAACTCTCTTTTACCGCCGCATGTGGCTACCATGCGCACCTAGCGGAGTCAATGGAAAAATTCCTTTACCCTCAAGCCCGGCAAGATCGTGTTTTCCGGGGTCGCAGGGGAACTCTAGCCACAGAGGACGAGTTTCTGTATCTGAGAACATAGGTTTCACGATTCAAAGAAAGAACTTCGCCATGCTCTCATCCGCATTCTCTCAATCGCTCCTTCCTTTCGACCAGCGCGTCCAACAAGAAGGTCTCCGCCTCAGCCGCAGCTCTATCGAGACCGTGCAAATCAACGTCGGCAAACTGTGTAATCAGGCGTGTCACCACTGCCATGTGGATGCCGGACCGAAACGCACGGAGATTATGACTCGCCAGACTGCCGAGCATGTCCTCGATTTCGTGCGTGCCGCAGATGCCGCGACCGTGGATATTACCGGCGGCGCACCCGAGTTGAACCCCTCGTTTC
>SXGS01264247.1_pt1 | contig 14235 bp, 12 predicted proteins | sample 3174681 | NCBI WGS metagenome assembly SXGS01 (sample SAMN11356861, study PRJNA531348) | freshwater metagenome | isolation source: freshwater sample F1-80 | place: China: Fuxian Lake, Yuxi | collected 2017-12-25
ACAACGGCATGGGTCATCTGGTGATGAAGTTTGCCGCTGAACGCGCGATTGAAAAAGCGAAAACCGCCGGTGTGGCATGGGTGGGCGCGAAGTGGAGTAATCACGCCGGGCCGGCATCGCTCTACGCCAGCATGCCGGTGGCGCACAATATGATCGGGCTGTATCTTGCAGTGGGCAACGCCAACCATTTGCCCGCGTGGGGTGGGCTGGACATGCTGCTCTCGACCAACCCGATTGCCATTGCGTTGCCGGGAGAAACGGAAGCACCGGTGATCCTCGACATGGCCACCACGGTTGCCGCGTATGGCAAAGTCAAAACCAAGGCGCAACGCGGTGAGATGATGCCCGAGGGCTGGATGATGGACCGGCAAGGTCGGCCGTTGACCGATCCGAAAAAATCCAACGAGGGTTTTCTGCTGCCCATCGGCGGCTACAAGGGTTACGGCCTTGCGCTGATGTTTGGACTGCTCGCGGGCACATTGAATGGCGCGGCGATGGGGCGCGATGTCGTCGACTTTAACGCCGATGACGTGACGCCCACCAACACCGGCCACTGCATCGTCGCCATCAACATCGAGGCCTTTCAGCCGGTGGCAGATTTCAAAAAGAGCGTCGATGCGCTGGTACGCGATCTGCGTAACTCCGAGCGCTTGCCCGGCGTGGATCGCATCCACATCCCCGGCGAAGGCTCGCACGCTGCGCGCGCGGATCGGCTGCAAAATGGCGTGCCCATGCCGCCGTCGCTGATGGCGGCACTGAATACACTGGCGGCGGAACTGGGTATCAAGCCCCTTGGAAAATAATCCGCCCCTGCAGTGGAACAGCCGCATGACGTGGCTGCTGGCGATCATCGCCGCGCCCCTCGTCTATCTGTTGTTGCTGTACGGCCCCATCCCGCAAAGCAAGGGCTACCACCTTTTTGCCGACACGCGCACGTGTCTGGGCATTGTCAACTTCAGCAATGTCGCGTCGAACCTCGCGTTCCTGCTGGTGGGACTGTGGGGCTGGGTTTGGTGTCGCCGCAATCTACGGGACGGTGCGCACCTCTCGTGGATGATGTTCTTCGCCGGTGTGGCACTGGTATTTTTCGGCTCCGCCTATTACCACTATCGACCCAACGACGACACGCTGGTGTGGGACCGGCTGCCGATGACACTGGCGTTCATGGGGCTGTTCACCGCGTTGTTAAGCGAGCACCTCGGCGCGCGCATTGAAAAGCCCGTGTTGATCCCCGCGCTGGTATTGGGCATCGCCAGCGTGTTTTGGTGGCGTCACACGGATGATCTGCGCATGTACATCTGGGTGCAGCTCGCGCCGCTGCTGGCGATCCCGTTTGTGCTGGCGATGTTCCCCGCGCGCTATTCGCATCGCGTCTATCTGTTATACGGGCTGGGCTTTTACGCACTGGCAAAAGTTGCCGAGGGCTTTGACCATGACGCGTTCACCTTCACCGCGCAATGGATCAGCGGCCACAGCCTCAAGCATCTGATCGCGGCGCTGGCACCGTTGATGCTGCTGATGATGTTGCGGCGGCGACGACCTTCGCGGGTCGCAACAGAATTGCGCTGAAGCACTCCGCGCGATGAAAAACCGGTAACAGAGCCGGTCAATGCCGACACATGCCAGCTGAATGACTCAGGAAAAATCTGATTTTACGAATCTCATATCACAGCTAAGCGTACGAGCTCAATACAGCCGATTTCGACGCTGTCATTTTTTTATTTGTTGAAATTCAATCACTTTGAGCAAAAACTGCTTGAAATGACCATTCGTTAAAGTCTGCGGAGCAAAGTCGCTGTTTGCCCAGCCAAGATTGGAAACACCGCCTCAAGCAGGAAATACAGGCTAGGTAAGCTTCGAGAAATTCGACGGCCAATGGGCGGCACCAAGGAGCCGGGACTGACGAACTCTACACACGAGTCGGTTGGAACCGCAAACAGACGCTTAAGCCGCTGCATCGACAGTCCGCGGTAATCGGCACTGCCCGGCTTGGAGTAACGCCAGTCGATCAGCAACAAATGCCCATTTTTTTTCGTTACACGCAACATTTCTGCTGCGATTTTTTGCGCCAACGCCTCATCAGTAAGCTGCACAAACATGGTTGATTCGAGAACCAAATCGAATGAATTCGATTCGAATGGCAGTGCAGTAGCGTCGGCGCAAGAGAATTTTAGGCCTGGCAGCCTTGCGCGAGCCTCTCGAATGCGCTCGTCCATTATGTCCACGCCGTAAAGGTTGGAGGGCTCGAATCCCATTCCGACAAATCTGAGCAAACTGGCACCTGCGCCACAACCGACATCAAGCACCCGAGTAACAGTACGATCGCATATGTTGGCGGCGCGCAAGGCGCTAATCACTGATCGCTCGCAGGCCAAAATCTGGAATAACACCTCAGGGTTAGTCAGCAGATCATTGCGATCCAAACCCTTCTCGGCGTAGTACTTTGCATACCAGTCCTGCGTCTGTTGTTCCGAAGAATTCATCTTGACCATATTACGGGAATATTAAAGGGCGGGCTAGTGTCCTGATTCGACGCTGTTACCCGGAACGTAACTCGTCTGATGTTTGCCGCGAGGATTGGTCGCGTTGTACATTGTGATGCTGCGGTTAAGCCGCGCGCCGCCATCCCGCGTCAACGGGTTGTAAACAAGACTGGCCACACCGCCGCTGCGCGTGGTGGTCATCACTTCGAAGGGAATCCTGACATAAATGCCCTTGTCAAAACTGCCCTCGCCAAACTGTTCGGCAGTGATATTCGTTTTCGTAGCCCAGGCACCAATGACGACACCGTTGGCAAATGAACGGCTGACGTCGAGTGTCGCTCCACTATCTTTCGCCAGATAACGCCCAACTTGCAGTTTGACGTGAGTGGAGTTCCAACCGGTGTCCCAATACGCTGTGGCATGGCCCGTGGCTACGCGATAACCAGTTTGCGTATCCGCCTTGTTGAAGGTGAAATTTTGTCTGAAGCTGCGCTGTTGCACAAAATTGGCATCAATGCCAATGGCAAGCGGGCTGTGCCACGGGCGGTAAAGCCACTCACCCCCCACGCCGGCATACATGTTCTCCAGATAGCCACCGTACGCGCTGTAGAACTGGTTGGCGCCCACTTTGCCCATGTGGGTAATTTGCAGGTTGGGTAAGGTGAGGCGCGTTGAGGTCGTGTACTCGCGCAGAAAAGTACGCACGCGCGGCAAATTGCTGGGCGCGGTGTATTTAAACTTGTCGTAATTATCGTACAGGCCAAGATTGAGCGATCCGGAGATCGCAGTATCCTGCGAGAGTTTCAATCCAAAGGCGGTCGCCACACCAGCCTGGAACAGCAAGAACCCGTCGGGGCCGCCCAGATTCTGCTGCCATGTGGGCACGAACGCATAGCCGAATGCGGGTCGGTTGGCCTTCCAGAAAGGTGACGACGGCACAGCATCTGGTGGCTCTACCGCCACGGCGGCCTGAAAACCATCGGACAAAGCTTGACGCTGAAGGGTTTTCCTCACCCAGGGTTCACGCTGAATCACGCGTTTGGTCAGCAGCATACGCTGTTCGACGAAAATTAGTTCAAAGGTGTTGACCGGGGCCGGAGCATCCCGATGCAACACGGCAGTAATACGCTCAATGCGTTCGTTCCAGTGAGCGCCCTGCGGGCTTTCTATAACCACCTGTAGCACATCGCCTTCGCGGTTGAATTGCCGCACCCCCCAATTAGACATGGCCAGAATGTCATTTGCGGTGGCCACCCATGTGGGTTCCTCCACCGGACGGCTTGCGACAACGCGGGGCGTGGGCGCATCCGATACTTTGGGGGCATGGAGACGGTTCAGTGGCGCGTGCACGGTAAGGCCCAGCATCAACGTGTTGCCACGCTCGATCCCGACAGACACATCGAGGAACGGGTTATACCGGTACACCACGCCCAGATTTATCGGAGAACGCTGCACCTGGTTGTTGGCCTGTGGCTCACGTTGGTAGTTGTTGCCGTCGTATTCGGCTTTTACCAACCACTTGTCCCAAGGTGTGTGGTACTGCACCCCGCCGAAGAGGGAGCTGCTGCCGCGAAAGTAGGATTTGGCGTTGACGGTGCCACCGGTCACTGTCGCCCCGCCCTGTCGCGTTTCAAAGCGGTTACTGAGCAAGGTGAGGGGGTTGCGGACATTGCCGCTCGCCCCCAGGTTTCCCCAGCCTATACCCAGACTCCAGTCAAAATTGCCAGTTCGTTTATTGGCAACCACGTACTCGCTGGAGAACAGGCCAGTGCCTCCGATATCGGTGACGCCCACAGCAAGCTGCGGCCAGAGCTCGGTTTCCTTGATCAGACGCACCTTGAAATCGATGCTCTTATCCTTGTTCGATTGGGTACCCAAAACCAGTGTGGGATCGTAGAGGCGGTTCTTGATATCCGTGTAACGATACCCCACCTCCAGCCAATCGAACGGCTGCATGAGTATACTGCCGCGAACGTAGGGGTAAACGCGGCTGATATGAAAGCGAAAATCGCCTACCTCGGCCATGCGCGCCGTAGGCGTTTGCAAAAGGCCGATAACGCCCCAGTCATTTGCGGTAACCACCGGGTCGCGTGCCGGCACGCCCGGCGTTACGGCTGCTGCCGGGGCAACGCTGGGGAACTCATCAGCGGCGAGTATCGTGTCGTAACCCTGCGTAGCCAGAAATTGCACGAGCATGGTCGAAAACTGCAGCGGCCAACTGCTGTCCCGCACCGGCGCCCAGAGCAGCGCACCCGGCGCCACCTGCTCCTGGGCTTGCGCATTCCACGAGGAAATGCCCATGACACGCACACTGCCATCGGGTTGTATCAGCCACGCGCGATCGATGCGGCCGATGCGCGCGGGCTCGCAGGCTTTAAGGTAGTCACGCGCCTCGCCGCCGGGCCGATGCGGCAGCGTGCAGCGTTGACCCTCGGTGGTAATCACGCTTACCGTGGTTGGGCGATTCGGCAACACCACCGTATGGTTGTACTCCAATACAGGGTCTTCTTTCGGGTGCGCCTGCAGCCAGCGCGCATCGGCGATCGGAATGGGTACGCGGCCGGTAACAGGCAACGCGTCGATTAAGTGCGCCAGATTTGCGTGCGCGGCTGTCTTGATTTCACCCGGAGCAAGCCAATTGAGCAAATCTCGTTTCAGCCCGGCCTGGGAACCACGCACGCCGGGCACCTGCCATTGAAGCCCGGTGTAGTAGGCCCGTACATCTGCCGGTTGGCGCAACAGCCAGTCACTCAGACGTTCGCCATCGCGCGGCGCAGTGGCGGCGAGATTTCCTGTTTCTCGCTGCACGGCAGCAGTAAGCTGCCCGCCATCGCCTAGTGGACCTGTCGCCAGGCGCATTCCTTCGCGCGGCGTAGTGGCAGTCACGCGCACGGCAGGTGCACCACGCTGGCTTTTACTCTGCGATGTAGTGGCTCGGGCTTGTCCATCGTCCCGCGCGGCGGGAATATAACGCACCCCTTTGCTTTGCCCTCCGGGCGCCATGCTTATAGTTTCGCCAGTTGTACCAGCCACACGTTCGCCTTCACTGGACACACCGGCGAAGCGCCGCACACCTTCACGCGGGTCGACAGCGGCCTCGAGCTTCAATGTCCATTGCGCGTGGGCGGTAGGCCACAACGGACACAGTGCCAAGGCGCACGGCAGCCACGGCGCTGACAGTTTGCGCCTCAAGGGAATTCGCTTCACTTGGCCGGCCACACTTGCCACGCCAGACAAAAATTCGGCGAGAGGCACTGCTCCCCGTAGACGACGCGGGGTTCGCCATCTGTAGTACGCAGCGCGTAACGGGCCGAGGACAAGCCACCGAATTGGCCTTGCACCGCCTCCTCAAACCAGCGCAATTCCTGCGCGGGCAAACCCACCAGTAGCGCGTTGGTAGGCGCGCGAACCGCGTAGAGCGATACGGTTTCGGCAATACCAAAGCGAAACCCGGGCATTTCGTCGCGTTCGCGTTGGTAGGTAACAGGCGACTGGCCAGTGAAGCCTTTCCAGGGCGGCAACGAAACATTCCGCACCTCACGCCAGTCGGTTTCAAGACCCACGGTAGCTACCACCCGGCCACTCTTCAGGCGCAGCACTTCACCTTCGCTGCTATACCAGGTTTCGAGATCACCATCTGGCGCGGATTCCACGTAGCCCAGCACCATCAGCACCACGCGCCCACGCGCGGTTACACGCAGGTAACGCAGATTCGGATTGAGGTTGATGGCATCGACACTCTTGCCCGTGCTCAGGGCATCCCAGACCGTTCGGGAAACCGGTGTATGGCCGCAAGCGCCGAGCAGCAGTACGGCCAGCGCCATCAGCACGATCAAAACGCCTTGCGCCAAACCCGCCCATCGTAACGAATACAGCCGCATGTATAACTGCCTACGATCGCACCAAAAGAAAAGGCCCCAAGGATAGGCCCTTGGGGCCTTAAGTCAACAAAATGTACAGCCGACGATTAACGGGTGCCAGTGGTGCCAGTGGTGCCAGTAGTTCCGGTAGTCGTGTTTGCTATGACAGTTCCAGTTATCCCTGCCGCAGTCTTTGCGGTTTCGTAAGCAGCGATGGTATTGTTCGCTGCCGTTTGTGAGGCAATTGCAGCATTCTCAGCAGCAACTAACTGTGTCAATGCAGCACTGACGTTTGCTGCAGGAGCAACTAAAAGGACCGCATTAAGGTAGGCTCGGAGCGCTACAGCCGCTGAAGTAGCTGCTTCCGCAGCAGTCTTTGCTGCTTCAGCTGCCTTTAAGTTTAGGTTGATAATTTCTGCCGCTGTGCAGGTCGTGGCAGCTGCGCAGATAACTTGGTTATTGGCCGGGTTGACCACCCCGGCAATAGTCGTTGTGGAAGCGGCAGATAAATTCGAAGCCGCAGTAGCGGCTGCGGTAGCAGCGGCAGTAGCAGCAGTGGCCGCAGCGGTCGATGCACTGGCCGCGGCAACGACGCCCGCATTATTGTTCACCCCTGCAGCAACAGCCGCCGCATTGGCAGCGGTATTACCGGCCGCCGCATTGGCGGCAGCCAACGTTGCTTGAGTTGCAGCTGTACTGCCAGCCGCCGCAGCTGTGGCCGTTGCAGTGGCCGTTGCAGTTTGCGTAGATGTGGCCGGGGCGGATGCACCACCGCTACCACCCGACGCAGCAGCGGCCACCGCGACAACGGCTACGACCGCTGCAACCGCACCTGCGGAAACCCCACCGCCCGCAGCGCTGGATTTGGCCGTATCAGCGCCAGCAGGGCTTTGGGCGTTGATTGGGCTGACAGCAAACAGCGAACCGACAGCAACAGCGATCAGTTTTTTGGTCATGTTTAACCCCTCTTCATTAAAAAATATAAAAAAATTCGAGCCTCGTACTTGCTGCGTCTACGAACTTCTTACAAGCAACGCAGCTACTTAATATACGTGTCTGACTCTCCATAATTACATTATCTCACAATATCATAGTAATGAGCATACACGAATTAATTTCATATTCCATTTCTGCTTCTACTCGCAGAACTGTTGCATCGGGGTGAATCCGCCCATCATTCACGCGTTTCAACCCCATTTTCAACACTCCGCGCTGGAAGGACGATCGCTTACTACCCTCTGAGAAAAAATCCTAACCTATTGATTTTATTGAATTTAATTAAAAACAATACCAAAGATGGCCCTCAGTCCCGAAGCCGTTCCAAACGTATCACAATCCAATAACGGCTAATACCCGGTAAACACGAGATAAACGGCGGTTTCCCGATCAATCAAAAGTGGTAAGCCGCCTTTACCCCGAACTCAACGGTATTATTTTTAGGCTCGAACACCGCCGGGGTGCCGCCGATTTCCGACGGCTTGATGCGCCAAACGATCAATGTCGGCCCCACAGACCATTTATCGAACCGCACCATCGTGCCGAAACGCAAGCCGTAGCCGCTCTTCTGCCGCAGGCTGACATTCGCCAACGCAGGGTTTGCATCTGCGAGCTTGGCTTCCTGGCGCCCTTGCAGCAAATGACTGTATTCCACCGTGGTGTGCAGCTGCGACTGGCCGGACAGCTTCATTTTGTGGATGACACCGATGGGCAGCGTGGTGTAGTTGTTTTCCCGCCGGTAACCGCGGGCGCCCGTGGTGCTGACACCCCGCAGATCGTTGTATAAATGCCGAAAGCCCACGCCCACGTAGGGGGCAAGATGGTAACCGCCGAGGTTGAAATCTTTGCCGATCAAGCCGCGCACTTCGTAGTACCAGTCTTCAAGATTATCGATCGAGCCGCTGATGCTGCTGCTGTAGTCGGCTTTGCCGGTGGCATAGCGCAAATCGCCGCGAAAAAACCAGCTGTCGCGATTGGGCCATTGTGAGTCAAAAACGTAAGTACCGGAGTAATCAAAGCCGATCTTGTTGGCCTTGATGGTAACAAGCCCAGGCTCGTCATACTTGTAACGCGACGCAGTTACGCCGAGTTCGTGCGACATTTTGAGCGCCATACGGTTGTTTTGCGCGTGGACAGCCGGCAAGGTTAAACCGCAAGCCGACGATGTCAGGGCCGCCGCCGCGAGCACGCGCTTCAATGCATTTGCTGTCATTTGAAATTCCAGTGGTTGCTATCGCTGGCGAGTATGGCCGACGCTACACTCAGCCGTCAACAACGCGCGCGCGTGATAGGCTCGACGGGCCATACGTTTTATAAGTTATCGTAACTATATGTTTTTAAACAATAAAATGAAACTCTACGCCTCAGACAATTCCGGCAACTCGTGGAAAATCCGCATCCTGCTGTCGCTGCTGGAGGTGCCGTGCGAACGCATCGACGTGGATTTTTTCGGCAAGCGTGAACACAAATCGCCCGCCTTTCTGAAAATGAATCCGCGCGGCCAGGTGCCGGTGATGGAAATCGAAGGCCGGTATTTGTGGGATACCACAGCACAGCTCACCTACATCGCGCGCAAATGGGGCGGCGAGCAGTGGCTGCCGACTGACCCGCTCAGCATGGCGGACGTCATGCTCTGGATGGCGTTTGCGCAGAATCAAGTGCAAACAGGCCTGCAACTTACGCGCGGCATCGTGCTGAAACTGCGGCGCGGCGACACCGAAGAACCGCGCCGCCACGGGCTGCTGGCTCTGAAAATTCTGAACGATCATTTGCAACACAACGACTGGCTGGCGGTGGGCCGCACCACCATTGCCGATATCGCGTGCTACCCCTATGTGGCGAAATCCCCCGAAGGCGGTTTCGATCTGCCGGCCTATCCGAATGTGCTGGCGTGGGCTAGACGCTGCGAGGCCGTGCCCAAATGGCCGGAGCGAAAGTAAAGCGCTTCCTGCAAACGAAACCGGCGACGCGCGGCGGCTAGTGGCCGTCGACAGCCACGATATCGTCCGCCTCAAACTCGTCGGGCACGGTGCCGTCGCCCGGCCCTGTGACCATGGCGGCCAGAGAATCACTTTGCTTCACGAAGTATTCTTCGCTGATCGGGTCGTAAAACCGCTGGCCGATGGCTACATCGCAAAAATTGAGGCGGTGACGCGCGGGAGGATTGGGCATGATGGGCAGAAAAAGCGTTGATCGTAGCGATCCACTATAGCAGCTTTGCCGGCGATGACGCCTGCATCACATCACGCGGCGCAGATGCTATTTCGCCGACAACTGTTCGCGCACCATCACAGCCATCCGCTCCGGCGGCGTGCCTGGTGGAAAAAACATCACATATTTACCCTGTCGATCCAGCAGGAAGGTGAACGCCGCGTGGTCGATCAGATACAAGTCCGCACGCTCGATCCGCACTTTTTCGTAAAACACTTTGTAGGCCGTGGCTACGCGGCGGATTTCATCTTCGCTGCCGGTGAGCGCGATCAGGCGCGGATGAAATGCCGCCGCATAGCCTCGGAGCACTTCGGGCGTGTCACGTGAGGGATCGAGGGTGACAAACAGCGGCTGCACCTGCTCGCCCGCCTTGCCCAATGATTTGAGCGTATGCGCGATAGCCAGCAGGTCCGTCGGGCATACGTCAGGGCACGAGGTATACCCAAAATAAAGCAGCACCAGCTTGCCGCGAAAATCGGCAAGGCTGACGCGCTTGCCGTGTGCGTTGGTGAGCGTAAACGGCATGCCGACGGACGCCTTGCCCGACATCAGCTCGTTCATCAGGCGGGCGCCTTCGTCGCGTGTCGCCTGCGCAAAGGCAAGAGGCGCGAACAACATGAGCGCGCATAGCAGCGTGCGCGCAAGTTTCATGCGGCACTAGGCGCCAAACACAAACTCCGTGCCCGTGGTGGACGTCACCACCTTGTCCGACACTTCGCTGCGCAATATCGCGATCAACCCCAGCCCCGAGCAGTGCATGGGGACGATTACATCCGGGTCCAGCTTTTGCATGGCCTCGACGGTGGTACGCAGGTAATCGTCCGTCGCCGGAAAGAGATGGAAACCCCCAAGCGCGGCATGCACTTTTTTCACGCCCGACACCTCCATCGCCTGACGTGCGGTGTTGATGATACCGGCGTGGCCGCACGATGAAATCACCACCAGCCCGCGATCCTTCAGGTTAAAGCAGGTGCCGTGTTCGTGGATTTGCTGGTCGGCCACGAGCTTGCCGCCGGCCTTGGCATTGGCTTCCGGCATATCGCAACCCACCCCATTAGTCTTGAAGTATTCTACTTGCGTGTTGGGCAGCACGCGCTCAAAACTCCTGCGTGCGATGGTGCCAGTGGTGAATGCGTGGCCCGAAACTACGGTGGGCTTTTCACAAGGCACGACCCGCACGCGGTGCTTTTCGAGGTCACGGCGGGCGATGACGCCCCAGTCGCTGAAATGACCGGGTGTACCGCTCGCCGTTTTGCAATTGCAGAAATTGTCTTCGCCGCCCGCATAAAGCGCGAGATCACTGGGCAGCTTCGCGCGGAACTTTTCAAGGTAACCAATCAGGCCGCCATAATGGTCAAAGTGGCCGTGACTCATGATCAGCGCCTGCATCTTCGCGCCGTCGATGCCGAGCAGTTCCATGTTGTTCAGCAGCGCGTTCGGCGTGTAGCCAAAATCGAGCATGATGTGCCGTGTGTCGTTGCCGATCTTCGAATCCAGCGCGAGCGACAACCCCCATTCATTGTGCAACGCCTTGCGGTAATCTTGCCGCGAAAAATACCCCACACGGCTCACCTTGACCCATTTGTTTCCACCCGCGCGCGGCGTGTCGTAGCTGCTATCGGTGATGACGCGGATGGTGAGACTGTCCACCGTGGGCACGGTGAGTTTGGCGGGCTGCGCCGTGAGCGGATTGCTGATACCCATTTGCGCGAGTACGGCGGCGGAGCCGAGGACGAAGTGGCGGCGGTTCAGATTGAGTGACATTTGTTAATTCTGTTTGCAATGGCCAAGATGCTTCTTTACCACTCTCGTTCCCGAGTTGTACGCAACTGAGGTGGAAACCCATACTAAAACCACATCGCAATTGCCGCACCGGTTTTTGCCTTTGCAGGAACGACACTAATGGTTTGCCATCTGTTTCAGGCGCACCACAAAGCGCTGCTACAACCAGGCGCATCTACTTCTCAAAATCAATTCGCTCATCCACCGGCAGCCCCTGCAAAAAGCGCCGCAGACAATCCAACCCCATTTCCACCGCGCCCAGCCGCACCCAATCCCGGCCACCGACTACGCGACTGCGACGCGAGGCCACCTTGTCCGCCGTGGCAATGGCAAGGCACACAGTGCCGGCGAATTCAATACGGTCGGCGGCTGCGTTGTCGATTTCAATCAGCGCCGCCAGCGCGTGCGTGGCGCCGGTGTGTTCGCGCGCCGCGCGGGCGACCGCCTCGGCGGCTTCCTTGTCGATGCCTTGCGGCACGTGCAGCAGCTGCACGGCGTTACACAGTTCGGTCATGTCGCGCGCCACCACGCCACGGCGCACGAGCTTTTCCGCGCCGGGCAGGTGTGCTACGCGCGCGCAGATTTGCCCGGCGGTGAAGTCCTCCACGATGGCGAGCGTGGCCTTGGTTTTGGCGAGCTCCGCCAGCACCACGCCCTCCAGCGTGGCGTCGTCTTCGGCCATGATGAAATTACCGTAGCGTTTGCGCACCTCGGCTTCAATCGGCGCGAGCCTGGCGCGGATTTCATTCATATCGGGCCCGCGCGCGGTGAGCTTGGTTTCCAGCTGCGGATAGTGTGCGCGAAAGCCCAGCTTCACGCTGCCGTCCGGCGCCATGGCCTCCACGCCGTCGAGTAGGGTATCGGCGTGCGATTCGCCGATGCCGTACGTGTGAAAGCGCTTGAGAAACACAGCCGTTTGCCGGCCGCTTTTTGCCATCAGTCGCGGAATAATCTGCTCTTCGAGCATTTTGCGCATTTCACGCGGCACGCCGGGCGTGAAATAAAAGCGTGCTCTGCCGATGGTGACCGCAAAACCGCAAGCGGTGCCGATGGGGTTGTCGAGCACTTCCGCGCCCACCGGCAGCATGGCCTGCTTTTTATTGTTCGGCGGCATCTGGCGCAAGCGCTTGGCGAAGAAGGCCTCCATCGTCGTCATCCACGCTTCGTTCAGCTCCAATCCCACTCCCGCAGCTTTGGCCGCGATTTCCTGCGACAGGTCATCCACCGTCGGCCCCAGCCCGCCGTTGACGATGACCGCATCCGCGCGCTGGCCCGCAAGCTGAAACGCCAACAGCAGTTCGTCACGGTCGTCGCCCACGGTGGTCTCCCACGTCAGCGACAAACCGAAGTCTTCGAGCTTCTGGCTGATGTAGCTAAAATTGCTGTTGACGATTTTGCCGGTTAGCACCTCGTCGCCGGTGCAGATGACTTCGATACGCATAAGTATTTGATTTAATTGAATATTTTTAAATGGCTCATTTAACTGAATATGGCGCCGAGCAAACTGCCGATGCCATCCGTGACGAGATCGACAACGCCCTCGCCCGCCGCAGACGCGATACTCCCCACGGCCTCCACGCCGCCCTCGGTAACCGATTCCAGTACGCCGCTGCTGATATCCGCTGCGGCGCTCGCCACACTTTCGCCGATGCCGGTGGAGGCAGCTTCGCTGAACAGGTTAGCAATTTCACCGCCAAGCCCCGCAGTGACATTGCCTGCGGCCTCACTCGCGCCGCCGAACAGGGCATCGGTGGCACTGGGGATTACGTCAACCGCGCTCGCGCCACGCATGACTTCGCCCATTGTGCCTATCGCGCCGCCAGCAGCGTTCGACACACCGGACAACGCATCGCTGCCGAACAACGCCGTGGTGGCATCGGGCATGGCAGCTGCGCCAGTTGCTGCATCGGCAAACGCACTGCTATCCGCCGCCACGCCGCTGGCAAAGCCAGCAGCTGGCACGGCACGCGCGGTGCCGGTACCCGTACGCATGGCAGCGCGGCTTAACGCATACAAAATATCCGAGCCGAGATCCACGCGATCATAGGTGCTCCAACGCTGCTCATCGGCGCGTGGGCCTTCGCGACGATCCGAGCGCGCTTGCGCAGGTTGGTGTTTGCCGCGCTCCTGCAAATAATGATCGATGGCTTTCTTGGCCGCGTCGCGGTCGAATACCGACACCGGCGCACGGCAATAGGCGCAGGCATCGACCTTGCCGATATTCACCGCGGCGCCGCAGCCTGAACAGCGTACTTGCTGCACCGTCGAAGCAAGCTTGGCGCGCTCGGCCTTGGTCAGCTCGCGCACGAATTGCTTTTCGGACAAAAAATTGTGGAAAGTGGTGAGCCGCCCGTGCCCCTTGCGGCAGGCCTGATACGAAAAACGCGTGCCTTTCACCTGATCGTGCGTGAGCTTCATACCCTCGCCGCAGGTCACGCAGCGCAGGCCCTCGCCGAACTTGGCAGCCATGCTGGTGCCGGTGCCACCGCGCTCGTTGATCAGCTGAAACAGCGCCACCGTGCCGTCGGGCGACAGCAGCGTGCTTTCATACTGATCGAACCAGATTGCGTTGCAATCCATGCACACGTCGATATCCACCGTAGCCCCGTAGTGGCCCGGCAGTGAATACAGCGCCATTTTCGCGCTGCAATAAGTACAGTGCTTGCCCGAGGCTTTGCTTTGCAGTGGGGGGAATTGGGAGGCGGACATGGGTTTTTGGAGCGGCTACATGTTTATTTAGCGAGGACTCATTCAGCTTTCAACTTTCAACTTTCAATTTCATAACGCGCAAAACTAACCTTGTCATTCCCGCGCAGGCGGGAATCCATAACACTGTGCCATCTGGCACTCCCTATGGATTCCCGCCTGCGCGGGAATGACATGGAAAGTTTTTTTCGTCTGGC
>SXGS01694479.1_pt1 | contig 14233 bp, 12 predicted proteins | sample 3174681 | NCBI WGS metagenome assembly SXGS01 (sample SAMN11356861, study PRJNA531348) | freshwater metagenome | isolation source: freshwater sample F1-80 | place: China: Fuxian Lake, Yuxi | collected 2017-12-25
CAACAGCCAAAGGCCCAAACGTCCGTTCGCTTGTCCACTTCCAGTCCGCGCGCCTGCTCCGGGCTCATGTAGGCCGGCGTGCCCATGACGCGTCCTGGTTCGGTGGAGTCGTCTGGGGCTGGAAGCTGGACCTGAGTGGCGGCCTCCACATCAGCAGAGCGCCCCTCTCCCTGCCCTCTCCCCATCGGATGGGGAGAGGGTGGCCGAAGGCCGGGTGAGGGGAGGCTCATCTTCGCCAATCCAAAATCCAGCACCTTCACGCGACCGTCGGAGGTGAACTTGATATTACCCGGTTTGAGATCGCGATGAATGATGCCCTTGGCGTGGGCCGCCTCGACCGCCTCGGCAATCTGTCGCGCCACGCGCAACGCCTCTTCCACCGGCAGCCGTCCGCGCCGCAGCCGCTCGGAGAGTGTCTCGCCCTCGACAAGTTCCAGCACGAGGAAGTACGTGCCTCGATCCGCATCGAATCCATGGATCGCGGCGATGTGCGGATGGTTAAGGGAAGCCAGCGCTTTGGCTTCGCGCTCGAAAGGCGCGCGACTTTGAGGGTCGCGGCTGAAGCTTGCGGGCAGAACCTTGATCGCCACCTCGCGGCCGAGCTTGGTGTCGGTGGCGCGATACACTTCACCCATCCCGCCTTCGCCGAGCTTGCCCGTAATGCGATAATGGCTGATGGATTCCGAGGTCACGGACGGGAGTCTGGCGGAAGCAGATGGCTCGCACAAGATTTCAGAGGGGGAAGGCCGCGTTACGGCACGGTCCAAATTCAAGACGTTCTGAAATCCACCATCAACTTGTGAAGCACGGGTCGCGCTATCGAGCCGATGCGGCAGCGGGCCCGGCCACGGTAATTCTTCGCGGCGTGTGGTAGCTGTGACAGGTGGAGCAACTGTGGGCCACGCCGCCTTGAGGACTGTGGCATGTGACACAGGATTCCTTCTTCGGGAGAAGGATGTCAGCGGTGTCCCTGCTTTGCGCGGTATTGTGACATTGAGCGCATGAGATGTTTGCGTGCTTGGAGTGATCGAATGCGCCTCGGACGAACCATCGGTCTGGAACAACGGGCGGCGTCACGGAGGCGGTTGAATTCCCTCCAGGCTTCACTTCATGACAGTAGGCGCAGCCGTAGAACATCGGTCGGCCACCGTCGGGCAAGCTGCCCACGCGCCCTCCCGGCGCCCATCGTTTGTCGCTGAAGAAAACTTTCTGTTCGAGTTCCTCGACCGAGCTCATCTGTTCGCGCAACTGGGTGAGCTGTTCGCGCACGAAGGATTCGACTCGGCGCTTGTCGGTGATTCCGAGTTCACGTGCCGCAAAGTCCGCGTATTGAACGGGCAGGCTCCGCAGATACGACCGCACGGCTTCCGTGTTGCCATGCGGAAGCTTCATCTTTGGATTGGCGGCATCGAACTGCACGCCGTGGCAACTCGCGCAATGGGCGTCGAACCGGACTTTGAGCAGGTACTGCCCCGACGCATCCGCCTGATGGCATTGAACGCAATCCAGTTTCTTTCCGCCATTGAGTGCCGAAATATCTTCCGCGAAGTGCCGCTGGTGATTGAATTTTAGAGTGTTGGGCTCGCGCAAATTCTCCGCGATCACTTGAAATTCCGGATGATCCGCGAAGCTTCGGAAGGCTTTCGTGTAGCCACGTTCAGGTCGAGGTGGATTGAACAGCATTCGGCCAAGACTCGGACGAAAATCGAACAAGCCCGCCGCCATGGTCTTTCCTTTCTCGTAAGACGCTTCCATGACAGCCGCGTCGGCGTGGCAGGAAGCACAATTGCGATCCTCGGGATTGTGCAGCGCAAGAGTTCCGCGATGTTCCTGATGGCAGGCGGAGCATGAGTGATCACGCACGACGTTGGGTTCGTGAAAGCCGTGATTCAGGTGACACTTCTGGCAGGCTTGATCGATCGTGTTGAGCCCAGGCGGTGCGCTATCCATCAGCTTGTTGAAATGAAGCGGTCCTGGATCAGCGCCCAGCGCCGATGTGAGCCAGCCGCTGAATCCCGCCTGCGCCGAAGTGTGGCATGCCGCGCAGCCGTGGATTTCATTCGTTCCCTTGCCGTGAAGTCGCGCAAAGGCAGGCGTTGAGTGCTGTTCCGAGAGCGGTCCCGGATTGATCCATCGAAGCCGGCTGGAGCCCGCCAGCGCGATCAGGATGACCGCCACGGTCAGGCTGATGACCGCCCACGCAAAAAGACCGCGCTTTGCCCGCAGGCTTCGCACCGGGACGCACTTTGGAACGGCTCTTGAGCACATTCCGTCGGGCATAGGGCCATGTTCGCAAGGTCCACCGAATTCCTTCGGTCGAGTGCAGCGGAACCGGCCTTTGTTCTCGCCTTCCTTGAGTTCGACCCCGGGAGTGCATTCATAGGTCGCGCGGCAGTTGCCGTGACAATCGGGGCCAACACGACAGGCGGCACCATCGGCGGCATGACCGCAAATCCACTTCTGCGTCGGACGCTCGTAGCGATTCGCGTCGAAATCTGGCGCGGGCAACTGGTCTTTCATCGCGCACCTCCCGAGAAAGCGAAAACCAGCACTACATGCACAAAGGAGAAAATCAGCAGGCTGTAGGTGAAAGGTATGTGGACGAAGAGCCAGGCCTTGAGCAGCGTTTGGATGGCATGATGATAATCGAGCCCGTCTTTTTGCCGGACCATGTCCGCAAGCTGGTTCAGTTTCTCCCGCTCCTTGTCATTCGAGTAGCGATTGAGATCCGTGATTTTGTCCAACAACGTGTTGAGCGGACGGCGGACTTCCAGGAGGTGGAGCCAGAAATTTCTGGGCCCATCGAAGAAATGTTTGAGTTCCCGCACATAGAAATCGGCAATGGTGGATGTTTGCGCCTCCGGGATGGACTTCAACGCGATCGTTTCAGCGGACTGCTGGAGCGTTCGTCGAATGGCTGGAATGCGTTCGTAAAGCACTTCCCCGCCCCGGGTCGTGAGGCGCTTGGGCATTAGACGGGACAAGGCGAGGCCAAAAATGCCGCTGGCCATCACCACAAAATAGAGCCACGCGAGTGTGACCTCGAACCATCCGCTGGGGACACGAAAGCTGATATGCGCCAGGAACAACACAGCCGTGGCGAGGCCGGTGTAGATGTGAAATTGCAGCCAGGCGCGCGACGAAAGGAGCGGAAGAAACGGCAGCTTCTTCCGGCCATTGTAAGCGGTCAGCACGAGCATCAACACCAGAAGCACCCAGCCGGAGACGTAAGGCAGGCGGCGAACCGAGGGAGCGTAAGCCAGGTACGCCCACACGACGGCCACTCCTGCGATGAGCAGCAGCGTTGTGTTGAACCAGCGTCTTAGGACAAGGGAGGTCATCTGCAAAGTCCGCGCCGATATCTGGTGCAAGCGTTGTTCATCTTTTCAGCCAGTTCGCAAAGCGATCCAAATCCGTCATGTCCATCCGCACCAGTGCATCATGGGGACATGCTCGGGCACAGGCCGGGCCGCCCAGTTGCTCATTGCACAAGTCGCACTTGGTCGCCTTGGAGATCGATTTCATTTCGTTGTCCACCATGATCACACCTGCTTCGTTGCGAATCTCCACCATCCTGATCGCTTCGTAGGGGCAGTTGTTGTAACAGACCCGGCAACCGATGCATGTCGTTGGATTGATCACGACTTCGCCGCCGACATCGTTCCGGTGGATGGCTCCAGTGGGACAGCCGATCATGCAAACCGGGTCGGTGCAGTGCATGCAGGCGTTTGCCACCATGATCCGGCCGTTCGTAGGGCCATGTCGGAGGAAGCGCGGATTGTTGTCATGCGCCGTTGCGCAGGCTCGCACGCAATCATCGCAGCGCGTGCATCGGTCGAGATCGATCAGCATCGTTGCCGTGCCATTGAAGAAGCGGCTTTCTGTCAGGAACTCGAGCACGTCAGCGCCAATCTTCGCACCGACGTCCTCTTGCGCATCCACCGCATCGACCCCTTTTCGCGGGACAACCGGTGGCGGAAGCATGTGCTTCGGAAGTTTCGGTAGAACCACTTCCTCCATCACCTTTGTCGGGATGACGAGAACGTGAGTGTAGCCGATCACTCGCAACGTGTGTTGGAGCGGAACTGTCGCGGATGGATGTTGCCAGTTGTGCGCGACCTCGCGAAAGCCGTATATTTGTCCCGAGCCAAGATAATTCAGGGTTCGATGGCCATGGCCGAACTTCTGGCTGACTCGACCGAATCCCGCGCGCATCAGGACGATGCCGTTCGGATAATCCCCCTCCGACGCGATGACAGGCTCCTGGACGGGCGGACCGCCAGCGCCTGACTGCGCAAGGCGTTTGTATTCACCGGACCAGTCGTAATCGCCGTAGGTGCCAAACTCTGTTTGAGCCATCACCTTTTGCAGATCCGCTTCCGAAAGGTGACGGAGAAATGGCTGTTCACGCAAATATGTTTCAAGGGCCCGCTCGCGATAAACCTTGTCAATGTGTTTGCGCAACCTGTCGTCGTAACGCATGAGATCGCGCAAACCCTGCCAGCGAATTTCGAGCAACTCCGCATCGCCAGACGCGAAGACAGTCGCCGTGCGCGGCATGCGGCTCAACGCAGCAATCTCACCAAAGAATTCACCCTGCTGTAGCGTGGCGGTCTTGTGCTCGTTCAGAATGCGTGGAATATCCTGAAGGTAAACCTTCACGCTATTGCCATCGGCGCGCTTCGAATTTAAGCCGCCATCCAGCGACAACTGGGATTTTTTGAAGCTCTCCGGTTCGCGACTGCCGGACCACAATTGCCCCAGCACTCGGAAAAGGCTGCGCTTGCGGGTTTCGCGACGGCCCAACATTGAGGCGGGCAGATCCGGAGAGATCACCACTCCCACGGCGCCGGACAGGATCATGAAGGCCGACGTGCCGTGGTCGCCATCGCGCACGACAATCTCCCTGTCACGAAAGCGACGGAGGCGCGTGTCGTTCTTCAAAATGTCCCGCAACGCCATGCGCTTGGGGAAAGCCTCCGGAAGCATGTCCTTGAAGGGCGCGGTGGCCAGCAGGCGGTCCACCACCGCATCGCTCATCTCGGGATCGAATGAAGAATCCCAGCGTTGGGGACGGTCGAGTGTGGTGGAGGTGGGAGGCATGGCTACGCGTGAGAGCATTGAAGCATGCGACGATCATGCAGCTTAAATGCGACAAGACGGTTCCGAACTGGCCCACCGCCGGTGGGGACGCATTCCCAATGCACGCTCGGGTAAGCAAGAAGCAACTTCGACGATTGAATTTGGGCTATTAAGTCGCTTTCTGTATTTCGACGCGCTTTCCGCCGGAAAATGCGAGGGCAACGGTAGTGTGGAAGCGACAGGGTGGAATGCGTCCCTGCCAAAGCGATTTCCGCTTCATTCGTAATGCGTCCACATGCGGATGATCTTGATCGTGCGTACGGCGTCATAGACTTGATACACCATGCGATGTTGAATGTTGATGCGGCGCGAGAAGGCGCCCGCCAGATCGCCCACGAGCTTCTCGTAGGGCGGAGGTTTTTGGAACGGGTTCTTTGCGAGGATGCCGAGAAGACGCTCGGCGTGCGGCTTGAGATTGGAGGACGCGATTTTTCTGGCGTCCTTCCGGGCTTGCTTCGTGTAAACGATGGTCCAACTCACCAGCCTGGTTTTGGAGAGGTTTTGTTAAGCGGCACCGCCAGACCCTTGCGGATCGAATCACGCATGCCAGGAATCGAGATGAGATAGAGAGTTTCCTGGATGCTCCGCCAGTCGTCCTCGGACACCAGCACGGCATTGGAGCGCTTGCCCGTGATCTGGATGGGTTCGTGAGAATCCGCAGCTTCATCGAGAAGTTGGTAAAGCTTGGAACGGGCTTGTGTGACTGGAAGCGAAGTCATGTCCGAACCGTGCGGGAAAGCGTGCGCCCTGTCAAGCGGGCCAAACTTCGGGTGGCGGTACACTTTGAATCGTTCAACAGATGTCCCGAGAAGGCGCGAAGGGAGCGAAGAGCCACCAGTGCTTCCTTAACGGCTTTGGACACTTCGCGGGAACGCTTCCAAACTGAGCACTGCCAAATTTCACCCAATTCAAGAAGGGTGACGTTCTCCGCGAATGCAGATGGATGTTCCGTTGAGTCTCCTGCTGACCGCATGGGCGCCTCGAATGATCCGTCCGAAGTTGCCCGTCTGAAGGCCGAATTAGAACGCGGCTTCCACGGCAACCCCGTTCATGCCTAAAGTTCAGCGGGAAAACGTGCCTCGATTCCCCATTGGCGATTTGTTCGCATCGGAGACGTTCTCACGCATCCAACACCAGATTTGCCTTTGGCTTGCAGATGCACGTCAGGCAGGAGCCTTCCTCAGCGGCAGCACCGTGTTCGGTCACGTAATCCACCGCGCCGGATTTGATCGCCACCAGGCATGTGCCGCAGTTCCCCGCACGGCACCCCGCCTCGATCTTGATCCCATTTTCCTCCGCGAGATCGAGGAGTGTGGCGACTTCAGGACGCCAGTGGACGGTCTTGCCAGTCTTGGAAAAGGTCACGTCAATGTTGGCGGCAGGTGCCGTTGTGGAAGCGGCAGGCTTCGGCGCGGATTTCTTCACTGTGGCTGGACCGAATGCCTCGAAGAACACGCAAGAGTCCGGCACACCCCAGGCGGAAAGATCATCGGTGATGCTCTTCATGAAGGCACCAGGGCCGCAGAGGAAGTAATCGTAGTTGTTGGATGGAAGCAGTTGCTTGAAGAGCTCGACGGTCACACGACCGGCGTGCTGGTAATCGACGCCCTGCTTGTCCTCCTTGCCCGGTCTGCTGTAGCAGATATGCATCCGAACATTGTCATGGTCCCGTGCGATTTTCTCCGTGTAATCCTTGAGAATGTGTTCACTTCGATTGCGCGCACCGAAGAAGAACCAGACCTCGCGTTTCGAGCCGCTTTCCAGAATCGCGTTGAGCATCGAGATCATCGGCGTGATGCCGACGCCACCGGAGATCAATACGACGGGCCGTTCCTTTCCGAGATCGAGGAAGAAGTGTCCGCCCGGCGCTTTCACGTCGAGGATGTCGCCTTCCTTGACGCAATCGCAGAAGTAGCTCGAAGCAATGCCGGGCTTGCCATCGGCGCAATCGGGCGGTGGCAGGGCGCGTTTGATGGTAACGCGGTACCCCTCCTTCCTGTGGCTATCGGAGAGCGAATAGCAGCGGATGACGGGCTTGGCTTGACCCGGGAGGTTCAAACTGAAGGTGAGGTACTGACCCGGCTTGAAAGGCGGCAAAGGTTTGCAGTCGTGCGGGATGAGATAGAACGAATACACGTCCTCGCACTCCAGGATCTTCTTCGCGACGGTGAATTTCCGATAGCCGTTCCAAACGAGTCGGCTTTGCTCGGCCTCCTCATGCTGGACCATCGCCGTCTTGATCTGAAGTTCGAGCCGGCGACGGGCGAGATCATGTTCCTTGCGCTCCCGGTACAACCGCCGGATATGCGAGTAGAGCATGATCAACCCCTGGAGAACGAGAATGCCCAGCAGGACGTATCCCACAACGAGAGGGGCGTTTCCTTTCGAGGCTGCTTCCAATGCTGAGGTAAGGGATTGCATTTGGACCACCGCCTGAATAGCAAACGGTCCCTGCCGAGTAAACTTAGAAGTGCCGTTTCACAACCAATGTCCTGAAGGTCTTTCCGGGTGTTGAACGAACTTGAGAGCGCGGACGTTCACAGGGATGGGTTCCTCGGAAACTTCGCGTAAGGCAAACGGGCACCGAAATAGCTGAAGTGATCCGCGCGGATGTTCAACGGCGCCGGGAATAGCGCTGCACCCGCCGCGCCGATCAGATCGTCCTGATCGATCCCGTCACCGCTGATTCCGATCGCGCCGATCAGCACGCCATTGCGATACAGGGGAAAGCCGCCGGGAAAGATCGTGATGCCGTTGGGAACATTGGGATTGATTTCAGGTGGTGATGAAACGAGCGCGCCATTCAAAGGGTTCATCACGTTTTGCGGAAAGGCGGAGAACTTTTCCTGCAAGCCGAGTAACGGTCCGGGCGTGGTGTTCAGGATACCGGGAGGAAAGAGGCTTTGAGCGAGAAACCCAACCGTGCGGCTCGAAAACGCCCGAAGATTGTTGGAAAAGAAAATTGCTGTTCTCGCCTTCTGGACGGACACATCCCAACTGAAGATCGTTGCTTCCGGTGTGCGAAACGTTCCGAGGATCGCCGGGTGGCCGCCGGGCTTGTTCGGATTGCTCACCACACTGATAAACACCTGCGCTGGCTGGCCGCGTGGCAACCGAATTCCGGCGCGAGTAAAACTGGCCCGCCGCGCGGCGGCATTCAGAATTTGAGTCACCTCGGCGGCAGACAACCGTGGCTGGCCGTCGATGGTGTTGTTGGTGGGATCAGAGTCATCAAGCAGTGGATCATTCTGGATCGGCTGCCGAACTTCTCCAAGCAGCCCGCCTAGGACGAGAGTTGGATAAATGACCGGGGGCGATGCCCGGAAGGTGTAGGGCTGGACGACTCCACCGGGTAACTGATCGAGTGGAAGCACGGGTGTCAGACCCGCAGATCCGAGCACATACGGAATCCGAATTCCATCGATCAACACCCGCGATCCGAAGACCACAGGAGAAGGCGCGTAGCCAGCCTGCCCCGCCAGCGCCACGTCTTCGTCCACGTCGAAACCCTGGCCCGGAAAGATCGCCGTCGGACCGTCACCGTCGCCGGCCACGCCGACACCTCCAACCAGTTTTCCATCCTTGTAGAGCGGCACTCCGCCGGGGGAGCCAGCGAGGCCGCCGGTCACGGGCGTCGGAACCACGGCTCCGTTGACGCCACTTTGCGGGTTTGGGCCGAAGGGCGGGCCTTTGAACCGGTTCACGTCTGTGAACGGAAGGTTTGAGAAATTAACACCGACGAGCGGACCGGGAGGTTTGTTGATGACGCCTGGAGGGAAATTCTGCTGCACGATGAAGCCGGCGGTGCGCGAGCTGAAGGCATGTTGATCGCTGCTCAGGAACGCCGCCGTGCCTGCCTTGGCAATGGCGTTCGCGATGTCATCGATTGAGGCGGGTTGTGGACCCGCATTCCAAACTCCGAGGACGAAGCCCTCGCGGTCAGCCACAGCGATGACGCTGCGCGGGGAAATCTCGACGGCTCGCGAGACGGCCTGGGCGATGATCTTTTCGGCATCCTCGACATTCAACTGTGCGCGGACGGCCCACGGGAGGAGTAGTGAAGCGAACAAAGCCAGGCGGCACCATTGCCCAAGATGCCTCAACGAATCGCCACCGAGCGTAGCCTGGGAGCGCTGGCGTCTCGCCGGCGCCTGCCCAGGAAACTCACCGGCAAGGATGCCGGCGCTCCCAGGCGAGCTTGATGCAGCCCCGGTCAGCCAGCGCGGGAGTCTTTTCACGCTGGAATTAGTCCGGCATCTCTGGTACGTGACAAGCACATTTTGTCGCTGCAGCGGAAAATCTCGCCGCACTCTGTCCGTTTGCCATGCGGCGCAACGCTTCCATGAAACCCTCACAGGAATCCTAGTTTTACGGTCACCGCCATTCGTCGAAACAACTCTCAGGTCCATTCTGTTCCGAGGCTGTCGCGCGCCCACTCTCCGCCCATCCGATGCGGGAAAAGCGCGGACTTGGAAGTGACGGTGATTGACGGTCGATGCACCTGGGATAGAATGTCCCCATGATTACAGTGGAAACGACCGAGGCGGGGTTGCGCGTGACCATTCCAAAAGATGAGCTGCCGCCGCGCCGGTTGAATTCGTTTCTCGACTGGCTGCGACTGGAGGTCATCGCGAGCAAGAGCCGGTTGGCAGAGACGGAAGCTAACGGAATGGCCGAGGAATCCAAGGCGGACTGGTGGGCGGCCAACAAAGGCCAATTCATCCCGCCCGGCCAGCAATGAATGCCGATTGCGTCGTGGTGGACGCAAATCTCGCCTTCAAGGCGCTCGCCGCCTGCCGGGGCGATTTGCGGGATCGAATGGGCAAACCGACCGCAGTGACGTTCTATGCTCCACGTTTTCTTGTCGTCGAATTGTTCATCCTAAAGAGGCAATTGCAAAACTCCCGACGATGGCAAAGGAATGGGGGCAAAAGAATGGATTTCCTTCAGAATAATTCATTTGCCACCATTCCCTTGCCCCAGTCTTTCCGACTTTTGAAATCGCCTCTAAATTCGGCAGTTGAGTTGAACAGGAGGACGCGGAGGAAGCAGAGAATGAACAATTTGAATCGAGTCACCGTCGCGCCGCAGGCTCGCCTGCTGGGTGAAGGCTGCTCGCACCAGAATATAGCCCCAAGTCTCTCTCCCTCTGCTTGCTCTGCTCGCTCCTGTTCTGTTCAAGTGCTTTTTCTAGGTTCAAACACAAGGAGCGGCTCGCCGCGGCGGCGAAGGTGAGTGACTCGGAAATACTGGAGGCGCTTCATACGCTCGTGAGCCGGCTGGAGCTTGTGAACGAGGCGAACATCCCGTTGGGAACATGGATGGAAGCGTATCGCCTTTGCCGGGACACGGACGAAAAGGACACGCCCTACCTTGCGCTCACGCTCCATTTGGATGGCCGGTTGTGGACCCATGATGACCAGTTGAAGTCCGCGCTTCGAAATCGAGGGTTTGAACGTTTCTTCGAGCCGTAGCTGGGAAAGAGCTTGGGAATTTCGACCGGCAAGGCTATCAGCTCAACGAGGCTTGGCTGAAGGATTACGAGTTTGTCCGCGCGGTATGGCTCGCCCGGCTGCGGATTTCCAACAAGCGGATGTTGTGAACGAATCGTCTCCAGATAATGCATTGGTCGAATCCGGTTTGTTCAAGGTCGGCGTCCAAGTAACAGCCGGACCAGTGCGGCAGCCCATCACGGCGTTGCCGAGCGCAGGGAGATTCCATAGCTTCAAACGGCAGTGAAACGAAATCCACAACCCGACCGCGCGACAAGGAGCCCAGACTACGCCGCGAACTGGGATTGGGCATTTCTCAAATTGATGCTGCTGACCATGTATCAACCGCCGGAGTTCGTCCGGTTCCCGGTGGGGGCGAGTGAGACAGCAAAGGTAACCCAGGGAATCTGGTTCCCGGTTTTTTGAAGCGAGGCGCAGCAGTTGTGTCACCAGCGAATGAACGCATCGAGGTCAATTTCCACCTTCACGTTGAACCTGGGAGCGTCGGCATCCTTGCCGACGAGATAATCCGGACCCAAGACACTGGCAAGGATGCCGGCGCTCCCAGGCGAGCTTGATGCAGCCCCGGTCAGCCAGCGCGGGAGTCTTTTCACGCTGGAATTAGTCCGGCATCTCTGGTACGTGACAAGCACATTTTGCATCCACATGGAACGCCCTCACAGCATCCACACCCGGTCAACTTTCTGGAATAGCCGTGAACAGCCCGTCACATGAGGCGAAGGAATCATAGCAGCCGATTCTGGTCTGGCATCTCCAGTCGATTCAGCGCCGGCGTTCTTTCCGCGTGGCTGCTTCAGATCGGATCACAAACAAAGGCCGCTGATCACGGTGGCACTCCCACTCCAGCGAACAGTCTTCAACCCAGCAGAGTCCTGAAGCTCTTCCAACGCGTGAGCATGGGCGAACCGCCGTTGCCGCCGGATCATTTCAACCCCGACTTCGGCGTGACGCCAATTCCCACGCGCCTTTTCACCGAGGAGGAGTTGACTCTTCAATGGCGCGTGACCAGGAGCACACCGCCAGCGCCAAAAATTCCGGCGCAGTTCAATCCCGATCCCGGCGCGGCTCAACGACCACCCGAACCTCCTCCAGTCTTCGACACCACCTTCGGGCTGGCTCCGACCTACGGCCTCGACGCTGTGCAGCCAGAACTGGAGCTGCCTCGCCAGCCCGTGAAACGAAAGGAACTGGAGGAAACCCGTCCGGCTCGCGAGAACCGGCGTTATGGTTTGGATCCGCTGCCTGAAGAACTGAAGCTTCCGCGCAAACAACCCCGCTGGAATGAAAAGATTCCTCACGAGTGGCACAATCCCCATGAGTATCCGCTGGCGGAGCGCGGCGAAGGTTATCCGTCGTTCGGTGTGCCCGTGCCAAGCCGCTGGCGTGTCCCGTTCATGCCATGGAAACGATACGATGCGATCAAGACCGAGACGCCTTACTCCGACCCGAAGCTGCATCTGTGGCATCCGTACCGGCAGAGCCTTCTGAAGGGCGACGCGCCGATCATCGGGCAGGACATTTTTCTGAATCTCACGGCGGCGATGCTGACCGAGTTCGAGGCGCATCGCATTCCGACGCCCAGTGGAGTCAGCTCGGCCCGGCCAGGCAGCGCGGAGTTTTACGGGGAGGGCGAGCAGTATGTGGTGCAGAATTACATCTCGTTCGGCGCGGAGCTGTTCAAGGGCGAGACGTCGTTCAAGCCAGTACATTGGGCGATCAAGGTTCAACCGGTTTTCAATATCAATTACGTCCACACGCGCGAAACGGGGACGATCGCTCCTGATCCGCGCGGCATTGATCGCGGGCCGAATCCTCCCCCGCCCAATCCTGGCGCGATCAACAATCCGGGCGATGTCAGCGGCGTGCTCACCCCTGGACTCGATCCGGCGGGCGGTTCGTTCGTCGGCCAGAAGCACACGACTCGAACTGAAGACTTCTACGCTTTGCAGGAATACTTCGCGGAGCTTCATCTTGGAGACCTTTCCGAGAACTACGACTTCTTCGCCATCCGCGCGGGCAACCAGGGCCTAAATACTGATTTTCGTGGATTCATCTTCAATGACGTGAATCTGGGCGCGAGGATCTTTGGCAACTACGACAACAATCGCTTGCAGTACAACCTTGCGATGTTTGAGATGCGGGAGAAGGACACGTTCTCCGATCTGAACACGTTCGATCAACGGAACCAGCATGTGTTCGTCGCCAACGTGTATCGGCAGGACTTCCTCTGGCTCGGATACACGGCGCAGTTGAGCTTCCACGCCAACCTGGACGATGCGGACCGCCACTACGATCGCGCCGGGAATGTGGTACGACCGACGCCGATCGGGACAGTGGCTGATCATGGTCTCAAGGCATACTACCTCGGCTGGGCTGGGGACGGACACATCGGTCGATGGAATGTCTCCCACGCCTTCTACCAGGCGCTGGGCACGGACGACTTGAATGGTCTCGCAGGGCAGCCGGCGGACATCGACGCGCGGATGTTTGCGCTCGAACTTTCCTACGACCGTGATTGGGTGCGCTACAAAGCCTCGTTTTTTTACGCCACAGGCGATGACAACGCGGAAGACAGTCGCGCGAATGGTTTCGACAGCATTCTCGACAATCCGAATTTCACCGGCGGTCCATTCAGCTATTATGTCCGGCAAGGGTTCAATCTGGGCGGCAGCGCCGTGGCGTTGAAACAAAGAAACAGTCTCATCCCCAATCTGCGCACGAGCAAAACCCAGGGTCAGGCGAACTTCGTGAATCCCGGCGTGTTGCTCGGCGGGCTCGGGATGGACATGGACCTGACGCCGAAGCTGCGCTCGTTCATGAACGTGAATTACGTGCGCCTTGCGGAGACCGATCCACTCAAGACCGCGCTGTTGACTGACAAAGTGGACAACGAACTCGGCTGGGATCTCAGTTTGGGCGTCACTTACCGGCCGTTCCTCACCGACAATCTGGTCATCGCCACCGGCTTCGGCGCGTTTTTGCCAGGCAAGGGTTACAAGGACATTTACAAGCGCAGCACCGATCCCGTGCCGAATTTCAATTCCTTGTCGGGAGCTGGACGTGTGGATGATTTTCTTTACAGCGGGTTGCTGGTCATCACGTTCACTTACTAAGAAATAATTTGTGGACGCCAGCTCATCCGCCGCCACATTTGCCACGACGCACTGGAGCGCCGTGCTCGCTGCGGGCCATGGCGCGCCCGCGGAAGCTCTCAACGCGCTGGAGCAACTTGCCCGCACCTATCAGTATCCGATCTATGCGGAAGTGCGCCGGCAAGGGCACGATCACCACGCGGCCCTGGATTTGACGCAGGCGTTCTTTGCGAAACTGCTGGCCGGAAGCTTCTTCGCTCGCGCGGAATCCGCGAAAGGCCGCTTTCGCAATTACCTCCTCACGGCGCTCAATCATTTCCTGGCCGATGAGTGGCGTCACCGCACACGCGAGGGTATGAGGTTTGTGAGCGGGGCGCCCTGGAAACACTCAGGACGCAGTTGCAGAACGGACGGAAACGAAGTCACCATCCGACCTGGTGGAAAGCTAAACCAGCAGGTGGGCTTACGGGAGATGCTCGAGAATCA
>SXGS01608626.1_pt1 | contig 14232 bp, 14 predicted proteins | sample 3174681 | NCBI WGS metagenome assembly SXGS01 (sample SAMN11356861, study PRJNA531348) | freshwater metagenome | isolation source: freshwater sample F1-80 | place: China: Fuxian Lake, Yuxi | collected 2017-12-25
CGGATTGAAGGCAGGTCGTTTCACGATCAACCGGCACATCAAAACATCTGTGACCTCCGTGAAATCCGTGGTTTCATTGACCGAGATTCATATCAGCCCCCGGATGGTTTGCAGGACTTCGGCACTCTCGGCGTCCAGCGCGGCGATCTCGTCCATGATCGCTTCGGGGCTGCGGTGCGTCACTTCCTCGCCTCCGTTGGGGTTCTTCACCGATAGGTCGAACATCGTCGGGTCGATCGTGGCGGCCTCCACGCTCCACGACTTCGGCGAGTCGGCGCTGGTCTGCTGCAACTCGACGAACTCGGCGAGGTCGTCGTCATTGAGCGGGTTCGTCTTGCCCATGTTGCGGCCGGGGTCGAGCTGGTAGTACCAGACCTTCCGCGTCGGTGCTCCCTTCTCAAAGAACAGACCAGGCGATTATATTAGGCGCGCGGCGATTGAAATTCTCTAGCTACTTCGGGCCAATCTTGATGCCCTGGTGAGCTTGTCGGCTATCGGCCATAATCAACTGATGTTCGATGGTTCCTGGGGCGTAGGACACGTACCAGCGCTCGTTCTTCAGGCAGAGTTGGATTATGGCTAAGCATATTTTTGTAACCGGTGGTGTGGTCAGCTCCATTGGTAAAGGATTGACGAGCGCTTCGATCGGTATGCTGCTGGAAGCGCGTGGTTTGAAAGTGCGGATGCAGAAGTTGGATCCGTATATTAACGTCGATCCTGGAACGATGAGTCCTTATCAGCACGGCGAAGTTTATGTGCTGGATGATGGCAGTGAAACAGATCTAGATCTTGGTCACTACGAGCGATTTACGAACGCTCAGTTGACTCGCGATTCGAATTATACGACTGGGCAAATCTACTTGTCCGTGATTGAGAAGGAACGCCGAGGACAGTTTCTGGGAAAAACGGTGCAAGTGATTCCGCATATCACTGACGAAATTCAAGACGTCATCAGCAAAGTAGCCGAAGGGGATGTCGACGTAGTGCTGACGGAAATCGGAGGTACCGTCGGTGACATTGAGAGCTTGCCGTTCTTGGAGGCAATTCGGCAGTTTCCGATGCGCGTAGGCAAAGAGAATTGCCTGTTTATTCACTTGACGTTGGTCCCCTATCTGAAAGCTGCCGGAGAGCTCAAAACCAAACCCACGCAACATTCCGTTGGCATCTTGCGGCAAATCGGCATTCAGCCCGATGTGTTGATCTGCCGCTGTGAACAACCGATTTCGCGTGACGAGCGCGAGAAAATTTCGCTCTTTTGCAATGTGCCGGTTCAGGCAGTGATTGAAGAACGAGACAAGGATTTTTCCGTTTACGAAGTTCCGCTGAGCTTGGTCGACAATGGTCTGGATGAGTTCATCGTACGGCGGTTTGGCTTGCATACCCACGCGGCGAATCTCGCTCCGCTACACGAGATTCTCCGGCGCCAGCGCGAACCCAAGCAAGAGATCAGTATCGCGGTCGTCGGCAAATACGCTGAGCACAAAGATGCTTATAAGTCTATTTACGAAGCGCTAGAACACGCGGGCATTCACCATCAGATCCAAGTGCGCATCGGCAGAATTCAGAGCAGCGATATCGAACGCGAGGCTCCGGAGAGGTTGCTATCGGGATACGACGGAATTCTCGTGCCTGGCGGTTTCGGCGAACGCGGTATCGAAGGCAAAGTGCAATCCATTCGCTACGCGCGCGAAAAGAAGATTCCATTCTTTGGTATCTGCCTAGGAATGCAGTGCGCGGCAATCGAATTCGGACGCAATGTAGTTGGCCTGCCAGGTGCTCACTCGACCGAATTCGACAAAGATTCACCGCATCCGGTCATCTGCTTGTTGGATGAACAACGCGAAATTACACGATTGGGCGGTACGATGCGATTAGGTTCTCAACCCGCCAAGTTAGCCGACGGATCGCTCGCGGCGCGCGCCTACGGCACCCTGTCGATCGCGGAACGGCACCGGCATCGCTACGAATTCAACAACATCTACAAACAGCAATTCGAACGCCACGGCATGAAGTTCGCTGGGACCAGTCCTGATGGCGGGCTTGTGGAGATTATTGAATTGGCGGAACATCCTTGGTTTTTGGCGGTACAATTTCATCCAGAGTTTCGTTCCAAGCCGACCGCAGCGCATCCCTTGTTCGCTGGCTTTATCGACGCCGCTTCCCAACGTCGGTCGCGACGCAAGTCGATGCGCACATTTGAAAACCCGTCCGATACGGCAGTAATGCCAATGCTTGATTAGATTCGAATCGACGAAGAAACGAATCCTTGGTGGGTGCAAGCCATTGAAATAGCGCACGTAATGGGGCCAAATCATGCACGACGAATCGACCAGTGGCGATACCACAGACCGTAAAGAACAGCGTAATCCAGCTACTCCGTCTGAGGACAGTGGGAAATCGCATTTCGAATCATCAGAGCAGCCACCTCCGCCTTCATTTGAGTCGCTCGTGTCGATATTCGGTATCCAAGCCTTGGCGGCCCTGGGCAAAGCGCCTGTTGCCGACGGGAAATCCCCTACAGTACGGCTCGATTTTGCCAAGCATTATATCGATCTGTTGGGGTTGATCGAAGAAAAAACTAAGGGAAATTTGACTAATGATGAGGCGAGTACCCTGACGTATTGGCTGTATCAACTGAGAATGATGTTTGTGACCGAGTCTGGTAAGCGTTGAAATTCGGTATCGGCATAGGCATAAGCGATCCAGCGAGTGAGTGATTCTATATCGACACCGAACGACGAAGAGTCCGTGGCTGACATCTCTACGGTTCACGAAGTTCCAGCATCGCAACTGCATCAGCGCCACGTCGCGCCTTTGATGTTTTGGCTTTCAATGACATTCTTGGCTTTGGTCGCGGCGACTATTGTCGTGTGGATCGATGTGCCACGCGTAACGGATAACGCCGGTGGCGACGAGGTCAACGAGCCAGTTCCGGCGATATCGCTCTCTCTCGAGAGCATCAATGAACAACGCGAGTATGAAGAAATTGCCTACGCGCGCGGTTGGTGGTATGTCGTCGGCATGCTTGTCATCTGGCCAGCCTTTTGGATCGAGTATGCGGTCCGGGGTCGTGTGCTACGGCAATCGGTCGCAAGCTTTGGTCGCGCTAGGCTGAGCTATTTATGGAGTGCGATCGTTCCACCCCTGCGTTTGTGCTCTCCTGACCCATTGGTCGGAAATAAAGTCTGGTTGCCGTGGCTGGGGTGGCAAGCATTAGACGTCCGGCTGCAAACTCGATTGGAACGCGATTTTGCTTTTCCGATGGTTGGAATCGCGCTGCTGATTCTGCCTGTCCTCGTGCTACAAATATTTTTCAAGGATCAAGTGATTGCCTATCCCTGGTTGCGATTTGCTCTGCACTTCAGTACAGGACTGATTTGGTTCGCATTTGCGGTGGAGTTTATCGTCATGGTCTCTGTGGCTGACAACAAGATTCGCTATTGTCAGCGGCATTGGTTGGATCTGGTGATCATCTTGTTGCCTCTGATCTCATTTTTGAGATCGTTCAGATTGCTGCGCATGACAAGACTGGCCAAAGTAACGAAATTGCCCCAAGTTGCTCGCTTTATTCGAGTTTATCGTTTGCGCGGCGTAACCATGCGTGGTATTCGCGCGCTGATGATCCTGGATATCGCTCATCGAGTACTGCGAATTTCACCGAAAAGACGCTTGAACGGACTGCGCATTAGGCTCGCCGAAAAAGAACGCGAAGCAGCCGCGTTGCGTGAGCAAATTGCCACCCTCGAAAGAAAAATTCAAGATTAATTGGTTGGCACCAAATTCGTTGGCCGACAAGAGCAATTGTTTAACCCGGAGGCGAGGAAACAGCCACAAGGTACTTGTTGGTCCATTTTTCTTGCCCAAGGCTGCGGGATATACAATTGCTCTTGATCTAGACTCGCGGTCAGAGGATGCTAAACTCACTTTAATTATTATGTATTTACGAAATATTGAATTGCGCGAATAGTGGCAATTGATCATCGGAATATGGGGAGTCTGTCATGGCAGCATTCATCACTCGACGGAATTTGAGCCGGCGCACGTTTCTGCGTGGCGTGGGGGCGACCGTTTCGCTTCCGCTGCTGGACGCGATGATTCCGTCGATGACTGCCACTGCAGCAACTGCTGCCAATCCAGATCGATTGCGACGCTTGGGATACGTGTATATGCCAATGGGGTCGGATTGGTCGCGTTGGGTCCTGCCAGGTGATACCCTGGACGAATTATCTCCAACGCTCAGTCCACTTGCTCCGGTGCGCAAGCATGTTAGCGCGATCTCGGGTATGGAGCTGCGGAACGCTTACCCAGGAACGCATGCTACGAGCAACAGCTCCTTTTTGAGTGCCGCGAAAGCCAAGCTGACCGAGAGCACCGACTACTATCTAGGCATCACGGCGGATCAAGTTGCCGCACGCGTGCTTGGCCGCGATACACAGTTACCTTCGTTAGAATTGTCGATGGATTTGTTGTCCATCGTAGGTCAATGCGACAATGGATACGCTTGCGTTTACCAAAACAATCTGTCGTGGTCCTCTCCAACGACGCCGCTGCCATCCGAAGCGCATCCGCGAATCGTTTTCGAGAATTTGTTTGGCGAAGGGGGTAGCGCCGAGGATCGGCGCAATGGATTGCGGCAGCGGGCGAGTCTATTGGATTCGGTTGCCGAAGATCTAGCTCGATTGAATCGTCAACTTGGTCCCAGCGATCGCAGTCGTGTCAGCGAATATTTGACGAGCGTTCGCGAAGTCGAGCGACGTATTCAGCAAGCTGAGTCAAAGACGAAGGACAATCCTTTACCCGACCTCGATCGTCCCGTGGGTGTACCGGCTGAATATGCCGATCACGCGCGCCTAATGTTCGATCTGCAGGTCCTGGCAATGCAAGGTGACGTGACTCGTGTGATCACATTCCAACTCGCACGCGAAACCAGCAATCGAACTTATCCAGAAATTGGCGTTCCTGAGGCCCATCATCCGCTGACACATCATGGGAATGACCCCGAGAAAATTGCCAAGGTCGCGCTGATCAACAAGTTTCACGTTGCGCTGTTTTCTTACTACCTGCAGCGTTTAAGCTCAACTCCCGAAGCTGGCGGGACGCTGCTGGATCATTCGTTGATCCTGTATGGGAGTGGGATGGGAAATCCAAACGTTCACGACCATGTCAATCTTCCGATCCTCGTCGCTGGAGGTGCGGCTGGACTCATGAACGGAGGCCGGCACATTCGCTTCGCCGAACCCACTCCACTAGCAAATCTCCACCTGACGTTGTTAAACAAAGTCGGTGTACCAGCCGAATCCTTCGCTGATAGCCAAGGACATGTCAAGGAGCTGTTCGAACCGCTGCCGATTTGAGTCTTAACAGGCGCTCGATCTTCTGTGTCTTGTACAGGATTCGTCAGGGAATCACTGGCGGGGCCGGATAACTGGTGGGTTCGTCGATGGGAGTACGCGATGCAAACGGTGTACATCGAAACTACTATCGTGAGCTTTCTTCGTTCCCGCCAGAGTGCCCATGTGGTCTCGGCCGCGCGTCAATTATTGGTTCGTCGCTGGTGGGAGAACGAACGACCAAAGCATGACCTTGTCATCTCTCAATATGTCGTTGATGAGGCATCGCGAGGGGACTCGGAACTTGCTGACGAAAGACTTCTCGCCTTAAACGGTATTCCGCTAAGGCGAGCGGCAGAGGAGAGTCTACCGTAACCCGACGCGTGAGCGAGGTGATTCGCGTTGACTCCTCGCTCACGCTTCGGGTTACAATTGGTAACCTTGCATCTGCCGCTCGCCTAATCGACATTCCTGACGAGATTCCAACGTTGGCTGACGAACTACTTGCTGCGACGCTTCTTCCTCCGAATGCTCGCTTGGATGCCTTGCACATTTGTGCTTCTAGCTTTCATGGGCTAGACTACCTATTGACTTGGAATTGCACGCACATCGCGAACGCTCGGACCCTACCGAACGTTCGGCGCTTTCTTGCTGATCGAGGATATGTGCGGCCAGAAGTTTGTACGCCTGAGGAGATGCTAGATGACGAGTTCCCATTTGAATGAGATGACCGCCGATACGATCGTCCGCGATTTGCATCTTCTTCTTGAGGCGATGGTTGAATCCTTTGACGGCGATTTGCACGCGCTCACCAATGATGCTCGGCAGCGCCAGCAGCAATCAGGCTGTCCAGTGTGGCGTAGAAAATCGACGAACAATGCGATGCATCCAAGCGACACTGGCTCGCTTTCTGGTGGCGGTCAGTCAACTCGCTTCGGTGGATGATCGCAGCCGTTAGATCGCCGTCATTCGCAGAATTGCCAACGCAGCGTCGTACTGGAAATATTCAGACAGCGCAGCTTCACTGCGCACGGATAATGGATACCGATTCTTATTTTTGGAGTGATTCCGAGTGACCGTCAAGACCAACCGAATTCCCAACCGCAGCGAGGTTCCCGCGTCCGATTGCTGGGATCTGACCAGCCTGTATGCCTCGGATGCGGATTGGGAAAAGGACTTTAAGAAGTATCAGCAGCGGATTGGCAAGTACGCGGATTTTCAAGGCCGATTGGGTGACAGCGCCGAAATGCTGGCGCAATGCCTCAAATTTGATTTGTCGTTGGATCTTTTATCCGAACGATTAGGCACCTACGTGTTTCTCAAGACTACGGAAGACCAAGCCAACGACACCTACCAAGCGCTGATGGGACGATACCAGAGTGTGGCTACCAAAGCGAGTCAAGCGGCCAGTTATATTCGTCCGGAGATCTTGGCAATTCCTTCAGCCCGTATGCGCGAGTTCGTAAACTCTTCCAAGTTGCGTCCGTATCGGTTGTTGCTCAAACGCGTCACTCGGTACAAGCCGCATACTCTATCAAAGAAGGAAGAGTCGCTGCTCGCGATGCAGGGCGAGATTGCTCAGACAGCTAGTAAGGTCTTTCGACAGTTAAACGATGCGGATCTCAAGTTCGGATTGCTCAAGAACGAAAAAGGAGAACTGGTCGAACTCTCGAATTCATCTTACTCGCAATTCATGGTTTCGCCCAAGCGTTCCGTGCGCAAAGCTGCATTTCATCAATACTATGATCAGTTCCAAGCTCACGAAAATACGCTAGCCGCAACTCTGGCCAGCAGCGTTCAAACCGATGTATATTACTCGCGCGCACGCAAATACTCTTCGTCGCTCGAGTCCGCGCTGTTTCCCGATGTAGTTCCACAAGCGGTGTACGACAACTTGATTTCGACCGTCCGCGAGCAATTGCCATCGATTCATAAATATCTCGCGGTGCGCCGCAAGAAAATGGGACTCAAGGATCTACACCATTACGACACGTATGTGCCGATCTTGTCCGATATCGAACATCACCGAAGTTGGGACGAAGCCGTAACCACCGTGATTGATTCACTGCGGCCCTTGGGAAACGACTATTGCGATATCTTGGCGCGAGGACTCCATGGGGCGTGGTGCGATCGCTATCCCAACCAGGGAAAACAGAGTGGTGCGTTTAGCTGCGGTAGCTTCGAGGCCAACCCGTACATCTTGATGAACTACAAACCCATGGTGCTCAATGACCTGTTCACGTTGACACACGAAGCTGGCCATTCGATGCACAGCCATTATTCGGCCAAGTCCCAACCGTTCCAATACTACAACTACACCATCTTTGTCGCCGAAGTTGCCAGCACCTTTAACGAACAACTGCTCACCCACTATCTGCTGAATAATACGGACGACAAACGGCTGAAAGCCTACTTGTTGAATCACGAAATCGATAGCATTCGAGCCACCGTGGTTCGCCAAACCATGTTTGCCGAGTTCGAAAAGGTCACTCACGAAATGGCGGACAGTGGCGAGCCTTTGACCGTGCAGTCGTTTCGAGGCACGTATCGCAAGTTGCTGGATGCCTATTTCGGGACCGATTTCGTGATCGACGACCAATTGTCGCTCGAGTGTTTTCGGATTCCTCACTTTTACCGAGCGTTCTACGTATACAAATACGCCACAGGTTTATCGGCGGCGATCGCGCTATCGCGGCGCGTGCTTAAAGGGTCCGAAAAAGAACGCGCCGACTATTTGCGATTTCTTGCCGGTGGATGTTCCAAAGATCCACTTGAACTGTTGCGCGATGCCGGCGTCGACATGGCCAGCCCCGCTCCCATCAAGACCGCTCTACTCCACTTCGATGAACTCGTCGACGAACTCGACAATTTGATTTAGTCGGGCAGTTTGTTTGTGGAGCCGGTTGGACGTGACATTCCTTGGCGATGTTTCCTATCATGTATCAATTGAAGAAACTTCTGGTGTAATTTGTTCTAAGCGGCTTGACCTTCTTTGTGACCGCCTCACCAGAATCTTGCGCTGAACGAAGTAGAAGTGGAAATCGCCAAGTGAGCTGGAATGATGCGCAGGAATTCCATTTATTCTAATTCCGCGACTTGGTCAAAAGTCGTCAACCAAATCTGCTCAGCAATTGCGATCACGCATAATTGACGCGCAGTCATGATAGGGTCATTTCGAGTATAATAGCCGGCCTGGGCGACCTCAGCCAATTCGAGTCAGCAAGGGACGTTTTACATGCGTTTGATTATACTCCCTATGTTGGGATTCATCCTGCTTTCGTCTCATTTCGTGCATGCGCGGCCTCCGTATCGACAGAGTCTGCGGCGACACTATGGGGAGCTGCTGCCGCAGTCGCTGCAAGCGTGCGCAACCTGCCACGATGTTAAAGAACAAGCAAATGCGTCGGCGGCGTTTGACGATTCAGTGCCACCCCACAACGCCTTTGGCGAACGACTGGCAGAAGTTGTCGCAAGTCTGCCCGGTGCCGCCAATTTTTCGGATGTTCCAACAGGACTTCGAAAAATCGCAAAGGAGGATTCCGATGGCGATGGAGTGTCCAACGAACTGGAGATTGTGACCGGTCATGCTCCTGGGCTTGCGACAGACACTCCATCCGTCGACGAAATCAGCACCGCCAAGTCAAGGTTGAAGACGTTCTTTAGTCAACGATCCGACTACGCCTGGCAGCCATTCCTTCCGGTCCGTCGACCGCCGGTGCCAGTGAGCCAGACAGGTCCGCAGCCGGCGAACCCGATCGATGCATTCATCGGTGCGGAACTTGACAAACACGATTTGCGGCCACGGCCACCAGCGATCAGCACGGTGTTGTTGCGGCGAGTAACACTAGACCTGATCGGCTTGCCTCCGACAGAACAAGAGTTGACGGACTTTCTGCACGATCAGTCTTCAGGTGCCTACGAGCGGGTCGTGGATCGATTATTGTCGAGTCCGCACTATGGCGAACGATGGGGGCGCCATTGGATGGATGTATGGCGCTACAGCGATTGGGCCGGTTGGACTGATGGCAAACAGATTCGCGACAGTCAACCGCATATTTGGCGGTGGCGCGATTGGATCGTCAATTCGCTCAATCGCGACAAACCATACGATCGCATGATCCATGAAATGCTGGCCGCCGATGAAATTGCGCCAACCGACACCGAGGCTTTGTGCGCGACAGGATTTCTCGCTCGCAACTACAAGATGCTCAGCCGAGAAATCTGGATGCAGGATACGGTTAACCACACGTTGCAAGCATTCTTGGGCTTGACTGTCGGCTGCGCTCGGTGTCACGATCACATGTATGATTCGATCTCTCAAGCCGAGTATTATCGCTTGCGTGCAATTTTCGAACCCCACAACGTTCGGCTGGATCGTGTTCCCGGGCAACCGGATACAACTCAGGACGGCGTTGCTCGAGTCTTTGACGAAAAGCTGGAAGCGGTGACGCATTTGTTTCGCAAAGGTGATGATCGCGATCCCGACAAGGACCGGCTGATGTCAGCCGGTGTACTGCAACTGCTGGGAGCAGATGAGTTTCGCGTCCAGCCGCTATCGATTCCCAAAGAGTCCTACTACCCAGCCCTCGGGCAACAATTTCGCAAAGAGATCTTGTCGACGGCCGAAAGGGAAATCAGGCTCGCTCAAGGGAAGCTAAAGGATATCGAGACCGCATCTGTCGCCGATAAGAAACAAGCCGCCACGGCATCAGACGTTGCCACTGCTGACATTTCGCGTATGAAGGTCGGTTTGGCAGCGAAAATTTTAGCCGCCAGTCAGGCTCGCCTTGCCTCGATCCAAGCTCGCATTGCTGCCGACGACGCCAAGTATGCTGAGCCCTCAACACCGGAAGCTGATACTTTGGCAGTCGCGGCTGCACGAGCTGAACGCGAGGCTACCTTTGTCCAGGCGCAAGTCGATCATCTAAAATCCGAGCTGGCTCGTGTCGCAGCCTTGGTCACGAATACGCCTGGTGACAAAATATCTGAGCAAGCTCTGGCGGACGCGACGAAGAAAGTTGTCGATGCATCTGAAAAACTCGCTGCTGCCGACAAGTCTCGCAAGGAATCCGCGTCCTCCTACAGCCCCCTGGGACCAGTCTACCCCAAGCAATCTTCAGGCCGCAGGACCGCACTGGCCAGTTGGATCGCCTCGCGCAATAATCCGCTGACCGCACGCGTCGCCGTGAATCAAATCTGGCTGCGCCATTTCGGCCAGCCACTAGTACCGACGGTTCTCGACTTCGGCCAAAATGGACAGCCACCGAGTCATCCGGCACTGGTCGATTGGTTGGCTGCAGAGTTGATGGAACCGACGTTGGGCGCATCGGTCGAACCCTGGTCGATGAAGCACATACATCGCTTGATCGTTACATCGGAATCCTATCGACGAGCGTCCACGCCTGATGATCACAATCTGGCGACCGATCCGGACAATCATTGGTTCTGGCGAGTCGCTTCGCGGCGCATGGAGGCCGAATTGGTGCGCGATGGCATTTTGTACGTCGCCGGAAAACTAGATCGAACTATGGGAGGTCCGGAAATCGATCACGCAGATGGATTGAGCGTTTCTCGCCGCAGCATTTACTTTCGCCACGCTCAGGAAAAACAGATGGAGTTCTTGAAGATGTTCGACTGCGCAACCGTGACGGAATGCTACCAGCGCAAGGAGAGCATCGTGCCTCAGCAAGCGTTAGCACTTGCCAACAGTGAATTGACGCTCGTCCAATCGCGCATCATCGCCAGTCAGTTACGGGAAGTTGCCCGTACCAGCATCCGAGAGTTTGTCATCGCAGCCTTCCAGCGCGTATTGTCGCGGCCACCCACGTTTGCAGAAATCGACGAAACGACAGCCTTCATCAACCAACAACAAGCAAGACTCGCCAAGATCGCAGATCAGGTTACCGCGACTGGTGGGACAGACTCCGAATTCAAAAAGCCCTCTGCCGATCCGTACCACAGGGCCCTGGAAAACGTAATTCATGTCTTGCTAAATCACAATGACTTTGTCACGATTCGATGATCATAGGTTCCCAAAAAAGCGTAGTAAGAAATTTATGAACTTGCCAGTCGATACTACCCATGCTATCATCTAATTGTCGGTCCTGAGTAGAATGTATCGAGGAATAAGACGTGAAGTTCACTACGTTCATTCCTTCGCATCGCAACGACGGAACGCCAGTTTCAGAAGCGGAATTGGCTGCAATCCAGATGGAATTGGCACTTCAGTTTGGCGGAGCCACGGATGAAGGGCCCGTAAAGGGAATGTGGCTGGATGAAGCGGGCGTGATGTATCGCGACACATGCCGCAAGCTGTTCGTAAAATGCGATGATAGCCGACTTGTTGAAGTAAACGATGTGGTGAAGTCTATCGGTCGTCGGCTCGGACAAAAAGCGATGTGGATCGAGTTCGACTTCGACGACAATGCTCAAATTATTGATTGTGAGTGAGGATTCGCATTAATGGTCAAAGCCAAGTCCGGCAGGCCGATTCAGTTTCTCGACGAAGCTCGGCGTTTGCACAGTAGCGGCGTTAGTTCTATGGAATTCTGGAATGCGCTTTGTGGGATCGACGGGCAATTAAGTCGTCTTTTTCCCAAGCAAACCGATCGAATTGCTTTTTCCAAGACGCCCGAATGGAAAAAATTCCACGAGCTGTGGCAAGAGCTTCAAGAGCGAGACAAAAAAACAAACCATGACTTCGCTGTTGCTACTTCCAGCGCCAACGGCACGGTCATCTTACGGCTTCCAAAGTCAATTCACATGGCCCTGATCCGCGAAGCTGAGCACGAAGGCACTTCGCTCAATCAATTATGCGTCGCCAAGCTAACCGCACAATTAAGCGAGGTAGTCTCGTGATGCGTTTCCCGGTAGTCTGCCACCGCGTCCTTCCACAGTGCGGCTAAAGGATATTTTTGAAGCATACCCGCAAACGCCGCGAGTGGATGCGCGGAAGCACCGATAGAGAACGAGATCAACTCAGCCCCAGCATTTACCCGCCGTTCGATGATCTCGCGCAACTTCTGGATTGCTTCCTCTCGAGTCGGAGCATTACATTCCAATCTCAAAGGCTCGCCATCGACCGCGCGAAATCCGTTATTGGCATCTGGTTCGACAATCTCATTTTACGTCAACGTAAATGAGTACTCTAAATCGCACCCTGACACTCACTTCTCGATTCCGCTATCACTCAGTTCAGCGTGCGTTTATACTTTATCTCATGTGCAACCTGCAGCGGATAGGATGTCTGTTGCTGATCGCTGTCTGGCAGAATAGTTCAATCCAGCAATTTCGACTTTTTTGAGCTGCGCTCGGATAGGTCGGAAGCGCTGCAAGACTACGCCGCTTTTTCATGGCCAAAACTCGAGCTGTTTTGGAGTTGACTCTGATGACAATCCACAGTTCCAAATGTTGCCGGCAACCGGCTTCGCGCCGGACGTTTTTGGCGGATACAGGCATGGGGTTTACCGGCTTGGCATTGGGAGCCTCATTGCTGCGCGAAGGAATCGCACGAGGCGAATCGTCCGCACCGGATCGCGTCGGAGCCAAGTCTGGCCCGCAGCGGACACCCAAGGCGAAAAGCGTGATTTGGATTTTCCTGTGTGGTGGAGTCAGCCACATGGAGAGCTTTGACGTGAAACGTGAACTGAATCGGTACGCAGGCAAGTCGATCGACGAGACGCCGTACAAAGACTTGCTGGATGAAAAGCGCATCAATCAGAACCTCGTCGGTGTCAACCCGGGCCACTACCAGCGGAAAGTCTTGATGCCACTCCAAACCGGTTCGCGCCGCTACGGTGAATGTGGATTAGAGGTCGGCGATTGGTTCTCGCACATCGGAAACTGCGCCGACGATTTGGCAGTCGTACGGTCTCTATGGACAATTCACAATGATCATGGAACGCAATTGACTTGGCACACAGGTCGGCATCCCCGCGAGGGTTCCTTTCCAACGATCGGATCGTGGGTGACTTATGGATTGGGATCGATGAATGAAAATCTTCCCGACTACGTCGTGTTGGGTGTTCCAACGGGTGACTGCTGTGGAGGCGAGTGGACTCACGGTGCGGGCTATTTGGGACCTGAGTACGCTGGAGTGAGGATGAACGTTGGCGGTTCCAATGCCATGCCGTACGTAACTCCGCCCGCAGGGCAGATCCTGGCAGAGGAACAAGCTGAAGAGTTCAGTTTGCTCGGACGCCTAAATACACTGTCCGGCATTGAATATCCGGACGACAAAGCCCTGCGAGCGCGCATCAAGTCGTACGAATTGGCGTTTGGGATGCAGACAGCGGTACCCGAAGTAACTCAACTCAGCAACGAAACTGCCGAAACCGAAAGTCTGTACGGATTGAATGACAAAGTCACCGAGCCGTTTGGAAAACAGTGCCTCACCGCGCGGCGCCTGGTCGAGCGCGGTGTCCGCTTCATCCAAGTATTTCATGGCGGGGGTGGTGGCGGAGCTTGGGACGCGCACTCGGAAATTCAAAAGAATCACACCAATCTTTCCAGACAAGTCGACCGTCCCATCGCTGGTTTGCTCAAGGACTTGAAACAGCGCGGTCTGCTCAACGACACGCTGGTGGTCTGGGGAACCGAGTTTGGCCGGACTCCCGCGGCTCAGGGAACTGGTCGCGACCATCATCCGCAAGGATTCTGTTGTTGGTTAGCCGGCGGCGGTATTCGTGGCGGTGTCACGCACGGTGCAACCGACGAACTCGGGTTTTACGCCGCCGAGAATCCGCACTACGTTACAGATATTCACGCCACCGTGCTGCATCAACTGGGCCTGGATCCGTTGGCGCTCGAAATTCCAGGACGACGGCGATTGGAAATCGACATCGGTCGGCCAATTCACGAGATTATTGCGTGAAGCCTGACGTTGGGTGTCGCGCGTTCAAAA
>SXGS01433995.1_pt1 | contig 14228 bp, 9 predicted proteins | sample 3174681 | NCBI WGS metagenome assembly SXGS01 (sample SAMN11356861, study PRJNA531348) | freshwater metagenome | isolation source: freshwater sample F1-80 | place: China: Fuxian Lake, Yuxi | collected 2017-12-25
ATAGAGCGTGAATATCAAAGCGAGCCAGACCTGCCCTATCACGCCCATACCGACGAAAATGCAGCGCTAGAAAATCTCATCGATACTGCAGTTGGCGCAGAAGAAGATAACTCCAATTTACTTGCTGAATTATTGGATTCATCGCTAGAGAAAAACCAACAGGCTGAAAAAAAAGTACAGCTTGAGAAACAAACCTCACCTGTACCAGCAGCAACACAACTTACGCAATCAATTCCGTCAGCAACACAAGCCCACACCACCTCTTCTGATACTAAAGCAGCTTTATGACTTCGGCCGAAAACGATAAAGAATTACCGCTGGTACATCACCTGATTGAATTGCGCACCCGACTCTTGCGAGTGGTCGGCGTTATCTTTGCGTTATTTATTGTGCTCTACGCTAAGTTCGCCAATGATATTTATGCGATTGTTTCTGCACCTTTGATGAAACTCTTGCCCGCGAATGCCAGCATGATTGCCACAGATATTACCTCACCACTCTTAACCCCCATGAAGCTCACTTTTTTTGTGGCGCTGGTATTGGCGATTCCTTATATCCTCTATCAAATCTGGGCATTTGTTGCGCCGGGTTTATACAAACACGAAAAACGTATCGCCCTACCGATTTTATTTAGCAGCGTGATTTTGTTTTATATCGGTATGGCTTTCGCGTATTTTTTAATTTTCCCACTGATTTTTAAAATCACAACCCAATCAGGTTTAGTTGGCGTAACCGCCATGACCGACATTTCAAAGTATTTGGATTTTGTGCTGCACATGTTTTTTGCGTTCGGGTTTATTTTTGAAATTCCCGTTGCTACTGTGCTGCTAATTTCTGCCGAAGTGATGTCCGCAAAAGCGCTGATTAAAAAGCGCCCCTATGTGATTTTGGGCTGCTTTGTGGTTGGTATGATTCTCACCCCGCCCGATATCACCTCACAATTTCTATTAGCTGTACCTATGTGGATGCTGTTTGAAATTGGCGTTTATATCGGGCTGTTTATTGAAACTCGCCGTAAAAAAACAGATCTAGAGGCGGGATAAGCCGCTTCAAACCTGCCTAGCAACTACTTCCGCAACATCCGCTTTATGTTGCTCAATTTTCACCCACGCTTTTTCGTGAAAGAAAAACACTACCGTATTAATCGCCGGCTCCACCAAGGCAATAGTTCCGCCTACCAAAACACTACCCGTTAAGGCGTAACCAACAGTGAACGCCACGCCGAAGTGTAAAATTGCAAAGCTTGCTGTTTTGGCCATGATTTTCTCCTCAGTGAACCCGTTGAAAATAAGCGATTGCTTCAGGATTCATACTAGGCGAGCAAATCAAAAAGATAAAAGCAATTGAGAATATGGCTGTCATTGCTATTTTCTATAGGCACGACATATAGCTACCACTTAGAAAAAGGATGTACCGAAAGATTGGAGTTGTAGTAGCGCGCATCTGCCGTCACTTCCACCCCCACCCAATCGGGCTTGGCAAAGGTTTGCGCTTCAGATTCCAGCTCGATCTCCGCCACGACCAAACCTTGGTTTTCACCGAGAAATTCATCCACCTCCCACAGCATGCCTTCATGGCTAATCTTGCGGCGATATTTTTCTATCAGCGGGCCATCGCAGAGCCCAAGCAATTGCTTGGCATCGGCGAGTGGAATCTCATATTCAAATTCCGCACGGCTAGCACCGGTAGAAGCGCCTTTAATGGTGAGGAAACCCTGCTCGTCTGCCACCCGAATCCGAACTGTGCGTTCTTTGCTGCGGTTTAAATAACCTTGGCAGAAGTAGACCGCAGGCGCAGCACGCCATGCATCGCCAATCACTAAAAATTTGCGTTCGATTTCGATAGCCATAGCCTATTCCCCCAATGTTTTACTCTATTGGCGAGCATTGTAGAGACGAAAAAAAACCGCGCAACGAGTACGCGGCTTTTGTGTTAAAACACACGACTTAATCTTAAAACGCGTAGTTCATACCCAGTGAGTAGGTTCTGCCAAACCAGTTCAACCGGCGTGGCAATTCTTCTGCCAAGCTGTAGCTACGGTTGGGTTCATCGGTAAGGTTACCGATAGAGAAGACCACATTTACGCCATTCTCAAATTTGTAGCTGGCTTGATAATCCATGACGGTTTCGGCTGCATACATCACCGGTTCTTTGGTGATATTCAGCGCTTCGCCCACAAACGCACCTTGGTGAGAGGTAGATAATCGCGTTTCAAAGCCACCGTAGCTATAGAACAGGGTGATATTGCCTGAGCGTTCAACCAAACCCGGGAAAGGCAAGGTGCCGCCTGAGTTGGTTGGATCCAAGACGTTCTTAACCGTAATTTTACTGTCAACCGCAGATACGCTTCCCGATACGCCCAAACCTTGCCAGTAGCCCGGTAGGAAGTTAAAGGTTTGGGTATACGACAACTCTATACCTCTGATGTACCCGCCTTCTGCATTGTTGGTGGCAAAAGTGTAGGTGCCATTGACAACCGGTTCATCGACAAACAAACCACCTCTGAGCACCTGATAAGTTTCAGGGATGAAGAATCCATTGGCTGCAAAATCGAAATTCTCGATAGCCGCATCCTGAATGAAGGATTTAATATCGCGATGGTAGAAAGCCATCGAAAAGGAGCCATTGGTCTCTTCCATGTAATGCTCGAAAGAGATGTCGATTTGATCGGCAATAAACGGGGTAAGCAAAGGCGAGCTCGCACTACCATAGTTGTATTTAGTCGGTTCATTCTCTGAGACAGCAAAGCTACCTTGGCTAAAATTAGCCAACTTATCCAGCGGTGCACGAGAAAGAACGCGCGCCACCGCTAAGCGCAATTGATCGCTATCGGTTAGGTGATAGTTCAAGTTCAATGAGGGCAAGGTATTGCCATAATCAACACCAACGCGGGTTAGCGCCAAATCAGAGCGACAGTCACCTACCTCATCGCAAATTTCAACAGCACCTTTATCAACATCACCCCCCACGTTTACAAAGGAGATGTTTGATTGCTCTGACTTCACATAGCGCAAGCCCAGATTACCGGTTAAATCTCTATCGGCAATCGTGGTGTTGATATTCGCCTGAATATAAAAGGAGTCCACATTTTCTTGAATATCGGCACGTTCAGTCATCGACCATGACCTACCCTCGCCCCAGCGCGCGGCAGCTTTTATCGAGCGCGGTAGCAGGTTGCCCTTAGCATCAAAGGCATTGGGGTTTGCAGGCTCTTTTACGCCTGGCCCGGCATAGCGGGTAGTGCTCATTAGCACTAAATTGTTTTGGTAGGCTTGTTGGATAATGGCTTTACCGTCAACCGCAAGGAAGGCAGGCATGTTGGCGAAGTCGCCTTTCCAATTCACTACATCTGACGTGGCGTCAGTAATCGCGAGCGAATAATCCGTTTTTATCTCACTGGAACCACCGCCATCGCCATACACAAAGACTTGGCGCGATTGTTTATGGTTGCGCTTGGCAAGACGAGCGCCAGCTTCAATCGCAGTGACAAAAGGAAGATCCAATTCATATGTTAGGTCGAAACGCGCAGCATCAATTTTATCGTCATTGATGTAGGGATACTCTTCGTATTGCCCCATGCGCAAGGTGGCCGTATCGGCATAGTCGCGGCTTAAGCTGAAGCGCGGTAAATTAATGCCGTTGAGTGCAAAGGCTGCCTGCTGATCATCATCGCGGTACCAGCCAGTCGGGTGAGCCGTGTTGACCGGGCCCTTTTCATACAAATAGGAGCGCGTTAAATTGTTTTCAAAAAAACCGCTCGCTTCGGAGTGCGATAAATCCGCTGCAAGCGTCCACGCATCTTGCGTCCACTTTGCATTTACGCCACCCGACAATAAATCATAGTCAGTGGATTTATCGTTGTTTTCAACTTTAAAGTCGATGGTTTGCGAATTTTTTGCCCCCACGAACGTCGCACCCGTGAGATAGAGATCCTTGTAAAAGGTGGTGTTGTAAATGCCCATATTTCTGAAGCCTTGCACACGAATACCACGCTCGCGGCTTTCAGATTGGAACTTGGAATAAAACACATCGGCTTCTACGGCCACGTTTTCGTTGGGTTCATAATTGACCGTGGCCATGTAACCATCGCGATCATCCGTACCGCCTTTTTGTTTCACAAAAAAACTCTCGGGTACATAGACCTCTTTGCCGTCCACAGACTTGGTAGGCGATTTGTAGTTGTCATTTTCAATTTGAGTGGCGGCATTAGGTTGCAGCAACTTAGCGTAGCCAAGACTGATCCCCAGAGTGTCATCCAGCAATTTTTGCTGGTAAGAGAATGAAACCCGTTGACCAACAGGTTCAACATCGTAAAGCTCATTGGCTTTGTCGTTATAAGTGCCGCGCACACTTACACCAAAACGCTGTTCTTCTTTCATTTTTAAGGGGTTGACCGTCTTCAGCTCAACCGTACCCGCTACGCCGCCTTCAATAAGCGATGCTTTAGGTGACATGTAAACTTCTACTGAGTTAATCAATTCCGATGGGAACTGGCTGAACTCCATGGCGCGGGTACCGTTAGGCGATACCTGCTCGCGGCCATTCAGCGTAGAGAACACAAAGCCTTCACCCATGCCGCGCACTTGAATAGTACCGGCCTGACCGCTTGAGCGGGTTACGGTGATGCCAGGCAAGCGGCTCAAGGAGTCTGCGATGGATTTGTCCGGCAGACCGCCAATATCTTCTGCCGAAATGGCCTGCACAATGGTGTCAGCTTTACGCTTCATATCAATCGCGGTAGCGATAGATTTGGCGTAACCGGTAACGACCACTTCTTCAACATCTGACTCTGTTTTTTTCTCTGCGTTTTGCGCGTATACCGCTTGGGTGGCCGCTGCGAGTACCAAGCTTGAGATCACCAAGCCTAATGGTTTCATATTAAAATTTTTCATCTGCTTAATCTCGACTAGTCATTTAGTTTTTGTTGTTCGAACTTAGACCCCTTTAAGCTCTCCCCCTTTTCCAAGGGGGAGGCTGAGAGGGCTTCAACTATTTCGAATCCACAGTCACCGTTATCGCATCAGCTTTGGTGGTGTTCACAGTGAAGACGTAGTCGCCCGACGCCGGAATCTTCAAAGCAACGTTGTCGTTTGAACCCTGAACCAAATCAGTAGGCACGCCCAGAATTGCAGCGGGAGCACCAAGATTAGGGTTCGACCAGCCAGTTTCTGCGACCTTAAAGACGTAATCGCCAGCAGCAATATTCAACCCCAAGGTATAAAGACCAGCACCTTGGTAAACAAAACGGTTACCAGCGGCGGCATCCCAACCTGTTGCGGACACTGTGCCGCGAGCATAAATAGGCGTGCTTTTGAACAGGTCATCGATATACACCTTCACTACCGGAGCAGCAGGTTTGCGGGTATTCACTTCAAAGCGATAAGTACCCGCTGTGGTGATTTTGATAGGAATGTTGTCATTGCTGCCTTGGGCGATAGGCAATTCGCTACCCAAGGTAACGGCAGCTGACGTACCCATATTGAAGGTACTCCAATCGCTTGAGGCCACTTTGAATACATAGTCACCGGGGGTTAAATCCAGCTTCAAGGCGTAAATGCTGTTGCCTTCGTACACCAATTGGTTGCCTACGGCGGCATCCCAACCCGTGGTTGAAACAGTACCGCGTAGATGAACTGCAGTTGTGCCAAAGGTATCTGGGTTAGTCACCGTTAACATCGGTGCGGTGGTACTTTGCAGCGCATTCAGCTCAAAACGATAGGTGCCAGCAGTAGCCAAGGTGATTTTCAGGTTGTCATTGGACCCCTGAGCCAAGGTTACCGGCGAATCTACAGCGACCACTTGGCTTGAGCCCAAGTTTGGCAAGCTCCAGTTAGCCTCTGCAATTTTGAACTCGTTGGTTCCGGCAGGAACATTCAGGATCACTGAGTAAATGCCATTGCCTTCATACTTCATGCGGTTTGCTGGCGCTGCATCCCAACCCGCTGGCGATACGCCACCGCGCACATAGATTGCGGTATCGCCATAAGGAACCGGTGGCTCATAACCTGAGGTTGCGGTTGCTGAGAGGCCAGCACCTTGCGCGCCCATTTGTTCTTTAACAAACACTGCAGCCGTGTATGCCGGAACCATGAAGGTGCCACCGCCAGTACCTTCAGTAAACGTAGCTGTGCGTACAGCGTCATCTACCGAGGTTTTTTGCACGCTGTGCAAGGTAAACCCAGCCGAGGTAAGTACTTTTTGTGATACAGCTGTCGCCGAACCGTTAAAGATCACCACGATTGCATCAACAGCAGGGTCAAGGTCAGCGCGGTTGGTTTGGGTGCCAGTGACTTTGCCAGCACCATCGTCAATGCTCATGACAATCAAGTTGTCTTTTTGCGTTACGCCACCATCGTGAAAGCCAACACGATCCATCACATCGGCTGCAGTCGTTAAGCTAAACAGCGGGCTGCTTTTGCTGATTTTTAACAGCTCGTTGAATACATCCGATGACTTTTGAATCAACAGCGGTGTTGGTTTAGCTTGTTCGTCCGCAAAGGCCAAGAGGATATTGGCATCTGAGCTATCGCTTGCAGGCGGTAAGCCCACTTTCCAGTTGTTGGTTTGCTTGGTGAAATCCAACACGTTGAACCAGTCGCCCGCGTTGTAACTGTTGGACGACATAGACTTGGAGCGCAGAATGTCGCTACCCGCTTGAATAAAGGGAATACCTTGGCTTAAGAGCGGTACGGCGAGGGTTAAGCCCTGAATGCGAACACGGTTTTCGATAGTGGTATTGGCTGGCAGCACGTTTGATCTGTGCATCCAGTCCCACAGGGTTTCGTTATCGTGTTTTTCAACGTAGTTGATGGCTTCTTGTGGGTCTAGGTTGTAAGCGCCTAGGGTGCTCGCTTTAACGGTTTTGCCTGATTTCGCCAAGAGACGGAAGTCCGCCAAGTTACCCGCCAAACCTGCGCGCACGCGATCCAAGCCGCCGCCATTAACAAGGGCTAATTCACGTAGCGGATTGCGAATACGGTCATTGAATGTACCAATACCAGTACCGGCCAAAGGCACTTGCGATGCACGCTCAGCAATGCGGTCGCCAGAGCTGCCGCCGCCCGCTGTCCAGGCTTCAGCGTAGAAGTAGTTATCGGGATCAACCGCTTTAACCGCTGCTTCCGCAGCTAAAAGTACTGATTTAGGCATATAGCCAGATTGGTCGAAGCGGAAGCTGTCTACCTTATAAGCAGATGCCCATTGCACGAGTGAGTCAGCAACGAACTTGCCTGCCATCACATGTTCAGTGGCCGTATCTGGGCCAGCACCCGTGCCGGTTTCTACCGTGCCGGATACAGGGTTTTGACGGAAGTAATAACCGGGAACAATTTTGTCGAAGGTTGAGTTCGCGGTTTTAACGCCTGCTGCGGCCATGTGCGGGTAAACCACATCGTAAACCACACGCAAACCAAGGTTGTGCAGCGCCATGTTCATAGCGCGCGCTTCCAGAATACGGGTTACACCCATGGCATTGGTGGCGTAGCTGCCTTCTGGCGCATTGAAGTGTTCTGGGTCATAACCCCAGTTGAAGGAGTCAAAGTCTTTCAAAGAATCCATCAATGCGCGTTGCTTGTCAGAATCACCCGCGTACTTTTGCATAACACTGCGCAGAGTCGCGTTCGGCTTCTCAACACCGTTACACACAATCGCAGAATCCCGTGGGCTTTGTGCTGCACACAATTCAAATACAAAGCTATCCAAGTTGATGAGGTCTGCAGGCTCTTCTTTAATGGAAGAACCATCCGCAATCGGCAGCAAATGCACGTGGGTCAAACCAGCATCCGCTAACGCCTTGAGATGTTTAACCGGCGCAGAGCTAGTATCTGTAAACGCCAAATACTTACCGCGATGCGCTACAGGCGTACTTTGATCATTTGCGCTGAAATCACGCACATGGGTTTCATAGATAGAAATAGCTTCAGGCGTAGCCACAACGGGTACAAGGTGATTATCCCAACCGGCAGGTTTTACATCGGCATCATTCAAGTCCACAAATTGCGAATGCAAACCGTTGGTAGACAAGCTGATAGATTCTGGGTCAGTGGTTTCCAGCACTTCCGTTTTGTTGGTGAAGGCATTAAACACAGTAACGCGGAAACGGTAGAACTTGCGATCTAACTCCGCTTTGGGTGCGCTGTAGCTCCAAATACCCGTCACCTTGTCTTCAGTCATCGCTTTGGTGCTCTCAATCACCAAGGCGCTGCTGTAAACACGCAACTCAACTTTGCTAGCCGTTGGTGCCCATACAGAGACGCCAGCAGTGCCAGACGTGTAGGTCACGCCGAGCTTGGCTTCGTTGGCATCATTAGCGCCAGCGGTATAGAGCGCATCCAATACCTGAGCAGTTTGTAAGCGTGTGCCCACCAAATTGCCACCAGAGGTTTGGCCAACAATGACCAACTCTTTCTTGAGCAAACCCTTAATCACGTCGGCACTTAAGCTAAGTGAATAAGCTTTGTAATTTTGCAAATGCGGAACCAGAGCTTTTTGGCCGTTGGTAATGGCTGTTGACGACAAAGTCGCAACCACTGTGCCACCGGCAACAGAACCATCGTCATTCGCGGTAATTTTTGCACCGCCGTTAGCCGCGTAAAGTTTTACGCTGGTGACATCGCGATCCCACAAAATGGTAGACGCATCAACCCAATGGGCAGCGATATTGGAAATCGCCAACTTAGGTTGTTTAAATTCTTCGCATATATCATTAATACAAATTGGCAGGCCACTGATGCGGCTATTTCTTAAATCGGTTGGGTCAGCGATCACAAAATACTTTCTATCAAATGGGCTGCCAGTCGCTACAGTTTCAATGCGCAAATCATTAGTTTGCTTAGCTTGACCGGCGCTTCTGATAATGAAATTGCCGCACGTACCGCCGGGCTTAAGCTTCACAACAAAGTAAGCACCATAGATTGGGTCGGGCGTTGCGCTAGAAATAACTTGCGACTCATCCGTCCAGCCAGCGCTTGGGTTTACCCAAACATCACTACATGCTTGCCAGGTGTAAAGTGTATAACCGGCAAAGTTTTTATCTTCTTTGTTGAAATAAATTACCGCTTCATCGGCCGCCACTGTAGCGGGCAAGGTTGGCAATTTAAAATCAGATTTTACGCAAGCACTCTCTGGCGTTGCGCGAATAAAACCATCAAGACAAGGAGGCGGTGGCGGCGGCGCTCCACAGGAACCATCGGCCAATACAATTTGAAAATTGCCGCAGGTTTTTATAGGGGTTGTGTCGCTATCGGTGCCGCTCGCACCGCCACATCCCGTAAGGCCTGCAACAATGCAAACCAAGGCGAATAGGCCTAGGACTTTTCGATAATTAAACATCTGTTTCGTCTCCGCAATGTTATTTTTTTTAAAACTGGCAACGTAATTTTTGAATGTAAAAGTAGTACAACAAAAAAACTAAAAGAATTCAGTGGACAAAAAATCCGAGGCGTTTTCCCGTGGATTCTAAAAATCACAATACTGAATAGAACTGTGGCAGTAAGAATCTAGTCGTAACGAGAAGATGTTAAGTTGTGTAGTGTGCGACTCACAACAGCTTGCATACGTATTCAACCAAGTACATACGTATGCAATCGCAAAAAACACATTGAAGATGGGAACTCTCGCATCCAAACTGCACAACACTCTTTGCGCGCTGCTCACTTGATTGATAATGTTAAGCCTAGCCTATGAATCCCACTCGCTCAGTTTCTCGATAGGCCTTAGCTATACGCTCTGCCCAAACAGCTACGCCCGCAGCGGTGCGAATACCATCTTGACGAATTTCAATCATAGCGCTCGGCAAACCGCGCCCTTCTCCGTGCACGGGAATTGCGTAATCAAACTCTGGATCAATGGCATAGGGCTCATTTTCGCCCACCAGAATATCGTCATATTTTTTTAATGCATTTATTAATAGCGTTGCCAATGTATGATCGCGCCAAGAAGAAATGCCAATATGCCATGGCCGCTGCTGACCTTCTAAACTGGGTGAAAAACTGTGAAGGCTTAAAAAAACGGTAGGGGTATTTTGGCGCGCAGCCAGTAATTGATTAATGGCATGGTGATAAGGAACAAATACATTTTTTACACGGCATGCGCGATCAGCAGCAGTGATATTTTGATTGCCTGAAACCAACACACCCGCACTTTGCTCGGGAATGGATTGCGGGCTTTGCAGTGGGCGATTGCAATCAATAACCAAGCGCGAATAACTGCTTAACACTAAAGGCGCATCAAGTTTTAGCGAAAGCAACCGCGCAACATCTGCAGCACCGGGATCCCACGCTATATGCTCGCCTAACTGCTCGGGTGTTAAACCCAAATTATCCAAACAACGCGGCACACGGTTTGAAGCGTGATCACATACCAACACGAGCTGACTTGCACCAGTGGCATTGACGATTTCAAATGCTTGTGGCTCATCATCGGCCAATAATAATTCTGCAAAATGCCCTGCATCAATTGTCATAATGTCACGATCAACTAAAAACGATTTAAATTTTAATTTTAATTTTTAACTTCATCCGTCCACACTTTAAAACCACTCAAGGTCTTTGGCCCGAACACATTAGTGAGGGGAACATCAGTAGCATCCCTTCCCTGTGCAATTAACAAATGGCCAATACGCGGAATATTATTGCGCGGATCAAAGGTGTGCCAACGGCCGCCGAGATAAGCTTCAAGCCACGCCGAAAAATCCATAGGGTTTGGCGAGAAAGGTACGCCAATATCACCGAGATAACCCGTGCAGTAACGCGCAGGAATATTCATACAGCGACAAAACGCAATCGCAAGATGCGTAAAATCGCGGCACACGCCCACACGCTCATTAAATACTTCCAGCGCCGTTTTAGTAGCGCGCGCATGTTGATAGCCAAAGCTAATATGGTTGTGTACGAAATCACAAATCGCCTGCACGCGCGCCCAACCTAAAGGTGTGCTGCCAAATAATGCCCAGGCTATTTCAGTAAGCCGATCTGTTTCGCAATAGCGACTGCCCAATAGAAATACTAAGGTGTCTGCCGGCAAATCTTCTACGGCATGCTGTTGTGCTGTGATATCAATGGGATCCGTTAATCCATCATCGTTGATAAGTGCATCGGTAGAAATTCGCAAGCGGCCTTGAGGCGCAACTATGCGGCTACACCAATTGCCAAAGCCATCGCGATAAACCGTGATAGGAACCGCAGGCTGCGTCATGATGTGATCGGGAATAACAATATCGGATGCGCGGGTAAAGTGAAGATTCAACGTGAGCAACATGGGTGTGGGTTGCGGGCAGTCGTAAAGTAATTCGTAACCGACTCTAATTTGCATGCTTTATTGCCTTCGTTTTGAGCCGTAAACAGGCGCGAGGCATGCAGCATAATTTTTTATTGACGCATCAACTGTTCGATAGCACACACAAACAATTAACAATAAAAAGGCAGGATAAAAGGGGGAGTGTGCACTCACAGCCCCCTTGATTAAAAATTAAAAGCCGTCACTTTTTATAAAAACTCTATTATTTTCTGCAAAGCGTCAAATTTATAACTCTGCTACAGCGTATCCATATCCAAATAATCCATTAATGTCGTAATGCCAACTTATAACGAATAAGCGCTCACATTTGGTTATAGAGTTAAGCCTAAACGAAGAAAAATATGATGAAAAATGCGTCAAAATATGTGTCGCATTTCTCATTTTTATTTATACTTTTAAACAACTTCTACATGAAAGAAGTTGTGGATGAATAAGATTGTGATGATAAAAAATATCAGGCTCATGTCAGGAAGTACCCGAAGGAAATATTGCTCAGATGGAGTGAAATGATTGTATTTGTCTCAATTGCTCTGAGAATGGTCAACTAACTAATGAGAAAAAACTATGAAAAATAAAGTATCTAACGTTTGCAACTCCTTAACCAATTTATCTGCTGCATGGAAAAACCCTGTAGCCAATATTATTTTTAGCGCCGCGCTAATGTTACCTTTTTGTGCAGCGGAAGCAGCCGTTGTCCCCATTACCGTAAGTGGCAATAAAGTGTTGTTCGGCGGCCAGCAAGGTAGCGTATCTGGCAACAGTATGTTCTGGAGTAATGATGGGTGGGGTGGCGAAAAATATTACAATGCCAACGTTGTTGGTTGGTTAAAATCAGATTTTAATTCCAAGCTGGTTCGTGCGGCTATGGGTGTTGATGATGCAGGTGGATATATTTCTAATGCAGCGGGCAACAAAGCAAAAGTTAAAGCCGTTGTGGATGCTGCCATCGCCAATGATATGTACGTGTTAATCGATTGGCATTCACACCATGCTGAAAATTATCAAAGCCAAGCGATCGCATTCTTTCAAGATATGGCCACCACGTATGGTTCATACAACAACGTTATATATGAAGTTTACAATGAGCCATTGAATGTGTCATGGAGCGGCACTATCAAGCCCTATTGCACAGCAGTGATTCAAGCAATTCGTTCAATTGACCCAGATAATTTAATTGTTTGTGGTACATCAAACTGGTCGCAAGATGTGGATGTTGCTTCAACGAGCCCCATTACAGGCTACGCTAACATTGCTTACACCTTACACTTTTATGCAGGCTCTCACGGCGCATCATTGCGCGCTAAAGCGCAGACAGCGCTGAATAATGGGATTGCTTTATTTGTAACTGAATGGGGTTCTGTTAATGCGGATGGTGGTGGTGCAGTTGCAACCAGTGAAACAAATGCGTGGGTTGACTTCATGAAGACCAACAACATCAGCAATGCGAATTGGTCTGTTAACGACAAAGCAGAAGGTGCCAGTTTATTGGTTCCAAATGCAAGCGCTACGGGTGGCTGGGTAAGCTCACAATTAACAGCATCAGGTGCATCGCAAAAAGTATTATTTTGGGTTGGCCAGCATTGCCACAGGTTACACCTCCTACTACGAATGCATTGCCTTTTACAGTACAAGCAGAAAATTATAGCTCCATGTCAGGCGTGCAAACAGAAACTACAACAGATGTTGGTGGTGGTTTGAATGTGGGCTGGATGGATGCCAATGACTCTATGAGTTATGTATCTACTGGCATTAATATTCCTACGACGGGAAGTTATAAAATTACTTATCGTATTGCTAGTTTGAATGGTGGCGGTAGCTTGCAACTTAAAGAAGCGGGTGGAGCTACTTATGATACGGTAGCAATACCAAGCACAGGTGGGTGGCAAACTTGGATAGACGTATCACGCACTATTACCCTTACTGCTGGTGTACATAAGTTTGATGTTGGCATTGCTACCGGAGGATTTAACTTAAATTGGTTTAAAATTGAAGCTACAAATGCTCCTAGCTCATCCTCTGCGAGCTCCTCAGCCGCGTCGTCAAGCGCTCCTGCACAAGCATTAGCGACGGTTCAAGCAGAAGCCTATGCCGCAATGAGTGGCGTTCAAACTGAAACTACGACAGATACTGGTGGCGGTTCGAATGTTGGTTATATCGACGCGGGTGATTGGTTGTCTTATACCAATAGCAGCGTAACTATCCCATCAACCGGCGTGTATACCATTGAGTATCGTGTTGCAAGTATGAACGGTGGCGGTAGCCTACGCTTTGAAGAGGCAGGTGGCACATCGGTTTACGGTTCTGTGAATATCGGCGCTACTGGCGGCTGGCAAACATGGACAACCGTTAAGCATACAGTTACCCTTTCTGCGGGCGTTCATAAATTTGGTATTGCGGCATCGGCTGGTGGTTGGAATTTTAACTGGTTTAGAATTACCCCCGGAGCCATTTAATAGTAAAGATTGTTGAATAAAACAATAAAGCCAAGCAGAAGACCGCTTGGCTTTTTTGTTTTTGCATCCTTATCTCTTCGTTTCACAGCCGCTAACCAACAGGCGTGATGCAAGCAGCATAGTTTTTATTTGTGCCTCTATTCAGATATTCATTGTTGAATTGCGAGCCGAGCGATAAAGTCATTGAACGAGTTTGCAAGTAAATGCATACCACTTTCATCTGCTTGATGATCATGCGCCCAAAAATAAATTTGTCCTATTGTTTCTGGTCGCAGATCCATACAAATGTAGTTACCTCCGTCGCCATCCCCTATGACCAGAAAGACAAGTGGAATGAACTCGCTCGTATCATCTTGTGAGTGACGAAATGCCACCAAATCGACAGACGAGTCCGAGCATTGAGCGAACAAAGACGATATCAAATAAACTGAATCTGGAGCCCCCGCATAGGAACTAATCCCATGACATACCACCGACTCA
>SXGS01724723.1_pt1 | contig 14223 bp, 10 predicted proteins | sample 3174681 | NCBI WGS metagenome assembly SXGS01 (sample SAMN11356861, study PRJNA531348) | freshwater metagenome | isolation source: freshwater sample F1-80 | place: China: Fuxian Lake, Yuxi | collected 2017-12-25
ACCGCGCCCGCGCATAGCCGTGCGCCAGAATGCCGCATTCTAGAACCTTGCGCAGGTCGCGCTCCACGTATCCCGGCACCGGGTCTACCACCCAATTTGCGCCTGCAACCAGCCTACCCGCGCGCCGCTGCGCCAGCCACGCCTCCAAATTCTGACGCACCACTTGATACGCCGCACTCCGTTCCGGCCGCCGGCGTACGTACACCGCGGCCCGGTTCAACTTGCAGTTACCGCCTGCGCTTGTCCCCGGCACACCTGCAGCGCTGAAATGATAGGTGGTTGAGCATGCCTATTATACCGATTGGAAGAATCGTCAGCGATAGTACGGTATTCGTGCGGGACAGCGCCGCGGAAGCGGTTCAAGCACTACGCCGGCCCCGACCTTCATTAACTCATCCGATTTCTATGTGCATGCAAAAAAGAGGGGCAATGCCATCGAAATGGCTTGCTCCTCTTTTCTATGTTCGGATTTGAGGATTCATCGGATTATTGAAAACCCGATCGTTGCGATTTCCGCCGGACGAACGGATAGGTACGGTTGATCGGCGGCATCCGATAGGATGACCTCCAACCTATCCTCCACCACGTTGCTGCGGTAAATAGTGGTATCCGGCACTGCGGAATTCAACCTTAGCTGAGTTGCGGCATCCGTCATGTTAAACCAACGAAGCATAACGTCGCCGCGCGTTTCGTTCACTTTCATGGAAGTGAGGGCCATTCCCTCCCCGCTCCAATCCGCGAATGCATGCTCGGCGGGCAGCGTTCCCTCGCGGATACCCGTTTGAACGGCCGGCCATGGCACTCTGCTCTGGTAAGCCTCGACGTAGGAATCCGCTGCTTTGCCATGCGCGGAAAACGGGACGATTTCCAGCTCCGCGACCGTCTCTCCGATGCACTGGGCTTCCGGCGTCGGGAAGTAGCCCCAGTCGCCTAGCTCGCCCGTCGCGCGAAGCAGCGTCACTGCGATCGTGTTGCGGCCGTCCTGCAGAATCTCATACTCGGCCAGCCCTTTGTTCGCGATCGTTAACCCGCCGTCCGCGTTTCCAACCGATACGAAAGCTTGTTGAGGATGGCAATAGCTCGGATTCGTCCACTGCTCGGAAGATATGTTTGCTCTTGTCGCGACTTCGAAGATGGAATCCGCCTGATGCACGTCACTTGCCGCGTCGGTAGGAAACAACATCCTTACGCGGTGATTGGTCGCGTGGTTGTAGAAGGTGCTGCGGACGCGAACGCTTTTGCCTTCCTTCTCTAAGGTAATCAGCGTGACGATTCGCAGCGTCACGTTCTCGTCCGAACGTTGCGCGACGCGTTCCTGCAGCGGAACGACTTCCAGCATTTCGGTTTCAAGCTCCGCCGTCGCGCCTTTCGGAACGAGCCATTCATGTACGATTTCCATCGTCGCGCGGAACGAAGCGTCCTCTAGTACCCTCACTTCCGCGTTTAGACCGAAGGTCGTTAACGCTTCCGTTCCCTTTGCTTGCACGAATATATACTCGTTGCCCATATCGCTGACATTCTCGTAGGCGCACAAGTCTCTATATACGGTACCCGATGCCTTATCCGTCAGTTTCACGGTACCGTTCGCGCCAATTTCGACATGAAAACGATCGTTTGCCATCTCGCGTTCGCCGACGATAAGCGATCGGCTGCCGCTAAGCGGATCGGCTCCGAATGCCGACTTTCCATTCACCCAGCCGAAGGCTTTATAACCGAGAGCCGGTACTTCAAGCGCTTCGAACGTTACCTTCACGTTCCGCGAGTAGTACGGCTTGCGAAACTGGTCCTTCGGCAATTCATAATTGAACTTGACGCCTAAATCTTGCGTTTTGCAAGACCACTTGCAACCGGATGCATCCGTAACATAACCTTTGCGAACGTCGATCGCGCGCAGTTGCGCGTTAATGTCCTTAGCCATCGCCATCGACTCGAGATAGGTTTTGGACAGCTCCAGCTCGATTTCCACGACGCCGCTCCTGTTCCATCCCGTCGTATTGAATACGGCGAATGCAACCGTGTACTCGCCATAGCGACCTTCCGAACTAAGTCCGGACGTATCTATTCGCCGCGCAAGCGCAGCTAAGCTTTCCTTGACGATGTACGTCGCCGTCTCGCGACTCTTATCGAATCGCGTCATCATCTCGCGGTGCACTTCATCCACGCTGCAACCGCAAATGCTGTCATGCGGATGGTTCTGCATGAGCGTTTTCCAAGCATACCGGAGCATGTGATGCGGGTAAGGCGCGCCGCTGACGTAAGCCATCGTGGCTAGCGGCTCCGCGACTTGCTCCAGCAACGTCTGCACGCGCTGATTCGCTTGTTTAATATAGACGCGCGAAGAGGCGGTATTGACCAGCGTCCCCCAGCCGTTCGTCTGCTGGCTGCGAAGCTCTCCCTCTACGACTTTGAGTTTCTCGGGCAACGACTTGCGCAGCGCCGCCAAATAATCGGGGAAATTCGTATGGATGAAATTCATGTCCGGGAACAGCTTTCCGGCCGTTCGAATGGCTTCCGTGAGATCGGTCTGTACAGGCTGATGGTCGCATCCGTTCATGAACAGCAATTGGTTCGTGGACGCGAACCGGGATACGTCTCTTAACTTCGTCTCCCAGTACTGACGGGCTTCCGTCTCGTCCACGGGAATTTCCATACCGTTGTGGTACCAGTTGGCGAACAGGATGCCGAGCACTTCCGAACCGTCCGGACTGCGCCAAATCATCTCGGAAAAAGGAGATTCGAAGCTGTCCATCTTTTCGATCGCGTTGTTCGCCCCGATCGGCTTGACGCCTCTGCCGAAGACGGCGTTATCGATACCGGCTTGCAGCATGATTTGCGGCGCCTGTCCCATATTTCCGAAGGAATCGGGGAAATAACCGATTTGCGTTACGGCGCCGTATTTGCGGCAATCCATCGTTCCATACAACAGGTTGCGTAGATTCGCCTCGCTGCTGGTCAAAAATTCGTCCTGCAGGATGTACCACGGTCCGATTTTTATTTTCCCGTTCAAGATCGCTTGCTCAAGCTCGTCTTTGCGCTCCGGCCGCACCTGCAAATAATCGTCCAGAATAATCGTCTGGCCGTCCAGGTGAAAACTATCGTAATCCGGATCCCGCTTGATCACGTCCAGCAAGGTATCCATTAACTCGATCAACCGAATATGGTGCTGTTCATAGGGCATATACCATTCGCGGTCCCAGTGGCTATGGGAAATAATGTGCGCCGTCTGCCGTTGCGTCATAGGTTTGGAATGTCCTCCCGTATAAGTACGTTCGAAGAGATGCGGATATTACCGGCAGCGTATCGCGGTCGACTTTCTTTCGATCAAACTGACGGGAACCCTGATGATCGGCGACGCTTCCGCGCCCGCCTCAGGGATTGCCGCGAGAAGCAGCTTTGCCGCCTGTTGGCCCATGGCGTAAAAATCTTGCTCTATCGTCGTTAACGGGACCTCGAGATGCGAAGTGACAACGAAATGAGCGAACATGTCCGATTCAACGCTGACTACGGCAAACCAGTGTCGGGAGCGCATACACGTTTTTGCGCCCATGGGAGCATGACCCTAGGGACGACTTCGGCGCTGTGGCGCGCGTCGAGCTCTTCGACGCACGCCACAGCGCTCTCGACAGGTCAGTGGAATTTCCGCCCGCTCTGCTCTCGAAAGCGCGCGAGCTCGGGGTAGGCCTTGCTCGAGTCAGCGTAAGTGTTGCCCGCCTGGTCCTTGCCCCGGGTCAGATAGATCTGATGCACAGCACCGTTGTGGTTTACGTGGCTGCTGGCGAAATGAACGCTGGCCGGCATGTAGCGCATGGTATAGCCGCAGCGACGCATCGTACTGGTGTTTGCCGGGCTGCCATGCTGCAGCTTGCCATCGTGCAGGCTGGCCTGGTTGGGGTGTAGCTCAATCGGCAGCGCCAGTTGGTCTTTGCGGTGCGACGGCTTGATCTCGGTGCTGAACACATTCTTGGATGCGTCGACCGGGTCGTAATCACTGAAGCCGTTGTCGTGCGTACCTGGGATGACGTACATGCAGCCGTTCGCTTTCGTGGACAGATCGATGGCCAGCCACACCGTGCACACCTGCATCGGGTCGAGCTGGCCTTTCCAGTACGCGCTATCCTCGTGCCATGGCACGCGCCGGCCATCGCCCTTGGGTTTGCAGATAAAATGGCTGGACCATAAGACAATGTTCGGCCCGACGATCGGCTCGACCAGATCGAGCACTTCGTCGGCGAACAGCCACTCGAACAATTCCGGGTGCGCGAAGTGCGGCACGTCCATGGCCTCGGGGCGCTGATCGGTGGCGAGGTTGTCGAGCAGACCCTCGAAGTAGTCCTTGAGCTTGTTAAACTTATCCTCGGGGAGGATCGGATCGGTGACGATCAGGTAGCCGTCTCGGTCGTAGGCCTGCACCTGCTCGTCAGACAGGCGGGCGGGGGCGGAAGTGCTCGTGGTCATGACGCGATGATACTGGCGAATCACACCGCGCAGTCGCGCCCGTCCAGCGCCGCCTCGACGAGAAAGCCCAGATAGGCGCCTCTCACCATGTGCATGTTCGCGACGTACAGCTTGTCAAACACTTGGTGCGCAGCCAGATGCGCCTAGGCGCCGAGGATGCCGACTGCGAGGGCGGCAGCGGACGTTGGAGGCACGAGCAAGGCCGCAACCCTGCGGCGCAGCACTGAGTGCACACGACTGATGGCCAGCAGCCCATCCGCACTAACACTCCGCGCGCGAGCCAGGCAGACAGTCACGACAACGATGGACAACTACATGCCGAGATAAGCGAGCAGGCCGATCGCGCCGATCTCGGCCGCCACGTTCAGGTAATAGTTGTGCGCGTGGCCGAGCGCGTTCTCCCACAGCAAAAGGCGGAAGTCGGGATATGCCGCGGCGTAGTTGCCAAATCCCACGCCCAGCCACGGTTGCGTTTCGGCCATTCGCACAGCGGCCTGCCAATGCGTCAGGCGCTCGATCACCGAGAACGTCACGGGCGTGATGTGCGCGTCGCGCGCATCGAACGGATAGGAAATTCAAGCCTACCAGCACAACTAAATGGTAAGCGCTAAGCCCGAACTTGTCAAGTGCCAATTTGCGCTAACCTCCACCCCGCCATTACTTGATGGTCAATGTTCGCTTTTGTGGGACATTCAGGTATTCCGAGCGGTGCGCTCAGCGCAACAAGCGGAAACTACCCAACTTGTTCAGACCAGCATCGGCAGCCCTAAGCATTCAGGGCGCTCACCCAGCAGCTGGGCCACGCCTGCCCAAGCTGCGCCGCGTGTGCCATGCCTACAGCGCAGTTTTACCATCTCAACGTCCGATCAAACTCCAACTCCGAAACCGGCTCCGCATCCGCACCCACAGGGGACGTTCACTGATGATCCCCGACTTCTGCTGTTAGGTTTGCCGTCTGGTCAAACTCAAGCTCGGGGATTGCCTCTCCCCTTTTGTTTTTTAGACGCCGAAGTTATCGCGCAGGTAGTTACGGCTGATGGTTGCCGCCTTTAGGGGGGTGAGTTTGGTGTTGTCTTGCTCCGAGACTATCCATGTTGCCCCTGCCGCGATTGCCGCCGCATACGCCGCTTTCAGGTCAACAGAGCCGTTACCTAACTCTAAGAATTCAGAGCGTACTTTGCCCTCTGCGTCTGTCGTGCGGTTGCCATCTTTAAAGTGGAAGTATCCTGCCCGATTTGCGTGTTGTTGAATAAAGCCAACGACATCCTGTTCGCCATAGTAGAGCCAAAAGACATCTATGTTGAACTTGACAAGTGCGGGGTCTGTCTCCTCTGCCAAAATCTGCATTCCATTGACGCCGCCTAAGTCTTCAAACTCCCAAGCGTGGTTATGGTAGTTGAAGGTTAGCCCTGCGTCGGCACAACGTTTGCCTACAGCATTAAAGACCTTTGCGGACTCTCTGTAGCCTGCGACGCTTTTGAGGTCTGCCACACCGGAACACATGAGGTGTTGAAGCCCAATGGAGGTAGCGTAGGCAAAGTGTGCATCGAGTTTGTCGTTGTCGGCGTAGTCGCCATAACCAAAGTGTGCGCCAGAAACTTTAAGGCTGTTTTCTGCGAGGAGTTGGCGGGTAGTCTCTTCACCGAATGAGGCAAACATATTACCCGCTTCGATGGCGGGGAAGCCGGCGGTGGCGATTTCCTTGAGGACGCCGACAATGTCGGACTGATTTCTGGCTCCAAAGACGATGAGTTGAATGGAGGCGGTGGGAGTTGCCATAGTAGTCGAATGCTCCTGATGGGTAACGGGTAGGAAATTCAAGCCCCAAACCACCCGCAGATGGTAAGCGCTGGTCCCGCAGAGGTCAAGTTCCAGCCTGCACTACTTCCTCTCCAGCAATGGCTGAATCACAATCAATCACTGTTATTCGATATTCCGAGAAATAGGAGCCGCGTAACATATGCATATTGCACATTGTCTTCAATCCGGCATTGCCTGCCCTAAACATTCAGTACGCTCCGCAAGTGGCTGGACCACGCCTTCTCACGCTGCGCCGCGTGTGCCATTACTGCAGCGCAGGATTACCATCCCAACGTCTGTTAGCTGAAGGGGTTAAGCGGGTTAGTGAGATTTTAGTGGGTAAAAGTAAAAAATATGCGATGCATATCAAGGAACTTGAGATGTGTGTTACTGAAACTAGAACTCAAACTAATTTAGCTCTAGGTTATGCCACAACCCCAATTGGTGCCAGATTCGATATTTGTGAGCATGATTGGGATTACGACACCCAATTAGGTTGGCCACACACTATGCAGAGCTTGAATACACCCGTTATATTGGAGCGCATCCCGATGGATTATCGTGGACCAAAAAAAGGGCGCAATTACCAAGCGTTATCAAATTGTTGGTCAGCTACCGACACTTTATGTGTTTGTATCTTTGCTGCTCCACCAACAAGATCTTTGACATTGGGGGAGATGGCGACCTTACTAAGTGCCATCAATGGCTGGGAGAGCTCAAGTTATGAGGTTATGGCATTTGGTGAGCGAAGAATTAATTTAACCAAGTTTAATAACATCAGAGAGGTTATTAAACCAGAAGCAGACACCTTACCAGAGAGATTTTGCCACCGGGCGGCGCACCGCGTCCACGGTAATCGCCAGCACCACATCGTTGGCCGTACACGCGGCAGTGTCGATGCGGTCGTAGCCCACACCCCAGCGCGCGACGATTGCCAGCGAGTCGCTGCCGCTGTAGGCTTCGGCCCGGAAGTGGGATGCCAGCACAAACACCCCGTCGCAGTCGGCAATGGCCGCAGGGGAGACCGCCCCATCCGACGGCGAGTCGTAGTAGGCCCAGGCACGAGGGGCAGGGGGTCGAGGATGCGCGCCAGCACAGTCTCCAGCGCGCCGGGAATGTCTGTGTGAAAATCGGACGAGACGCCGATATAGAAGGGTTGTGTCATTGATTCTTCTCCTTTAGGCTGTGCGCCAGATGAGGGGATTTTCGTCCTCGTTCTCCAGTAGATCGCCCACTGTGAGGGTCTCGAAGTATGCCTTCGTCAGGATATTGCGCTGGCCGTTGAAGGTGGAGCCGTCGGGCATATAGGCGCAGGTCATGGCCCGCCGAGGACGGGGGGTCAGATTCACCCCGGCGGCGTGGGCCGCCAGCCCGTTGTGAAAGACCGCGCTGCCCGCTTTGCAGGGGGCAGCCACCGCGGCCTGTTGCTTCCACTGCGGATATTGTTTGAAGATTGCGCCCACATTTTCGTTGATGGAGGTCATCTCGAAAGTGGCCTCTTTGTGGGTTCCAGGCAGATACCAGAGACAGCCATTTTCGATGGTAGCGTCGTCCAGGGCCACCCAAATCGAAATGGCATCCTTGGAGTAGAAGGACCAAAAGGGATCGTCCAGATGGAAGCCGGTGGGGTTGCCGTAGGGCGGTTTGTAGAGGGCCTGGTCATGCCAGATGCGGATGCCATCCACACCGGCCAGTGTGCCGACGACTTCGCCCAGACGCGGGTCGAACATCAGATCGTGCATCACCGGGTGGGTGGTGGCCAGGCGCAGGCATTGGGTAAAGACCTGGGCGTAGAAGGCGTCCGGGTCCCGCTGGTTGTTCATCCCGCCGGTGGAGGCCAGCCGCTGCTCCACCGCCTCGTCGGTGGCCGTGCGCCAAACAGCCAGTTCGTGGGCGTTCAAAAAGCCATCAATGACCAGAAAGCCCTGACTGCGGTACTACTCGATCTGTGCTGCGGATAATTCAGTCTTCATACATTTCTCCTTCAAAAGACGGATAGGAAATTCAAGCCCCCAACCACCCGCAAATGGTAAGCGTTGGTCCCGCAGAGGTCAAGTTCCACCCTGCACTACTTCCACTCCAGCAATGGCTGAATCACAATCAATCAATGTTATTCGATACTCCTAGAAATAGGAGCCGCGTAACATACGCATATTGCACATTGTCTTCAATCCGGCATTGCCTGCCCTTAACGTTCAGTGCGCTCCGCAAGTGGCTGGACCACGCCTTCTCACGCTGCGCCGCGTGTGCCATTACTGCAGCGCAGGGCGCATTCCCCGTGAGTAGCCTTGTATCATCTCCCCTCCCTTCGTCTCCAACTCAAAGAGGCGAAGCAGGTCTTGAATGCGTCGCTCACGGTCTTTGAGGGAAACACGGTAGAGGTCTGCCATAAAGCGAAGATATTCGCGCCCTGTCAGTTTTTCATAGAGAAAGGGGTTAACGAGAATATAGCCCATGGCGGCTTTTGCTTCGAGGGGCGCAGCTTGAATATCGAAGCCCCCTATCTCGGCAGAGCCCTGCGTCGGTGCAAGAAGTCCTGTCATCATCTTGATGGTGGTGGTTTTGCCTGCGCCGTTGGGACCCAAAAAGCCAAAGAGTTCCCCCTCCGCCACTGAGAAGTTCATGGAAGAGACCGCCACAAAGTTGCCAAACTGTTTCGAAAGATTGCGACACACAATGGTATCCGTAGATAGATGTGATCCTCAATATCTCTTCAATACTCGGAGAGGGTAACGGTAATAAGCCCTAAACAGCAGAGAGTCGTTGTAGCACTTTTTCGGTCGCCTGCGTCACATCTTCCAAATCAGTGGGGCGATCTGAAAAAGCGCAGTAGGCGATATGCTCTAACCCGATTTGGAGTTCATATGCAGAGAGTCTCTGCTCAAAGTTCTCCACCTCAAGCCCAATGTCAGCATAGTATGCATGAATGGTTTGACGCAGGTTGAGGCTCTCAATGGCGGGGTGCCAAGGTGACCAGAATGTAAACCACGCGAGCTCATAGACGAAATCTCCCGCTAACGAACAGCCCCAGTCAAAAACGGCTTCCAGTTGAGTCGCATCAAAAGAGACGAGAACATTCCGATTCAGCAGATCACGGTGAATCACGTGGCGAATTTCAGGGCAGAAGAGAAGGAGAGAGCGCAAACACCTCTCTCCCTCCACAAAAACACGTTCACAATGCGGAAGTTGTTTCAATCTCTTTCGCCACCCACTCACCCGCCCCTCTCCCTCGTCTATTAAGGAGGAGAGAAGCCACTCGTGCCACCCTGTATGACTTGTAGGGTCTGCCCAGTCTATTCCGCCCCCCATCGGAATCTCGCGCAATGCAGATAAGCCACGCAAAAGAGCGGGCAAAACCCTCTGCCACTGCTCTTCCGAGAGCGATTCCAGAAAGAGTCCCTCATGCCGCTCGGAGATCGCATAGTAGCCCTCTGGTGCTTCACCGATCTCCAGTATCTTGGGGACAGGGAGGTACGTGCTAGCGAAGCGCATTGCCTGCCGATCCTTCTCAAAATCCTCCACATAGTTTCCAAAACGTGCGACCAGTGACCTCCCCGCAGAGGTAAAAAAGTAGGCACGAGACCAGTCACCGCCTCCCAACTCGGCAACACTCTGCCCTGCCTGTGCGCCAAATCGCGTTGTCAGGAACTGCACCGCAGACTCTTGTGCAAAATGCTTTGCCATTAGGGACCATACCTCAAAGAGATTGACCAAAAACCATGCGCGGAATCCCTGCCAAATCGCACCGCGTGGCGATATTCGCATATCCATAGTACGGATAGGAAATTCAAGCCCCCAACCACCCTCAAATGGTAAGCGTCGGTCCCGCAGAGGTCAAGTTCCACCCTGCACTACTTCCACTCCAGCAATGGCTGAATCACAATCAATCAATGTTATTCGATATTCCTAGAAATAGGAGCCGCGTAACATACGCATATTGCACGTTGTCTTCAATCCGGCAGTGCCTGCCCTAAACATTCAGTGCGCTTCGCAAGTGACTGGACCACGCCTTCTCACGCTGCGCCGCGTGTACCATGACTGCAGCGCAGGATTACCATCCAACGTCTGATCAAACTCCAGTTCCGGGACCGGCTCCGCACCCGCATCTGCCACCAACCTATAATTCCCGGCTTCCGCTGTCAGGTTTGCCGTCTGATCAAACTCAAGTTCGGGGATTGCCTCTACTACTGCTGGGCTAGCAGGTGCTGTACTTCAACTCTACCGGTAATGCGCACACAGGTGCGATTGCCGGTGCAGTTGTTGGCTCGCCAGCCACGTCTCCAAATTCTGACGCACCACTTGATACGCCGCACTCCGTTCTGGCCGACAACGTACATTCACCGCGGCCCGCTTCAACTTGCAATTACTGCCTGCGCGTGTCCCCGGCACACCTGCAGCGCTGCTCATAATCAAGGACCAATCTGAAATTTCAGCTGCCGGGTTCGATCCTCAGAAACCTCACCCGCGCCCGCTTCCACGGCAACGCGCTCCTGCGTTGCCGGCGAGTACAGATCTCGAACTCGGGATGGTTCTTGAGCCATTCATGAACGGCCGTTTTGGGGTTGTTGCCGATGTCCCAAGGGCGATCGGGGAAAGATCCAGCGGGTAGGTCTTGAATGGCAGTGTCGAAAAAGATAAACCACCCGCCCGACCTCAGCCATCCGAGCCGTTTCAAGAATGTTGAAGACCCCGCCCATATTTACCTTCAGCTCCATAGTAGGCTGGCGATTGAGCAGCACCAGGTTGACCACCGCCGCCGTGTGGACGATAGCCTCCGGCCGGTGGGTATTGATAGCGTCCACAATGCCCGGCCAATCGTCCATACTCCCTTGCACAAACTGCACTTGCTCGGCCACTAACTTGACCAGCCAGGCACATTCAGGGTTTGGTTCACACAGATCAAAGTCAACCACTCTATCGCCCCGCTCAACCTTCAAGCGGTAAAGATAACTGCCAATAAACCCGGAGCCATCTGTAAAAAAGAATGGTTCGACCCATAATAAGTTCTACCTTGTAAATATAACCGCCGACCGCCGCAAGAAATATTCATTAGAGGACGTGCTCTCGGTTCGTGGACACACCTCTAAAAACAGGTATCTACTCGCTCAATACACCCAGTAATCACTGATTGCCAGATTTTGTTCAGTGACTACTCATACGGCGGTCAGCGGTCAGAGATAACCAAATTTACGAGAGCTTGAGTCGTTGCAATTACTCCGATACGCTGTCGATCCGAACCAAGGCATATGGTAATAAATTCAATTCCAGCGCCCCGGCTGATGTTGGTAGCAACTCGCCCGGAGTGCTACGAAATGCTTCAGGTGCTTGCATGGCCGTCTCGACATTGGTTTCGTTCAGGTGGCCGACCCATACTGATCTGCTCAAATTTTGAACGCTAATTTGTTGGGGCCGATCGGTCAGATTGGCTAAAATCAAGCGGGTTCGGCCATCTTTTTGCAGGGCCAGGCCGTCCACAGTCAGATTGTTGCTCGATTGGCTGCGGATAATCTCCCCACCGGCGAACTCAGATACATCAGCCAGAACGTGATAGAGGGGAAAGACAGCGCCAGGTATTGAGACGAACTTTTCAGGTAGAGGCGAACCGGCCTCCGTTTCCATCACCCCACGCCACCCGCTAGTTTCGTAGTAAGTGACGCTGGCTGCCTGGCTCTCAGCCAGATATTTGAGGCTGCCCAACGTCCAGCCTGCGCCGAAGAGGGACATCTGCCGACCATCCACCTGCTCCGGCAGCTCGCCCGGTTTGGGTTCAGGCTCCGGGCCGATAGCGTTGGGGTTAAAACGCATCTTTAGCGTGACCGGGGTGACGGCCAGGGGTAAATCGCCGCTGAATTGGCGGGCGCTGACAACGGTGGGCGCATGGGCTTCCAGCGTTTCAGCCAGCGAGGCGTTATCAAAGGCGTGAACTTGTGGATTGATTGAATAACAGACCAAATCTAGGGCTTGCAGCGGAGGCCGGCCACGGTTTAATTCGGTGAAGAAAATATTGGTGCCGGAGCCAAGCTTGGCCGTGGGGTCGTAGCCGGTCAGGTGTTCGCGGGCCAGGCTGATCCAATATTGGCCGGTGGATTTTTCCTTTTGGTGAAAGATGAGCCAGGCCCAGACAAACGGTCTGACCTTGGCGAGCAGGGCACGGAGGCCAACCAGTTCACTCTCTGCCTTATCTGACAGGTGAATAGCCACTTCCAGCGAGCAGTCTAGGGCGCTGGCCTCAGCCCAGGCCCGACGCAGCGCCTCGGCAGAATCCGGCTCCCACAGTTTCAAATCCACTCGCAAATGGGCCGGAGTTAGCACCTTGAGCCGCGCCAACTCCTTTTCGCTAAGAGGCTGACCGTGGCTGGCGACGCCCAAACCGACTCGGGGAAGAATGACCGCTTCGCGTGAAGGATGAAGGATGAAAAACGTTCCACTCTTTTCTTCATGCTGGCGCCTTCCACCTTCATCCTTCAGTGCCCTGCCGTTATCCTTGAGCGTCAGTGTGAACGATTGGGAGATTTTTGTACCTTTCTGGACTTCTGCGGGAAAGGGCAGACGCAGCGGCGTGCCGTAGGTTTTATAGGAAGCGTCAATCCAGTTGCGCTGGTCTTCCATCTCAAACGTTTCGCCGGTCAAGCGGACTTCGGCCCATAGGCCGGGCTGCACTTGATGGGTCAAAGCACGAATTTCGGAAAAAGGGTGAACGGGGTGGATAACACCGTCAATCACCTGTTGTGGGGCAATCTGCACCGGGAAGGCAATTTCCTCGGTGCTGCCGTCCACGTGTTCAATCCGGGTCACGGTGCCCGCCAGCCTCATGGGGTGCAAGATGCAAAATCCGATGCGATTACGTAAAAACGTAACACGGGCCTCGCCGTCCAGGCTGAAAGTAATCACACCCTGAGGATTGCCACTGATCTGCCCCTGCCAAAAAAAATCAAGATCGCCCTGCTTGTTTGTTACATCGTAACTGATGCGAAACGAGTCGCTGCCAATATCCAGCTTAATATTAGAAAGGACAGGTAAAACCGTGTCCCAGTTACTATTGCGAACAGCCACATAAACTCGACGTAGAATTTCTTGCTTTCCCAGCTTGATATAGCGCAGATCGCCCTGCTCATAGAGCAGAGTTAGCGGCCCGGACCGCAGCGGGATGCGCTCCGGCAGCGGACTAGCTTGGCCATAATAAAGAACATTTTGAGGCAGCATATTGTGCTCCTTTGCGGGTATCGTCGGTGACTTAAGAAATTTACCACGGAGACACGAAGATACAGAGAATAATTAGAGAGGTTGAGAAAAATCTGTGCTTCTGCTCGCTTCGCAGTCCGTGATTCAAACTTTTTGTTTCTGGGTTTAAGACTGCCTAACCTTTGCCTCGGCTGCGCTTGCCGGGATGAGACTCCGCCGGGCGGCGACCTCTCTCACAATGATGGTAACACCCAGCTAAAAAATTATCTCAGAAGAATTGAACCGGCCCATAATCTGCAAATTCTTCAATCGCCAGAGACTTTTCAAAAAATGCCCAGCAAAACACCAGCCCCTGCCGCGATGCCCAAAAACCGCCCTTTCTGCGCAAAACAGTGCCTAAGATAGCTGGCCGGACGATTACGCTCGATGCCTACGCTGATATGTTTCCCAAATCTACTTGATCTTTGCCATTCTCAAGTCTGTGGCGACCATTTCTTCGGCTTTACTGATGAGTGCGTACGGGCCGCTTCATAAGCGGCTTCAACAAGGGTAAATGTTTTCAGATTGTCGACACCTGAGGTTTCCGCGTCTTGTCCTGCGCGGAAACAATCAAGCATGTGTGCATTGGTGTGCAGCACTGCCTCTTGCGAGGCATGCCACGGACGGCTGGCCCATGAAAGAAGCGGTCCACCAATATTTTCTTCAAACGACGAGCCCTGCGTTGTAACGACCATTTTTTGCGTCACAATAATTGAACCTTGCGGATTTTCAATCTCTACGAGTGTC
>SXGS01116275.1_pt1 | contig 14219 bp, 13 predicted proteins | sample 3174681 | NCBI WGS metagenome assembly SXGS01 (sample SAMN11356861, study PRJNA531348) | freshwater metagenome | isolation source: freshwater sample F1-80 | place: China: Fuxian Lake, Yuxi | collected 2017-12-25
GCCCGATTCACCCACCAGCGCCACGGTCTCGCCAGACGCGACGCTGAATGAAACATCGTTGACAGCGTGTACCCGGGTGCCGCGCCGTGGCCCGGGGAAGTGCTTGACCACCTGATCAAGTTGCAGCGCGGCGGTCATGGCCCAAGCTCCGGGAAATGGCAGCGCGCGCCACGCGCCCCGTCAGCCGGTAACGGTATCAGCTCGCCCTGGCAGACCGGCTGCGCACGCGGGCAGCGGTTCTGATAAGGGCACCCCGGAGGAAGGTTGTAGAGGTCGGGCGCCGCACCAGCACGCACCGCACCCCGTCCCAGCGTCAGTCGGTCCGGGGAACTGCCGATCAGGTGCCGGGTGTAAGGATGAAGCGGTTGGGTGAACACCTGCTTTACCGGGCCAGCCTCGACCACCACGCCTGCAAACATCACGCCAACCCGGTCACACACCTGGGCCACCACACCCAGGTCATGCGTGATGAGGAGTGCGGCCAACTGCCGCTCCCGCACACTGGCTCGCAACAGATCCAGAATCTGCGCCTGAACCGTGACATCCAGACCGGTCGAGGGTTCGTCTGCGATCAGGAGCTGCGGATCATTGACGAGCGCCATCGCAATCAGCACGCGCTGCGCCATGCCGCCAGAAAACTGATGCGGCCATGCCCTCATGCGCGCGTGCGGGTCGGGGATACCAACCGCCAGCATCATCTCAAGGGCGCGGGCCTGGGCCTGCTCCGCGCTTGCCTTGCGGTGCACCCGGTGGACGCGGGCGATCTGCTCGCCCACACGGGTCAGTGGATCGAGCGACGTTCGTGGCGACTGGACAACCATCGCAATCTGGTCGCCACGGATTGAATTCAGCTCTTCATCGCTGATTGCTGTGAGTTCGCGTCCGTCGAACTCGATACTGCCACCCACTCGGCGTGCCGGCTCGCGCAGCAGCCCCATGATTGCATGCGCCGTGAGGGATTTGCCGGCCCCGGTTTCGCCCACCAATCCAAAAATCTCTCCGCGGTCGACGCTGAGGTCGACCCCGTTGAGCGCTCGAGCAACCCGCACCTGATCAAAGCGGTCACGCGCCACGAAATGGACACGCAGATCGCGAACCCGAAGCAGGCTCATGACTATCTCACCGGCTGGTCTTGCTTCGGCGCGGATCGAGAAGTTCCTCGAGTCCGTCACCGACCATTGAAAAGCCGATGATCAAAATGACCAGCGCGAGACCCGGCACGATGGAGACCCACCACTCACCGCTCACCATGTATTCGGCGCCCTGGCGGATCATGGCACCCCACTCGGGTGTGGGAGCCTGAATGCCAACCCCGATGAAGGCAAGCGTCGCTGACACCCTCACCGCCCAGGCCATTCGAATCGGCATCTGAGCCATGGCGCCGCGAATGCAGTTGGGTAACAGGTGGACAAACACGATTCGCCAGGTCGGATTGCCGGCATTGACCGCTGCCTCGACAAACCCGCTGGAACGAAGTGCCAGCACCTCGGCACGGACCAGCCTCGCGAAGACCGGCACATCAAGCATGCCGATCACCAGCACGACGTTGGCAAGCGATTGTCCGGTCGCCGAGACGATTGCGAGCGCAAGAATGATCGAAGGGAACACCCTCAGCGCATCCATGATGCGCAGGGTGATTTCATCGAACCAGCCACCTCGAAAACCAGCGTATAAGCCGATCGGCACACCGATCAGAAAACCAAATAGCAGCACCGGTATCGCGATGCCATAAGCGTAGCGTGCGCCATAGAAAGTTCTCGACAGCACATCCATGCCGTTGCCATCCGTGCCAAGCAGAAAGCGCGTGCCGGGCTCAGCGAGCACATGATCGGCAAAAGGTTTGACCGGATCGTACGGCGCAAACACGGGCGCCAACACCGCGAGGAGCGCAAACGCCAGCATGATGACCAGCCCCACCGCGCCGGTGGGCGAGGCCCGCACCAGCGCAACAGTTCGCAGATGCCACAGACTGAGATGACCGTTCACCGGCTTACCTCGTGAGCGCGGGGTTCGAGCTTGAGCACCAGCAGATCGCCCAGGGCGAACACAAGCATCGCGAGCGCTGACATCAGCAGGACATAGCCCTGGACCACGGCAAAATCAGCCTTGAGGATGGCGGTCAGTCCAAACTGCGACACGCCCCCCCAGGAGAAGATCAGTTCAAGCACCGATGCGGCGCCAAACAGGGCGGTGAGCTCGGTGGCGCCGTAGGTGATGATGGGCACGGCCGAATTACGCCATACCATCCGCTCGACCATGCTGTGCGGGAGTCCGGCCGCCCGCGCATACCGCACGTAATCACTTGCCCGAACATCGAGCGCAATCGCACGTGTTTGCTTGAGCATGGGCGCGGCAAATACGATTGCCACCACTGCGCACGGCAACACCATTCGACCGGCCGCCGACCACGCAGCCTGAAAATCCCGGGCAAGGAGCGCATCGATCAGATAGCTGCCAATGACGACTGGCGGCGCGTTGATCATGAGATCAATCCGGCCCATGGGTGGCGGGGCCCAACCCAGAATGAAAAAGAACACAAAAATGAGGGCCAGTCCGAGAAAGATCGTGGGCATCCCGAATCCGAACAGGGACAGGAGACGACTCAGCTGATCGAAGCGGCCATTGACTGAACGGGCCGCCCGCATGCCCGACCCAATACCCAAGAGCCCTCCCACGGCCGACCCCACCAGGACCAATTCCAGCGTGGCGGGCAGGCGCTGCAGCAACTCGGTGAGTACCGGGCGATTCGAAAGCCACGAAGTGCCCAGATCGCCATGCGCAACGCGCCGCACATATTCGAAAAACTGAGCGAGCAGCGGCTGGTCGAGCTTGTAGGTGGCGCGAATGGCGGCGATTTCAGCCTCGCTCGCCGTGGGTCCAGCCAGCATGCCCACCGGGTCGCTATCACCCAGCCGCACCAGCATGAAGGTAAACAACAGCACGCCGAACAGAATGGGCAGCGCGAGCACGAGCCGGCGCAGGATCAGTTGCAGGACTGCAAGCACGGGAAACAGCCAGGATCAGAGTGGGCAGCTGGGCGGCGGCTGCGGCCCCGAGGCGCGGAGACAGCGCAGCCAGTGCGCCGCACCCAGCCCCTGGGCACCCATATGCGCGACGCGTTCGGCGATCGCGACCTCAGCGCTCACAACGCAGATCGGAGAATCGCGGCCAGTCATCGGGGTGCCAGATCCAACCCCTGATGCATGGGTTCATGGCCTGGTGGATGCCCGGGTAGTAAAGATACAGCCAGTCATTGTCTGCAGCGTGCAGACGCTGCGTGCGAGCGATCAGGTCATTACGCTTGCTCTCATCGAGTTCGGTCAGGGCGGCGCTGATCAACTTCTCGACTTCGTCGTTCTTGTAAGCATTACGATTGGCCACACCACTGTGGTAGGCAAAGATCCAGGCAGTAAAGACAGGATCGAGCACAAATGTGGCATCGCCGCTTGGAAACATCGGCATGTCGCGCGTTTTGATCAACCCGCGATTGACGAACTCCGGGTCGGGAATACGCTGAATGTTGAGGCGAATTCCCGCCTCAGCCAATTGGCTGCGCAGTTGAATGCTGACTGGCTCCATCCACCAGTACGTGCCGGCATAAAGATAGGGCAGATCGACGCCATTGGGGTAACCCGCCTCGGAAAGTAGTGCTTTCGCACGGGCAACGTCACGCCCCGGACGCTTGAACGCAGCGACATGCCCAGGTACCGTCGGCGGAACAATCGAAGTAACCGGAACGCCCAACCCCTCGAACACCGATTTGTTGAATGAGTCGAAGTCGGAGGCAAGCATGACCGCCTCGCGAACCCGGCGGTCGTCGAAGGGCTTGATTCCCATGTTGAACTTGACCGCCGCCGGCTGAGTGCCCGTGACTGACTCGACCTTGACCGTGCGATCGCGCTTGAGGTCAGCCACCTGCTTGAGCGGAGTGTCTTCCAGCCACTGAACCTGCCCGGTCTTCAGCAGCGCGACCCGATTGGAAAGCGAGGGCACCTCGCGATAAATGACCCGATCATAGTAGGGCTTGCCGCGGAAATAATTGGGGTTGGCGCGCAGCACGACCTGCTCGCCTGGCTTAAAGGAATCGATGTAGTACGCCCCAAAGCCCACCAGATTCTGATCGATGTATTTGTTACCAAACGGGTCGTCCGCGGTCGCGTGCTTGAGGACCTGGGCTTTATCGTGAAGAGTGGGAAAATACATTGTGAGCATCGGGAGCAGCAGGCGCGTGGGCTGCTTCATCGCAATAGTGACTTCGTAGTCGCCGGTTTTCTTGAACTCCGCCACACCGATCAGGTTGTAGAGAAAAAACGAGGTGCGCTTGATCGTCCAGGCGCGCTCGAGACTCCAGACGATGTCATCGGCTTTCATCTCGTTACCCCAGGCGCTTTTCACGCCCTGGCGCAACTTGAACACATAGGTTTTTCCATCAGGCGATACGGTCCAGCTCTCAGCCAGGTTACCTTCAACCTGGGTGGGATCGAGCTGAGTGCGGCCATCGGCACCTTGTACCCGCTTGAATCGCACCAGGCTTTCGTTCGCCTGCACGATCATCTGGCGGGTGGCGACTTTTGGAATGTCTCCATCAAATCCGGTGGGGGTCTGCGGAGCAGCCACCACCAGCGTCTGCTGCGCAGCAACGCCCGAGGCCGCCGCGAGCAACGCGATCGCTGTGAGCGTGACTGCCAGATAACTGCGGGTCCAGGGCCTGATCGACACACACGGCTTCATTCGCGATCTCCTTGTCAGATGCAAAATCAATATATAGGACTCGCGAGGGGGCCGCAACAGCGTGCGTCGAAGCACGGGCGCGGCGACTGGCTCAGCTTGATGCGATCAACGTCAAGCCGCACTGCTCGCCAATTTCGACCGCCAGCCGCTTCACGGGCGGCCGCCCGGTGCCGCGCCTGGTGTCGGCTGGTACTGCCCCGGAGGAATGATCCGAGTCCGGCCACGGCGTGCACGCAATACCGGCCTCTCGACAGCCGCTTGCCAGGGTATCGATTGAGTCGAAGCTCAGCTCCAGGGCTACAGGACGAAGCACCACGGCATCGGCGTCGATCTCAAGGCGCAACAACGTATCGCCCAGTTCAATAACAAGCGCTGGGAGCACACGACCAGCTCCGGGCATTCGTGGCGCCGGTATCGCCTGGATCTTCCGGAGGCCGCCGAGTATGGAGGCCCCTGAATCGGGACGCGCAGGCAGTCCAAACGCCGCCATCCTGCGTGCGAATGCCGCGACCGCCTCGAGTGGACCGGCGTAGCAGATCTCGCGCACCGCTCGCGCACCGTTGGGATGCTCGCAATCGGCCGGTGATCGAAGCAGTTCTGGCGTGAGATGCTCGACAAAGCAAAGGTAAGAGGGATCATTCGTATCCCAGGGCGAATCAAAAAACGCGAAGCGTGCGGTCCCTTCGCGATCCGGTTCGCGTACCGGCCGGGACCATCGGCGCAGAGCCCCGACGCGCGCGGCCGGATCGGCGCCTGTTTGCCAGCTGGCTGAATCGAATCCTGCGTGAGCCTGTTCGGCATCGCGGACCGACAGCGCGAGCACATGCAGACCAAACCGGGCAGCCGGGGCGGCTGCAAGCGGATGCCGCGACCCGGGGTCAGTGATCTGCATCAGTTCGACATACCCCTCAGGCAGCATCAGCGTATGTTGCGAACTGCCCGCTGAAACGGTCTGGCCCTGGGAATCAGACATCGTGTGATCCGCACGTGCACTGAGACAGAATCCCATCGCCTGAAAACGTACCCGACTTCGCTCAAGATCAGGCACGATCAGACCGACATGGTCAAAGCCCGGGGCACTCATGTGCCCGTGCGTCTCGTGTCAGCGGTCGCGCCCCGCGCGAGACCATACATCGGGGTGACAGACATCAGCGCCAGTACTCGGGTCTCGAAAAGCCCTTTGCCTTAGGGTCATTTTCGACGAATCGACGATACGCATCGGATTTGTAGCCTTCCACAAGCTTAGCCGCCAGCGCGCCCTTCGCAACGTCATCACGGGCGACCAGAATGATCCGATACTGCGGCGCAGGGTCCTCCAGCGCGAGCGCCGACGAGAGCAACATGCCCGCCGCGATGACGTGGTTACCCAGGATCGCAGCAGCATCCATCTCGGGCAGCGCTCGCGGCATTTGGGGCGCATCAAGCAGCACCAGTTGCAGTTTGCGAGGATTACCGGCGACGTTCTTTTCCGTTGCACGGCCCGCCGGTACGGACGCATCGATCGTGATCAGCCCCTGCGACTGCATGAAGGCGAGCGAGCGGCCCAGTGAGGTGGGATCATTGGGCACAGCCACCTTGCCACCCTCTGGAAGTGCCGCAAGACTTTTGTGCTTGCTCGAATAAAGTCCCAGCGGTGCGCTTGGCACCTGCAACAGTTCGACCAACCGGCCCTTATGCTGGCTGTTGAAGGTTTCCATGTAGGCACGGTTCTGAAACACATTGGCATCCAGCGAGCCATCCATCAATGCGGAATTGAGCTGCAGAATGTTGGAGAACTCTGTGGCCTGCACCTTGACACCCTGGCTTTCGAGAAAGGGTTGTACCCCGCGCTTGAACTGGTCCGCATAGGGACCAGGAAAAAAACCGATGCGCAACACCGACTGCGCGGTTGCAGGCAGACTTGTAGCGCCAGCCAGCGCGGCACTACAGGCGAGAAGAAAGAGTCGCTTGTTCATATTGGGTCTCCGTCAATGGGCTTCATGAAAATGAACGTGCTGTGAACAATGGATCTGGAGCGTTAAGCGCAACCGCCCTTGCCTTAGCGCCGGTCGCTGCGGCGTACCAGCCAGTCGCCCAGATACTGGGTGCACTGCACCAGCACGAACATGATGATCACGCACCAGATCATCACCGCGGTTTCAAATCGATAGTAACCGTATCGGATCGCGAGGTCACCCAGACCGCCAGCACCGACCGCGCCCGCCACCGCCGAATAGGCGATGAAACCTGTTGCGGTGACCGTGAGGCTTCCCAGAATGGCCGGCAACGCCTCAGGAAGCAGCACCCGGGAAACGATCTGTATCGGGCTTGCGCCGCAGGCTCGCGCCATTTCGATCATCCCGCGCGGTACATCGCGAAGGTTCTGCTCGACCAGCCGGGCGAAATACGGAATGACCGCGAAAGACAAGGCTACCGCAGCAGCGCGCGGTCCGATACTGGTACCCACGACGATGCGTGAAAACGGGATGAGCAGCACCAGCAGAATAATGAACGGAAATGAACGGAGGACATTGACCAGATAGCTGGCGACACCGTTTAGCAATGGCCGCGGGAAAAGGCCCCCGGAAGAGGTGCTGAAGAGCAGGACGCCGAGCGGCGTACCAAGCATCACAGCAGCCATGAGCGTCACCCCCACCATCAGAAAAGTATCGGTGGTGGCCTTCCAGAGGTCGGGACCAAACTGCACCAGTGCATCGAAGAGGGTTGCCGGGGTCATGCGAGATCATCCTCCTGTGGCAACTCCGTTTGGTCAGTCCAGCCGCGTGCGGTCTCGAAAAAGAAACGCCCCAGCGCACTCACCGGCGCCGGGTTAGCCATGTCTATCCGGTCCACCACGCGCCCTTTTTCCAGCACCACAGCATGTTCGCAGAGATAGTGCGCCACCTTGATGTCGTGGGTGACCAGCACCATCGTCATTCCACGCTCACGGTTCAGTTGCTTGAGAAGCCGAAGAATAGACAGGGCCGTGTGCGGATCGAGCGCCGAGGTGGCCTCGTCACTGAGGAGAATGCGCGGCTCGGCAGCCAGCGCGCGCGCGATCGCTACCCGCTGCTTCTGGCCGCCCGATAGCTGCGCGGGGTAGCTCGACTCCTTATCGCTCAGACCCACCGCCGCCAGGGCCTCTCGCGCACGCTCACGCCGGCGCGCGCCGGACACCCCTGCCACCTCGAGCGCAAAGCTCACGTTCTCGAGCGCAGTACGGCTGCTGAGCAGATTGAACTGCTGGAAGATCATGCCGACCTGCCGGCGCGCCTCTCGAAGTTCGGCCCCTGACAGATCGGTGAGATCCTGTCCGGCCACGCGGATTCGGCCGGCCGAAGGCTCTTCGAGACGATTGATGAGCCGCAGAAGCGTGCTCTTGCCGGCACCCGAAAAGCCAAGAAGCCCATAGACCTTTCCTGCCGGGACCGTGAGATCAGTGGGCCGCAGCGCGTAAACCGCGCTGTCTCCGGCACCGAACGTTTTTTCGACCTGTTCGAGCTCAATCATGGCGACTATCAAGAGAAGCCCAGGCCGCGCGGGTCGCTTCAACCATTTCACCCAGGCGCGGGGTCCATACAGTTTCAAGACTCAGCGCATGATCCAGCACCCGCTCAAAACTGGCAATTCGAAGCGGCGCCCCCATCACCCACGGTCGCACACAGAAGTGAAAGAGACGCGCCGACCGACGTGCATCACGATCGAGCTGCGTGAGCGCCTTGATGAAGTGATCTTCGAACATGTCGAGATTGCACATTCGATTGACCAGTACTGTCTGGTCATCAAAATCAGCCCAAAGTGGTGTCGCAATCAGTCGTCCGGGCGTATTCATTTCGTAGGGTTGTTCGTCATTAGCCCAGTCGCTGAGGTAAGACAACCCCTGTTCGTCAATCAGTTGCGGCGTAACCGTCGATTCGCCGTAGTCGGGACTGAACCAGCCGCGTGGCTGAATGGCGCACGCCGCAAGCCGAGCGAGCGTCTCGGCGATGTAAGCCCGCTCCGCCGACACGCTCATCCGGCTTGACTGCGGTCGCGTAATCGACAGCCCATGCGCGATGAACTCTGCGCCGTCAGTCTGCAGGCGATCCACGAGATCAGGGTACAGCTCGGCGCTAAGCGCATCAATCGCCACGGTGGGGCGAATGCCGCGCGCCCGCAGGGCCTCAAGCAGACGGAAAATGCCAACCCGATGCCCATACTCGCGCGTTGACACCCTGGAAATATTGGGGAAGTCCCGAATCAGCCCGCCGCCCACGCTGCGAAGCTGAGGCCAGTTGGCTGGCAGCGGATCTTCATAGGCCTCAAGAATCAGGAGCGGTACCACTGCAAGCTGGCCTGGCGCCTGCCAGCGAAGCGGCGGGCGAGCTGGCAGCGGCTGCCAGGCAAGATGTGGATGATCGTAGCCTGGTTGACGAACGCCAGGCCAAGGACCCGACGGCGGCGGCGGGCCAAATTCCTGGCGCGTAGCCACGGTCGGACGCGCCGAGGCGCGGTCACGGCGCCGTGCTTCTACCTCCTCGGCGTGCGCCCAGTGCGCGGTGTAGTGATGCGTCAAATAGTGCTGTGCCATCTCGGCTGCGGTTGCAAACCACACGCCAGGCCGCGCGCAAATGTGGTCAAGGATCTGGCGAAGATGCCCGATATGGTGGGGCTGACCGATCTGGTAGGGGTGGAGGGCAATGCAGAAGACGCGCCCTCCGCTTTCGCTCTCGGCATAGAGCCGGTCGAAGGCGTCGAGGCAGGCCTGCACGAAATACCGGCCGCCGTACGGCCGCCCATCCCAAAGTGGCGCGTCGTTCAGGTCATACGAATACGGTAGCGAAATCAGGCGGTGACCCTCGACCCGAATGGGCACCGGCACATCATCATGCACCCAGTCGGCGTGGTAGAGCATGCCCGACTCGGCGATCAGCGCCGGGGTCCGGGTCGTGTTGGTGATGGCCGGCGTGAGAATACCTTTGAGCGACAGTCCAGTATGTCGCATGAGGCTGTCTATGTTGTCGCGGTAAAAAGCACGCTCGGCAGCTTCATCCATGCCGTAAAGAAAACGGGTGTTGTAGAGGCCATGGCTCATCACGTCCCAGCTACGCTCGCGAATCAGCGACGCGACCTCGGGAAAGTGGTCGAGGAGGGCCAAATTGAGCGAGACCGTGGGCCGCACCGGATACTGCTGCAGCACCTCATCCATCCTCCACAGACCGACCCGGTTGCCGTAGTCGCGGAATCCGTATTCGCGAACATCGGGATGAACCGGAACGCGGTCCCATGTTTCTCGACCGATTGCCGGGGGCGGAGTGTATTCATAGAACTCGATGTTGGGCACGATCCAGACCGCAAGTCGCTTGCCGCCAGGCCACTGGATGGGTGGCCGCGATGTCACGGGCGCATAACGAACGAAGTCACGAATGGAGGACATCGCCAGTCTCCGAAACAATCAGGCGGCCCGAGCCGAGCCCACCACGGGTAAAGATAGTGACCCGACATGGTCGATTCGATCGAGCGTCTGAAGCTGCTCGTAAAGCGCGATCGCACGATCGTCGGCAATCCCTGCGTGCCGTGTACAGCCTAGAAACTTGTCCCGAATCGCTGAGGGCGACAGGGGGGTATCGGCGTGACCGGCAGCACGCCGCACCGGCGGCGATTCAAGCACCTTGCCACCGCTGAGGTGCACGAAGATCTGATCAAACGGCGCAGCGTCCCGCCATCCTGGTTCGAACGCTTCGGTTGTGACGATCCGTGTGCAAGCCATCAGCCGCTGCATGACGGAGCTGAGGACTACCTCGTCTCGCAACTCTCTGAAGCCCACCGCGCCGTGAACGAGCGCCGCGCTCACCGCAAAGGGCAGGCTGAATTTGGCCTGCAGGCTGTCCTGAGGCAGGGCGTAGGGCATGACCGCCGCATGCCTGGCGCTCACGTGGGCCACGATAGACGTGATGCTGTCAGGATCGGGCGTATGCGCTGCCCGCAGGGCAAGGGCTGCGTCGATGCCACGCTGCGCAGCCCCCACCACCGGATATTTCTTGATGTTGAGGCCGAGATTTTCTGAGCGCCAGCCGGCTGGCATGGCGGTGCTCAGGTCTACCCTGCCCGCAGGCGAGAGCGCTTTCAGCAGACCTCGCCCGCCCTCGATCGCACTCGGCGAGGCTGCCAGCCCGGCGCGAGCAAGCCCGGCGGCCTGAACGCCCACACTGGCAGCACGACCACCATGCCAGGGCTTGGCCATGGTGCCAAAGTTTTCGAATACGCCACCGGCACTCGATGCCGCGAGCGCCAGGGCATCCGACATCTGAGCTGCTGACAGGCCCCAGACCACGCCGGCCGCGACCGCCGCCCCGAGCGGCCCGAGAACGGCCGTAGGATGCCACCCCTTGTCGTAGTACAAATCAGATTCGCGCAGAAAGGCATCGGCCCACACCTCATAGCCCGCGGCGTACGCGCGCAGCATTCGGGCGCCATTTGCCCCCTCACTCTCGGCAGCAGCGATGATCGCCGGCACCAGCACCGCGCTGGGATGGTTGGAAAACGCGAAGTCATCGTAGTCGAGCGCGTGCGCAGCGGTGGCGTTGACCAGCACCGCCTGCGCTGCATGGGTGCGATCGGCTCGATTGACCAGCCAGCACCTGGGCGCCCCGCCCTGCTCGACCACCCAGTCAGACAGACGCGCCACTGCGGGCTCGGACGCTCCGGCAAGCATCACGCCCAATGCGTCGGTAAAGCCCAGGATGGCCACCCGGCAAACCGCCTCAGGCAGGCGACGCCCCTCCATGTTGGCGGCATACTCGGCGTACATCCGCGTGAGCGGCAACACAACGGAGGGGGTCGGTTCAGCCATGTTGACGCTTACGCGTTTTATCGAGGTCAAGCCTGCCATCTTGGGCGTCGTCGAAAAAGCAGCAAAGGCAACGTTCGCCGGGACCGCCTGATGCTCTGCTCCACCCCTTACTGCTCGGGCCGAATGTTGCCGCGCCGAACGATGTCCCCATACTGAACCAGATCGCGACGCAACTGTTCGGCGAGCAACTGCGGTGTACCGGTCCAGGTCTGAAACCCCAGGGTGTTCATCCTCTCCTGAACCTCGGGGCTTTGCATCTGCGAGTTGATGGCCTGATTGAGAAGGCCGACCACATCGGCAGCCGTCCCCGCGGGCGCGAATACTCCGTACCAGAGGTCCACGGCATAGCCGGGAACGCCCGCCTCGGCCACCGTCGGCAAATCGGGCATGGCCCGCGAGCGCTCCGCTGGAGCGACCGCCAGCGCGCGCAGGCGTGCGCTTTCGATATGCTGCTTGACCGATGCCAGGGTGAGGAACGCCGCCTGCGTCTGTCCACCCACCAGATCATTGATCGCAGGCCCGCCGCCCTTGTAAACGACGTGTGTGATGTCAACGCTGGCCATCTGCGAAAAGAGCGCCGCCGCCAGATGTTGAGGCGTTCCGCTTCCCGGGTTGGAGTAATTCATCCGCCCGGGCGCAGACTGCGCAAGCGCAATGAATTCCCGAACTGTACGGGCCTGCACCGAGGGATGCACCACCAGGGCCATAGGCGCTGAGGCCATCATCGCCACCGCGCTGAAATCCTTCAGCAGGTCGAACGGCAGCTTCTGTAGGCTCGCGTTGATCGGCATGGTGTTGGCGCCGAGGAGCAGTACTGTGCCATCGGCCGCCGATTTGGCAACCAGATCGGCGCCGATGTTACCGCCAGCCCCCGGCCGGTTCTCAACCACAACGGGCTGCCCCAGCGCGGCACCCAGGCGCGGCGCCACCGCGCGTGCCAGGATATCGGTGCCACCACCCGGTGCATACGGCACGACGACTCGGATTGGCCGGTCGGGAGAGCGGGTCTGCGCGGCAAGCGGCGTCACCGCGAACGCCGCCAACATCAGGGCTGCAACCGTATGAAGCGGGCGCCACCACGCGGGGCGGGGCATAGACTGCGCGAAAGCGGTCAAGGGCATCGCAGGCTCTCCGGATGTGCAATGGTTCCAGACTGTACCGCGGAAGGGAGCGATACCCACAGGTCTGTTTTACGCGCCAGCCTCGACCCGGGGCCCGTTCGCCGCCTGACGAGCGTCATCGCCCCGCCAGCGAGGCGCGCTGCCGCCCAAAAAAAAGACGCCACCCGAAGACCGGGGGCGTCAGGCACGAGACACCGGAGGATGGGTAGGAATGAAACACTGTGCCAAAACTGTCGGCCTGACCCTGTCTGGGCCCTGCCTGAAGTCCGGTACCGAAGGTTCTGGGTACGCCTCCTTGTTTGTTACGGGTGGCCCGGGAGACACAGCCGTCAAGCGGCTCTGCGCACCCCAGGGGTGATCGGGTCTCGGGTTACTGAGCGCGGCCCTCGGGCATTGAGTGACCCGTTTGCAGCGCTGATGTGCGCACCGTTGCGCCCGGCGGCTTAGCAAGCTCCGGGTGAGCAGTGAGCATCTTCGCGCCGTTCAACGGCTTGTTGGCCCCCTGGTGGCAGGTCGCGCAGTTGATCTTCGCGATATCGCCTGTGCGGCCCAAACGCTCCTTGGGCTGCCCGGGAGTAAGCGGCACCATGAACGCATTGTTCAGGTCACGCACCATCCGGATGCCGTGCCATGCTGGAACCCGCGCCGGTGGGCTCTGATTCCACTCGGCAAACGCTCGCGTGTTGTGGCAGTGCACACAACCCACGCCCAGGCCCTCCGACATGTGAATCATCAGCCCATGCGTGACCTCAGCCTGCTTGAGCGGTACCTGCGCATTGACTGGCAGCGCCGTGGTTGCCGTGACGCGAATCTCGTCTTTGCCCAGAAGGTAGGGCGTGAAGGGATCGTAGGGTAGCGATGCGTTACCGACGGAGGCCTTGCCAGCCTTGTTCTGGCCAAAGTCGTTACCGAGCATGCGGCCCGCGGTGGGCGCCGGTGGATCGGCGAACCACTTGTACTCGGGCACGTTCTTTCCGCGATGGCAGGTGTAGCAGGTAACTCCGGTATCGGCGACGTGGTTCTTCCAGTTGCCATTGATCTCCTGCGTCATCTGCAGCATGCGACGCGAGACAACCTTGGTTTGCATCGAGTCATCGGCGAAATTTGCCGGGTTGTGGCAATAAACGCAGCCCTGCTCAGGCGACACCCAGTTGCTCATTGCAATCATGGTGCGGGTGAATTCACCGACGCTCAGATGGCCCAGCACTTTAACGTTCTGATAGACCTGGGCTGCCTTGGGGCCGCCGGAATCGGCAGGATCAAGCGCGGGAGGAGCCTCGTGGCGCGAGGCATTGGCGGCCTGAATCCTTGGATTGGTGACCTTCTCCATGCCGGTGCCGCGATAGCCGATCTGGTCCGTAGTCATAGGCAAGCGCTCGCAGCCGGCGAGTAACGCGCTCGCCAGCACACCTGCGGCGGCGACCAGGGCGATTCTGAAGTACGCCATCTCGTTCTCCTGTTATTGCGCAACAGAGTGATCAGGGACCGGGCCCCAGCTCTCGGGATAGGCGGGCGCGACGCCGTGCTTGACCGCCCACAGATACCAGTTGTCGACC
>SXGS01708540.1_pt1 | contig 14219 bp, 9 predicted proteins | sample 3174681 | NCBI WGS metagenome assembly SXGS01 (sample SAMN11356861, study PRJNA531348) | freshwater metagenome | isolation source: freshwater sample F1-80 | place: China: Fuxian Lake, Yuxi | collected 2017-12-25
CTGCGCGCCGAGCACGACCGCTACCTGGACGCGCGCCACAGCGAGGCAGTGAAGCGGGCGCGGGAAAGCATCGCCGTCTCCCTGATGGCGGCGCGCGAGGTGGACCGGGGCGCCGAACTGCGAGACGTGGCCCAGCGGCGGGAACTGCCCTTCGGATTGGTCGCCCGCTGGCGGACCTTCCTGATGGAGACGCGGCGGACCCATCACCCGGTGATGGCCGCGTGGCACAAACTGGCGGCCCTGTCGGACGCCGAATTCGCTGCGAAGGGGCCGGAACTGGTAGCGCGATTGGCCGCCAATGCGGACCCGGACGCGCGCCTGCACCCCGCCATCGCCGCGATGCTGGGCGGTCCGGCGCCGACTACGCTTGCCGAGGTGGCGGAGCGGTATGCGAAGGTGCTCTCTGGCTCCAGCCCGGATCAGCAAATCCGCAATGCCCTGACTTCCATCGGCGGGCCGCTGAACATCCCGCGGGACCAGGCGGAGCAGCTCTTGAACCGGGCGGAACGGGACCGTTTACGCAACCTGAAGATGAAAGCGGATGCATTCGAGGCGTCCTCTCCGGCAGCGCCGCCGCGGGCGATGGTGCTGAACGACTCGCGCGAGCCGTTCCGAGCCCGCGTCTTTCTGCGCGGCAACCCGAACAATCCGGGCGACGAGGTGCCGCGCCAGTTCCTATCGGTGGTTGCCGGCCCGAGCCGCACGCCGTTTGAGAAGGGCAGCGGTCGCCTCGAACTGGCCCAGGCCATCGCGAGCCGCGAGAACCCGCTCACGTCTCGGGTGATGGTCAATCGAGTCTGGCTGGGGCATTTCGGCCGCGGCCTCGTGACCACTCCCAGCGATTTCGGCGTCCGCAGCGATCCGCCCAGCCACCCGGAACTCCTCGACTGGTTGGCGGAGGCGTTCTCCGCATCATCCCCGCCGCGCCCCCCCGGGACCGCCGGCGTCCCGCCGGCCGGAGGAGGAACGAGCCCGGTTGCGAGAGCGGCATCCAACGCAGGTCCCCACGCGCTCAACTGGTCTCTCAAGGCGCTCCACCGCCTGATCGTCACCAGCGCGACCTACCGGCAGAGCAGTCAGGCAAGCCCGCAGGCAGTGGCGCTCGACCCGGACAACCGCCTGCTTTCCCGGATGAATCGCCGCCGTCTGGATTTCGAAGGGATGCGGGATGCGCTGCTGGCGGCATCGGGTGAGCTCGACCGGACCATCGGCGGTCGGTGCGTGGATGTCGTGAAGGCCGACAACAACCGGCGCAGCGTCTACGCTTCCATTGACCGTCAGAATCTGCCCGGGCTCTTCCGCGTGTTCGACTTCGCCAGCCCGGACACGCACAGCCCGCAGCGCTATGAGACTACGGTGCCGCAGCAGGCGCTCTTCCTGATGAACAGTCCGTTCATTATCCGGCAGGCCCGCGCGCTCGTGGCCCGACCGGAGATCGCCCGCCAGACATCGGAGCGCGCGAAGATCGAGCAACTCTACCGGCACGCCTATGCCCGCCCGCCATCGGTCGAGGAAATCAATCTGGGGATGCGGTTCCTGCGGGCGGCAACGGGCCAGCCTGCCGGGGTCACCCCCCCGGAATCCTCGGTCTGGCAATATGGAATGGGGACACTGGATGAAACCGCCGGGCAACTCACCTCGTTTGCCCCATTCGTCTGGAATGGGGATGCCTGGCAGGTGGGCAAAGAGTACCCTGATCCCAAGTTGGGAGCTGCACGCCTCACGCGGACCGGCGGCGCCGCAGGGTCGGACCCCCAGCGGCCGGTCGTACGCCGCTGGGTTGCGCCCCGGGACGCCACGGTAAGTATCATGGGGTTCTTGATGCACACCGGCGACCAGGGCGACGGAGTGCGGGGCCGCATCGTGTCCAGCCGCACCGGAGTAGTCGGCTCCTGGACGGCGGACAACCAGCGAGTGGAAGCTGCCGTGCCGAGTCTCGCGCTGCGCAAGGGCGATACCCTGGACTTTCTGGTGGATTGCCGCGCTGATGCCGAGAACGATACCTTCCAGTGGACGCCGCTCATCCGGGCGCTGGAGGGGGGAGCCTCGGCTTCCGAGTGGAGCGCAGCCGGGGGCTTCGAAGGGCCTCCCCCGCCGATGCCCCAACCGCTCACGCCCTGGGAAAAATATGCCCAGGCGCTCCTCATCTCCAACGAGTTCTTCTTCACCGACTGAGGCATACCCAATGGCACATCATCGTCCTCGCCTGGAAGATCATCTGCTGACCCGCCGTGAACTGCTCACGCGGTCGGGCATGGGGTTCGGGATGCTCGGGTTGGCCGGAGTCCTGGAGGGGCGCGCGGAAGCCGCCGCCGACGTGGAAGCCGGTCCTGCGCCGGCCCGCGCGCCCGGCGCCAGAGGGCCCCTCGCACCGCGGAACCCGCACTTCCCCGGCAAGGCAAAGCGGGTGATCCACCTCTTCATGAACGGCGGCCCCTCACATGTGGACACCTTCGATCCGAAGCCGTTGCTCACCAAGATGCACGGGCAGGCGCTCCCCCGAGAGAACCCGCGGACCGAGCGCCGTACCGGCGCGGCATTCCGCTCGCCCTACGTGTTCAAGAAGCACGGGCAGAGCGGCATCGAGATCAGCGAGATCTTCCCGCACGTCGCCGAGTGTGCGGACGAACTGTGCGTGATCCGCTCGATGCACGCGGACGTACCGAACCACGAGCCGTCGCTCCTCCTCATGAACTGCGGCGAAGCGCGGCAAATTCGCCCGGCGATGGGGTCCTGGATTACCTACGGGTTGGGAAGTGAGAATCAGAATCTCCCCGGCTTCATCGCCATGTGTCCGCGCGGGTATCCCATCCAGGAGTCGCAGAACTGGCAGTCCGCCTTCCTTCCGGGTGTCTACCAGGGCACGTACATTGACACACAGCACACGAATATCGAAAAGCTGATCGAGTACGTGCGGAACAACAACCAGTCGCTTCCGGAGCAGCGCCGGCAATTGGACCTGCTGCTCTCCCTGAACGAGCGACACGAGCGGCTGCGATCTCAGGACAGCCAGCTTGAATCTCGCATCCAGTCGTTCGAACTTGCCTACCGGATGCAGATGGACGCGGCGGATGCGTTCGATGTGAGCCGCGAGCCGCAGTACATCCGGGAGATGTACGGCCCCGGCACCCAGGCCCGCCAGATCCTGATTGCGCGCCGCCTCCTGGAGAAGGGCGTGCGGTACGTCCAGGTCTGGCACGGCGCCGGACAGCCGTGGGACAACCACGACGATATCGAAGTGAACCACCGCCGGCTCGCCCGTGAATGTGACCAGGCAATCGGCGCTCTGCTGAAAGACCTGCGGGCCCGCGGGATGCTCGACGACACGCTCGTCATGTGGGGTGGTGAGTTCGGGCGCACTCCCACGGTGGAACTGCCTACCCCCGGGTCGAACGCCGGCAAGATCAATGGGCGCGACCACAACCACCACGGTTTCAGCATGTGGATCGCCGGCGGCGGCATCAAGGCGGGCACCGTGTACGGCGCGACGGACGAATTCGGATTCGCCGCCGAGGAGAACAAGGTCCATGTCCACGATCTCCACGCGACGCTGCTCTGGTTGTTGGGCTTCGATCATGAAAAACTCACGTACCGATATGCGGGGCGGGACTTCCGCCTCACGGACGTCCACGGGCGCGTCATCCGGGAACTCCTGGGTTAGCGCCTCGCTGCTCCGCTCACCGAGAGAACTTTAAGTCGCGATCATGTTGGACAGTTTGCGCCGGAAGCGGTACAAATGATCGGGCGGGGGCTATCCCCGCCCGTACCTTCCTCTCATAGGAGTAAAAGCAACCCCATGCGAAGTTTCGCGCACCCCCGGTCCGGACGCAGTCCCCGCGGGTTCACCCTCATCGAGCTGCTCGTCGTAATTGCGATCATCGCTATACTTGCAGCGATTCTCTTCCCCGTCTTCGCCCAGGCGCGGGCCAAGGCACGCGGGATCGCCTGTCTCTCCAACGTGAAGCAACTGGGCAACGCCTTCCAGATGTACACGCAGGACTACGACGAAACTTCCCCATCCATGTGGGGTGGATCCGGTACCTGCCAGCCGAGCGGCGCCGGGTGCAGCCACGAGTGGTGGTTCGGCCTGATGCCCTACATCAAGAATGTAGACATGCTCTACTGCCCGGAGCGCAATGACGGAGTCCCCGGCAACTACAATGCGTACGGTCAGGCGCTCGGGATCCGCCGCTACTCCGGCTACGGGTACAACTGGGGACCGATCGGCTGGCGCGGCGGGGGCCTGATGGGCACGCAGCTCCGCACGCCCGCCGGGCAGACCTTTATCGTGGGCAAGTCGCTGGCGGAAATCCAGTTCCCGTCCCAGATGTTTGCCTTCGGCGACACTTACGACACGCCGCGGATGACCATCGGCATCGGGTTCGCTGCCGACACGTGGGGTGGAGTCAGCAACGGGCAACTGCGGCACACCAGCGGCGTATTCAACTATGCCTTTGTGGACGGGCATGCCAAGGCGATCCCGGTGCGCGCCGGGCGGATGAACGGGGCGTTCAACGGCAAGTTCATCATGCCGAAGAACCCGGATGTGGCGTCTTTCGCCTTCTGTGCCAACCCCTCGGAAGTCATCATGAACGGCGGCGCTTCCCCGGACGGGACGCCGGTGCCGTCCAACCTGCAGTGCGGCCAGATTGCCGGGTGGATCTCCGCAAACTTCCGGCCCTGCGGCGCCGGCGGCGCGGGGAGCAACTGCTTCTTCGCCGACTGATCCGCGCGCAGACTCGCTACCAACCGGCCCGGCGGACTTCCTGTCTGCCGGGCCGGTTGCGTTCCGGCCGGCGTTTCGAGAAATTGGTGGAGCCCGGGAAATAGCCAGTCCCGGGCCCCGGTTGCGCCGCCCATTTGCACACGCCGACACGTTTAAGCCTGGTGATCAGTCCTTAGTTCACCGTGTTCTACCGCTGAACTATCGCCCCGGGAACGGGGTGAGCCGGATTTGAACCGGCGTCCGGCGATGTATGTCTCCAGGCGAGAGATTCGGCGATCGGCGGCCAATGCTGAGTATGGAGCGAGAGTTTCAGACTCCTTTGTGCATCAGACTGCCTCTACCGTTTGGGCTACCCCACCGGGAGTGGTGGGGGCAGGACTCGAACCTGCACTGTCGCCGACCGCACCTCAGCTTCAGGTTGAGCATGAGCTTGCGCTCCTGCGCGGAGGCATTCTACGCTATGCGAAGAGATACTGGAAGACCTTCTCACCCAGCTTCTGCTCCGGCGCTTCGATGCTGTTCGCTGCTTCGCGGGCAAACTTCACCGCCGCTTGAAGCTTCTCCACCCGCTCCAGCAATTCGGTCACCCGCCGGGCCGGCAGGGCTCCGGAAAACTTGACCGTGCGCCAGAAGCCCACAATCACGTCTTCGTAGTACACCTCGACCTGCGCGGGGTGCTTTTCCGTGGCTTCGGCCTTTACGTGGTTCCGCGGGATCTTCTTGGTGCGCACAGTCTGCACCGGCTCGGTCGCGTAGCAATCCGCCGACGCGTCGAAGTTCCAGGTCTCCGCCGCATCCAGCACCGGCAGCTTCTTCACAAACGTGTGCAGGTCATTGAGTTGCTTCTCCAGGAACAGGAGGTAGCTGACCGGCACCTGGGACAGCAGCGTCACGCCGTCCACAACCACATCGGCCCGGGCGACGCAGTTGGCCCAATCTTTGGTGGCGGTGACATCGAAGAGGCGCGTCAGGATAGCACCCGTTTCGCGAATCAGTTCCTCCGCCCGCACCTGCACCCGCGTCGCCTCCGGCGGAAGTTGCTCTCCCTCATCATCGCGCGGGCGATAGGTGCGGGCCAGCCCGGCCAGCAGTGCGGGCTTTTGCAGCTTCTGGTGCGCTTCGGTCAGTTCCTGGAACGAACGGCTCTTGACGCCCTTTTCTACGGCAATGATTTGATTCAGGCGGGCCATCACGGACAATCCTTCCCTGCCTCAGACACAGCGGCAGGGAAGGATTTTGCCACAGGTAAGTCCGCCCTGTCAAAACGAGGGACGACTAACTCCCGGTATCGATCGGCTTGATGATGACCGGGCCGCGCTTCTTCTTGCTTTTTTTCTTTTCTTCGGATTTCTTCGCGTCGGCGGCCTTCTTGGCCTGTGCCTTCTCCTCCTCGGCCTTCTGGGCTTCTTCGGAGAGCGGGGCGTGGTTCTTCGGGACGCGCAGCTCAAAGCGCAGCGTTTGGCTGCCCCGGCGGACCCAGATCTCCACCCGATCCCCCACACGCATCTCGATGATCTTCCGGTGCAGGCGGCCGAGGTCGTTGACCTCCTCGTCATCCACCCGCATGAGCTCATCGCCGGCGCGGAGGCCCCGAGTGGCTGCTTCCCCCTTCGGATCGAGCTGCGTCACAAACGGATAGCGCAGGCCCTTTTCCTCGCCCACATACATCCCGAGCATCCACCCCGCGCGCTCGGCCTGCAGCGTTCCCTTCGGCCGCTTCGGCGCTTCCTGCGCCATCGCCGACCCGCCCAGCGTCACAAGCCCCACGGCGCCCCAGAGCAACTCCCGTCGTCGCATTTCCAGTCCTCCTGCATCCCAATTCTCGGGAACATGCTACCACGTTTGGACGGATGGAGGCGAAAGCACGAAGCGGAAAATAGGGGCAGACGACGACCCTCATCTGCTTCTGAGGACTTGCAGCGGCTGGCCGACCAACTGGGGATCGAGATCCGGATAGCGCACTACCCGCCCTCTACTTCGAAGTACAACCCGATCGAACACCGGTTCTTCCCGCACCTGACGCGTGCCTGTCAGGGCGTGACTTTCCATACGATAGACTTGGTGAAAGAGTTGATGGAGGGAGCAACGGCCCGCACCGGGTTAACGGTCACGGTGGACATCAGCGACAAGGTGTACCAGACGGGGCGCAACTATGCGGCGGACTTCAAGGCAACCATGAAGGTCGTCTTTGATGCAACCCTCCCCCGGTGGAACTACCGCGCCTGCCCCAGCGGCCCCTGAAATCGGGGAGTTGTTCCCTCGGTGATCCTGATCAATCACAACGGATACCTACCGGGCCGGGCTATTCCCTGCCCTGAGTTCCCTTCGACAAGAGCATGACCGAGAGACTGCACAACTGGGCCGGAAACCTGACCTACGGCGCTGCCCGGGTCGAGTACCCCACCACCGTGGCCGAGGTACAGCGGCTCGTGGCCGGTACGGCGCGGGTCAAAGCGCTGGGATCGCGCCACTCGTTCAGCGATGTGGCGGACACGACCGGCACGCTGGTGTCGCTGCGGAACCTGAATCGCGTGGTTGCAGTGGACCGGGAACAGCGCACGGTGACGATCGAGGGGGGCATCACGTACGGCGAACTCGGCCCGGTCCTGGACGCGGCGGGGTGGGCGCTGCCGAACCTTGCCTCGCTGCCGCACATCGCGGTGGCCGGCGCCTGCGCGACCGGGACCCACGGCTCGGGAGATCGCAACGGCGGGCTGGCTACTTCCGCCTCGGCGCTCGAAGTCGTCATCGCGGACGGCTCGCTGGTGCAGTTCTCGCGGGAACAGGACGGTGACCGCTTTGATGGCGTGGTTGTCGCGCTGGGAGCACTGGGGGTGGTCGTGCGTCTCACGCTGGATCTCGTCCCGGCGTTTGCGGTGCGGCAGAATGTTTACGAGGAGTTGCCGCTCGCAGAATTGGAAGCACGCCTGGATGCGATCACCGGGAGCGCCTACAGCGTCAGCCTCTTCACGGACTGGCAGGGGCCGGTCATCCAGCAGGTATGGCTCAAGCAGCGCGTGTCGGATGACGCTCCCGACGAGGCTCCTCCGGCGTTCTATGGCGCGACCCCGGCGACGCGAGAGTTGCATCCCATCGGCCGGCTCCCGGCGGACAGTTGCACCGCACAGCGGGGCGTGCCCGGGCCGTGGCACACGCGCCTCCCGCACTTCCGACCGGACCACACTCCCAGCAGTGGCGACGAGCTGCAGTCGGAGTACTTCGTGCCGCGGGCCTATGCCGGTGGTGCCTTCCGGGCCGTTCTTGCCCTGCGCGAGGCTCTGGCGCCGATCCTCCAGATTTCGGAGATCCGCACCGTTGCCGGCGACACGCTGTGGCTCAGTCCCTGCGAAGGGCGCGACAGCGTGGCGCTCCACTTTACCTGGAGTTCGGACAGGACGAGAGTGGAGCGCGTGTTGCCCCGCCTGGAGGAAGCACTGCAGCCGTTCGCAGCCCGGCCGCACTGGGGAAAAGTGTTCACGCTCGCCCCTGGCTCCCTGAGAGCGCTGTACCCCCGCCTGCCGGACTTTCGCCGGCTCTCCGCAGACTATGATCCGTCCGGCAAGTTCCGAAATGGGTTTCTGGAGCGATACGTGACAGGCATATAGCGTACGCCCGGCAGGCGCGCCTGGAAGAGCTCGAGCGCCGCGTGGCTGCGCTGGAGGCGCCCACTTTGGGGGACACCAGGTAGGGAATGGCGAGCGGGAGTACCCGAGTGGAAGCGCTCCCGGCTGATCTCTGTGCAACCCCGCTTCCGCTTCCCGACGGAAACTGCTAGAATAGTGCTGCAGCGTCGGCTGCACCTGGCTTCCGGACCGGCACTCCTGTGCCTTGCGTGATTTCCCGCTTTACTCGCAGAATTCTCGCCCAGGTTTTCCACTCTTTGACGGCCCACGGAGCCCGTCATCCAGCAGGTACTTTTTGGAAACATCCAGCTTCCTCGACCTCGGGCTCTCGGCGGCGACTCTGCAGGGCGCTCGGGATGCGGGGTATGAGGCACCGACTCCGGTGCAGGCGGAAGCCATTCCGCTCCTTCTCGCCGGCCACGATGTGGTGGCTCAGGCTCAGACCGGCACGGGCAAGACTGCCGCATTTGCCCTCCCCCTCCTCGAACTGCTCGATCCGAGGAAGCAGGCCGTTCAGGCGCTGATCGTGTGCCCGACACGGGAGCTTGCGGTGCAGGTGGCTGAGGCGATCTTCGTCCTCGGGCGTTCGCTCGGCTTCCGGGTGACGCCGATCTACGGGGGCCAGCCGATCAACCGCCAGATCCATGCGCTGCAGAGCGGCGCGCAGATTGTGGCCGGGACGCCCGGTCGTCTGCTGGATCATCTGCGACGCGGTACGCTCGCCGTGGAGAATGTGCGCTGCGTAGTGCTCGACGAGGCGGATGAGATCCTGGCGATGGGGTTCATTGAGGACATAGAACTGCTCCTCTCGCAGCTCCCTGCCGTGCGCCAGACTGCGTTGTTTTCCGCCACAATGCCCGCACCCATCGTGCGTCTGGCGGCGAAGCATTTACGAGACCCGCAGCGGATCACGACCTCGACCGCGGGGCAGGCGGTGCCGCAGATTCGCCACTGGTTCTATGAAGTCCCGGGAGCGCGGAAGGCGGAAGCGCTGGTGCGCATTCTCGACATGGAGAAGCCCGGTCCCACAATCCTCTTCTGTCGCACACGACGTGAAGCGCACGAACTGAGTGAGTATCTGGGCGGCCTCGGCCACTCCGCGGAGAGCCTGCACGGCGACATGGCGCAGGCGGAGCGGGATCGAGTGATGCTGCGGTTTCGCCAGGGACACGCCGGGGTGCTGGTGGCGACCGATCTGGCAGCGCGCGGTCTGGATATCGAAACCGTCACCCATGTGATCAATTTTGATCTGCCGTGGGATGTCGAGTCCTATACGCATCGGGTCGGTCGCACCGGCCGCGCCGGGCGGGCGGGCGAGGCGATCACCCTAGTGACGGCCCGTGAGCGGCAGCGGATTCGTTCGCTGGAGCGCGCCCTCGGCGTGCGCGTACTGTCGGCGCGCGTTCCGTCCCTTGATGAGATTGCAGCGCGCCGGCGCGAGCGGTTCAAGAACGCGCTGCTTCAGACTGTGGAACAGGGAGGGCTCTCGGCGTACCTGCGCACAGTGGACGAGTTGGAAGCGGATTGCGATCTGCGTGAACTAGCCGCCGCCGCAATGAAACTCCTTTGGGAAGACCGAACCGAAGCGCCACAGGAGGCGGCAGACGGACGCCGGGAAGCTGCCCCCCGCTCCGCAACGGCGGTCCGGATCGAGGTGGCGCGGAACGGTGCAGTGTCGCAGAACGGCTCGGCGCCGCAGAATGGGACCGCGCTTCAGCACGGGGCCGCGCCGACGGGCGCAGTCCTTGTGCGGGATAGTGTCCTGCCGCAGAATGGGGTGGCGCCACTGAACGGTGTCGTGCCGCTGCCTATTGCCGTGGCGAAGAACGGTGTCGAACCGCTGCCTGTTGCTGTGGCGGACAGCAGTGTCGTGTTGCAGCCCGGTGCTATGCCGCAGAGCGGTGCTGCGCAGAGCGGCGCCGTGCTGCAGCCCGATGTGATCCCGGGAACGCCGGCATCTTGCCGGCATGGGGATGACGCGGCGCCCTACGTCGAAGCTGAGGCGCGAACCGGTGCAGTGTCGCAGAATGGAGCGGGGCCGGAGTCCGGCTCAGCGCCGCAGGTCCCGGCATCCGAAGGAACGACGGCGCCGATTCCCGCGTCCGAAGAAACCTCGGCACAGCAGGATTCTGCGCCGCTCTCGGAACCCGCCGGCGATGACCGGGTGCTCTCGTTGCCACCCATGTCGGATCCGGCAGTGGTTTCGGTGCATCCGGATGAGATCAATGCCCGCAAGGAGACCGATCTCGTTGTCGGGAGCCGGGGGGCACACGAATCTGCGTGGGATCCGGCCTGGGACGAAAACGGATCCGGTCGCGCCCTGGGGGCCGGGACGACTCGAGTGCGGGTATCTCTGGGTAATCTCCATTCGCTCAAGCGGAAGGATCTGACCGGGGTGCTCGTGGAACGGGCGGGCTTGATGCGGGAGGACATCACGGGAATCCGTATCGAGGATGACTGTACATTTTTGAATGTCCCGACCACGGCGGTGCGCCAGGTAGTCGAGGTGCTCGTTTCGGCCAGGCTGCGGGGCCGCAGTGCCCGGGTCGAAGCCATTGGCCCCGGACCGGACCGCGATCCTATCGCGGGCGAACGGAACGGTGGGCGGGGCGAGTCGTCTCGGGCCCCCCGGCGCAGCCGGGAACGGGTAGCTCTGTAACAGACGAAGGCTGGAGCACGGGGGAGGGCGGTGGAAACTCCCCTCTCCCCGGACCGCCTCTCTACAGCTAACAGGGTTTCGCCGGCATCCCCTCGACGGCGCTGACGTTTGCCATTGCACCGCGCGTGGTCGCATAGCCGATGGACTTCAGGTAGTCTTCCACGGGCTGCGGGGTGCGTGCGTCGAGGACGACCTTGCGATCCCCCTCGGTATGGACTCGGGGCGCGGCGAGAGCAGCGGCCAACGGAGCGCGGCGGGCAACCAGTTGCAGCACTGTCTCAAACACCGAGTTCACGATGCGGCGGCCTCCGGCGGCTCCGAGGGCGGCCAGTGGACGGCCGTCGCGGACGATCACGCTCGGACACATGTTGTTCAGCGGTCGCTTCCCGGGTCCCGGGGCGTTCGGAGAGTCCGGATGGGGATCGAAACGGGACAGCCCATGCCCGAGGATCAGCCCGAGTTCCCCGGCCGCCACTCGCCCGCCGAACCCTTCGCCGTGGGTGAGGGTCATGGACGCCAGACGTCCCTCGCGATCCACGGCGCTCAGATGGATGGTGCCGGACGCCGGGCGTCCGTCGGATGCTGCTGCCACCGGTTTTCCGTCACGGATCGCGGCCTGAACCCGCGCCGCGGCCTCGCGGGCATAGTCGTCGGAGAGCAACCGCCCGAGCGGGACGCGGACGTGCCGGGGATCGCCGAAGAGCGTCAGCCGATCGTGCCACGCAAGGCGGAGTGCTTCGAGACGCGCCTGGTGGGTGCGTGGGGCATCAGGATCGAGCTTTTCCCACCCCAGTTCGCGAAGAGTAGCGAGCGCCTGGAACACTGAGGCGCCGCCTGCGGTGAGCGGCGCGGTATGCAGCGTCGCGGAACCCCACTCCAGACGCAATGGTGTCTCCACCCGCGCTTCGTACGCGGCCAGATCTGCCTGCGTCACCAGTCCCCCGTGCTTGCCGAAGGCTTCGGCCAGACGCAGGGCGATATCGCCCCGGTAGAAGGAATTGACCGAATCACGTTCGGCCAGCGTGGTGAGCAAATCTCCCAGGGGCAGGTTTCGCACCAGGTCCCCTTCGTTGGGGGGCTCCCCGCCCGGTAGGAGTACGGAACGCGCTCCCGGGTCCAGCTCGATCACCTTGCGCGAATTACGGATGGCGCGCACCAGTCCCGCGCCGATCGGAAAACCGTCGCGGCAATAGCGAATGGCCGGCTGCACCATGTCGCGGAAGGAGCGGGTGCCGAAGCGCTCCAGCGCCAGTTGCAGCCCGGCCAGAGTGCCGGGGACACCGACCGAACGCCACCCGACGTTCTGGACGTTCCCGACGACCTTTCCCTGAGCGTCAAGCGGATACATGTCCGGCCGGGCGGCGGCGGGGGCCGCGGAATTGAAATCAATGCACGCGACGTTCTGCCCGTCGGGTGTGGCCACGACGAGATGGCCCCCATAGCCCCCGATGCCGCAGGACGACACGGCGACCACACTCGCTACCAACGCCGCCGCCACGATGGCGTCCACCGCGTTTCCGCCGTCATTCAGCACGGCGGCGCCTGCCAGGGCTCCCTCTCGCTGGCCCGCCACCCGGCCCGGCACTCGCGCCGCATCGGCCCCTGCTGCGCCGCTCACGTCAGTGGCCCACATACACCCTCCCACCAGGCCCCCGCCCATCAGCCGGAGCGCCGCGCGCCGATCGAGTATTCCCCGGTAGCTCGTCATCTTCGTTCTTTCGCCCCGGAAGGTCTGTTCCGCGGCGGCCGGTGGACCTCCTCTCCAGGCGCGAGCCGCGGAGAGCACGCCACCCCTCTCCGCGCTCGACTCTGCCGCTACTGCTCCCCCACTCGAAGCGACCGGAGCAGCGCCAGGCACCCCAGCGCGAAACAGCCCAGGAGCACGAAGCCGGGAGCAAACGAGCCCAGGTGGTCTTTCATCAATCCCAGCACCAGCGGCGGGAAGAAGCCGCCGAGACCACCCGCTGCGCCGACCAGACCGGTGACCGTTCCCACCTGATTGGGGAAGTATTGCGGTACCAGCTTGAATACGGCGCCGTTCCCGAGCCCGAGGCAGACGGCTACGCCCAGTGCGGCAACCGTGAAGGGCGCAATCGCACGAAAGGTGAGTCCGAACGCCAGCACACCCATCGCGGCGAAAGCCCAGGCCAGCACCCGCGCGCCCCCGAAGCGATCCGACCATCCGCCCCCGACCGCGCGCGCCGCCGTCGAAACAACGATGAATCCGGCGGCCCGCAACCCGGCATCCGCGGGATCGAGCTGGAAGAGTTCCTTGAGCAGGGACGGCATGTAGATCCCGAGGGCGACGAAACCACCGAAGGTCACGAAATAGAACAGGCTGAAGAGCCAGCATCGCGGCTCCTGCAACGGCTGGAGCGCTACTCGCAGGCTGGTGGCCGGACGCCGCTGCTCCGGATCTCGGCCCACTGCCAGCAGGACCAGTCCCCATATCAGTGCGAGGCATCCGAACAGCACGAACGGCGCCGACATGCCGAACGCCCGCGCCAGCAGTGGACCTCCAAACACGGCGAGGGATTGGCCGCCGGTCCCGATTCCAAAAATGCCCAGCGCAGCGCCCTGGCGCTCCTTGGGGAACCACGGCGCCGTGTAGGCCACCCCCACCGCGAACGTGGTTCCTCCCAGCCCGAGGAGCACCCCCCAGGTCAGAAGGCTTCGGTAGTCGTGGAACATCGAGAGAAGGAGTGCCGGAACGGAAGCGCCCAGCAGAAGAATTGCGAAAACGCGCTTCGGTCCGAATCGATCGGCCAGAAGACCGGCCGGCACCCGGCCCAACGATCCGAGCAGCACGGGAATCGCGACCATTATACTGACCTGCGTCTGCGTCAGCCCGTACTGCTGCTTGAAAAGTGGAGCAAGCCCCGCGAGGAGCCCCCATACAGCAAACGCAAGTGCAAATCCGATCGTGCCCTGAGCCAGAATGCGGCGTTCCATGTTCACCTGTCGGGTTCCAGATCGTGTGCGAGGCGGCATCATCGCTCCAACGCTGTAGACCAGGATACCCGTATCCGGGTGGCTCGCGTGTCTGGACCTGGTGTGGAGACGAGTCGTGTGGGTGTGACTCGGAATTGTGGGTAAGGAATCATGCTGTTCTTAGAAGTGAATTAGGCCGCCCGAGCCGCCCAAGCCAACTGTGCCTCCTCGTGGCCCAGCACCGCCGTCCGCACCGCGAGGATGGCGTCTGCCCCGTCCC
>SXGS01640919.1_pt1 | contig 14214 bp, 8 predicted proteins | sample 3174681 | NCBI WGS metagenome assembly SXGS01 (sample SAMN11356861, study PRJNA531348) | freshwater metagenome | isolation source: freshwater sample F1-80 | place: China: Fuxian Lake, Yuxi | collected 2017-12-25
AGACGCTCGACGGAGCCTTCGACCCGGCCGGCGGTGGCGCCGATGGACGCTATTCCGGCGGCTTCGCCAGCGGGGCCGCCATCGGCTACGACATCGACGAGCGTTGGAGCGTCGAGGCGGACTGGACGTGGCGCCGCGGCGACATCGACTCCATCGGAGCCGACGGGGCGCTGGCGACCGGCGGCGACTACGCCTCGGTGGCGGTGACGGCCAACGTGATCCACAGCTTCGATAGGCACGGACCTTGGCGACCCTACGTGGGGATCGGAGTCGGAGTCATCGAGGAGATCGACGCCGACCTCGAACCCTCGGGAGACGAGGTCAGCGACAGCGGCGCCTTCGCCTACCAGTTCCTCGCCGGGATCGGCCACAGGACGAGCGAATCGCTGGAGATCACGCTCGAGGGCCGCTACCTCGGCACCAGCGGGGTCGAACTCGAAGGCGAGGGAGCGACCTTCGAGGCCGACTACGACCACCTCGGAGCGCTGGTCGGCTTGCGTTGGCTGTTCTGATCCAGCGGGGACGTCATGCGGGGCCCGCATCGCCGCTCGCGGGCGCCGCGAAGTCCAGCACGACGGTGAAGCGCCCGTCCTGCTCCTTCGGCAGCAGGCGCCATCCGAAGTGTTCGCACACCTTGCGAGCGATGTCGAGGCCGTAGCCGAAGCCCTCGACGGATGCACCCGCGGCGTCCGGCCGCGCCTGGTTCTCCACGACGAGTCGAGCGCCGTCGACCCGCAGCTGGATGCGACCTTCGCCGTGGTTCATCGCGTTGCCCAGCACGTTGCCGACCACGACGCGCGCCAGCCGCTCGCTGCCATCGACGAGCGCGTCGGAGCCACGAGCCAGCTCCAGCTGGACACCGTGGCCGGCGAGGAGCTTGCGCTCCCCGACCATCCGCTCCACCAATTCACCGAGCAGGAACACCTCGTGGTCCATCCCCGCGGGGGCGGGCCGCGGCTCGCGGGCCAGCCACAGGAAGGCATGCACGAGGTCCCCCATCTCGACCAGGGCCGAGTCGACGCGACGCTGCAGCTCCAGGCGTCGCGCGGCGCTCGCCTCCGGTTCGGCCCGCAGCAGCTCGAGCGCCCCGCGCGCGGCGGAGATCGGCGTCCTCAGTTCGGGGCTGGCGTCGCGCGTGAAGCGGCGCTCGCGCTCCAGCGCGGCGCGCAGATGGTCGTCGGCATCGCGCCACAGGCGGGCGATGCGGCCGACTTCGTCGTCGCGCCGCTCGGCGGCGGACGGACGCGCTCTTGGCGTCGCGCCGGCGATGAGCAGCTCCAAGTCGTCGAGGGCGCGGAACAGGCGACGCGCCGCCAGCAATCCGACGATCGTCGCCACGAGCGCCAGCGCCACGCCTCCGCCCACGGCGCCGACATAGCGCGCGCTCCATGGTCCCTCCAACGCCTCGAGGCCGGACAAGTCGTAGAGCAGCCAGCGCTCGGGCGCGCCGGCGGCGTCCGCCTCGACCACCACGATCAGTTCCGTGGTGGCGAGGCCTGGCAAGGGATCGTCGTTCCATTCGTGGACGCCGGGAGGCAGGCCTCGCAGGAAGCCAGCTAGCTCCACCGGTTCGAGCGAGAGGTCGCGCACGACGCGCACGCCGGGCGCGGCGAGTGCCCCGTCCAAGCCGCCGGGGCGCGCGGCTTGTTCGCGCAGGCGCTCCAGCTGGCGCGCGAAGATGGCGTCCTCGGTGTCGAGCACGAGCCGTGGCACGACCCACGCGTAGGTCAACCCCAGCGCCAGGCCGAACGCGGCGATCAGGACGACGAGGCCGCGCCGCAACCTGGGAGGCGAACTCACCCCTGGTCCTCGCGCGCGAGCCGGTAGCCGATGCCGCGCACCGTGTGCACGAGCGGAGCCAGCCCTTCGAGGTCGATGGCCTTGCGCAGGGCGAAGATGTGCGAACGCAGCACGCTGCCCTCGGGCGAGAATCCGTCCCACAGCACCTGCTCGAGCTGCTGGCGCGTCACCACGCGCGGCGAAGCGGCCATCAACTCGCGCAGGATCCGCAGGCCGACGCGGTTGAGCGCCAGCGCGCGGCCGGCGCGCTCGACGCGCAACGTGCCGGTGTCGTAGCGCAAGTCCTCGACCACGAGGACGCCCGGATCCTGGCGCGTCGAACGGCGCGCCAACGCCGCCAGGCGCACGAGCAACTCGGCGCCCTCGAAGGGCTTGACCAAGTAGTCGTCCGCCCCCGCCGCGAAGCCCTCGAGCTTGTCCTCCAGCGTGTCCCGCGCCGTGAGCATCAGGACCAGCGGCCCCGCGCCCTTGGCCGCCCGCAGCTTGCGGCACACCTCGAGGCCATCGAGCCGCGGCAAGCCCAGGTCCAGCACCAGCACGTCGTGGTCGCCCGCGAGGGCCAGCAGCAGTCCGCTGCGCCCGTCGAGGGCGACATCGACCTCGTGGCCCGCCCGCTCGAGCTGCTCCGCCAAGTTCGCGCGCACGTCCGCGTTGTCTTCGATGAGGAGGATCCGCACGCCCCCAAATCTACTGCGGCGCCGCCCGAGCAGGTCGCGCCGGCCGCCTGTCGCGTGGATTCCACCACCCTTCGACGCGGATTCGACGCGGGCGTTCGCGTCGTGGCGACCGCGCTGTCCGTCGCGCCCCGCGCGCCAACCGCAACGCGCCCGTCAGGCGATCCAGTCGGCCACGACGCGACCATGCACATCGGTCAAGCGCATGTCGCGACCGCCAAAGCGCGTGCTCAGGCGCCGGTGGTCCCAACCCATCAGGTGCAGCATGGTGGCGTGCAGGTCGTGCAGTTCGCACGCGCCTTCGATCGCCTTGTAGCCGAACTCGTCGGTGGCGCCGTGGACATGACCGCCCTTGACCCCACCACCGGCAAGCCAGACCGTGAAGCCGTGCGGGTTGTGGTCCCGGCCGTTGGAGCCTTGCGCGAAGGGCGTGCGACCGAACTCGCCGGCCCACACGACGAGGGTCGAGTCCAGCAAGCCACGCTGGTGCAGGTCCTGCAGCAAGGCGGCGATGGGCTTGTCGATGGCGCGCGCGTTGTCCGCGTGGCCTTGCTCGAGGTCCGAGTGCTGATCCCAACGATCGTGGCCGGTCGGCACCATCGACAACTCGACGAAGGGCACGCCGCGCTCCACGAGGCGCCGCGCGAGCACGCACTGGTGCGCGTAGGTGCGCGTGGGCTCGTACGCGTCCTCGCAACCGTAGGCGCGCAACGTGGCTTTCGACTCGCCGTCCAGCCGCACGAGCTCGGGAACGGCCGCCTGCATGCGAAAGGCCTGCTCGGCGTTGTCGATGGCGGCTTCGATGGCCGCGTCGGCTCCGGAGGCGTCCCGCAGCACGCCGTCGTGGGCGCGCGCGAGATCGAGCATGCGACGCTGGCGCTCGGCGGCCACCAGCGGCTCGATGAAGGCCACTCCTGGCCCGTGCGGCTTGAGGAGCGTGGCTTGGTTCCTCGCCGGCAGGAAGCCCGCGCCGAAGCACTCGAGCCCGCCTGGCGGAATCAAGCCGCCATCGACGACCACGAAGCCCGGCAGGTCGCTCGACCAATCGCCGAGGCCGTGGCGCACCCATGCGCCCATGCTGGGCCGGCCTGCGAGGCCGACGCCGGTGTGGAGGAAGTAGTTGGCGTTCGTGTGCTCGTTGAAGGGGCTCGTCATCGAGCGCACGACGCACAAGCGGTCCGCCTGCGTGGCGAGGTGCGGGAAGAGCGCGCTGATCTCGATGCCGCTGGCGCCGCGCGGCGCGAAGTCCCACGGCGAGGCGAAGGTCGTGCCGTTGCTGGCGAACTGCGTGGCCTCCATGCGCGCGGGGAAGGGCTCGCCATGCCAGCGACGCAACGCGGGCTTGGGATCGAAGGTGTCCATCTGCCCAGGACCGCCGTCCATGTAGAGGAAGATGCAGGCGCGCGCCTTGACTTGGTGATGGCGGCCGAGCGGAGCTGCTCCACGCAGCTTGGAGGCCGCGCGTCCATGCGCGAGCGCGGCGAAGGCCGCGGCGCCGAAGCCGCACGCCGCCAAGCGCAGCAGCTCGCGCCTATGCATGCCGCAGGACGCGCTCATGGCAAGTAGATCGTCTCCTGCGCCAAGAACAGCGCGTGCGCCCAGTCGTGCCATGCGTCGAAGTCGGGTGTCGCGCCGAGGAACCGCTTGGCCAAGGCCAACTCCTCGGGACGGGCGGGGCGCGACCACAGTCGGCGGATGGCGGCGGCGGCGCGCGCCTCGGCGTCGCCCTCCTGCGCGAGGATCCAGCGCGCGAAGCTGGCGGCTAGGTCGCGCACGAGCGGATCGTTCATCAGCGCCAAGCCTTGCGCGGGGACGTTCGAGGCGTTGCGCGCGCCGCGCGGCGAGTTCGGGATCGGCTGGTCGAAGGCGGCGAGGAACGGATCGAGGAAGTTGCGACGCACCTCGAGATACAAGCTGCGCGCTCCTGCACCGTCTTCGGGACCGCTGGTGCCCGGCCTGCCGCGACCTTGCATGAAGTCCGTCAAGCGCGCGGCGACGGGCGGTCCGCCCTCGCGCTCGACCAGGCGGCCGGAGGCGCAGAGCAGCGCATCGCGCACGGATTCGGCCGTCAGGCGCCGCGCCGGGCGACGCGACAAGCGCGCGCCGCGCGGATCGCGCTCGAGCGCCTCGGCGTCGTCGACCGCGCCGCGCTGGGCGAAGGTGCGCGACAACACGAGCTCCTTGGCGAGCTGCTTCAAGGAACGGTGTTCGCGCAGGCGGCAAGCCAACCAGTCGAGCAATTCAGGATGCGTGGGCGGCGTGCCCAGCACCCCGAAGTCGTCGGCCGTGGCGACGAGACCGGAACCCATCACATGGTGCCAGACGCGATTCGCGGCCACGCGCCAAGTCAGGGGATGTGCTGGATCGACGAGCTCGCGCGCCAGTTCGAGCCGACCGGAGTCCGAAGCGCGCGTGGCCGCGGCCGGCGCGGAAGAGGCCGCCAGCACCTCGGCCGCGTACTCGCGACGCAGCCCAACCATGGCGGTCGGCGCCCCGCGCTCCACCACTTCCTTGGCCGCCGCCGGTCGACCGCGCGCGTACAAGTGAGCATCGCGACCGCTGCCCTCCTCGCAGGCGAGAACCAATGGTTGCTCGGGCAACTCCAGCGCCAACTTGGCGAGTCGCGCCAGAGGCGCCTGCGACGCGAGCCGCGCTTCCTCGTCCAACGCGAGCGCTTGGTCGCTCGCGGACGCCGCGGCTTTCCACTCCTCGGCGAGATCGCCAGCCGCCACCCAGGCAAGTTCGACGAACCCGTCGGCGTGGTCCACGATCTCGAGCCAGCATTCCTCGCCGATGTAGCGCGTCAAATCGATGCGCAGCGTGCGCCATTCGTCCGGGTGGTCGAGATCCTGCTTGTGCGACTCGAACAGCAGGTTGTTCTCCTCGCCGAGGAAGAACCCGTCGACATGCGCGCGCACATGGGCACCCCGACCCCGCGCGCGCAACCACAACTCGCCCGACTCCACCACGAAGGTCGGCGAACGCAACGCGCCGCGCGCCTTGGCCGACAAGGCGCGCGAGGTGGCGGAGCCCGTCGTCGCGCGCGCGGGCTCGGTTCCATCGGGCGCCAGCACCTCACCGGCGCGCACGGGCCGCGAGCCGAAGGCGCCGCCGCTCGCGCGCCAACCCGCGAAGTCCGCGCCGTCGAAGCGCCACAGGGTGCCCGGCGGCGCCGCGGCGACCGGGAGATCCCCGGCCGCTGACGCGAGCGCACCGCAAGCAGCCTGCAGCTCGAGGCGCGCCGCCTCCGCGTCGGCGAGCAGCCGCGCGGCGCGTGCGTGCGAATCCTGCCACGCGTAGACGCGGCGAGTGGAGCGCGCCACGCCGAAGAGCGCCGTGTAGTCGCGCTGCGAGACATCGTCGAACTTGTGGTCGTGGCAGCGCGCGCACGAGATGGTCGTGCCGAGGAAGGCCTTGCCCAACACCTCGATCTGGTTGTCGATGCGCTCGGCCTCGTCGAGGCGCACATCGACGGGCGCGTGCGTGCCTTGCGACAGCCACCACCAACCGGTGGCCACGAGTCCTTCGTCGTGGCCGGTCGCGGGATCGACGCGACGCTCGAGCAAGTCGCCCGCCACCTGTTCCGCGACGAAGCGGTCGTAGGGCAGCCCTGCGTGCAACGCGCGCACCACCCAATCCCGCCAGCGCCAAGCCTCGCGGATGGCGTAGTCGAACTCGTGGCCGCGCGTCTCGGCGTAGCGCATGACATCCATCCAGTGGCGCGCCCAGTGCTCGGCATGCGCCCGGTCGGCGAGCATCGCGTCGACGATCAGCTCGCGCGTGGCGGGCTCGTCGCGCTCGAGGATCGCTTGCAGCCACTCTTCGCGCGGCGGCAGGCCACGCAACGCGAAGCTCGCGCGCCGCAACCAAGTTGGTCCAGCGCAATCGCCCGCGGGCGCGAGCCCCTCGCGCGCCAGCGAGTCCTCCACGAAACGGTCGCTCGCGCGCCAAGCCCAGCCCCGCGACACGGGCGGTTCGACCTCCGCGAGCCGTGCCCAGGACCAGTGGCGCTCGTAGATGGCGCCACCCTCGATCCAGCGCCGCAACACGTCGACTTCGCCGTCGGAGAGCGGCTCGTGGCCGTCCGACGGTGGCATGCGCTCGTCGGGATCGGCGCTCAGGATGCGCTGCAGCATGGCGCTGCGCGCTGGATCACCCGGAAGGATGGCGGGATCGAGGCCCTCTTCGGCGCGCAGCGCGTCCTCGCGCCTATCGAGCCGCAGTCCGGCCTTGCGCGAGTCGGGATCGGGACCATGGCAGGTGAAGCATTTGGCGGCGAGGATCGGCGCCACTTCGCGCGACCACGAAGGCGCGCGCTCGCCCGCGGGCATGGCGAGGCCATGGAGCTGCACGGTGGCCAACACGAGGCCGGCGATCAAGGTCCGGAGGGGCCGCATGCGACGAGGATAGCGCGCTCGACCATCCTTCGGCACCAAGCGCAGGGCTTGGATCCCGCGTGCGCCGGCGAAAACGACGCGGGCCGCTCCGATTCGGAGCGGCCCGCCAAGCAGGAGCGGTGGTCGGAGCTGTCAACTACACGCGACAGCCCCGTCCAGTGACGAGGGCGTTCCGCTCAGGGCACCCACACGGCTTCGAGGCCGTTCGAGAGGTTGAAGGTCGACGGCGTGCAGAACGCGGCGGCGTTGCGGTACCACACCTGGTAGGTGCGCGTGCCGGTGCCCGTCACGTTGAAGCTGATCGGCAGGTCGATCAAGCTCGGGACGCTCGAGGCGCCAGCCGCGTTCACCTTGGTGCCGAGGCGGATGACCGAGCCCGAGGCGCAGCGCAAGCCGTCGCCGAAGACCGCGCCCAAGCCGCCGTTGTTGCGCACGGTGCCTTGGAAGTACAGCGCGCTGCTGTTCGCCATGCCCGTGCCTTGCAGCACGAACGTGTCCGAGGTCAGGCTCGGAACGCCGCTGCTCGCGAGGCGCGCGCCCAACGCGTTGACCGAGCTGGCGCAACCGTTGCCGGCGGCACCGGCGTTGCCGCACGGGCAAGGCGTCGCGGTGCCGTCGCCGAAGCAGAAGGAGACCACGGTCGTTTGGCACTCGTCCAGGACGCCGTCGCCGTTCGTGTCGACCGAGGTGCCAGCGAGCAGGTCGCAGGTGTCGCCGATGCCATTGCCGTTGCAGTCCGTGGGCGCCGAAGCCGGCACGACTTTGAAGACCTCGCCACCGTAGTCGACGATGTACATCTCGCCGCGCGCATCCTCGCCGAAGCTGGTGGGCGAGTTGATCGCCAGGGTGCCCGGAGGATCGAGTTGCGCCGTGCGCTCCTGGAAGCCCGTCACCGGTCCGGAAACGCTGTAGCGGAACGACCAGATGCGCGACGTGCAGTAGTCGGCGTAGAAGTACGTGCCGCCAAGATCGCAGATGTCCGAACCGCGATACATCACGCCGCCCGTGACCGAGCAACCGAGCGAGTGGCTGTAGGTCTGGATCGGCAGGCGCAAGGTGGGCGCGTTGCAGGTGCAACCCGAAAGACCCGTGCAGCTCGTGCCTTCCATGCAGCGCCAGCCGTAGTTGAGGCCGCCGACGCCGGCCGGTGCGAAGGAGATCTCCTCGACCGCGTTCTGGCCCACGTCGCCGATGTACAGGTCGCCTGTGAGGTTGTCGAAGTCGTTGCGCCAGGGGTTGCGCAAGCCCGTCAACCAGATCTCGGGCGAACCACCGCCTCCGGCGAAGGGATTGCCGGCCGGGATGCCGTAGTTGCGCGCCGCGTCGGCCGGGAAGTCGTCGACATCGACGTTGATGCGCAGCATCTTGCCGAGCAGCTGGTTGTTGTTCTGGCCGGCGCCGTTGGGATCGTTGGCCGAGCCACCATCGCCCGTGGCGATATAGAGGAAGCCATCGGGTCCGAAGCTGATCCAACCGCCGTTGTGGTTGCTGAACGGATCGCTCATCGTCAGGAGCGTCGTGACGGTGGAGAGATCGGCGAGGTCGGGGTTGCCGGCGCTGACTTGGTAGCGACGCACGGCGTTGCTCGAACCGTTGGCCGACACATACACGTAGAAGTAGCCGTTCTGCGCGTAGTTCGGGTGGAACGCGAGGCCGAGCAGGCCGCGTTCACCACCGGTCGAGATGCCGGTGATCGTCAGGTACGGCGTCGCGTTCACGACACCCGTGCCGAGGTTGAGGATCTTGATGCGCGCCGTGCCACTCGAGCCTTGCTCGAGGATGAACAGGCGGTTGGTGTCGCCTGGGACGTGCGTCACGCCCACGGGCGAGGACAGGCCGGAGGCCACGCGCGTCGTGGTCAGGGCGGTCTGGGCTGCGGCGGAGCCGGCGAGGAGCAGGCCGGCGGCGGCGAGGGTCGAGAAGAGCGACTTGAGCATGGAGGTACCGGAGGGTGCCTGTGGGATTGCCTGAGGGTGCTTGATGGTCCGAACGTGCGGATCCGCGCCGGTCGAGACTAACCGCAGGGGGCGGTTGCCGATAGTTCCGCACCAGACCTTACACCCCTCGGGCGCGCGAGGCGTGCACGAGGCGTCGGCGCCAGGGCGCGCCGCGGTCGAGGAACGGAAGGAACTTCCCCACCCTGGATGACGCGGGCGAGGACCCTGAAGTTCCATCGCCGCAAGGCCTTGGGCCTCCCTACCAACGGACTCCTGCCTCTTGCGTGGAAGGGTGGCGGCGACGCTGCGGCCGGCGCAGGCCGCTCGACCCGACTGCACGCCCCGCCTAACCTAGAGGTCGATGGGTACGAGCGCCTACTGGTGGCTGTGCGTGCCGCTCCTGCCGCTCGTGCTGGCCTTCTGCCTGCCGTCCGAGCCGCTGCGCGGCTTGCTGCGTTGGTTGGTGCGCCTCGTGTTCCGCCTGCGCGTCGAGGGCTTGGAGCATGTGCCGCGCGCGGGTGGTGCGCTGCTGGTGCCCAACCATGTCGACCTCGTCGACCTGCTGCTGCTCGCCGCGGCGCTCAAGCGCCCCTTGCGCGTGGTAGCTCCGCTCGAAGCGGTCGAGGACCCGCGCATCGGTCCGCTCTTGCGCTGGCTTGGCGTCGTGGCCGTCGACGAGCGCGCGCCGCTCAAGGCCCAGCTGCGCGGCTTGCGTCGGGCGCGCGCGTGGCTGGAGCGCGGCGAGCTCGTGTGCGTGCTGGCTGGAGGCGAACTGGGCAGGAAGGGCCTCCTGCTGCCGTTCCAGCGCGGCACGGAAGGCATCGCGCGCAACACCGGCGCGCGCGTCGTGCCAGTTTGGTGCGCGCGCGTGTGGAGCGGCGGCTTCAGCGGCACGCGCCAAGATGGCGTGTGGAAGCTGCCCGAGGGCCTGCGCCAGGACGCTCGCCTGTGGTTCGGCCAGCCGCTCTCGGATTCCTCGGGACTGCACGAGGCGCGGCGCGCGGTGGCGGATCTGGGCGAACTCGCGTGGCGCGCCGAGGAAGGCCGGCGGCGGCCGCTGCACCACGGCTTCGTCGCCAGCATGCGTCGCCGTCCGTTCGCGCGCGCCGCATCGGATCCCCAGCGCGGGCGCGTGCGCCGCTACGAATTGCTGGCGGGCGCCATCGCGCTGGCGCGGGCGCTGCGCGCGCGTTGGCAGGACGGCGAGGCGCTGGGCGTGCTCTTGCCACCCTCCATCGGTGGCATCGTCGTGCAAGCCGCGGCGGCGTTGTCGGGACGCGTGGTCGTCAACCTGAACTACACCGCCGGCGCGGCCGGCATGGCCTCGGCGGCGCGTCAAGCAAACCTGACAAAAGTGCTGGCTTCGCGCGTCTTCCTCGCCAAGGCGCGCCTGGAGGTCCCGCCGGGGGTCGATCTGGTGTGGGCCGAGGATCTCGCCAAGGGGATCGGGACGCCCCAGCGCCTGGTCGCGCTGGCCGCGGCCTTCCTCCTGCCGACGCGCACCCTCGAACGCCTGTGCGGAGCGCCGCGCGCGCCAAGCATGGACGACGTGGCGACGATCATCTTCTCCAGCGGCTCGACCGGCGAGCCCAAGGGCGTGCCGCTCTCGCACAAGAACCTCGACGCCAACCTGGCGGGCGTGGCGCAGGTCGTGCACCTCGAGACCGACGACCGGCTGCTCCTGATCCTGCCGCTGTTCCACAGCTTCGGCTACTTCGCCACGTGGTTCGCGCTGGTGCACGGCGTCGGACTCGACTGCCACGCCAATCCGCTGGACGCCGACACGGTGGGCCGCATCGTCGAGGACGAGCGCACCACCATCCTGATCGCCACGCCGACCTTCCTTTCGCTCTACACGAAGAAGGTCGAGCCAAGGAGCTTCAAGAGCCTGCGCATCGCACTGGCCGGGGCCGAGCGCCTGACGGAACCGGTCGCGGACGCTTTCGAGGATCGCTTCGGCCTGCCGCCCATCGAGGGCTACGGTGCCACGGAATGCGCGCCGGTGGTGGCCGTCAGCGTGCCCTCGGCGCGCGACACCTCGCCCGCCGCGAGGCATTGGCGGCGGGGCAGCGTGGGCCATCCGCTGCCCGGGATCGCGGTGCGCGTCGTCGATCCCGACGATGGAACCCCGCTGCCGGCGGGGCAAGCCGGCATGCTGCTCGTGAAGGGCGCCAATGTCATGGCCGGCTACCACGGACGGCCCGACCTGAGCGCCGAGGTGCTGTCCGAGGGCTGGTACAGGACCGGCGACATCGCGCGCCTCGACCTCGACGGCTACATCTGGATCACGGATCGCCTGTCGCGCTTCTCCAAGATCGCCGGGGAGATGGTGCCTCACGGGCGCATCGAGGAGGCGTTGCACGCCTCCGCCGGGGCCGCCTACCCGACCTTCGCCGTCGCCGCCGTGCCCGACGAGAGGAAGGGCGAGCGCCTCGTGGTGCTGCATGTCGCCGACGACGCCCAACTCGAAGCGGCGCTGGCGGGCTTGGCGGCGCAGGGCCTGCCCAACCTGTGGATCCCGCGGCGCGAGCAGTTCCACCGCGTCGACGCCATCCCGGTGCTGGGCACCGGCAAGCTCGATCTGCGCGGCCTGAAGGCGCTGGCCAAGGACCCGCCCAAGTCCGCGTCTGTCAAATCCACTTGACAAGAAAACGCCGGGCCGACCGCCCCACGGCTACTTGCGGCGCCAGACCACGCCCTTTGGCGTGTCCTCGAGCACGATGCCCTTCTCGAGCAGCGCGTCGCGGATGCGGTCGGACTCCGTGAAGTCCTTGCGCTTGCGCGCGTCCTGGCGCGCGGCGATGGCGCGCTCGACCTCGGCGTCGAGCGACTCCTCCTCGACGCGGATGCAGCCCAGCGCCTTGTCGGCCACGTGCACGAGGAACTGGTTGGCCGCGGCCGCGGCCGAGACGCCCAGGCGTTCCGCGAGGACGGCCGAGCGCAGGCCCATCAAGGCCGCGATGGCGCGCGGCGTGTTCAAGTCGTCGTCCATGGCCGCCTCGAACTCGGCCTGGCACTGCTCGACATCCTCGAGCCCCGACTCCGCGCTGGCCGCGGCGCCGTGGCCCGTCATCGCGCGACGCAGGCGCGCGGCGAGGTCGTCGAGGTTCTCGAGCACGCTCTTCGACTCGTCCATGATGGCCCAAGTGAAGTTGAGCGGCGTGCGGTACTGGCCGCGCAGCAGGCAGAAGCGCAGCACGCGCGCTTCGTAGCCCTTCGCGACCACGTCGTCGATCGAATGGCAGTTCCCGAGGCGCTTGCTCATCTTGCCGCCGTCGACCTGCAGGAACTTGGTGTGCATCCAATAGGTCGAGAAGGGCGCGCCGGTGAAGCACTCGGTCTGGGCGATCTCGCACTCGTGGTGCGGGAAGACGTTGTCCTCGCCGCCCGTGTGGATGTCGATGCGATCGCCGAGGTGCTTGCGCGCCCTCGCCGAGCACTCGATGTGCCAACCCGGGAAGCCATGCTCGCCGAAGCGCGTCTTCCACTTCATCAAGTGGCGCGCATCGCTCTTCCACAAGGCGAAGTCGGCCGGATGGCGCTTCTCCTCGCGCACCTCGATGCGCGCGCCGGCGTCGAGCTCCTCGACCGTATTGCCCGAGAGGCGCCCATAGCGCGGGAAGCGCGCCACCTCGAAGTACACATCCTCGCCCGATTGGTAGGCGCAGCCCTTGGCGAGCAGGCCCTCGATCATCTCGACCATCTCGGGGATGTGCTCGCTGGCCTTGGGATAGACCAGCGCGGGTTGGATGCCGAGCTTCTGGATGTCCTCCATGAAGAGGCGCGTCCAATGCCGGCTGATCTCCCAGGGATCGCGGCCTTCCTTCTTCGCCTGCGCCTCGACCTTGTCCTCGCCCTCGTCGGCGTCGTCGAGCAGGTGCCCCACGTCGGTGATGTTCATCACCTGCCGCACCTCGTACCCCTTGACCTCCAACCAGCGGCGCAGGGTGTCGGCGAAGATGTACGCGCGGAAGTTGCCGATGTGCGCGCGGCCGTAGACGGTCGGTCCGCAGTTGTACATGCGCACCACGCCCGGCTCGAGGGGTTGGAAGGGCTCCTTGCGGCGGGTCAGGGTGTTGTGGACGACGAAGCTCACGCGATTCCTCCGTGGTGCATGATCGCCCGCGCACGCCTCCCCCATCAAGGCGCCCTTGGCGCCGTCGCGCGAAATGCGGCCCGGCTCGGGCGCGGGCCCGGCTTCGCCCGCGTCGGGCGCGTATGGCAGACTGCTTCGACGCGAGACCGCCGTCCGCGGGCGCGGACTCGCGCTCCAGAGAGGCTCCGCCCCGCGCCACGAAAGTCCGAACACCATGCGCAGCGCACCGAAGAGCATCCTCCGCCCCGCCGTCCTCGTGCTGTGCGCCGCACTGGGCGTGGCGACCTCGTCCTCCGCGCTTCAAGGCGGCGGCCAAGGCGGCGGCCAAGGTGGCGGGCAAGGCGGAGGCGCCGGTCGCCAAGCTCCGCGCCTGCCGTCGATGGCCGAGGCCATGAAGGACGTCGATCTCTATCCAGCCGAGCGACCGACGAGCGTGCTGCACTTCTTCGCGGTCGAGGGCCAGCTCAAGTCGGAGGCCTTGACCAAGGCCTTCGGCGAACTGAAGACGGACAAGGCCGCCTGCCGCATCGCGTATGGTCCGGAGTCGAGCACCTCGCGCCCCAAGATCCAGTTCCTCGCCGTCGAGGCGCCCGCCACCGCCAAGGCGAAGGAGGTGGAGCGCGCGTTGGAACGCGGAGGATGGAAGGCCGAGGCCTTGTCGGCGACCTGCTTCCAAGGTCCCCAGCGACGCATGAGTGGCGCGGGCTTCCTCGGCCAGACGCCGCGCGATTGGTTGATCGGCACGAGCGGCGACCTGCGTTGGTGCGAGACGCTGCTCGGCTTCAGCGAGTTCTTCCACCTGCAAGGCAAGCTCGACGCCAAGACGATCGCCGATCGCGTCAAGAAGCTCGGCGAGCCCTTCGGACAAGGCGACATCGGCCAACTGGTGCTCGACACCTTCACCTGGCGCCTCGAAGGCGAACTCGACGAAGCCAAGGCCAAGAAGCTCGAGAAGCTCGTGGCGAAGCTCCCCGGCGTGGCGCGCGCTTCGATCGACGCCGGCGCGAAGACGCTGGCGCTCGAGGTCGCGCTCGAGGATCTGCGCACCAGCGGCATCCCGATCCCGCTACCGATCCCCGAGGAATTCCGCGGCTTCGGCGAAGCCGCCGCGCAAGCCGCCGGTACTCCGCTCGATGTGCCGCGCGTGCGCTGGGACACGCATCCCCTGTGGCTCCTGCTCGACAAGGAAGCCGTGACGCCGCGCACGATCGAGCGCGCCAAGCCCGCCGGCGAGCCCGCCGCGCCGGGCGGCGCCGGGGAACCCGCGCCCGGTGGCGGCGAAGGACCGCGGGGCGGCGGCTGACGATGGC
>SXGS01378419.1_pt1 | contig 14213 bp, 9 predicted proteins | sample 3174681 | NCBI WGS metagenome assembly SXGS01 (sample SAMN11356861, study PRJNA531348) | freshwater metagenome | isolation source: freshwater sample F1-80 | place: China: Fuxian Lake, Yuxi | collected 2017-12-25
GTGCGTCGGAGATGCGCACCATGTCCTTGACTCCGGTTAGCTTCTTGGGGATCGGCAGGTAGCCAGCTTCGGGCATTCCTGGCCCGCCGAGCGGGCCTGCGTTCTGCAGCACGAGGAAATCGTCGGGCGTCACGTCCAGGTCAGGGTCGTCGATGCGCGCTGCCAAATCCGCCAGCGAGGAGAAGACGACCGCCCGCCCTACGCGGTTGAGCAGCGCTGGCGTGGCAGCGGAGCGCTTGAGCAGGGCGCCGTTGGGCGCCAGGTTGCCCCTCAGTACTATCAGTGCGCCCTGGGGCTGCAGCGGATTCGCTGCCGGCCGGATGACGTTCTGCCACGCCGGGAACGTATAGGTCTCGTCCAGCAATTGGCGCCAGGTCTTCCCAGTGACCGTCGGCGCGTCCAGGTGGAGCAGGTGCTTTAGTTCGTGCATGACGACACGCATGCCGCCTGCGCGGTGGAAATCCTCCATGTAGCCCTCGCCGGACGGCTTCAGATCCACGAGCAGTGGTGTGGTCGCGGCCAGCTCGTCCAGGCGCTCCAGCTCCAACCGGATGCCGAGGCGGCCGGCGATGGCCGTCAGGTGGATCACCGCGTTCGTGGAGCCGCCGATCGCCTGCAGCATGCGCAGGGCGTTGTCGAACGCGACGGGCGTCATGATCGTCTCCGGCGTGGTGCGCTGCGCAGCCAGGCGCACGGCGAACTTGCCGGCTTCTTCGGCGTGGCGCAGCCGGTCGGCGAAGACCGCCGGGATCGCGGCGCCGCCCGGCAACATCATTCCCAGCGCCTCGACCACGCAGGCCATCGTGCTGGCGGTGCCCATGACCCCGCAGGTGCCGGGCGTCGGCGCGAGCTGGCCTTCGACCTCGTCGATCTGCTCCAGGTCGCTCTCGCCCCGCCGGTACCTGGCCCAGAACCGACGGCAGTCGGTGCACGCGCCGAGCCGCTCCCCTTCGTACCGGCCGGTGAGCATAGGACCTGCGGCCACGACGACGGCGGGCAGACCCGCGCTTGCGGCCCCCATGAGCAGCGCCGGCAGGGTCTTGTCGCAGCCACCGGTCAGCACGACGGCGTCTAGCGGCTGGGCACGGATCATGGCCTCCACGTCCATCGCCATGAGGTTGCGATAGAACATGCTCGTGGGCGCCAGGAAGACCTCGCCCAGCGAGATCGTGGGAAACTCCAGCGGCAGCGCGCCGGCCTGCCAGACGCCCCGCTTCACCGCATCCACCAGGTCCGGAAAGTGGCGATGGCAGTTGTTGAGCTCGCTGTAGGTGTTGACGATCCCGACGATGGGCTTGCGCAGCGCGTCATCGCTGAAGCCCATGGCCTTGGCGAACGAGCGCCGCAGATAGAGCGCAAACTCCCGATCGCCGTATTCGGTGAGATTGTTGGCCAATCCTTGAGTCGTCATAGCGCCACCGATACGAACTTCGTTTCCAGGTACTCGTGCAGACCCTCCTGCGCGCCCTCGCGGCCGAAGCCACTTTGTTTTACGCCGCCGAACGGCCCTTCCGCGGTGGCGGGCGTCAAATCGTTCACGCCGACGATCCCGAACCGGAGACCCTCGTAGGCCCGGGTAACTGCGCTCAGGTCCTGCCCAATCACGTAGCCGGCGAGGCCGTAGGGCGTCGCATTTGCCTGTGCCAGCGCGTCGTCGAGCTCCGCATAGTCGCGAACCAGCATGACGGGGCCGAACACCTCCTCACGCAACGCGCGCATGGAGTCGTCCAGGTTGATGAGGAGCGTCGGCTCGAAGAAGAAGCCGGGACGCGGCGGCCGGGCCCCGCCCGTGACCACGCGGGCTTTCTTGGCGACCGCGTCGATCACGTACTCGTGCACCCGTTCCCGGGCGACGGCGCCGATGAGCGGCCCTGTCGTCACCCCCGGTTCCAACCCGTCGCCGATCACGAGGCGGTCGATGGCCGCCCGGCTGGCCTCGACATATTCCTCCGCCATATCGCGATGCACGTAAAACCGGCTGGGGGAGATGCACACCTGCCCGTTGTTGCGGAACCTGGCGCCCACCGAGAGATTGGCCGCTAGCTCCGGATCGGCGCCCGGAAGCACCAGCACGGGCGCGCTGCCGCCCAGCTCCAGCGATAGGCGCTTGATGCCGTCGGCCGCGCCACGCATGAGCAGCCGGCCCACCGCCTGCGAGCCCGTGAAGCTCAGCTTGTCCACGTGTGGCGAGCGCAGGAAGACCTCGCCGATTGGCCCGGGTTGCCCGTTCACCAGGTTGAAGACCCCCGACGGAATCCCCGCCTCCGCGAGGAGGTTCGCCAACGCCATGGCACTCATGGGGGCCAGCTCGCTGGGCCGGCCTACCACGGTGCAGCCCGCGGCCAGCGCGCCGGACCACTTGCGCGCCGGCAGGTAGGCCGGGAAGTTCCAGGCGGTAATCGTCGCCACCACGCCCACGGGCATGGGGAGCGAGAACAGGCGCTTGTTGGCGCGGCGGGCCGGGATGGTGCGGCCGTAGGCGCGCTTGCCCTCCTCGGCGAACCAGTCGAACAGGTCTGCGCAGGCCGTCCACTCGCCGCGTGCCTCGGCCAACGGTTTGCCACATTCCCGCGTCGTGATGGGCGCCAGCTCGTCCAGCCGGGCATAGATCAGGTCGGCCACGCGCCGCAAGATGGCGCCTCGTTCGTAGGCAGTCATCGCGGCCCAGTCGGGTTGCGCACGCGCCGCCGCTGCAATGGCGGCTTCCGCATCCGCAGCATCGCCAAACGGAACGGTCGCAATCGGGGCTTCAGTGGCAGGGTTGATGACCGTCCACGTCTGTCTATGGGCTGCGTCGACCCAGCGGCCGTCGATGTACATCTGGAAGTTCATATCACCTCTTCCGCTCTTTCGCGCTCGTAGGCGGCGCGGCGTTCTCCCAGGTAGGCTGGCACGGGCACGTCCCACCAGCCCGGCGCCTGCCCCCCGGATGTTCCCATGGTCATGTCGATCATCACCTCGACCACAGCCGGCCGGTTGGCGGCCAGCGCCTCTTCCAGCGCGGGGCCCACGTCCTGGGCCGTCTCCACCCGCCGGCCGTGCCCGCCGAACGCACGGGCGATGTCGGCGATGTGCGGCGTGATGGGCCGCTCGTCCTGCTCGAACATGGTGCCGTAGTTCGCCTGTTCGCCGAACGCGATGCGCTGCAGGTCGCGGATGGCCTGCCAGCCCTGGTTGTTGAAGACCACGGCCACCACCGGGATGTCGTACTGCACCGCAGTGGCGAGCTCCTGGATCGTCATGAGGAAGTCGCCGTCGCCCACCAGGGCCACCACGGGTACATCGGGGCGGCCCAGCCTGGCGCCCAGTGCGGCGGGATAAGACCAGCCCATGGTGCTGAAGCCGCCGGCGGAGATGTAGGTTCGGGGTACGGTGAAGGCCATCTCCTGGAAGACCTGGGCCTGGATATTGCCGGCGGAGGTGAACACGATCGCCTCCTGTGGCAGGACGCGGCGCACCTCGGCGATGACGCGGCCCATCGTGGGGGGCGAGCTTCCGGCCTCGAGCAGGGGGCGGAAGCTGGCGAGCCAGGCCGCAACCTTCTCCTCAATCTCCTGGGTGTAGGGCGCCCCGCGCCAGTCACGGGATGGGTTCACAGCCGCCACCGCTTCGAACAGGTCACGAGTCACGGCGCGGGCGTCGCCGACGATCCCGACAGTTGCTGGGTAGTTCTTGCCGATTTCGAACGGATCGATGTCGACGTGGATGAGTTGTGTCGGCGGGATGTTGAATGCATAGCCGGGCCGGTAGGACGACGTCGCCTTGTCGGCGAAGCGCACGCCGATCGCAAGGATCACGTCGGCGTTGTTCGTTAGGTGGTTGCCGCAGGTCGTGCCGTTGGCGCCCATGTGCCAGCCGTAGAGGGGGTGATCTTCTGGGAAGGCGGCCTTCCCCTGCATGGTGGTGACCACAGCGGCGCCCAGGTGCTCGGCCAGGGCGCGGGCTTCCGCTTCGGCGCCGGCCAGCACGACGCCGCCGCCCAGGAGGATCACCGGCCGCTGTGCAGTCACGAGAAGCTCGGCGGCGCGCCGGATTTCGCCTGGATCGCCGCGCGGCACGCCCTGGGGACGCCGGGTTTCCGGGGTGGGCAGCCCGGCGACGGGGATCGTCTCCGCCTGAACGTCCATGGGCAGTGTGATGAGTGCGGGGCCGGGCCGCCCGGTCAGCATGGCGTTGAAGGCCTGGCTCATGGCGCGCGGCAGTTGGCGGGCCTGGTCGATGCGCCAACTGCGCTTGACTACGGGGTCGAAGGTGCGCGGCAGGTCGGACCAGGTTTGGCGCTCGATCTCCTGCAGCACGCCCACGCCGCGCATGTGCGTATGGGTCTCGCCGACGAGGAGCAGCACCGGGATCGAGTCGACATAAGCAGTGGCCAGCCCGATCAACGTGTTGGTGGCGCCGGCGCCAATGGAGGTATAGACGGCCAGCGGCTTCCCCACAGCGCGGAAGTAGCCGTCGGCCCTGTGCACCGCCGCCTGCTCGTGGCGCGGCATGATGACCTGGATCTTATCCTGGAGCTCGCGCAGGGCATCCACCAGGGGCAGGTTGCCGTGCCCCGGAATGCCGACGACGTACGGCACCCCCTCCTGCACGAGCATCTCGGCGACGATCTGTGCGCCGGTCATTGAGCGCGTCATAAGCCTTCTCCTAAGTTGTGGCGGTCAGGAATAGAAGCGCGCAGGACCACAGCGAGCCTATCGCTTCGTCTTTGCGTTCCTTTGCGCCTTTGCGCCTTTGCGTCAGGTTCTGTATCGACCATACGTCTATTCTTCGCTCTGTTTGAAACCGATAGTTCTTCAAGGGTGAGAACTATCGGTTTCGAAGCAACCGCAGTCTAGATCCCCACCGCGCGCCCTGTCCGCGCCGACTCCTGCGCCGCGAGGGCGAAGCGGAGCACCTCTCGACCCTCCTCCCCGGTAAGTATCGGCGGCTGCCCGGCGAAGTAGGCGTCGATGAAGTGGCGCGTCGAGTTGATGAAGCTGTGCTCCCAGCCTACGGGCATGTCTGAGTAGCTGAAGGTCTGGCGGTCGCGGTACAGGATCACCGGCGGCACGTCCAGCATCTTGCCGTGGCCGCGCGTGATCCAGATGACACCCTTGGTGCCGGTGATCTCCACGCGGTCGTCCTGCGCGTAGTGCTGCGTCTCCAGGACCAGGTCGGACGAGCGCACGACTTCGAGGGAGCCGACCTGGCCGCCGGGATAGCGCCAGGAGACGATGGAGGGTGAATCCAGGACTGCACTGGGGGCGACTTCGGTAGCGCCGATCCATGCATGCACCTCCGCGGCCTGGCCCAGGAAGTGCCATGCCAGGGCGAACTTGTGGTGGCCGTCATCGAACACCAGGGGGCCGCCGCCGTTCTGACCGGGGTCGAAACGCCAGGCCGAGGCTGCGGCGGGGACGACCCACTCGGTGGCGCTGGTCGCCGCGTTGCTCTTGATACGGATCGACAGCGGATCGCCGATCTCCCCGGCGTCGATGAGCGCCTTCGCGCGCTGCACGGGCGGGTAGAAGATGAAATTCTCGAACACCTTGAGGATCACCCCGGCGCGGCGGGCGGCCGCCACCATCTCGTCGGCCTGTGCGACGCTGAGCGCCATAGGCTTCTGCACGGAGATGTGCTTGCCGGCGGCGGCGGCGTCCAGCGTAGCCTGGTGGTGCAGGTGGTGCGGCAGCAGGATCTCGACCAGGTCCACCTCTGGCACAGTCAGGAGGTCGTGATAGTCGGCGAAGATGCGATTGGAGGCGACGCCCCAAGCCGCGCCGCGGCGCCGGGCGTTTTCGGGGACGGCGTCGGCCACGGCCACGATCTCCGCGCGGGGATTGGCCAGGTGCTCCAGGGCGTGGAGGTCGGAGATGCGGCCCGCGCCGATGATGCCTACTCGTAGCTTGTCCATAATCACCTTGTTTCGTATTTCAGGTTACTACGCCTCCAGCAGAGGCGCAGAGAAATGCACAGGGTTTACCCCTTGACGGAACCCAGGGTCATGCCCTGGATGAAATATCGTTGGAAGAAGATGAATACCAGCAGCGTCGGCACGCTGGCCAGGATTGACATGGCGCCCTGTACGCCGTACGCCACGTTGTACTGCCCCTTGAGTGAGGTCAGCCCCACCATGATGGTGCGCATGTCGTCGGATTGCGTGAAGATGATCGGCCACAGGAAATCGTTCCAGATCCAGGTGAACTGAAGCGTGGCCAACACCGCCAGCGCCGGAAGGCTCACCGGCAGCATGATGCGCACGAGCACCTGCCATTCGTTGGCGCCGTCGATGATGGACGCCTCGCGCACGGCATTGGGGATGGCGGCGAAGAAGTTCCGCATGATCAGGGTGCAGATGGGGATGCCAAACGCCGTGTGGACGATGATCATGGGCCACAGCGTGTCGTACAGACCCAAAAAGTTGAAGAGCCGGAAGAGCGGGATCAGTACGATCTGCGGCGGGTAGAACATGCCGGCGACGATGAAGACGAAGAGCGCCTCCGACCCGCGGAACGACAGCTTGCTGAAGACGTACCCGGCAAGCACGCCCAGGCCGATGGAGAACAGGGTGGCAGGTATGGCCACCAGCAACGAGTTGCGTGCGTAGATGGGAACATTCCCGCCGACCCAGGCCTCGGTAAAATTTGTGAGCCGGAACGCAGTCGGAAGTGCCCACAGGCCATCGCGCGCGATTTCCTCGGTGGTCTTCAGCGAGGTGAGGATGACGCCGATGCCCGGCAGCGAATAGAGGACGGCCACCACGGTCAGGACGATGTAGAACAGCGCCTCCGGCCCGACCCGGCGCCGGCGCTTTGGCGGCGTGGCTATTCGTGAGGGTGGCACGGCTGCGTCAGTCATAGATCGAGTTGGCGCTGCGCACCTGGCGGAAATAGAGCGTGATGATGGCCAGCGAGATGACGAAGAGCACGACGGCGATAGCGCTGCCGTAGCCGATGTAATACTTCTTGAACGACTCGTTGTACATGAACATGGCCAGCGTATCCGACGAGTGGAACGGGCCGCCGCTCGTCATGACATAGACGATGTCGAAGCTTTTGAGCGAGTTGATGATGGCGAGCGCCATGACCACTACGGTGGCCGGCGCAAGGAGCGGGAGCACCACGTGACGCAGCGCCTGCCAGTAGGAGGCCCCGTCGATCTCCGCCGCTTCGGTCAGTTCCTTGGGGACGGAGGTGAGGCCGGCGAGGAAAATTACCATGGCGAGGCCGGTCTGCTGCCAGCTCCATGCGCCGATGACGGAGAAGAGAGCCGTGTCCGGGTCGGCCAGCCAGGCACGCTGGAGGTCGTCCAAGCCCAGCGCGCCCAGGACCGTGTTGATCAGCCCCCAGTCGGGATGGTACATCCAGATCCACACCTGGCCGATGACGACCAGGGAGAGGCAGATAGGCAGGTAGAAGAGTGATTTGTAGAAGTTGCCGGCGAGGCCGCGGCCGTTGAGCGCGAGGGCGATGGCCAGGCCGCCCAGGGAGGGCAGGATGACAGCCGCGACCATCCAGATGATCGTGTTGCGGATGGCGTTGCCGAAGAGCGGGTCGCGCCCGATCTTCAGGAAGTTGTCCAGCCCGACGAAGTTGAAGTCCGGGTTGAAGCCGTTCCAGTCGGTCAGGCTGTAGAAGAACGACACCAGCAGCGGCGCCACCACGATGACGATGTAGACGAGCAGCGGGGGCGTGAGAAAGAGCGCCGCCCACAGGGTGCGTGACCTGGCCATCGGGTTGCCTCGTGCAGACAACCTTCCAGGAAGCTCGCAGCTTCCTGGAAGGTGTTTCACCCTGATATTACTTCTTGAACACTTCCTTGGCCACGTTCTCCGTCTCGGCCAGGTAGTCCGCGTACTTGGACGGGTCGTTCATGAACTGGGCGAACATGTTCAGGCCGCCCTCGGCCATGGGCGGGGTCGTCGCCAGGTCGTAGTTGAAGGCGAAGACCTCGGCGGCCGCCACCTGCTCGCTGGCCTTCTTCATGACCGGGCTGTAGATGGCCGTGTCCACCTTCGTGCTCGATGCCAGCGCGCCTTGAGCCAGCGCCCAGTCTGCCTGGACCTGCGGGTCGAGGAAGTACATGAGCATCTTCTCGGCCTCGGGTTTGTGCTTGGAGGCTTCCGTCATGACCCAGCCGTCCACAGGCCCGACGACGGCATTGGGCATGCCCTCGTCGATGGTCGGGAAGGGGAAGAAGTCGTAGTCTTCGCCTGCCTTCAGTTTGTTGCCGTCCCAGTAGCCGGTGATCCAGGTGCCCATGAGCGTCATGGCCGCTTCGCCGTTGGCTACCTGATCGGCTGCGTCGGTCCAATCGTAGGCGTTGGCGTTCTCCACGAAGTAGCCGGCGTCGACCAGCTCCTTCCACAATTCCATCGCCTTCTGCACTTCCGGGTCGGTGTAGGCGGCCTCGCCGGCCATCAGCTTGGCGCGGTATTCGGGGCCGGCGGTGCGCAGCAGCAGGTAGTCGAACCAGAACTGGGCGGGCCAACGGTTCTTCGATCCCAGGGCGAAGGGGGCGATGCCGGCGGCCTTGAGCGTCTCGGCCATGGCCTTCAACTCGTCCCAGGTCTTGGGCAGCTCGGTGATGCCGGCCTTCTCAAGCGTCTTGGGGTTGTAGAACATACCGGCGTAGTGATAATTGAAGGGGATCAGATACTTCTTGCCGTCGTAGGTGGAGGCGCCGCTGGCGAGGCCGGCCGGGATGACCTCGTCGAGCTTGTTGGCGGCCCACATGTCGTCGATGGGCGCCAGGCGGCCACCGTCGATGACGAACTGGGTGCGGGCGCCGGCCCAATACGAGAAGAGGTCCGGCGGGTTGTCGCCAGCCAGCGTGACGAGGATCTGCGTCTTGAAGTCCTCGTGACCGGCCGAGTTGTCGACCGCCTCGATACCAGGATTGGCGGCGTTGAAGTCGTCGATGATCTTCGTGACCGCTGCTTTGCCCAGCTCACCACTGAAATAGTGGATGACGCTCAGCTTGACCGGTTCTCCGGCCGCCGCTTCCGCCGGTGCGGTCGTCGCTTCGGTTGCCGCTGGTGCTTCAGTTGCCGCTGGTGCTTCAGCTGCCGCTGGTGCTTCGACAACCGAGGCCGGTGCTGGCGCGGCACATGCTCCAAGAATAAGAGATGAGATCACAAGCGCTATTGTCGCGAGATATTTTTTACTGTACACTTTTTTGCTCTCCTTTTGATAAGACTAACAAGTTCTGTCATCAAGATTATAGTAGCGGATTTTGATTTATTTTTGCAAATTTTGTGCCTCCTGAAAATTTTTTTGTAAAATTCGTGGACCATGGAGCCTACTTGCCTACCCCGCTGTTGTCAAGTGCCAATTTGCGCTAGCCTCCACCCCGCCATTACTTAGTGGCTAGTGATCACTTTTGGTGGATACTCCGAGAGGTACGCTCAGCGCAACAAGCAGAAATTACCCTACTTGGACAACCCAGCATCGGCAGCCCTGAACATTCAGTGCACTCCGCCTGCAGCTGCACCACGCCTACCCACGCTGCGCCGCGTGTGCCATTCCTGCAGCACAGGATTACCATCCAACGTCTGATCAAACTCCAGCTCCGGGACCGGCTCAGCATCCGCACCCGCACCCGCATCAGCCACCAACCAATCGTGCCCGGCTTCCGCTGTCAGGTTTGCCGTCTGGTCAAACTCAAGTTCGGGGATTGCCTCTACTGCAGTAAACCAAACTGACGACCAGGACCGCCAAAAAGCCATAAAAAACAGGGGCGCAAGCAGCGGCTCTTTGATCTAAAGCTGATAAACCGCCCGGTTTTTGGAAACCGGGCAGGTCTATCAGTACTCAATATCCAATCCCCATTTGCTCTTATCCCCGCGACCGGTCCCGCGCGGTCTTCAACGCCCGCTTGCCGTAGACGTTGGCAATCTGCGCTCGGTATTCACCCGAAGCGAACATATCCCCCATCGGGTCCGGGACGGAGAGATTGCCGTCTACCGCGGCGTCGATGGCGGCGTCGCTCAGATCCGAGCCGACCAGCGCGGAGGCCACCGAGGCTGCGTCCAACGCATGGGAGTTGACGCCGTTGAAGCAGAGCCGGGCGGAGGTACACTTGCCGCTGCCATCCAGTGTCACCCGCGCGGCCGCGCCACAGAGCGCATAGCCCGAGGCCGGATGCTCGTACTTCAGATAGGCCGAGCCGCTTTTGCCGGAAGCCGCGGGAATCTCCACTGCCGTCAGAATCTCGCCCGTGTCAAGGGCCGTCGTCATCAGATCGACGAAGAAATCGCTGGCGGAGATGGTGCGGCTGCCCTTGGGACCGGTTACGTGCAGGGTGGCGTTGAGCGCCAGTATCGCCGCCGGCAAGTCCGAAGCCGGGTCGGCATGGGAGATATTGCCACCAATCGTACCCCGATAGCGCACTTGGCGGTCGCCGATCTGTCCGGCGGCCTCGGCCAGCAGGGGCGCAGCCGCTTTCACCGCGTCCGAATTGGCGATTTCGTGATAGGTGGTGATGGCACCAATGCGCAGGCGGCCACCGCTCTGGCTGATGCCCTTCAATTCGGCGATCCGTCCGATGTCCACCAACGCTTCCGGCGCAGCCAGACGCATTTTCATCACGGGCACAAGACTATGACCCCCGGCCAGCACTTTGGCTTCCGGGTTCTTCGCTAACAATTGCACCGCTTCGCCGACTGTAACCGGGCGGTGGTAGTCAAATTGGGCTGGAATCATTGCGGTTCTCCTATTTCTGCATCGCCCTCCACACCTTTTCGGGCGTGGCCGGCATATCGATGTGGGTGACGCCGAAGGGTGAGAGCGCATCCACCACCGCGTTGATGACCGCGGCCGGGGAGGCGATGCTGCCCGCTTCGCCTACGCCCTTCACACCCAGGGGGTTGTGGGGGCAGGGGGTGACGGTGCGATCTGTCTCGAAGGAGGGCAGGAAATGGGCCTTGGGTACTGCGTAATCCAACATCGAGCCGCTGAGCAGATTGCCGCCGCTGTCGTAGACTGCGGTCTCGTAGAGGGCCTGTCCCACGCCCTGGGCGATGCCGCCGTGAATCTGACCATCCACCACCATCGGGTTGATCACATTGCCCACGTCGTCCACCGCCAGATAGCGCTTCAGGTCAGCCTGACCGGTGGCCGGGTCAATTTCCACAATGGCGATGTGGGTGCCAAAGGGATAGACAAAGTTGGATGGGTCGTAGAAAGCGGTAGCTTCGAGGGCCGGTTCCAGACCTTTGGGTAGATTGTGGGCCAGATAGGCTTGCAGCGAGACATCCTGAATCGTCTTGGACTGATCCGGCGAGCCTGCCACGTGGAATTTTCCATTCTCGAAGACCAGATCCTCTTCGGCGGCTTCGAGCAGATGGGCGGCGATGGTGCGGGCTTTGTCAATGACTTTGCGCGCCCCCATCACAATCGCGCTGCCGCCCACGGCCGCGCTGCGGCTGCCGTAGGTGCCCCAGCCGTGGGGCATGGCGCCGGTGTCGCCTTCCATAACGTCAATATCCTCGTAGGGAATGCCCAACTCCGCCGAGGCAATCTGGGCGAAGGTCGTCTTGTGGCCCTGGCCGTGGCCGGAGGAGCCGCTGTAGACCGTCACTTTGCCCGTGGCGTGGACGCGCACCACCGCGCTCTCCCACTGGCCGGCCTGCGCGCCCAACGAGCCGACGACCGCCGAGGGGGCCAGACCGCAGGCTTCGATGTAAGAGGAGAGGCCCAGGCCTAGGTAACGACCGTTCTTGCGCGCTTCGGCCTGTTCTTTGCGGAAGTTGGCGTAGTCGATGTGTTTCAGGGCCAAATCCAGGGTGCCCTCGTAGTTGCCGCTGTCATAGGCCAGGGCCACTTGCGTCTGGAAGGGGAAGTTATCGGGCTGTACAAAATTACGCCGCCGCAGCTCTGCCGGGTCGATCCCACTCACTCGGGCTGCCTCGTCCACAATCCGTTCGACGACAAATGTGGCTTCGGGTCGCCCCGCGCCCCGGTAGGCGTCTACAGGGACCGTATGGGTAAACACTCCCAGCACGTGGCAGCGGATGGCGGGGATGTCGTATTCGCCGGACATCAGCGTGCCGTAGAGATAGGTGGGCACAGCCGGGGCAAAGGTGGAGAGATAGGCCCCCATATTGGCCAGGGTATCTACGCGCAGACCGAGGATTTTGCCGTTGCTGTCCAGGGCCATCTCTGCCGTCGTCACGTGATCCCGTCCGTGGGCGTCGGTCAGGTAGGTCTCCGAGCGGGTCGCCACCCATTTGACCGGGCGATTGACCTGCATGGAGGCCCAGGCGGTCAGCGCTTCGTCGGCGTAGTGGTGAATTTTGCTGCCAAAGCCGCCGCCCACTTCCGGCGCGATCACCCGGATTTTGTGTTCGGGCAGGCCGAGGGAGGCCAGGGACATCAACAACCGGTGGATGTGGGGGTTCTGGCTGGTCATGTGGATGGTCACTTCACCGGTGGCGACGTTGTAATCGGCCAGGGTGGCCCGGGGTTCCATCGCATTGGGGATGAGCCGGTTGTTGATAATATCCAGATGGGCGATGTGGGCAGCGCCAGCAAAGGCGGCGTCGGTCTTGGCCTTGTCGCCGATCTCCCAGTCGAAAGCAATGTTGTTAGGAGCGCTGGCGTGGACCTGGCCCGCGCCGGGTTTGATGGCGGCACTCAGATTCACCGCGGCGGTCTGGGGTGCGTAATCAACGACAATCGCTTCCAAGGCGTCGTGGGCGATGTAGCGATCTTCGGCCACCACCAGCGCCACGCCGTCACCCACATAGCGGGCCGTATCTTTGGCCAGCATAAAATGTTCTGGGATTTTTAGCCCTGGTAGCAGCCAGCCCACAGGAACACCACCAGGAATACCGCTCTTTACGATGTCTTGGGCTGTATAGACGCCCAGAACACCGGGCATAGCCGCGGCGGCGCTGGTGTCAATGTTTTTAATGGTGGCGTGGGCATAGGGGCTGCGCAGAATGGTGGCATAGACCATTCCGGGCAGTTGCAGATCGTCGGTGTAACGCCCTTTGCCTGTGATGAGGGTCGGGTCTTCCCGGCGTTTGATGGCAGAGCCGAGTATATGAGAGCCGTTTGTTTGAACCATAAAAGGTTTCTCCTTGGAGTAGTGCGTAGTGCGTGGTGCGTGGTGCGTGGTGCGTGGTGCGTGGTGCGTGGTGCGTGGTGCGTGGTGCGTGAACCAGTAGTCACTGATCTCACGTTTCAGGCAGGCAGCAGACGGAATACGCAATACGGAATAGGCAATAGCCGTTATCCGTTCATCACCGCGGCCGCGCTCTGCACCGCTTTGACGATATTGTGATAGCCCGTGCAACGGCATAAATTACCCTCGATGCCGTGGCGAATCTCGGCCTCAGAGGGGTCGGGGTTCTGCTCCAACAGGTCTACCACCGAAATAATCATCCCCGGTGTGCAAAAACCGCACTGCAAGCCATGGCTATCCCAGAAGGCCTGCTGCACCGGATGGTACTTGCCATTGGAGACCCCTTCGATTGTCGTCAGTTTGCTGCCATCGGCCTGCACAGCCAGCAGCGTGCAGGATTTGACCGCCATACCGTCCATCAATACTGTACACGCGCCACACTGGCTGGTGTCACAGCCCACTTTTGTGCCGGTCAAGCCCAACACATCGCGCAACAGATGAACAAGCAACAGCCGCGGCTCTACCTTCTTTGACACATTCTTTCCATTTACTGCCAATTGAATCGGAATGCCCATGGGTCTCTCCTGTGGTGAGATTGAAATGAACAGACGAAAATGCTTGGGGAATGAAGCGTGAGCGTACGCAACATCACACGGATAGGAAATTCAAACGCTCCTGCACCGCTACATATTACACTTTATTCTTCCAAAAGTCAAGCACCACTCGGTGCAAGACTTCACCCCCCCATCATCTCGTGGCCATAGAACACTAATACCACTTTTATGTCATTTTCTTGATAATTACTGAGTTATGAGCTGGGTAACCAATACAAATTGCCCTATTTATTCAAAACAGCATCGGCAGACTGGACACTCAGTACGCTCCGCAAGCGGCTGCACCACGCCTGTCTATGCTCCGCCGCACGTACCATTGACTATGCTACTCCGCGTGTGCCATTACTACAGCGCAGAATTACCAACCCACTGTCTGATCAAACTCCAGTTCCGGGACCGGCTCCGCATCCGCACCCACAGGGGACGTCCACTGATTATCCCCGGCTTCCGCTGTCAGGTTTGCCGTCTGGTCAAACTCAAGCTTGGGGA
>SXGS01374868.1_pt1 | contig 14208 bp, 16 predicted proteins | sample 3174681 | NCBI WGS metagenome assembly SXGS01 (sample SAMN11356861, study PRJNA531348) | freshwater metagenome | isolation source: freshwater sample F1-80 | place: China: Fuxian Lake, Yuxi | collected 2017-12-25
CGGCGGGATGGGCGCGGCCGGGCTGTTCGAGATCTACTGAGAACAGCCCGAAAGCCGCGCCCCACTCAACATGGCTGAATCCGCCAGGGCGGATTCAGCGCCGCGGCCGGGCTGTTCGAGATCTACTGAGAACAGCCCGAAAGCCGCGCCCCACTCAACATGGCTGAATCCGCCAGGGCGGATTCAGCGCCGCGGCCGGGCTGTTCGAGATCTACTGAGGGCTACCGCCGCACCGCCGGCATGCCGGTTTCGGCGAAGGCCCGGGCGTGGGGCATCAGCGCCTCGGCGACGACGAAGTCGTACAGGGTGTCGATGTCCTGCCCGCGCTCCGGCGGCATGACGAGTACGCGCGTGCCTTCGACAAGGAAGGTCCGGTCATCCAGCAACCGGTCCGGCCGGCCGACATAGACCGCGCCGTTCAGCACCACGCCCTCCCCGTCGCGCCCGGCGTCGAGCACAAGCCGCCCGTCTGCGCCCAGCGTGCCGTGGAAGCGGTCCGGCTTCAGCGTCGGCGAGACGGTCAGGACCGCCGGCGCCCCGGTCTCGTCGCACAGCCGGATCGCCGCATCGATGTCTGCCGCGATCCGCAGCGGCGAGGTCGGCTGCAACAGCACCACATAGTCCCAGCCGTCGCCGGCATGGTCCAGCGCATGGCCGATGGCGTCGAACACCGAGGCCTCGGCCCCCGCCAGCGCCGCCGGCCGCTCCAGCGCCTGCATCGGCGGCTGCACCCGCGCCAGCACCTGGGGATCGTCGCTGGAGACCAGCACATGGTCGATCAGGGTCGAGGCGGCGGCCGCCTCCAGCGTCCAGTCCACCAGCGGCTTGCCGGCCAGCGGCCGCACATTCTTGCCAGGCAGGCCCTGCGACCCGGCCCGCGCCGGCACGATGGCCAGCACCCGTCTGTCGCCGATCATCCGGGCGACCGCCTTACTTGGGGCGCACGGATCGATCTTTGAACAGATCGATGGCATTCCCCTGATACTTCTGGCGGCCCCAGTGGGTCACAGGAACATCGAGCAATGCGTGGACCATGCCGCCCAGACCGCCCCACCTCAGGCAAAAGCTATAGTCTTCACTAAATCGACGGCCTGTCGCCTCGTCCACCATCTTGTCGAAGACGCGCGCAACACGCTTAAACTCATGATCTGACACTTTTGGGCCCGTGTATTCACCAAGCCTGATAGACGGAATTTCATCCCACATCCTGACGACAACATCCCTCTTGATACAAAGACATCCGCCCGGAATGGCCGAAAACTGCGCGAATCCGTTGGTGACTTCGAACTTTCTCCCCTCGAGGACAACGTTTTTTGCGGACACGAACTCAAGAGAGCGCGTCATGGCAGTGCCATAGTCAGCACCGCTCGCCGCCTCGCGGTGAAATCGTTCCAGATCAATCTGCCGTTTCGGATAGATCAGGCCGCAAACGTCGTGTCCTGACTTGATCAGGCGCTGCATGACATGGGGTGGAAACGCCATGTCGGAGTCAACCATGATCAGATAGTCGTAATTCCCATCGAGCAACATCGTCGCGAACAGGTTTCTTGCCCAATCGATCTCGGCGAAGTCTATGACCGACGTCTTGATGTTGATGCCCGGAAACGCTTCCCGCAAATTGAGCATGTTGGCGACAAGGGTATGGAAGGTCTCTGTCCACAAGGTCGAGCCGTAAGCCGGCAGCCCGATCAGGAGTTGGAGAGGACGGTCGGGAACTTGCGATGGCAGGGTCATGGGCGCTCCTCTTTTCCACAGATACGGACGCGCTGCTCGCGGAGAACGCCGCGAGCGTTCGCGGCGAAAGGGTTCCCGAAGGTGTCACCGGTCGAACAAGGGGTGCGTATGGCGTTACCCTAGTGCATGATTCGAGCTGCCGACAGGAGCCGACGTGTCCCCGCAACTCACCTTCCTGAATCGCACCGTGCTGGTCACCGGTGCAGGAGGCTTCATCGGCAGCCATCTGGTCGAGCGGCTGGTTGCGCTCGGCGCCCGGGTGCGCGCCTTCGTCCGCTACACCTCGCACGGCGGCGCCGGCTGGCTGGACCGCAGTCCGGTGCGCGGCGACATCGAGGTGGTGCGCGGCGATCTGGCCGATCGCGACAGCGTCGAGGCCGCGGCCGAAGGCGCTGACATCGCCCTGCACCTCGGGGCCCTGATCGCCATCCCCTACTCCTACCAGGCGCCCGAAAGCTACGTCCGCACCAATGTCATCGGCACCCTGAACGTGCTGCAGGCGGCGCGGCGGCACGGCCTGTCGCGGGTGGTGCACGTCTCGACCAGCGAAGTGTACGGCACGGCGCAGATCGCGCCCATGACCGAGGCCCACCCGCTGGTCGGCCAGTCGCCCTACTCCGCGACCAAGATCGGGGCCGACAAGCTGGCCGAGAGCTATCATCTCAGCTTCGGCACGCCGGTGGTCACGCTGCGGCCGTTCAACACCTTCGGCCCGCGCCAGAGCGCCCGGGCGGTGATCCCGACCCTGATCACCCAGGCCCTGGCCGGTCAGACGGTCCGACTGGGCGACCTGCGGCCCACCCGCGACTTCGTCTTCGTCGCCGACACCGTCGAGGGCTTCGTGCGCGCCGCCCTGACCCCGGGCGTCGAGGGGGAGACGATCCACCTCGGCACCGGCGTGGAGACCTCGGTGTCCGAGCTGATCGAGCGGGTGCGAGCCGTCACCGGGGCCGACTTCGAGGTCATCAGCGAGGCCGAGCGCCTGCGCCCCGAGGCCAGCGAGGTGATGCGGCTGATCGCCGACGCGAGCCACGCCCGCCAGCGGCTCGGCTGGGCCCCGACTGTGACGCTCGACGAGGGCCTGGCGCGCACCACCGATTTCATCCGCGGCCACGCCGACCTCTACCGGCCGCGGGAGTACGCGGTGTGAGCCGCCCCCGGCCGGATCCGCGCTTCGGGCTGCAGGCCAACCTGGTCGCGCCCGAGGCCCCGCTGGTCGAGGCCATCGGCCGGCTCGACGCCGCCCGGCACAAGTTGATCGTGCTGGTCGATCCCGAGGGCCGGCTGGTCGGCACCGTCAGCGACGGCGACGTGCGCCGCGGCCTGCTGCGCGGCGTGCGGCTGGAGGACCCGGTCCGGGCCGTCGCCAACCTTTCGCCCCTGACCATTCCGGCGAAGGGCGAGGCCGCCGCCGTCACCCGCCGCCGGCTGGAAGAGCGCGGCGTGGCCATGGCCCCGGTGGTCGACGCCAGTGGACGGGTGGTCGGCCTGTTCCCCGACGCCCCGGCGACCCCGGCGGAGCGGGACAATCTGGTGGTCGTCATGGCCGGCGGGCGCGGCGTGCGCCTCGCCCCCCTGACCCACACCTGCCCCAAACCCATGCTCAAGGTCGGCGGCCGGCCACTTCTGGAAACCATCCTCGAGCGGCTGCGGGCCCAGGGCTTCCGCCGTTTCCGTCTGGCGGTGAACTATCTGGCGGAGATCATCACCGATCATTTCGGCGACGGCTCGGCCTTCGGGGTCGAGATCGACTATCTGCGCGAGGATGCGCCCCTCGGCACCGCCGGGGCCCTGTCGCTGCTCAACGAGCCGCTGGACGCCCCCCTGCTGGTGATGAACGGCGACCTGCTGACCCGGGTCGACTTCGGCGGCTTGCTGGACTTCCATCGCGACCACGGCGGCGACGCCACCCTGTGCGTGCGGCGCGAGCGCATGCAGGCGGCCTTCGGCGTGGTCGAGACCGACGGCGACCGCTTCATGACCGGCCTCGTCGAAAAGCCGACCTACGAGTGGCTGGTGAACTGCGGCATCTACGCCCTGTCGCCCCGGGCGCTGGACATCCTGCCCCCGGGCGAACGTTTCGACATGACCGACGCCCTCAAGCGCCTCGCCGACGACGGCCGCGGCGTGGGCGTCTTTCCCCTGCACGAGGACTGGCTGGACGTCGGCCGGCCCGACGATCTGGAGACCGCCCGACGGGAGGCGGGGTGAGGCCCGCCGCATCAAGATGATGGCGTCGCCCGAACGGCTGGGCTAAACCTGAGGCCTTACTACTGCGTCAGTCGGGTTCATGAGCTTCCGGTCCCTCCAGCAGCATCCGCGCATCATCGGCGCCCTGATGATGCGCGAGGTGATCACCCGCTACGGCCGAGAGGGCCTCGGCTTCCTCTGGCTGGTGGGCGAGCCGCTGATCTTCGCGCTCGGCGTGCTCCTGATGTGGTCCATCATGAAGCCGCCTTATGAGCACGGCGTACGCCTCGGGCCCTTCGTGGTATCCGGATACATGTGTCTGATCATGTTTCGCCATCAGATCTCCCAGGCCATGCACGCGCTGCAGGCGAACATGGGCCTGATGTACCATGAGCGCATACGGCCCCTGCACATATTGCTTTCCCGCGCTGCGCTTGAGTTTTGCGGCACGACGCTTGCGTTCTTTGTTTGCTATATCGTTGTGATGTCGCTCGGACAATCTGAAGTTCCCAAAGATCTTGGGCTCTTGTATCTAGGCTGGATCATGGTGACCATTCAGGCCATAGGCTTGTCCTATGTGTTCGCTGGCCTTGCGATGCGGTACGACGTGTTTGAGAAACTGACGCAGTTTTTGGGTTACGCCATGATTCCGTTGTCCGGAGCTTTTGTCATGGCCGCGTGGCTGCCGCCGGGCGCTCTCGACGTCTACCTCCTCGTCCCCTTCCCGCACTCCGTCGAGATGATACGCGCCGGCGTGTTCGGCGAGTTCGTGGAAACGCACTACAACTTCGGCTACGGGATGGCGTGGGCTGGCGGGCTCCTGTTGGCCGGGCTGTTGCTGATCGCCACGGGTCGCGACCGGCTGGAATCGGAATAGGCGACGCAGGGGGCCGCGGGAGCGAACATGTCAGACGCCAAGCTCACCTACCTTGGAGCGCCGGAACTTGAGGGGCCACGCCGGAAGCGAGGGGCCCGACACCTTCTGGGTCGCGTTCCCCTCGCCTTTCTGCTTGTGGTCGTTCTGCCGACCGCTCTCACGATCCTCTACTATAGCGTCATGGCGGCCCCGCGCTTCGTATCGGAGGCGCAGTTCGTGGTGCGCGCCCAGGGCCAGCAGACCCCCGCAGCGGGCGGGCTCGGCCTGGCGCTCGAAAGCGTTGGCCTGTCAACCGCGGCCACCGACGCCTATATCGTGCACGAATACATGACCTCACGGGACGGTCTCGCCGATCTGAACCGGCGGATGGACGTGGAGCGGACACTCGGGAAAGCCCCGCTGGACGTGATTGAACGCTATCCCCGGCCCTTCTCCGGCCGGTCCGATGAGGACTTGCACCAGGCCCTGCAGCGTTTCCTGACCGTCGGCTACGACTCGACGAATGGCATCAGCACCCTGCGGGTCGAGGCCTTCACGCGCGAGGACGCCGTGAGCATGGCCGAGGGTCTGCTCGCTGGCGGCGAGGCCCTGGTCAACGAGCTCAACGCCCGGGCCGAACGCGACGCCATCGCTTCTGCCTCCAGCCGGCGCGAAGCGGCGCTCTCCCGCCTTTCCGAGGCCCAGGCCGCGCTCACCGCCTTCCGAACCCGCGAAGGGATCGTGGACCCCGAGGTGACCGTCAGCGAGAGCATGCAGCTGACCGGTACGCTCAGCACCACGCTCGCCCAACTGCGCGCCGAGCGGGCCCAGATCGCGGCGGAGGCGCCGCAGAGTCCCCAGCTCGCGTCGATCGACAACCGCATCGCTGCCTTCGAACGACAGCTTGCAGCAGAGCGCGGCAGAATGACGGGACAGGCAGGCTCTCTCGCCGCCAAGGTCGGGACCTACCAAAGTCTGATGCTGAGCCAGGAAATTGCCGATCGCGAGCTGGCGGCGGCCACCGCCGCCCTGCTCACCGCCCAGCAGGCGGCGGATCGGCAGAAGCTCTATCTGGAGCGGATCTCCGGTCCCAGCCAGCCGGACAAGGCGACGGAACCCAAACCGATCCGGGGCACTCTACTGGTCCTCGCGACCCTGCTGCTGATCTATGGCCTCGGCTGGCTGATCTGGTCAGGCGTGCGCGAGCATCGGCAGGAGACCTGATGAGCGAGGCGCTCACCATACAGACAACCCCGGTTTCATCCCTCCGCGTCGACGAGATCGGACTGAAGGTCAATGGGGTGTCCAAGACCTATCCGACGGCGACCCGCCCGGTGTTCAGCGGGCTCGACTTCGATCTGGAGCGCTCCGGGCGTCTGGCCCTGCTCGGGCGTAATGGCCAGGGCAAGTCCACCCTGATCAAGGTGCTCGGCGGCATCCTGCCGCCGACGGACGGAACCATCCAGTGGCGAATGAGCCGGTCCTGGCCGATCGGCCTTGAAGGCGGCTTTCAGGGCAGCCTGTCGGGCCTCGACAACATCCGCTTCCTGTCGCGCCTCTACAACCGGCCGTTCGAGGACATGCTGGCGCGGGTCGATGATTTCGCGGAGCTCGGCTCCAAGCTGAAACAGCCGGTCAAGCACTACTCGTCCGGCATGCGCGCAAGACTGGCTTTCGGCCTGTCGTTGGCCATCGAGTTCGACTGCTATCTGATCGACGAGCTGGTCGCCGTCGGCGACGCCCGCTTCCAGGAAAAGTGCGCCCGCGAGTTGTTCCAGCACCGCAAGGACCGGGCCTATCTGATGGCCTCCCACGACATGCATCTGATCGCCCAGCACTGCTCCCGCGCCCTGATCATCGAGAGCGGCAAGGCCAAGATCTTCGACGACATCGAAGAGGCCATCGACATCTACGTCTGGCTGCGCGCCGCGTGACGGCCATGCGCTGGTTCGTGCTGACGCCGACCCCGGACGTCGACGCCTGGACCGCTGCTGTGGAGCGAGCGGTTGCCGCGCAAGGTCGCCGCCTCGTGCCGCACGACGGAGTTGGCGCCGACGGGCCAAACTTGGGTGACGGGGTCGTCCGGCTGGTCGAGGACGCCAGCCAGATCCCTGATGGCGAGTTGTCCGAAGCCTGGGGACTAATGCCTGCACCCGGCGAGGCCACGGCCGGGGTTTTGGCCTGCCATGGCGTTGATGAAGCGGCCGGTTGGCGCCATGCGTCGCGATGCCTCGCGTTTGCCGTGCACCTCCTGGGCGATCGCCTCGCGCGGCCCCGCCCGGGCTCAGACAACCCCATTCGGTGTGGCGATCTGCAGGTCATCCCGCCGCACATCTCCGAAGGATCGGGAGTTCGCGACTTCGGCTTGCTCGAGGCTTTCGAGCGCCTCCCGAACGGACTTGATGTTCAGTTTCGGCTCCAGCCGGGAGACCTGCTGTATAACGACGCTGCGGGCCGCCCCTCTCGCAATGGCGTGATCGACATGACAGGCAGGCCGCGGATAGCCTGCTTTGGACCCTACCTCTGGGTCACCCCGGGTGCGTGGCGGGCCACCGCCGAGGTCGAGCTGGACGTCGAGGCCGCGCGACAATGCTTCGCGTTCCAGTGGGGAGACACGACCACCCTGACGGAAGAAATCTTCCAGCCGCGGCAAGCCGGCCGTTACCGCCTCGACATCGATGTCCGGATCGTCGAACCCGCTGCGCTGGAACTCCGTATCGTCAAGCTCCAGGGCGCAATCTCCGGTGTTATGATTGTGCACGGCCTCGAGATCCGGCGTATCGGCTGATCATTCGCGCGCGAAGTACAACAGCCAATCCTCCTTGTTGGATGGATCGAGCAGGGCGCTGCGCACCACGGCCTCATCCGCGCCGTCGTAGTTTATTGCACGCGCATCGCCATAGAGCGCCTCCAGCTGGTCGAGCAGGGCAGCGGCGCTCCGCGACCGGCCGACATTGAACTCCAAAACCATCGACGGCAGATCCCGGACGATGAGCGGCCACGCTCCGGCGAGGACGGCTTCTTCTGCGCCTTCCACGTCAATCTTGAGGAAGTCGACCCGCGGCCACGCCCCAAGCGCGGCGGTCAGGGTCGCTGACCGAACCGCCAAGCCGCCGCCACCTGCAGGAGCGATCACGCCGTTCTTTGGTTCATCCGCCGAGGCGTGCAACTCGATGCTGCCGCCGTCCTCTGCCGAAAGCGCGACTTCGTGCACCTCGACCCTTGACGCGAAGCCGTTGACTGTCACGGATTTTCTGAGAAGGGCAGCGAGCCCCGGATTGGGCTCGAACGCTGCGACCCGGCCGCTCGGCCCCACGAGGTCGGCGAACATCACGGTGTAGTAGCCGTGGTTGGCCCCGGCATCGACGACATGCATGCCCGGCGACACGCGACGGGCCATGAACACGGTAAGCCAACTCTCCCAACAGCCATCGAGCAGCACATGTGCCCCGAAGCCGACATCCCGGGTACTGACATAGAATTTGTAACGGCCGAGAATCCGGGTCAGCGCTTGGGCGTCGCCTACATAGACCGGCTCAACGAGGACACGGGACCGCCGCTCCAGCGTCCAGCGGTCGATCTCTCCGAGTTCGTTCAGGCCGATCAGATTCATTTGGCGCTCGCTCTGGAGCGAGCGCCTAAGCGCCTTCCGTAGCCGTATCAAGGCGGTCCTCCAACCATCGTCCGGAAACAGGGGCGCATGCCCGGACTGAACACAGCGTTGTCGCGCGCCGAGCGGCTTCCCGCGCTTCAGGAGGCCTGCGCAACGCGAGGTCCTTCCATGCGCGCGCCCGGGGCCCTCTCGGGCAAGCGGAACTCCAGGCCCGCGGGACCGTCCGCGCTGCCGGACACGCCCGGAGTCTCATCCCTCACGCTTCGCAGCGCGCCGTAGAAGATATGCGCCCCGATCTGCTGCACCCGCTCGAGGCGCCGCCCCCATCCGGGCGCAACATAGTCCGCGTGATAATTCACCGATCGCTCGGGCAGTATCCGGGGCCGTCGCCCTTCGGCAACGGCCGTCGCAACCTGCTCAGCCCTGACCCAGGCGGCGCGCTCCACCGGCGCGCGTCCGATCGAGCCGTCACAGGTATAGGTGAACTGGCAGGCCCGGGCGTTGCGCTGGTACACCACCTCGCACACGTCAGTCGGATATCGGCCACTTGCCGCCCGGTTAAGGATCACTTCGGCGACGGCGGCCTGGCCGTCGTCGCTCTCCGACCGCGCCTCGTAATAGACCGCCTCCGCGAGACAGCGCCGCTCGGGGTCGGTTAGCGGCCGGAAAGGTTCCCGGGCCGAACCCGTCAGGCCCGGGATATCCCTCCCGGTTCCCCCTGGTCGCGCTCGGGGCGAACCGTTCTCCCCCTCTTCCTGCGCCGGAAGCTCCGCGACGGCCGGACCGAAGCTGGCCCGGCCGTCGGCCTCGACAAAGGCGGCCAGCCGGGCGCGTAGACGGGACCGGCCCTCAATGGCCGACAGGGCTGGTTGCGGCGGCGCCTGGCGCATCCGGGGCGGCTCTGCATCAAACACGGCCACGGGAGCCAACCGGGGACGTGCGAGGGTCGCGTGCGCTCCCGCTGCTGCCGCAGCGCCTGCCAGAATCCAGATAATGTAGCTTGGCCGCACGCGCGTGGCCCTCCGATACGCCAACTCTAGCCTTGGCGAGGCCACCGGGGAACGACGAACTGGTCGATGACGGTACGTCGCGCTATTCAGGGGATATGTTTGGAGCGGGCTGCGGCAAATGAGACGGCGTCCAGGGTTCTCTCTGGTCGAGGCGCTGGTGGTCCTTGCAATCAGCGGAATGGCGCTGACGGTGATGTTCTCGATCGGATCGCGCGCAGGCGAGGCAGGATTCTCCCTTGGTCGCCGGGCCCTAGCGGCAGCGGAAGAGGATCTCGCCCTGGCAGACCTAAGGACGCTGCTGGACAGCCCGCTGCTACCTCCACTCGCCCTCATCGTGCGCGACGATCCCCGCGTGATCCGCGGCGATGCAGTTTCGGTACGCTTCGAGGGTCTGCCGAGCCGCCCCACACCCTGCACGCCTCGAGGCTGGCGCGGGCAGATTTCGCTGCGGATTGACCAGTCAGCTGGTGAGCCCGTCATTGTCTGCCAGAGCGGGGACCGTGCGCCGGTTGCTATCGCCAGGCTGGGCGCCCGCGTGCCGGTCTTCGAGTATTCGCTCGATGGCCTGATCTGGCAGGCGACAATCGACACGACGCTCCCGGAAGGGGCTTTGCCGGCGGCTTCCCCGTTGGCGCCGCGCGCAATCTTCATTCGTCTTCGGACTGATGAAGACACGCTAGTTTTGAGCATGCCGGACTCCGGCCTTCCGGAAAGCTGGCTGACGCCCGATGATCTTGTCTAGACGAAGCCTCCGACAGATGGCTCCGAACGGTTTCGCGCTGCCGGCCGTGCTCACGGTCACGGGGGTGGTCACCTTGATCTTCCTCGTCGCGCTTTCCGCCCTCGAGAGCCTCACACGGGAGGCGGCCGAAGCCCGGGCGCGCGTTGACTTCGCTGCCCGGGCCATGCGCGCCGAAGCCAGGACAACCTACCTCCTCGCTACCGAACCCTTGGGCAGTCAGGCGCTCTTCGTCGGGGCGCCGCGGTTGATCGACGACTTGGGTATCCTCGAAGATGACTCCGCAGAAGGAGTCCGTCGTCTGTGGATCGACGGCCGACCGCACGAGGACGAGACGGTGCGCGTCAGGATCGCCCTTCAGGACGCCGCCGGGCAGCTGAACCTGGCGACCCTCTCGCCCGCCGGATTCGTTCGACTCGGGGCAGAGCTTGGATTGGAACCTGAGGAGGCCGAACGTTTGCACGCCCGGCTCCAGGACTATGTCGATCGCGACGACGAACGACGGCCGAATGGCGGCGAGAGCCGTGACTATCGCCAGGGCGCGGCCCCTGCACAGCAGCATCTCAGGACGCCGGATGAGCTGCTTTCGGTCCTTGGCGTCCGGGAGCAGGTGAATCCGGACGCCTGGAGGCGGCTGCGTGACGGCCTTGCCTATGACCCGATCCGGAGCCAACTGAATGTAAACACTGCCACGTCGGTGCTTCTGCGTGTCGAACTCGGTCTCACGACCGCCCAGACCGAGGCCGTGCTGATCGCGCGCGCCGCCGGGCCGTTTCGCAGCCTCGCAGAGTTCGTTTCAAGCGTTGCGGGGGCCGATCCCGTCCTGGACGACGAGGACGTCACCTCGCCGGCTCCGGTATTCACCCTGACGGTGTGGGATGACCTGTCCCGCTCACGGTACCGGGCCCGACTTTTCCTGACGCCGAATGGCGATCGCAGACCCTTCTGGATTGACCACCGCGAGTTCTCACGCGAGGAGCAAGGGATCGAGAGGGCCGAAGATGTTGCTGACTTTCCTCACGCCCCGCGTTGAACTGCTCGGCTCCGACGGACAGCTGAGCACGTTGCAGGAGGCCGGAAGCCTGGGTCGCGTGGCGCCGAGCGTGGTCCTGATTGCCCGCGAGCTTTGCACCTTCCAGGCCTTCTCGGCTCCCTTGCCGGGCGGGCGTCAGCTTGCGCAGGCAGCCCGTCTTCACGCCGTCGCCTCACCCCCCTATGCCCGTTCGGCGCATGTGCTTGCCCGATCGTCCGGGGCGGTCGGGATATGGTGGTGGGACGTCGATCGCGTATCCGGTTTGCTCGAGAACGCCGGCCTTCCGCCAACACTGCGGGTGACGCCGGAGACGCTGGCGCAACCGCCCGGCGACCGGCTCAGGCTGGTAAAGCTGGCTTCAGGGTTCGAGGCCCAGGCTTGGAAAGACGGGAAGCTGGTGGCGTCGGCATGGCGCAGTGCCCGCTTCGACCCCGCGGCATGGGCGCAGTTCACGCGGGGCGTCGGGATTGAAGCCGGGTCTGAATCCCCCCCGGCGGCGATCACCCTGCCGGCGAGCTTGGAGCGCATCAATGCCGCACTCGAGCCCTCACCGCCGGACCTTGCCACAGCTGCAAAGACAGCTGGAGCGGCTCTGGGAGTCCTCCTTGCCGGGGCGATCGCCCTTAATCTGGGACAAGCCTGGCGACTGACCCACGACACCGCAGGGGTTGAGAAGCGCGCTGAGATGCTCAAAGCCGCCTTGCCCCAAGACAGCGGCGAAGCGCGCCGACGCCTTGCGAGGGAGGCCGCTGTCTTCGACCCGGCGGCGGCCAGTACGTCTCCCTTGAGCGCTGCCGGGGTCATTGTGGGCATCACAGCGCTTCTCGAACTTACGCCCACCCGTCTGACCATCGAGGCAGGCGAGGCGGAACTTGTGCTGCCTTATGCAGCCATAGATCGGGTCGGCGAGTTGACACCAGAGCTTGAAGGGTCCGGCTACTTCACAGACGTGCGCCCCGAAACGAACAGTGACGCGGGGGAGCTCATCTACTACCTGCGGATAAGGCCGGGACTCGCACCCATCAGCGCAGACGAGTGAGCCCGCAGGCCGCATCCGTGACGCGCAGACGCATGACTTCCTCATCATCCCTATAGAGCCGAAGGTCCGCCGGGCTGCAGGCGCCGCCCTCACTCACGACAAGATCGGGTTCAAGCGAATAGGTCCATGGGGAGGGGAGCGCTATCGACTCCCTTGGCGCTGTAGCCCGTTCATCGTACAGCGGTTTTGCCTCATGGTGCAGCGGCGGACGTGTGCCCTCCAGCGTCACGGCGCGACCCGCCCGGCTGGCGTCACGGCGGATCGCGCTCAACTCTCTCTGCAGCTCGAAGAACACCGCGTGAGCCGTAGTCTGGTCAAGCAGCCTTGATCCACTTGGCATCAGAAGCGCCAAGGCCAGCCCCATGATCGCGAGAACCACGAGGAGCTCCAGCAGACTTACTCCATCGCGGGCGCGAGGCGCGTCAGCCCGCCCGGCTGGACACGTCCGCATTGGCCCCCTCACCGCCCGGCTGACCGTCGGCGCCATAGCTGATGACACGCGGCCGCGCCTCGCCCGAGGGCGCAGCCGCCGCGATCTCCGTCGAGGAGTCGGCCGCGGCCGACTCCTCCGGGGTCAGGTAAATGTACGGGCGGCCCCATGGATCGTTCGGAACAACGTCGTCGAGGTAGGGACCATACCATCCTGTGACTTGGGCAGGATCGGCACGCACGAGGAGTTGAAGCCCCTCCGCCGAGGACGGCGCGCGCCCAATGTCGAGACGCATCGTCTCGAGCGCGGCCTCAAGCGCCCGTATCTGCAACTCCGCGGCGCGGGTCTTCGAGCGATCGAGTTGCGCGAACACCCTGGGGCCGACCACGGCGGCGATCAGCGCGATGATCGCCAGAACCACAAGGATTTCGAGGAGGCTGTATCCTCCCCTTCGCCGCACCGGGCGACGACTGGAACCGTGACGTGTCATGATCGAAATGGACATTTGTTCGTCCGCGCGAGAAGACTCAACCCTGACAATGGCCTATCCGGTCAGAGCCTTGGCTGGTATAGCGCTGCGGGATGCACGGGTCGATGAACATTATGAGATCATATCTCAGGTCCCGTCTCCGCTCGGCACCGTCGGCCCTCCGTCGTGGCTCTGCAGGCCTGTATGCCGTACGCCCCGGGCGGGCGCTCCGGCAGCTTTCTTCGCACGCAATGCGCAAGCTCGGCGCCCGATTTCAAGCCACCACGCCGCGTGAACGTATGTTGCTTGCCGGGCTCGCGGCCGGAGGTTGCCTTTGGGCCCTGACCGCCTCGATGGACGCAGCGGAGGGCGCCCGGCAGCGTTACGCAGAAGCGCTTCTCGTGGTTTCGGCCCTCGATGCCCGCGTCGCGCAGGCTCAGCGGGCGCAGGCTGCGGATGTGGTGGAGGCCCGGCTAAGCCGCTATGAACGCTGGCGGTTTGAGGGACCAAACGTCGAAACCATAGCGGTGCAGCTTGAGCAGCGGCTGGCGACGGTTGCGGCCGATGCCGGGCTGCCGGCCGCCCGCATCAGGGTTGAGACCCCCGATCCGCCTCTTCCCGGCGAAACGTTCTGGCTTCGCGCCAGTGTGGAGTCCGGCCTTCTCTGGACCCCCGCCTTCGACTTCCTTGACCTGGTCTCGAGCTGGCCCCAGGCCCATGAGGTGGTCGGCGTTCACATGGAGGTGAGCCAGGTCGGGCGGGGGGCAAGCCCACGGCCGGGGCGACCTATCGGCCAGTTCCGGATCGACCTGAGGTTCCCGGCGAGGATCTCGGGTGGCGAGAACGCGACGTGAACCGCATTCTTCTGATTGTCGCACCGCTTGCTGTGACAGCCTTCTTCCTTGCGGGCTGGAGCTGGCCTGGCAGACCGGCCCCCCCCGTGGGAGCCTTGCGACGCGCGCCCCCGGCAACCGCCGAGCCTGAAAAGCCAGGCAAGGACACCTACCCGGCGGTGGCTACGCTGCGCACCCTGCTTCAGGATGCGGCACCGCCACCGCCACCGCCACCGCCCCCGCCCCCACCGCCGCCACCACC
>SXGS01090020.1_pt1 | contig 14206 bp, 11 predicted proteins | sample 3174681 | NCBI WGS metagenome assembly SXGS01 (sample SAMN11356861, study PRJNA531348) | freshwater metagenome | isolation source: freshwater sample F1-80 | place: China: Fuxian Lake, Yuxi | collected 2017-12-25
AGCCGACGACGGGCCTGCACTTTGCCGACATCCAACGGCTGCTGGACGTGCTGAACCGGCTGGTGGAGGCGGGCAACACAGTGCTGGTGATCGAGCACAACCTGGACGTGATCAAGAATGCAGACTGGCTGATCGACCTGGGACCGGAAGGCGGAGACCGGGGCGGGGAGATCGTGGCGGAGGGGCCGCCTGCGGCGATCGCAAAAATGGCGAAGTCGTACACGGGCCAGGTGCTGAAGGAAGCGGGGCTGTGAGGCGGGTGACGCCGGGCTGGCGCGTTCGGCCGTGTCCTAATGCGATGGTGTCGGGTGGCCAATAGCACCGTACTGTTGGCCCCGCGCCTTATTGGAAGAACGGTGTATTCCGAGCCGCTGAGTCGGGAAAGGAGCCGGTGCATGCAGGACTTTGAAAAGCTCGGGGTCTTCTACCTCGGTCGCCCCTACGACCCAGCCAAGAAGAAGCCCAAGAAAGACTGGTTGCTGTATGACTCCAAGGACCTCGTAACCCACGCGGTCTGCGTGGGCATGACGGGCAGCGGCAAGACTGGCCTCTGTCTGGGCCTGCTCGAAGAGGCGGCGATCGACGGTATTCCGGCCCTTGTGATCGATCCTAAGGGCGACCTGGCCAACCTGCTCCTGACTTTTCCGCAGTTGCGCGGGGAAGACTTTGCCCCCTGGATCAACGAGGATGATGCCCGCAAAAATGGCCTGACGCCGGCGGACTATGCGGGGCAGCAGGCGGGTCTCTGGAAGAAGGGGCTGGCCGACTGGGGGCAGGACGGGGACCGCATCGCGCGGCTCAAAGAGGCGGCCGACTTCGCCATCTACACGCCGGGTAGCAATGCCGGCATCCCCGTCTCCATCCTCACGTCCTTCGCCGTCCCGGCGCAGGCCGTTCTCGGCGATGCGGAGCTCCTGCGCGAGCGCATCGGCACGACGGTCACCGGCCTGCTGGGCCTGCTGGGGATCGAAGCCGATCCGATCCAGAGCCGGGAACATATTCTGCTCTCCACGATTTTAGATCATGCCTGGCGCGGGGGACAGGACCTGGACCTGGCCTCATTGATCCAGCAGATTCAGCAACCGCCAGTCTCGAAGGTTGGGGTCCTGGATTTGGATTCGTTCTTCCCGTCCAAGGACCGGTTTAACCTGGCCCTGAAGCTCAACAACTTGCTGGCGGCGCCCGGGTTCTCGGCCTGGCTGGAGGGGGTGCCGCTGGAGATCGACCGGATGCTCCATACGTCGGAGGGCAAGCCGCGCATCGCGATTTTTTCGATCGCCCATCTCAACGATGCCGAACGCATGTTCTTCGTCACGCTGCTGCTGAGCCAGACCCTGGGCTGGATGCGGGCGCAATCTGGGACCACCAGCTTGCGGGCGATGCTCTATATGGACGAGATCTTCGGCTACTTCCCGCCGGTGGCCAACCCGCCGTCCAAAGCACCCTTGCTGACCCTGCTCAAACAGGCCCGGGCCTTCGGGGTCGGGGTTGTGCTGGCCACGCAGAACCCGGTAGACCTGGATTACAAGGGGCTGGCCAATACCGGCACCTGGTTCATCGGGCGGCTGCAGACGGAACGCGACAAGGCGCGGGTGCTGGAGGGCTTAGAGGGAGCCGCCGCCGGGAGCGGCAAGAAATTCGAACGCCAAGAGATGGAACAACTGCTAGCCGGGCTCGGCAGCCGCATCTTCCTCCTGAACAATGTGCACGAGGATGCCCCGGAAGTCTTCGAGTCGCGCTGGACCTTGTCCTACTTGCGTGGTCCGTTGACGCGCAGCCAGATCAAGACGCTGATGGAATCTCGTAAAGCGTTAGGCGTGAGGCATGAGACGACAGCAACAAAGGTGGAGGGTAAAGCAATCCTGCCCTTGCCCCTTACGCCTCACTCTTCATGTCCTGTGCTGCCTCCGGAGGTACTGCAATATTTTGTTCCTGTCCGGGGCCGCCAGCCGGCGGGGAGCGCTCTGGTCTATCAGCCGATGTTGTTGGGGATGGCTCAGGCGCGCGTGGTCGACGGCAAAGCCGGGGTGGATGTCACGCAAGATGTGGCGGTCCTGTCGGCGATCAATGACGCGCCGGTTGCGGTCAACTGGGGCGAAGCCCGCGAGGCGGGCATCGCGCTGTCAGATTTGGAGCAGGCCCCTCAAGCCGCGGCGCAGTTTGCCTCCTTGCCCGCACCGGCCGGTAAGGCAAAGAACTATGACGTTTGGGGGAAGGATTTTGCGGCCTGGCTCTGCCGGACTCAATCGGTGCCCCTGTTCAAGAGCACCCAACTCAAGCTCCTGTCCAAGCCGGGCGAGACGGAGCGGGACTTCCGGATTCGCCTCCAGCAGGCCCTACACGAACGGCGGGATCAGGAAATCGAGCGGCTTCGGAAGCGGTACGCGTCAAAGTTCGCGTCGCTCCAAGAGCGGAAGCGGCGGGCCGAGCAGTCGGTGGCGCGGGAAGAAGAACAGGCCAATCAGAGCAAGGTGCAAGCGGCCCTCTCGGTCGGGGCGACGTTGTTGCAGGCCTTCATGGGGCGAAAAACGGTGAGCGCCTCCACGATCGGGAAGGCGACCGCGGCGATCCGAGGGGCCGGTCGGGCGATCAAAGATACGAAGGATGTGGGGTTGGCGAAAGAGAACGTCTCGACGCTTGACCAGCAGATCGCGGAACTTGAGGCGCAGTTTCAAGAAGAAGTGGACACACTGGCCGCTGCACTCGACGGCCGGACGGAACCGCTCGAAACCCTGGCGCTTAAGCCGACCAAGAGCAACATCGCCGTCAAGCTGGTGGTCCTGGTTTGGATGCCGGAATGGCAGGATGAACGGGGTCGGCGGACCGTGGCGTGGCGGTGAAGCAGACTACGAGGCCTTCGGCCACCAACTCAAGTAGAAGATGTTTCGTGCCCGCCGACCTGACTGGTGGAGTTGTTCCCCCACCGTGAACTGTTGTACGTGCTTTCCGACTCGATCACATATGTCGCCATCGTGTCCAGCTTGAGCGACGGCGTGAATTTGTAGGCGAACCCGCCGACCAGGTGGTGCTCGGTATGTTCGCGCTTGTGGGGTCCATCGTGGACTTGGGGGCCGGATTGTTGCCGTAATTGTAGCCGTCGTGGATGTTGAACTTGTCCGTCATCTCATAGTAGACCCCGAGCGCGTTCACATATTGGTCGCGCCAGTTGTACGGCAGGATGATCGTGCCGTTGCGGTGCGCCTTCCGGTACTGCATGACCCTCTCTCTGGGAAACGCCCAAACGGTCACTGAACCGCGCACCAAAGACCATAACTGTCTTACGTGTCCATAGGGCTGTCAACGTGGTACTCCCCGCAGTATTATTCGTAGTCCTGCGTGGTGTCATTGGCGTTGCGTGCCGGTCCCGGTCCTCAATGCTTGCGGTCTCTCTGCATCAGCTTGTCCGTATAGGCTAGCAAGATTGCAGAGCCCAGAAAGGTCATGTGGATCAAAATCTGCCACTTGATATGCTCGGTCGACACGTTGCTGACGTTGACGAAGGCCTTGAGCAGGTGGATGCTGGAAATGCCGATCAGAGAGGCCGCGAGCTTGACTTTGATCGTGCCCGGGTCCACGTGGCTGAGCCAGTCCGGCCGATCCCGATGGCCTTCGAGATCCAGTTTGCTGACGAAGGTGGCGTACCCTCCGATGACGACCATGGTCAGCAGGTTGGCCACCATCGTAATGTCGATGAGCGACAGGATGCCGAGCATGAACACGGTCTCGGTCAAAGTCCCGAGATGGTATACCATCTCTCCGAGTTCGGTCAGGAACTTGTAGGCGTAAAGCAGCTCTGCCACGATCAAACCGGCATACAGGGGGGCTTGAATCCAGCGGCTCGCGAAGATCATGACTTCAAAGCCCTGCTCGATGCGGCTCACGCCGCCGTTGCTCGTTGGCATGACGTTGGCGGCCGGCGGATGGGTGATGTTGGACATGGGACCTCCTTCACGTTAGGGTGATGACATCCATGGGTGCGGGACGAGCGGAACGATTAAACGGAGGGAACCCTGATCGTGGATCGCTCGATCGGCTGGGATGATGCGCAGCTCAGCAGGCGCAAGGGCGGCGGGTCCTTCCATCGTCGCTTCGTTGATTCCCGTCCGGAGAATAATAGGCATGGCGGGCCCGATTCGCAAGAGCGTCCGCCGGTGGATTGCTGGTCGGTCGGTCCGGTGTGGTCGGTCATGAGGAAGAGGAAGGCGTCGGGTCTGGTACAGAGTGCAGGCGAGAGGCGCGCGAGGGATGGCGTTACGGTATCGTCCACGAAATGGCTGCCTCGTGGATCTGGGGCTTGTTTGTGCAAGGGGCAGCACCCGTCCAACGCTTCGCGGACCGTCCATTCCAGGCGTTCCGTCAGCTCCCGTCAGCCCATGCCGGGCATCCGCACATCTTGGCATAGACTTTGGGTGCGGGATTCTCGGCGGTGCGGACGCTCATCTTCAGCGCATCGGTGATTTCCTTGTCGCTGAACCCCTCGCCGATGAGCCGCAGGACTTGCCATTCCCTGTCCGAGAGGCGATCCAAGGGAAGGCCGGGCCGCGCTCTGGACGGGAGATGGTCGAGCGCCTGCGCAGCCTGGGGGTAGGCGGTACCTTCTGCCGCAACGCTTTCGGCTGTCTTCTGTATGTAGAGCGTGAGACGGCAAACTTCGTCTGCGGCTGCTTCTGAGTCGCCGCAGCGCATCGGTGATCCGGCGCAGGGCCCGAGCGATACCTTGCCATACCCAAGCCGGTCCCCGGCCACCTCGCCGAGCATGCCGGCATAGAGCCAGCACAGGTGCAGGGGGGCGTCACCTTGCGGGTCGAGAGGGCAGTCGAGGACGGCCAACTCGAGCCGATCCAGGCTTCTGGCCACAATCTGACAGCGGCACCCCCATTGCGCCTCGAGCTGCCGAAGGCAGCTCCAGGAGCTGTTCGTGCAGGGAGCCCGCATTACTCTCGCGCTCCAGTTCTTGTCCCGCCCCTTGCGCCGGCTCGCCCGACATGCGGAGGCGACGTCCCAATTCACGGCCGATCCCGCGAAGCAGGTGCGGCATCATTGAGGGCAGGAGGAGTGATCCGATGGTGCCGCGAAGGGTGACAATGACGGCTTGGAGTACAGCCCGTTGCGGCGGCATGGATGGGTTGCCTGGTTCCGGATAGGGATGCGTGGGCATGGTGCTCCTTGTGGTGCACGGCGGGCGGACTCAGTTCGGTCGCGATCGCGTTTCGCATCATGCCGGTCCCCCCTCCTAAGCTTTGTCGTTAGTCAGTTTTGATGTTCGCGACTTGCAGCCCTGACAAGGCATGAGCATGGATCATGCCTCAATGGACAAAGTACTCCCCCATGCTGTTATTGCTATAAGTTATTGAACTTAATGCATAAATATCTTTCTGTCAGTGACATATCAATACAAGACATGAAAGGAATTGCGGATAGTACCCATACTCTACCCATGGTCACCACGGTCAATTGGCCATATATGTAATCTGTTCAGCTTGCTCTTCTTGAGAGTGGCTCTTCCCTGGGGAGTGACCTGCTTGATGGCGCAGGGTCAGGAAGGGGGGGCAGGTCACGGCGAAGAATTCCAGGGCTGAGAGGGAGGGAAGGCTCTGAGATTTGCTATGCCAGGGCTGTGCGGATGGCTGCAGCCGTCTTGGCGTCAACGCCGGCTGCAGTCCGCAACGCGTCGTCGCTCGCCTGGGCGATCCGCTCCAGGCTGCCGAACGTTCGCAGCAGGCGGCTGCGTCGGACTTTGCCGACGCCGGCGATCCGATCCAGGCGTGAGGCGAGGAGGGCCTTGCCGCGCAGCTTGCGGTGGTAGGCGATGGCGAATCGGTGGGCCTCGTCCCTGATGCGTTGCAGCAGGTGGGTGACCGGCGAGGAGGTCTGCAAGACGATCGGGTTCTTGCGCCCCGGGAGGAACAGGCGCTCCTGCTTTTCTCCCCGGGCTTTGGCCAGTCCGATGATGGGAATCCCGGTGCGGCCGACTTGCCGGAGCCCCTCGACGGCGGCGGCGAGCTGGCCGAGCCCTCCGTCGATCAGAATGAGATCCGGCAGGGGAAGGTTTTCCGTGGTGCGGCTGTGCTCCCCGCTGGCCTCCCCGTACCGCCGGACGACGGCTTCCTGCATGCTGGCGAAGTCGTTGGCCCCCTGCACGGTCTGAATCCGAAACTTGCGGTAATCCGCCTTCTTTGCCTGCCCGTCCTCCCAGACAACCAACGAGGCCACCGACTGGTCGCCCATGGTATTGGAAATGTCGAACCCCTCAATCCGCCGGGGCGCCTTCTCGAGCCGGAACAGTCGCTTGAGTTCTGTGGCCGCCAGGCGATCGGTTTCCTCGTCGCGCAAGTGATCGGCCACCGCCGCCGCCGCATTTTCCCCCGCGAGCAAGAGGAGCTGGTGTTTGCCCCCCCGCTCGGGGGCGAGAATCCGCACCGGCTCACCTTTTTTCTCGGACAGCCAGGCTTCGATTAAGGCGGCCTCGCCGAGAGCCGTCGGGAGCAGCAGTTCCTTGGGCGGCAATCCGTCTTTGTTGTAGAACTGCTCGATCGCGGCTCGGACCAGTTCTTCATCCGATGCCTCCGCGCCAGCCGGCCAAAAAAAGTCCTTGCGTCCGATGAGCAGCCCGCCGCGCACGAACAACATCTGGAGATCCACCGCTGTGCCTTGCCGGGCCAGCCCGATCACGTCCTGGTCCGTCGAAGCGGTTTGGGTCACGCGCTGTTTCTCCAGGGTCCGCTCGATCTTGACGATCCGGTCCCGCAGGCGGGCCGCTTCCTCGAACCGTTCCCGGTCCGCGGCGATCTGCATGTCGGCGCGCAGGCCGTTCAGCAGCTCTGTGTCGCGGCCCTCCAGAAACTGCCGCACCTGTTTGACGATCCGGTGGTAGTCCTCACGGCTCTGGTTCCCGGTGCAGGGGGCCATGCAGCGCTTGATTTCGAATTCGATGCAGGCCCGCTCGGCGCTCCCGTCGATTGCGATCTCGCAGGTGGCGAGGGGAAAGACCTTGCGGATCACTTTCAAGGTTTCGCGCAGGGCATTGGTTGGCACGTAGGGGCCGTAATAGAGGGCTCCGTCCTTCTGCACCCGCCGCACGATGGACAGGCGCGGGAACGCTTCTTTGATCGGCAGGCGCAGGTAGGGGTACTGCTTGTCGTCGCGCAGGACAACGTTGAAACGGGGCTTGTGCCGCTTGACCAGATTGCTTTCCAGGATCAGTGCTTCCAGCTCGGAGCGGGTGACGATCGTTTCGAGGTCCGCCACCTGGCCGACCAAGACCGACGTTTTGGGCGTCTGGTCGCCGGCCTTGGAAAAGTACGACCGGACCCGGTCGGCCAGCACCAGCGCCTTCCCGACGTAGAGAATCTCGCCGCGCCCGTTCTTCATCAGGTAGCAGCCGGGCTGCGCGGGCAGGTGGTCGAGCTTGGACTGGAGCGAGGGGGAGATCGTGAGGCTGCCGACCATGGAGGAATTGTACGGCCTGGCGGGTCGCCGAGCAAGCGAGACGGGCCGCCAGGCCGTTCGCGCGAGTCGGTTAGGCCGGCGCCGTGCCGGGCGGGCGTTCGATCAGCTCGATCTCGTATCCGTCCGGCGCGTCAATAAACAGAAAGCGGCTGCCGGACGAACTGCGCGTCGGGCCGTCGGTGATCGGCACGCCTGCGGCGGTGAGCTGCGCGATCGTGTCATCCAGGTCCTCGACCTCGAAGGCCAGGTGGACGAGGTCCTCCTGTACCTTCACCGGGCCGCTGGGCGGAAAGCTGCACAGCTCGATCAATGCCTCGCTGTTGGGCACGGACAGAAACGCCAGATGTGAGCCGCGCGGAGAGGTATGGCGTTCCAGAACGTCGAGCCCCAGCACATCGCGGTAGAATGCGATGGTCCGGTCCATGTCGCTCACCCGCATCCGGGTGTGGAGCAGTTTTTTTACGCGCATGCTAACCTCGCAAGGAAGCGTTCAGTTCTCAGTCATCAGCTTCCGGCTGACTGCTGAACGTTGAATGCTAGATCTTCCGCATGGGGCCGGATGTTTTCCGCAAGAGCAGCTCAGCGCTGCCGGGGATCAACAGGTTGGGCAGCGGCCCGATCTCACAGTACCCTTGCCCGGCATAGAACCGCCTGGCGCCGTTGTTGAAGTCGGATACGCAGGCGAAGAGGTTCTTGGCCCGCGCGAAGGTGACGGCCTCAATCTGCGCGAGCAGCAGGGCGCCGTATCCCTTGCTGCGCGCCGTCGGGGCGATGGCCAGCAACTCCAGATAGTCCCCCATCAAAAACTTGGGGCGAAGCAGCGCCACGCCGGCCACGGCCCCGTCGGCTTCCAGCACATAGCCCTCGCGGCCCTCGACGATTCCGTCGGTCCGGAACAAGCGGGCCCAGTCTTCGTCCCCGTACCCGAGCTTCCGCCAGGGATCGGATCCGGTCAGCAGCCGGACCACCGGCGCACGATCCTCCGGTCTGTAGGCTCTCATGATCGGGCTGTCACCGGGCATGGGGCGGCTCTCCCTGGCATCGGCCCAGAAGCTGGGTGACGGTGACGGGACGAAATCCTCTGGCGACGATCAATTCCCGGTACAGATCTTCCACCACGTCTTTCGTATGCGCGCCCTTTCCGTTGGCATGGAGCACGATGATGTTGCCGTTCCTGGCCCGGGCGGTCAGCCGCCCGGTAATCTGCTCCCGGCTCAGCCTCGGGTCCGGGTCGCCGGAAATACGATCCCAGAGAATGAACCGGAGCCCCAGGGCCCGCACCACTTCCACGGTCATGTCGTTGAACTCGCCGTAGGGGGGGCGGAAGAGCGGCGCCTCGATCCCGTACTTGGTCTTCAGCAGATGCCCCGCGTCGGCGATCTCCGCTCGTTGGCCTGCGTCGTCCAGCTGCGGCAGGTGCGCGTGAACCTGCCCATGCGTGCCGATCTCGAAGAAGGGGACCGCCCGTAACGCCAGGACCTCGGCCTCGTGGCGCTCGATCCAACGGCCGGACATGAAGAAGGTCGCCGGGATCCGGTGCTCGATCAGCGTCTTGATCAAGGGCTCGTCATAGCCGCGCCCATTGCGCACCGGACAGAGGTCGAAGGTCAAGGCGATGGCGTTGCAGGCGGAAGGGCCGGAGCGGACGACCTGCGCCTCTGCGCCGGGGGCATCCAGGCAGAACAGAAGGGTCAGAAGAAGGAAAGGAAAGCGCCGGATCATGCGTTCCATGCCGTTTCCCGTCAGCGGGGTACGCGCGCCGGCGGCGCTTCGACAATGACCGCTGCATGCAGGCCCTTGGGGATTTTGAACGAGCCGCCTTCCCCGGCGGTGGAGCCGCGCATCACAGTCTTCTCGCTCTGGACCGTATAGCTGATCGCGTCTTCCCTCGCGAAGCAGACACTGACCGATTGCCCCGGCTTGATCACGGCTTCTTCCTCGTTGCCCCAGAAGAGGGAAAAGCCTCGCACGCAGGACACCTCGTCGAGGGAGTCCCTGAAAAAATACACCCAGACCGGACTCACCCGGCGGTTGACCCAGCGGACCTCGTCGCCGATGTGCACGACCAAGTCCTGGGGAGAGACCCGGTCTTCCGTGATCAGAATGTCGTGGACTGCGCCGCTCCGGCTGGTGGCGGGAAGGCCGGCGCAGGCGGCGAGCCAGCCGCTGGCGAGCAACAGGAGCGCCCTGCCGAACTTCGTGTGAGCTGCAATGCGCATCGAGGGTTGATTATACCGGAAACCAGATGGATATTGACGCTTCTTCGGTCCGACTGCTATGGATACCAGCCTGGAGGCATGATGCTGGGTACCGACTGGGAAATCGGACGCATTTTCGGCATCCCGATCAAAGTCCACATGTCCTGGTTCCTGGTCTTCGGGTTTGTGACCTGGAGTCTGGCGACCGGCTATCTGCCGGACATGCTGCCGGGCCTCTCGCCCCAGCGCTATTGGGGCATGGGCGGCACGGCGGCCCTCCTATTGTTCGCGTCCGTGTTGCTGCATGAGCTGGGTCATTCCTACGTGGCGCTGCGGTATCAGATTCCCATCCAGCAAATCACCCTCTTCATCTTCGGCGGCGTCGCCCAGATGCGACGGGACGCGCCGGGGCCGAAGGCCGAGTTTCTGATCGCGATCGCCGGCCCCCTCGTGAGCTTCGCGCTGGGCGGGATGCTTCTGGGGTTGGCCGAGACCGTCCATACGGGCCAGGGCTTGATGGCCCTGGGGCTGCTGCTCGGCTCCGTGAATCTGCAACTCGGGCTGTTCAACCTGATCCCGGGCTTTCCCTTGGACGGAGGGCGGGTGCTGCGGGCCGGTCTCTGGGCTTGGTCCGGCAATTATCACTGGGCGACGCAGCAGGCCTCGCTGGTCGGCCAGGGGTTCGGGCTGGTCCTCGGTGTGCTCGGCGTGGCGCTGGTGCTGGGCGCGTCGGCCGGCGTGATTCCCGGTCCGCTGGCGGCCAACGGAAGTTGGGTGGCCCTGATCGGGCTGTTTCTCTTCAGCTCGGCCAGGAGCAGCCGCCGGCAGGCCACCCTCAGGGCGTCGCTGGAGCAGGTCTCGGTCGGAGATCTGATGGTGCGCGAGGTGGCGACCCTGCCTGCGGATCTCACGGTGGCGGACGCGGTCGCGCAACATTTTCTGCCCCTGGGCCACAGCGGTTTCCCGGTGGTGGAAGAGGGCCGGCTGATCGGCATGGTGGCGGTGCAGGACGTGCAGGCCTTACCCCAGCCGCTCTGGCCCTGGCGAAGCGTGCGGGACATCATGCAGCCCTGGTCGCCGGCGATGGAAACGGGGCGCGACCTGTCGGCCTTGGCCGCGTTCGAACAGATGCAGCGGGAAGACCAGGACCGGCTTGCCGTGATGGAGCAGGGACGGCTCGCGGGCCTGGTGACGAGAGGCGGGCTCGCCCGGTTCCTGCAACTCCGCGGCCTGCGCGGCTAGCGGCCGCGCCGCACAAAGAACGTTCACTGGGAAGGGCAACGGGATGGTCCGCCGTGCTTGCCTCGGTACGGTTCGCCCCCGCCTTGTTTCGTCCAGCCGGCGCACGATGGCGGCCCCGAACAGCAGCAGCGCCGCCGAATAATAGACCCACAGCAGGAACAGCACCGTGACCAACAGCGATCCGTACATCCGGCTATAGACCGAGAGATGCTGCACATAGGTGCCGAACAGATGCTTGGCGATTTCCCAGAGGAGCGCCAGCACTAGGCCCCCAACGGCCGCGTCGCGCCACGCGGGACGTTCTGCCGGCAAGTAGCGGTAGAGGCAGGTGACGGAGGCCAGGACCAGTGCGAAGGGCAGGACGTAGGCGAGCAGCAACTTATGGGCGGCGACGGCGACCAGATCGATGCCCCCGATCCGTGGCGCGTAGGCCACCAGACGGCCCAGGGTCTGGGTGACTAGATACGACAGGACCATGAGGCCATCCACCATCCCCAGCAACGCGAACGAGGCCAGCGAGGACAGCAGCGGGCTGCGCTTCCGCGGTGTTCCGAAGACGACGTTCATCGCATAGTCCATCTCGTAAAACACCAGCATTCCGAACCAGACGAACGCCAGGAAGACGATCCAATGCCCGATCTGTTCGCCGGCCACCCGTTTGACTTCCTCGGCCAGGTCGGCGCCCAGCATGGGTAGAAATCCGTGCAGGAAGTTCAGCAGGAACTCCTGTCCGATCCGCTCGTGGCTCACAAAAAAACCGACGAGGTACAGCAGCAGGTAGATCAGCAGCAAGAAGGACAGGAGGGTGAAGAAGGCCAGCGACGCGGCCAGGCTCGTACAGCCGTGCCGACGGAAGTCGGACGCCGCGTCACGCAGCAGTCGGAGGAACGCCATCGAAGGAACCTGCGTTGCGGTGAACGTCGACGAGCCTCCTTCCCGTGGAGGGCCCAAGCCCCGCGCTTACTTCAGCGCGAGGATCGCATGCTGGGTCAACGCGGCGAGCGGGTCCGGATACAGGCCGAAGAAGATGACGCCGGCCAGGGCGCAGGCCAGCACGATGGTCAAGGCCGGCGAGGCGGCCAGACGCGGGAGAACCGTGACCGAGGCCTCCGGCTCCCGCATATACATGACCATCACCACGCGCAGGTAGTAGTAGGCCGAGACCGCGGCGAAGAGGAGCGCCACCACGGCGAGCCATGTCAGGCCTGCGCGCACGGCGCCCATGAACAGGTAAAACTTGCCGATGAAGCCGGCGGTGGGCGGGATGCCGGCCAACGACACCATGAACACCAGCATGAGGAAGGCCGCGACCGGTTGCCGCTTGGCCAGGCCGGTGTAGTCCTCGATCTCCTCCCCTTCCAGCCCGCCCTTGCGCAACAGGGCCACGAGCGCGAAGGCGCCCAGCGTCATGAACGAATAGATCGCCAGGTACAGCATCACGCTGGAGAGCCCTAGGCTGCGGACCTCGCCGGAGGCCGTGGCGTGCCCGGCCACGACCACGCCGATCAACGCGTAGCCGGCATGGGCGATGCTCGAGTAGGCCAGCATACGCTTGATGTTGGTCTGGACGATGGCCACCACGTTGCCGAGGATGAGCGTCGCGACGCAGACGATCAGGAAGAGCCCGTACCAGTTGGCCTTGAGCCCGCCCAGCCCCTCGAGAAAGACCCGCATGAAGGCGCCGAAGCTGGCGGCTTTGGAGGCCACGGCCATGAAGGCGGTGACGGAGGTGGGGGACCCTTCATAGACGTCCGGCGTCCACCTGTGAAAGGGGACGGCGGCGATCTTGAACCCGAAGCCGACGACCAGCAGGATCATGGCCAGCAGCAACATTGGATCATCCAGGCTGCGGGCGTGGACTGCGGCGGCGATGGCGGACAGCCTGGTGCTGCCGGTGATCCCGAACAGGAGGGAAATGCCGTAGAGCAGGATGCCGGAGGAGAAGGCGCCCAGCACGAAGTACTTGGCCGAGGCTTCCAGCGAGCGCCCCTCCGTCCGCTTGATGCCGGCCAAGATGTACAGCGACAGGGACATCAGCTCCGTGCCCAGGTAGATGGTCAGCAGGTCGGCGGCGGAGACCATCACCATCATGCCGACCAGCGAGAGCAGGAGGAAGCCGTAATACTCGGCCAGGTGGATGGCTTCTTCCTTCAGGTAGGCGAGCGAGAGCAGAATGGTGAGTCCGCTGACCAGATAGAGCAGCAGCTTCCAGAAGCCGGCGTAGGGGTCGATGATCACCAGGTCGCCGAAGGCCATGACCGTGACGCCCAGCTGCGAGGTGGTCACGCCCACACAGGCGGCCAGCGCGCCCAGGCCGATCCAGGCCAGCCACTCCTTGCGTGACGCAGGGGTAATCGGGTCCAGCGTCAGGATGAGGCAGGCCGCGCCCATCACGATGAGCTCGGGCAGGATCGCGAGGATGTCGGCCAGGGGAAGCGTCATGGCTGATGCGTGATTGGTGATGAGTGATCGGTGATGGACGCGACCGCATCCTGCGCTGTGCGGGGCGTTCGCGCCAGCGCCGTTTCTTCCCGGTCCAGGTGATCCAGCAGGTTCGTGACGCTGGCATGCATGGGGGCCAGGACCTGGTTCGGAACCAACCCGATCCAGAAGACGAGCAGGACCAGCGGGGCCAGTAGCGCCATTTCGCGCAGGTTCAGGTCGGGCAAATGGACGGTCCCATGTCCGGCCTGGTCGGATCGCCAGCCGAAGGCCACGCGCTGCACCATCCAGAGCATGTAGGCGGCGGCCAGGATGATACCGAGCGAGGCCAGCGCGGCCACGGGCTTGCTCCGGAAGAAGGTGCCGGCCAGAACGAGAAACTCGCCCGCGAAGCTGTTCGTGCCGGGCAGGCCGATCGACGAGAGGGAAAAGATGACCAGGAACGTGGCGTAGCGCGGCATGGGGCCGGTCAGGCCCCCGTTGTCGCTGATCAGCCGGCTGTGGGTCCGTTCGTAAATGATCCCGACGCAGAGGAACAGGGCGCCCGTCGTGATGCCGTGGTTGACCATCTGGAGGATCGCGCCCTCGATGCCCTGGGCGTTCAGCGCAAAGATGCCGAGGGTCACGAAGCCCATGTGGCTGACGCTGGAATAGGCGATCAATTTTTTCAGGTCGGCCTGGGCCAGAGCCATGTAGGCCCCATAGAGGATCGCGATCACCGAGAGGGTGATGATGATCGGGGCAAACGCGACCGTCGCGTCCGGGAGCATGGGGAGCGTGAAACGGAGGAATCCGTAGGCGCCCATCTTCAACAGCACGCTGGCCAGGATTACGCTGCCCGCCGTGGGGGCTTCCACGTGCGCGTCCGGGAGCCA
>SXGS01596264.1_pt1 | contig 14206 bp, 25 predicted proteins | sample 3174681 | NCBI WGS metagenome assembly SXGS01 (sample SAMN11356861, study PRJNA531348) | freshwater metagenome | isolation source: freshwater sample F1-80 | place: China: Fuxian Lake, Yuxi | collected 2017-12-25
TCGTCACGGAGTTTACCGCAGTGCTGCGCGTCCAGCAGGATGTTACATGAAGCAGCAATATGCGCTATATGTGAGTAGCCAGACTCAGCATCCATGTCCTCCCCATCCCGCCACTGATCCAGATGGCGCATGATCGCGCTGATGTATGTCGATGCACACACGCCAGTCTGCCGCCAGTTGAAGATTCCGTACTTCTCGGCACCCAGCTTATGCGCCCATGCCGTCTGCCTCGTCGCTGAGCTTGGCAACAGCCACATCGGCGCTTTCTTAGCCCCAGCAGCCCCCTTCGGATCATCTGGCGCATACTGAGCCGTTGCTGTGCTACTGTAGTCGCCCATGTCAATCTTGCCGCAGTCGTTGCTCCATTCGGCGCGTTCGTCGCTGTCGTATGGCGTCTTGGCATCCTCAAGATACACCTCATCCAACCCCAGCCACTGCGCCACAGCAAGCTCTGCCTTCGCGCCTTTGCTGCTCTCCCATCCTGGCAGCATCGCAATCGCCTGACACGTTTGTATCGCGTCCAGATCACGCTTCACTGCGCCTTTAAGGAACTCTTGGAACTCGGTTGGGCTGAGTTGCTTGAGCTTCTCTAGGGTGTAGCCACAATTGCAATCCATTCTTGCTGGGTTAAGGACAACCCAGCCTTGCTCGCTAAGCGATTCCTCTGCCGCATAAAAAGCAGGAAAATTAAAATCTTGAGGGCATGAGGACATTGGACCAGCCAAATATATGTTTTTTGTTAAATGTGTTTCCATATTGTTCTATTGATAATTTTTGACACATGCATTGGCCTTAGTCCGGTTTTTCTTGCTATATCAGCACCCTTCATTCCCGACGCATATAGTGCCCTAACGTTTAGGACATCTTCGTTTTTCAACTTTGAGGTTACGTGCGCCTCTCCGCGAGTCATCTTGTGCGGATACTTTCTTGAGAAGTGGTCATCTCCGTGGGAATGCCGACCCTTACTTATCATATCATGAATATTATCCCTCGCGGTTCCTGCAAATAGGTGATTAGGATTGATGCATAGCGTATTGTCGCATTTATGGCACACATGAAGCGATTGGTCGAATTGAGGATTTGAAAGAAATAAAGATATCCTGTGAGCGCTATACGAGACAGTTTCGTGAGTCAGTGTTCCATATCCAGACTTATAATTATTCCTCCCCCTAGAGGATATTGCTCCTATCCATTCTCGGCATGGTCCAAGTTCGCTATTTGAATCAGTAACCCACCTTGAGTTATCCGCCAACCTAAACAACAACTCATTTCGCTCAAATTCCGTGAATCGCATAATACGGCTACCACCCCCCACCTGTTGACGGGTTAGCTGCTCTGGGTTGTGCCAATCTCTTTTTGTGTATGTTTTCATTTGTTTCATTTTGATTCTTTTGCTGCGAGCCACGCAATCTTCATCGCTGGCTTAATGTTTCGCTGAAGGAATGCTTTGTTTGCGATGGCCGCAATACTCCACTTGCCGAAGTTAGCCTCAAGCGAAACCTTGTCCGACCAATCATCAAACCATGCGTCAAAGTCGCTGTTCATACTTTTGATTCTTTTGCTGCTTTCCATGCCATTTCCCAAGCAACCTTGCAACCGATGTTGAGTCTTTGTTCTTCTTGGAAACTTAGCCACCACCGCTGAAACGCAGCATCGCAACGCTCAGCATCAGTCGGATACAGCACGCTTGCAACATCAGCAATGCACTCAGCTACTGTTTCTGGCGGCAAGAAGCACCAGTCGTTGTAGAGGCTAGTGAGTTGCTGCTTCATGTCTTGTAGCTCAAGCTGCAATGCTGCTTTTTCAGCAATGACATGCAAGTCAGCTAGTCTTTCTGCAAACGGTTGCTCTTGTTGCGATGCTGTATGGACTGCTGGGTAGTCTGGGAAGCGGTAGCCGATGACCGATTCTCCATCGGCTGTTTTGCTCCAATTTTGATACTTAGCCACATAGATTCCTGTGAAATGGTGAGGATGGCTTATTTGAGCTTCCCACAACACATCAACAGCAGCATCAGGCTCCACAGGACACTTATCCCCAGGCGTATGCTTGTACCAGATGTGGCCGTGAGCTTCAAATGTTTCGACTGCGGGTGGCGGGAGGGGGCGTTTGGTTCGCCAGTAGCCTTCGCCATCTGCGTGTTTGCAGGCTGATGCGTAACCACGCTGCCAATCAAACTTGCAAGCAACCGGACCTTCCCATTCCGAGGCATACTCATCGCCGTTCTCATTCCAGGTAATATCCTCAAGCAGCAAAAGCGGCCTGTATCCACCAGCAACTGAATCAGTGCTGAAGTTTTCTTTGTGCCACCGCTCCGCCCCAATCAGCGGCCTGAACCCTGGCACTGTTCCTCTTGATCCGATTGTTTCTTGTTTCATTGCTTCTCTCCGATTGCTGTTTTCATAAGTTGCGCTACTGCCTCACAGACATACGGCCATTCGTCAGGGTCGATTGCGATTGTGGCTCTGGTATCGCTTCCAGGAATACACGCCATGATGGTGATGTATTCGCCAGCAGCCTCATCCTCAAGCCCAACGACAATTGCTTGTTCGCAGAACTGTGGCTCGCCATCCGGCGCAATGACTAGCTGTATCGGTCTGATCGTTCTTTGTTTCATACATTGTTTCTTTTGTTGTTGAATACCTCAATCGCATCCGCTTTCTCAAGTGCTTTTGCTGCTGCGTGTCTGTATTGCTCCGGTGTAGGCCAGCCAGCAATCATTCCGACTGACACATCTTGTTTCTCATCCACTGAATCAATGACTTTCTCGCCGCAAATGGCACGCATTGCGTTGCGCGGCATCGAGTGTCTGTAGCACTGCAAGTAGCCAAGCGCAAACTCTCTACTGACGCTGTGGATGATTTTGCGCCACTCGCCGTTGAAATGGGACTCTATGTTAAATAGTTTCATACGTTTCAACTATTACCCACGCTTCACATCCGCGCAAGCAGATTCGTGAGTTTTTATTGCAACACCAGTCGGACACTGGAACACCAGACTCACATGTCCCGTGCAGACACAGCAGCCAATCAGCAATGCTTTGCCGTGACGGGACCAGCAGACGGGGCAGTGTGTCGGTTGTTTCATAAGTATCTCAGTCTAGCGAGTGGCTGGGGGTTTCGGTTGCTTCAAACAGATCCGGTTGCGGCACCGGCTTGGTTGCGAGTGCTGCTTTAGCTGCATTGATGCGGGTTTCTGCGATGCGAAAGTAGTCTGGGTCGCGTTCGATGCCGATGAAGCTGAAGTTGCCTTCTCGCATAGCTGCTTTGCCAGTGCTGCCGCTTCCCATGTATGGGTCAAGGATTGTTCCGCCTGAAGGAGTAATGAGGCGGCATAGGTAGCGCATGAGGTCTGTTGGCTTAACCGTTGGGTGATTATTCTTGGCAGATTTGATGCTGTTTGTGCCACTGTCGCCTTGATGCTCCGTGATTCCACGCTTTAGTTGCGCCTGATCTTGGTTAGATGCGGCCATGAAGGAATTATCAAGCTCATCGCAGCCATCGTTGCGGTCTTTTTTGGAACATTTAGCTGCGTAGAAAAAGCGTGCTGCGGAGCCTGAGTCTTTTCTGGCTATATAGTCGTTTGCTGGTGCCATCCTACCGAAACACCCATGCGGTGATTCTCTGTTCTTATTGTGACCAACCAAATCGCCTTGCTGTCCCTTTGAATCAGGAAACAACGCCACAACCTCATCGCTGCCGTCGTGGATTAGGTTTGCTGGGAAGCGGCCTTGATTGCCTCTGCTGACCGCTTTGAATCCCCACCCCTGTTCACGGGTATCTAGTTCCTTAGTATCTCTTTCGACAGCCAGATTCTCGTTATGTTCAACCCGACACGCATCAATGTTCAGCCCGCCAGTATGCCACTTGAGCACATTTGCCGCAACAGTGCCTTCCAACGGCTTGCGTGCAAGCGTGATTGGCTCCAGTGCTGGCTTGAGTGCCGTGCCCCAGCCGTCCCATTGCTTTGCTGCTTCTGTTGCGGGGGCGGTGATCGGTACATTTATCCTTTCAGTCTCGTAATCGCCAGCAAAGCCACCAACCTGCCTCAGTCCAGACACTCCATTCCCTGCATCCATTTTGGCGTTAGACCATGACCTTTCGCCAACAACTTCACGCTCAGTGCCAGCCATCTTGTCCAGCGCCTTCGACACGTCTAAACTTTTCGGAAAGCCGCTGTTTCCAGTCACGAATACCTTGCCGTTGCGACGTGCTACAAATGCACCAGAAGGCACCCTGATGCACCACACCTTGCCTTTGTAGTGCATAGGCGTCACGGTCGCCAAATCGGAGCAGGTAAACCGTGATGCTCGTACAGTTTGTGGTCGCTGTTGCTCGCAAAAAGCTCCAGATTCTCCAATCTGTTGTCCTGCGGATCGTGGTTCACATGATGCACTACTTCCTCGCGCCTCAAGCATCGCCCTATCGCTTTCGCTACTACCAAGCGATGCTCCATGACGTACCCATCCTTCCTCGCCATCGGTAGAAAGTCCGCTGGGCATCTGACATATTTGATCGGTTTGTAGTTTCCGCTCTTCCTCGAATAAGTCACACCGCCCTTCCATGCTGGATTTCCCGCTCCTGTCATCTTGGCTAGGTGTGATGCCACGCTGCTCTCCGTCCACGCCTCCCGCCCCTTGTGCGCGTGCTTCGCCCACTCTTCGCCCCTCGCCTTTCCGTTGCACTCCCGTGAACAAAACGGTGTTTTGATTTTCCGCAGCCACGCTTCCGGTTTCCATGTCTCCTTGCCGCAAATCGCGCAAGCAACTACCCTCCCTTTTCGCTCCGATAAAGGCACTTCCTTCCGTTTCGGCTTCGGAGCACAATCCCGACTGCAATACTTGTTCCGTACGGCCTGCTCCTTCGTTTGGCACGGGAATGGCGTCGAGCAAGTCTTGCACGCTTTCCAGAACGGGTACACGCGCTTGGCGTTCCAGTGTTTCGGCAAGAGCGAATGAATAGCTTCCGTCTCGTTCAACAAGGCAACGATGGTTTCTGGAGACGATTTGGTCTGTATAATCTCCCTGAATACGGTAGGCGGTATCATCGTAATCGTATTCGACAAGCTCTTGAATTGATTCCCATTTGAAGGTGTCATGCGTAGCATTGTAGCACAATGCGCGACCCTTGTAAATGGCTTTATGGTAAGGCTCCCACTTCCCGTCAATAAGAAGCTCGGTATCTTCGCTCAAGCAGCCATATACCCAAGCCACCATGTCCCGAATCTCAAACCCAGCCAGTCGCAACCCAAGGCACATCAAATCCTGTGTCCTAGTGCCAGCAAATGCCAGCAGATGTCCTCCAGGCTTCAAGACACGCAGACACTCGCGCCACACTTGCGGCTGTGGCACAAATGCATCCCACTCTTTACCCATGAAGCCCTTACCTTTGACTTCGTGATGCCCCGCTTCCAGCCAGTCTTTCAGCATCTCAATCGCATCTGGCTCTTTTCCGAGTCCGTATGGCGGGTCTGTGACGATTGAGTCGATTGAGTTGTCTGGCAGTTCCTTTAGCTTTTCCAAACAATCCCCAAGCAGCAATGTAGTTTGATTCATAGATTCACAGTATCAGCGAGTGGCTGGGGGTTGTAAAGCGGCTTTTGTTGCTTTTTTGTTGGTTGCAGCTCATCCGGTGTAACAAGGGCGCGTAGCCGTTTCTTGAGTAACCTTCGATCCTCTGGAGACATATTCTCTGCCTTGAGGAAGGCGGGGATTTCTACGCTGTCTGTTGATGTGAACGGTCTGTCGAAACAGTTGCGAGTGAAGTACATCGGTGACTGCTTGGCTATGTGGGTTTGTAATGCTGTACTCATTGTTGCTGTGATTGGATACGCTTTAGCTTAGCTGGGTTGTTGATTGGTTGTTACTTATGTGCCGATTGTTATTCAGTCTGTTGCTTTCTTTTGAAAGGCTTGGTAGCAGAGACACAGCAGGTCCCCGCGTTGCGAGGACTCACCGTGTCTCGTTGCTTTCCCTCGTTAGGAAGGCCCTTCAACACACCTTTCGGTGCCGAATTGCTTCGGCTGTGCCACGCCCAGCGGTATCCCTTAACCGAGGCTAGTCTGCTTTCGTGGACTACACAGAGGTGCTCGTTGCCAAGCTCTTTAAGCCGTCCAGTTCACCTGCAAACCATAGCGGCCCCGCTCCTTCACATACAGACCCGACAAATTCGGATGTTCTGCTGCTACACGCCTCTTGCTTATGGTGCAAGAGGAACCCTTTGAAAATCAGAAAGCCGACCCCAGCTTGCACTCTGGAGTCGGCTCAGTTTCTGCTGATTCGGGCTATGAACCCAAAAGTTTGAAAGTGTCCGAGATACTCTTTCGTGCAAGTGAAGAACTCTCGGTTCTAGTTATTCCATACACGTTGAGGTAGCGCAACTACTTTTTTCAATCATCCTCACAATCCCCCAATTCCGCCAGCACGCTCGTCACAAACCCCATCTCCAAATCAGCCCTCGCCTCATCCACGGCCTCAAAGAAATCTGTGAAATGAAGATTCGACTGCTTCATCAAGCCAGCCAGAAACTCAGTTACCTGCGCCCTCACCGCGTCCGTATCATTTGCTGCATCAGTTGTCATAGATCACAGCAATAGCTCGCTACGGCGTGGAAGCAAGCTAAGCATTAGTAGCTACTTTTTCTCGGAACGCTTCTTCGCGACCTCTGATTCAATCTTGGCGGCAGTATCCTCAATCAGTGTACCAGCAACGTTTCCTGGTAATCCGCCAGCCTTACCAAGTAACTTAGATAGCCCTGGAATCCTCCCAAGCTGCGATTCAATAGCCTCACCAGCTACATTTGAAACTCCAGCTACGCCGGACATCTGCGGCGATGATCCCTGACCAAGCGAGCGAATCGCGTGATACGCAGCATTTGCGTACTTCGCCTTGCCTGCTGGGTTGTATAGGTCCAGAAACACCTTCGATCCTTCTGAAACTGCTTTACCTGGAGATGTAGCATCGCTCCTGTTTTCCATGACTCTAGACAGCAGTTTCCTTCTTTCCTTGATTACTTGCTCGGCAGTGAATGGGTTCATTCCGCCAAGTGATTCCCTTAGAGGCGCTGGAACTCTTGATGCCAGATTCGCACCAATAGACGCCAAATTTAACGCGGCATCTTCTGCTCCGGCACGTAGATTAGCTAAAAAAGATGGGTCTTGCGACTCAATTTGCTGAAGCAACTCAAGATCGCGTTTCGGGTCTAGCCCAGCTTGCTCCTGTACCTTGCGGAACTCAGGACTCAGCTTATCGAATTGTCGTTTGGCTTGTCTTTCATCAAGCCCCTCAAACCACTTAGCGAAAGGTAGGTCAGTCTCCCGATTAACAGGATTATTAGCCATCGCTCCGACGAGCCTAGATCGTAAAAATTGAGGTTCATAAGCTGGCATTTGTTATTTATAACACAATCGCTACCTTAGTCAATCATTTTCCACAGGTCACTCTTGGCGCTCATCCCCATCCTCCGGCCCATCCCAGTGACCAAGAAACACATCATCCTCGTCCTCCCACGCCAAATGCGCCTCAAGCAGCCCCTTGCCAGCCATCGGATCACCGCGTCCATGATGATTCTGCAACCAGCCAACGCTGTCCACGCAGCAACTTACGCTACATACAGATGCGTTTGCGCCGAGTTCCTCAAGCTCCGTGAGAAACGCTTGGATGCGGTCCGTGATGCGCTGATGGTCTTTTTGGGTGATGGTCATGGCTCTTGAATTATGTTTGGATAGACGCCTTGAATCTCAGTGAACAGGCCGATTATATCGCCATCTTCGTCTTTTAGCTCAACACTGCAACGAAGATTACCTGGATAGGAGATTATGTTGATGCTGACAGCCTGAGTGAAGTGCAGCTTGCCGGATTTGTCGATTACAACGTATTCTTTCATGGCGATGTTTCTTGTTGGGCAACTTCATGCTTATTTCTTCCGTCAAAAGGGTTTTGAATAACCCAGTCATCTGAAATATCATCAACGACTGTCGATTCTCGATGATACACACCATCCCTAAATCTCATTGATTCTTTTTGAATCTCCTTTAACTGATCCAGCCTGTCGCGCAACTTATCTACATTCGACTTCTCGCCATCCGGCGGAGAGTCAATCTCGTCCTGCAACCTTGCAACATGAAAGGCGTACTCGCTAGGAGACATCGCTGAAGCATCCGGCCCATCAGCCAGTCTGCGCTTGAGTTCTTCCAGGTTTCGTTCGTGTCTCGCGCCCTCAGTAAAGCCGCTCAAGAAACCAGCATTACGACCAAGCTGCTCAGATGCGGCTGTGTCTCGCTTGTGCAGTGCACGAAAGCTCGCATCAATGGATAGCAGTACTGTTTCAAGATTCATTTGTTTCCTCAATTCGTAGTTCCAGCAGCCTATCAATCACATCAGCCGCCGCATCACAGCCATTACGCCACAGTTGCAGTGCTTCGGCAAGCAGAATCTCAGTCCGCATTGAAGTTGTCCAAAGCAAAGTTGATGAAATAAACGAAACCCATGAAGGCTAGAAAATTGATGATTACGTCCATATTATTGTTGTTTCTGTTGTTTCGCCATCTGCTCGACACAGTAGCCAATCTGCTGGCACTGAGCGAAGTTAGGGCAGGTGTTGCAGCTTGTCATATCATCTCCTTCTCCAGTTTCATCAGCTTGGCATAACTCTCTACCAAAAGCTCCATAAGCTGCGAATACGACAGCAGCGGTGGCGCAAACACCACTTGAGAGCCGCACATCCAGTCTGGTATGCGGGTGTAATGGATGCCATCAAGAGTAACTTGGTTGGTGTCGCGTGTTACTTGGATGCGCTCGCCAGCGTGACTGCCGGAGATGATTGTTGCGGTGGTTTTCATTTCTGTAGTTGCTGTTGTTTCACATGGTTCTCCATCCTGGACAAGCCGTATCTCAAGACGTTAGGCCAAACCGTGAGTAGCGCAAGCGCCACAAGCACAAAAAGCGCGAAGTAGATGCTGGATTCTTGGGGTTCTTGAGGTTCGTGAAAGCTCATACGGTGCAAGTGTTACCTTATCTTCTCCTTGATGACATACATGCCCATCGCAAGCGGCAGTCCGGCGGCAGGAATAGAAACTACCTCAGCCGACTCAAGCGCAGCAACTTGCTGCTCCAGCCATTTCTCATGCTCTTCAATAACCTTCTCGCGCCTGAGTTCCTCAATTCGCTCAAACTCAGCTTGCTTCTGACGCTCTTTCTCAAACTTCTCAAGTATCTCATCGACTGAATCCAGTAGGTAGTCGCCAAGATACTCTCCGCAATCTGGGCAAAACTGAAAGCGAATGTCTGGTAGCTTGCGGTCCTCGGTGATATATGTTTGATTAACCAAGAAGCTTTCTTGGCCTGAATAAATGAGTCCTATTGTATGATTGCAGTCCATAATTTACATCAAAGCTAAGCGTTCATCCAGCACCAAGTCAATCCTACGCATCCACTCGGCGCGCTTGTCTTTGCGGGCATCGACCCAGCCGTCGCGGAGTATCTTGAGTCGCTCGTCGATGGCGATGATTTGGTTGCCTTTTGGTGTGAGCCATGCGGGGATTGGGTCTTTCATATTCAAGCGAAATCCGAGATTGGGCAATATGGATCAGCTTTTGCCTCGCAAGTTACGCGCATCGGATCAAAGTTTGGCGGCAACTTTGATGGGTAGTCATAGACTGGCGGCGGAGGCATCCACTGCAACGTGCGCTGCGGGAACAACTCATCCAGCGCATCTTTAAGCGCCTTGGCTTCTTTGATGGTAAGTTCCTTGGTTTCGTTGCCGATTTTGATTTTGATGCTTTGGATGCTCATTTGGTGTTTCATTTGTTGTTAAGTAGCTCAATGGGCCATGCTGAGGTGATTGAATCAGCCATGATGTCAGCGATACATGTAGCCCCGCAGTCGCCATCCCAACCGTAAGTAACGCCATCCAGTTTGGAGAATGCATCAATCGCAGCAATAGTAGCCAACCACCCAGCCTCGGCTGCTCCGGCGCATGATGCGATGAAGGTTGCGTTGTATATGCACTCATTGAATCTTGGGTGTCCAAATGGAACACTTGTTACGGATGCGATGCCAGACTCTCTGCTTGGCGGGTTTTCTGAAACAATTGTGTGAGAATCAGTAGGGTCTGCAAAATACCAACACTCCCCAGCAGTGCGTTTCTCAGCAATCTCAAGCAACTCCACGCAGCGAGCACGGATGAGTTTCAAGTGTTCTGTCTGTGTCATTTGTTGTTTCATAGTGTAGCTATTGAAGCATTGGGTGTGTTGTGAATCAAGAAGAAACGAGAGAATCTTTAGTTGCTACTCCTCTCAATGATTGCTTTTGCTTTTCTGATGGTTGTTTTGTCCCCAGAAACAATATCGTTACAAGCCTCAATCACTCCGCTCCAGAAGTGGCATCCTCCGCAGGTGCGCGGAAACTCACAAAACGATGACTTTTTGTGTTGTTCCTTGAGGATTGAGGCGGCAGCACCAAGAGCTTTCACGTGCTGAAGTAGGTCGTCGTGTTGCCAGTTGTGCTCGATGGGTGGTTCGGCTGTTTCTGTGCTGGCTGGGTTTTGGCTTGGCAAAATGGTTTCAATTGTTTCATTCATATAACTTTGATGTGTCTTGGGTTCGTTAAGTAAATGTCCCCTACTCCAGCGCGTCCGCTGGTATCACACGTTGATTCGTGTTGGCATTTGCTCGGCCCGATAGCGGGATCAGGCACGTGACCGTCACAAGCCGCAGCCGGAGTCGGTTCAGAGGAGTCCGAGGAAAATCAGTTAAGTAAGCAGATTCTGGAGCTTGTTGTGGCAGTGGTAGCGAGAGTGGCTGCTGGATGCGGGCTTTGCCGCGTTCTGTTACATTAGGGCAGTGATAAGCGAACTTGCTTGGCTCAAGCAGGCCGAGTTTAATGAGTTGCTGCTCGTACTCTTCGCTGCAACCAAGATGGTCGAATGGATCAACATGGATGTGGCAATGCAACAAAATGCGGAGATGTAGTGGCGTGAGTGTCATGGGGTGGGTTGGTTACAGCTTTTGATTCTCTGATTTCCAGCGAAACTCCAGCACAGGACTGCCGTTGCTGTCGTAGCTGACAACCCATTCGGCTACGCCTGCTGAGACTGCTTCGTTGCGGAGATCGGATGGCGGTATTTCGATTACGCTAATTATTACTGCAAACAGCAAGCTTCCGCACAGTGCGCCGAATAGGAATGTTTCAAATTTGTCCATAGATAAGCAATAGTAGCGTGATGTGGTGTGGTATCAAGTAAAAACGAAACAAATGTTTCTGGCTGTCTGCGCCAGAGTTTTGCTGCGCTCAACCCGTTGACGGGTTACAGTCCATGACCGCTGCATGTGTTTGGCGCTAAGCCGTGACTGCCGCCGCCATGAGAAACAATAGACTCTAGCTCTCTGTCGAGTCTTGCTGTTTCTGCTGCTAGCTCAGTCTCATCCATGCCCCAGAGTGCAGCGAAGTGATTAGCCATGCTGAGTCTGGTTGCTTCTACTTGGGTTTCAAATGTATAGTCGGACATAATGTTTATGGCTGTTGCCAAGCCGGAGGTCTATCAAGGACGACTCACAGAGAGAGCATACTCACCATGATACTTCTTCTCTCCCTCACGCCTAGCTGTAATAGCATCCTCTTTGTCAGCATAGCAGCCCAGATAGATAACCCTCTTGTTTACCGTGATGTTGGCAATCCAGCGATTAGACTTCTCTAGCCAGTAAACACCAACAACTCCAGATAGATTGCTACGACCAGTGTTTCGATTGATGCAGTTTTGAGCGTGAGTAACAGCCCTGAGATTGTTTGGGTTATTGTTGCTCCTATCACCATCCTTATGATCCACATCCTTGCTGCCTGGGTCGTAGCCGTTGGCTAAAGCAAAGACAACCCTTGAGATGGAGTATTCCTTGCCGCCAAAGTAAACACTGCCAACATATCGTCGCTCCTTTGTAATATAGATAATGGTTCCAGCAGGCTTACCAGCGCATCGCGCATTGGCCTGTCTGAACCTTCTGTCGTTCTGGAAATGGCTTGCTGGGCGTGTTTTCCAGCGTAGGCATGTCGGGATAGATTCATCAAGAACAAAGGATTCCTGAATGAGTTTCATTGGTAGCGGTTTGTGGCTTCGTTTCATTGCTAGGCAGAGTAACATATATAACTCTAGATCGCAAGCGAATAAAGCATGGCTGTGACCAAGATGGTGAAATGATCGAAATTTTTGGAGCTTTTGCTATAAAGAGCTAGGCTGTGTTGCTTGAGAAACGAAGGGGTGGTGGGGCCTGGTTGCTGCTGGGGTTGCTGTTGCTTTTGGTTGCTAGGTGACTGGATGGCTTATAGAATGGACTGGCGAGGGTGTGATTACGTTATTCAAGCTGCCGTTCCCCGCCCCAACCTCCCCCGCCTGGTGGGGTCTAGCGTTGCACAGCACCAGCACAGCACCCCGCACCAGTAGCGCCGGATCACTGCACAGCTACACCAGCACAGCAAGGTCTAGGGCTGCTCTTGGTGCCGGATAACTTGTTCTCACTGACTAACTACCACTAATACACATTATGCCAAATAGGAGCAATCGCGTAACTCCCTCATTATCAACGAGTTACACCGAATCGACACATTCCCAAGCTGTAATTGAGGCGTTTGCGCCACTATTGAGACTGACAGCAACGGCAACAGCAGGCTTGTCGAGTCCGGCGGCTTGGCTGATAACCTTGGTTGCAATCTGGACGTCTTGCCACGAGCGGATGGCTGGTGCGCTTTCGATGGCTTCAACGGCTTCGACAGAGCGGGAGAGGATGGCTCGGAGGCCGCGGGAGCCGAGTTGGGCAAGGTCGGCTGTGACTAGATCGTGAGCGGACGGGGGCGCGCTCTGCAAGGCTTCCCCCACACCAGCAACGGCAATTCCACCCCCAGCAACGGCTACAATCTCGCCTTTCTCCGCCCCATCTGGCGCATTTGGTGACGGTTGTTGCCTCACATGTTCCTCAAAATCGCGTGGAACGCCCATACCTACGGCTTCCCTGCTTTGTGCTACATTATGCAACGCTGATTCACCTTTGCGCCATTTCGCGCCCTCTCTTGCATCACTCGCAACACCAGCCGCAACCAACGCAGCCGCTTTAGCTCGCCTTATAATTGCGTCAGGTAGCGGCCACCGTTCCCGACTCGCTCGCTTGCGTATTGCGGTATATAGCTGTTTCTCTGTCACTCCATCCGTTCTCTCTGCTATGCCTTTGGCCACTTGATTCATTGGCACACCTGCTAGACATGCTTTCTCTATCTCTTGCCAGTTTACGGGTAACTCTCTTGCCATTGTGGATATTCCTTGATAGACCTCCGCCTTGCAACTCATTTCTGCGACTCATTGTTGATAATATTTCCACCTGTTAACGGGTGAATATTTGTGTTGTTTTTTGTTGCATTGGTGCGCCAATGTGCGAATATATGCGGTCACAGAAACCCGCGCCCGCTCACATTATGAGAATATATCAAATCACAGCAGACAACCAACCCGACAAAGCGCCACACCTCTTAGGCGCATCCTCTTTCAAAGATGCTTTGGAGAGGCTGGAGGCATATCCAAAGCAATCCCTCTCTGCCATCTTTGGAGAAACTAAAAATAACAACTGGTATCTCACCTTATCCCACAATCACAGCCCCAAAAAAGCACACCTCAGAATTGACGGTCTAGGCTTTGTCGAATGCACCGCATACTAACCCCAAACCCCAACAAATCCCATGAAACAAAACAGCACAGCAACGGCAGTAAACTACCCCACAACACTCGCAGAATTGTACAGCCACCCCGACTTTGTTCCTTTTGGCTCCTCTTCCGACGACTGGATTAATGATCCAGAAAGAATGGAGCGTTGCCATGAGGCGGCAGAATATGGCGAGGATGGATCATTCCACGCTGAAACAATCAACGACTGGCGAGAGTTTTTAAAGCGTACCGACTCCGACTTGTACCGCAAGCTTGAAGATGAGGAGTACGAGCAATGGGAATCCACCAAGGAATCAATTGAAGCTGAGATTGAAGCTTGCGAGCAATGGCACAGCGACAACGGCAGTCTCTACAACACCAACCGCTAACCCCCAACCCCTGCCCCTCGCTTGCAATCGCAACGGGTGGCAGTCTTGGGGCTTAGCAACACAAGCCAAGCCACAGCACAGCAAAAGAAACAAACGCAACCCTAGACACTTATGAAAACAGCACAGCATGTTATCGAA
>SXGS01764449.1_pt1 | contig 14204 bp, 10 predicted proteins | sample 3174681 | NCBI WGS metagenome assembly SXGS01 (sample SAMN11356861, study PRJNA531348) | freshwater metagenome | isolation source: freshwater sample F1-80 | place: China: Fuxian Lake, Yuxi | collected 2017-12-25
ACCGAGCCGGTGGAGGAAGCGCTGCGCGCGCACCCCCCCAAGGGGCCTACCGGTTTGCTCAGCTACGGACGTAAGATCTAGTTTTTCACCGCTCAACGGAGAACCACATGGCCAAGCGCAAACCCGCGAAGAAACGCGCCGCACCCGCCCGCTTCAGACTGACCAGCCCCGACATCCGGCCCAACGGCCCGATCGCCATGGAGCAGGTGTTCAACAGCTTCGGCTGCACCGGGCAGAACATCTCGCCGGCGCTGAACTGGTCGAACGCCCCCGCCGGCACGAAGAGCTTCGCCCTGCTCTGCCACGACCCGGACGCGCCCACCGGCGGCGCCGGGTGGTGGCACTGGCTGGTGATCGGCATTCCCGCCACCGCCACCGGGCTGGCCAAGGACGCCGGCAAGGCCGACGGCTCGAAACTGCCGGCCGGCGCCGTGCACGTGAACACGGATTTCGGCGGCCCCGGCTGGGGCGGCCCCTGCCCGCCGCAAGGCGACAAGCCGCACCGCTACGTGTTCACGCTCTATGCGCTGGGCGTCGACAAGCTGGACGCGAGCGGCGGCACCGCTTCGCTCGCCGGCTACATGGTCAACGGCAACGCGATCGCAAAAGCGACCCTTACCGGGAGATTCGGCCGCAAGAAGTAGCATAGGGGCTGTCCGGTTACCGGACCCAGCCGCGGTTTGCCGCCAGCGCGGCGGCGAAGTGGCCTGCGAGCACCCCCAGCACGCCCCCGGCGAATGCCGCGACCGGGTGGATGTGCTCCAGCGCAACGGCCAGCACGAACAGGAACATCGGAAAGCCGAACATGCCGAGGGTGAAGCCGCGCATCAGCATGCTGGTGGCTTCCACCCCGTGCAGCGCGCGCGTGAACGCCGGCAGCACCGAGCCGCCGATCGGGAACGCCATCAGCGCGCCCGACACCTGCGGGCCGAAGGCCTCGGCGCCGTAGCTGATGACCAGCATCAGCGCCACCGAGGCAGACATGCGGAAGGCAATCTCGATGCGCGGCACGTGCACCGGCACGCGCGGCGCGCTGGAGCGCGGCAGGTAATGGTATGCCGCCGCGAGCGCCGCCCAGGTCATCGCCAGACCGACCCAGGGGCCGAACGGCAGGTAGGAAAGCGGGATGGCGCAGACCACGAATACCACCCAGCCCGAGAGCAGGCTCGCCAACCAGCCGCGCGTGCGCGCCACGCTCGCGAAGGCCAGGATGTAGGCCGCGATCGCCGGCAGCGAAACCAGCGTCGCCGCCGAGGTCTTCACGAGGAAGTCCGCGCCCTGCTCCACCACCAGCACCGCCGCGATCGGCCCGGCGACCAGCGGCAGCGAGGTCAGCCAGCCGGAGGCGCGATGGCCCCAGGCGCGCGCGGCGAGGCTGACCGCAAGCGTCAGCAGCGGCGTGAGCAGGAGCTTGAGCAGCAGCATCGCAGGCGCATTCTTTCACCGATTCGCGCGTGCCCGCCGAAGAAGGTACGCTCCTGCCATGGCCAGCAACGGAATCAGCAAGTCGCGAGTAGTCTGCGGGCACGACTGCCCCGACATGTGCTCGCTCATCGCACACGTCGACAACGGGCGCGTGACGCGCATCGAAGGCGACCCCGCGAATCCCTACACTGCCGGCTTCGCCTGCGCCAAGGTAAACCGCGACACCGAGCTCGTGCATTCGCCGGCGCGCCTTGCCACGCCGCTGCGGCGCACCGGCGCGAAGGGCGAAGGGAAGTTCGCGCCGATCTCCTGGGACACGGCACTGGACGAAATCGCATCGCAATGGAAGGCGATCATCGCCGAGTCCGGCCCCTCGGCGATCCTCGGCTACGCCTACAGCGCGCACCAGGGGCTCATGAACCGCGGGCTGACCAATGGCCTGTTCCACGCGCTGGGTGCGAGCCGCCTGCTGGGCGGCACGGTCTGCGACAGTTGCTGCGAAACCGCGTGGGACCTCACCGTCGGCCCGGTCGGCGGCGCCGACCCCGAGTCGGTGGACGAATCCGACCTGGTCGTTTCCTGGGGCGCCGACCTGGTGAACGTCAACGTGCACATCTGGACGCGCGTCGAGCAGGCGCGCAGGCGCGGCGTGAAGCTGGTGGTCATCGACCCGCGCCGCAGCCGCACGGCGGAGCGCGCGGATTTCCACATTCAGCCCAACATCGGTACCGACGCCGCGCTGGCGCTTGGCGTGGCGCACATCCTGGTGCGCGACCAGCGCTGCGACCGCGCCTACCTCGCGGCAAACGCGCTCGGCTTCGAGCGCCTGGAAAGCCAGGTGCTGCCGCGCTTCACGCCCGAGGCCACAGCAACGATCACCGGCGTCTCGGTGGCAGATATCGAGCGCTTCGCCGGCATGTACGCGGGCGCACCCAAGTCGTTCATCCGCCTGGGCGAGGGCATGACGCGCCTCGCGCAGGGCGGCCAGGCGCTGCGCGCGGTGCTGGTGCTGCCGGCGATGACCGGCGCCTACGGCCGCCACGGCGGCGGGGCGCTGCTGCTCACGGCGAACTCGATCAACCTCGACTACAACGCGGTGCGCAAGCCCTCGGGCCCCGCACGGGCGCGCACCGTGAACCATCTGCGCCTGGGCGAAGAGCTGCTCAACATGAAGGACCCGCCGATCCGCGCGCTGTTCGTCGCAGCGAACAATCCCGCGGTTACCTGCCCGGAGGTCGGCAAGGTGCGGCGCGGCCTCGCGCGCGAGGACCTGTTCACCGTGGTGCACGACCCGTTCATGAGCGCCACGGCGCGCTACGCGGACATCGTGCTGCCCGCGGCGACCTACCTGGAGACGGAGGACCTGTTCCGCTCCTACGGCTGCTACTGGATGCAGTACGCCAGGGCCGCAATCCCGCCGGTGGGCGAGTCGCGCTCGAACCTGCAGGTGGCGCAGGCGCTGGCCAAGCGCATGGGCCTCACCGATGCCGTGTTCGGCATGAGCCCGCGCCAGCTCCTCGATGAACTGATGCGCGGCGGCACCGGGCCCACGGCGATTCCGGCGGCGCAGGTCGAGAGCGCCGGGCCGATCAAGGTGAAGCCCGACGGCACGCAGAAATTCGCCACGCCCTCAGGCAAGCTGGAGATCTGGTCGGAGGCGGTTGCCGCCCTCGGCCTCTCGCCGTTGCCCGACTGGACGCCCGATCCGCAGGAAACGCGCGACGCTGCGAAGTGGCCCCTGCGCCTGCTGACCGCGCCATCGTATTTCCAGCCGCACACGGCGTATTCCGCGGTCGCGTTCCTGCGCGGGCGCGAAGGCGCACCCTGCTGCATCCTGCATCCACAGGACGCCAGGGATCGCAAGCTCGCCGACGGGCAGAAGGTGAGCCTGACCAACGACCGCGGCACCATCGGCCTCGTGCTGCGCGTGAGCGACGAAATCCGACCCGGCGTGGTGCTCGTGCCGGGTCAGCGACCGGACGAGGAAGCCGTGCACGGCACCATCAACATGCTGTGTTCGGATCGCTACACCGACATCGGCGAAGGGGCGACTTACCAGAGCACCTGGCTCGAGGTGTCCGCCTGGCGCGCGCCATAGTAGAAGCCTTAGCAGACGCCTGAATGCAAGCCCCGGAACAACCGGTCCTGCGCGACATCGTGCTGGTCGGCGGCGGCCACAGCCACGTGGTCGTGCTCAAGCGTTTCGGCATGCGGCCGCTGCGCGGCGTGCGCCTCACCGTGATCTGCCGCGACACGCACACGCCCTACTCCGGCATGCTGCCGGGCTACATCGCGGGCCACTACGGCTACGACGAGGTGCACATCGACCTCAGCCGCCTGGCGACCTTCGCCGGCGCGCGCTTCTTCCGCGACGAGGCGATCGGCCTGGACCGCGCGGAGCGCAAGGTGATCTGCCGCAACCGGCCGCCGGTGCCCTACGACCAGTTGTCGATCAACATCGGCTCCACGCCGCGCACCAACCAGGTGGCAGGCGCGGACGAGTTCGCCGTGCCGGTGAAGCCGATCAACACCTTCAACCGGCGCTGGCTGGCGCTGCTCGAACGCGTGCGCCGGCACGCCGGGCCGACCAGCGTCGCGCTGGTCGGCGCCGGCGCCGGCGGCGTCGAGCTGACGCTCGCCATGCAGTACCGCCTGGAGAACGAGCTGCGCGCGCTGGGCCGCGACCCAGGCGAGTTGCGCTTTCACCTGCTCGATGGCGGCCCGCGGATCCTGCCGACGCACAACGCCGCGGTGCAGCGCTCGTTCGAGCGCGTGCTGGCGCAGCGCGGCGTCAGCCTGCACCTGGGCGCACCGGTGACGCAGGTTTCGCAGGGGCGGCTGCAGACCGCCGCGGGCGAGACACTCGAGGCGGACGAGATCGTCTGGGTCACCCAGGCGGGCGGCGCGCCGTGGCTTGCCGGCACCGGGCTCGCGCTCGACGAGGGCGGCTTCATCCGCGTGGGCGGGACGCTGCAGACGGTGACCGACCCGAACGTGTTCGCCGCGGGAGATATCGCGAGCATGGACGATACTCCGCTGGAGAAGGCGGGCGTATTCGCCGTGCGCATGGGTCCGCCGCTCGAGCGCAACCTGCGCCTCGCGGTGCAAGGGCGGCCGCTGGTTGCCTACCGCCCGCAGCGCCGCTGGCTGGCGCTGATCAGCACCGGCGACCGCGCCGCGATCGCTTCGCGCGGCCTGCTCTACCTGCGGGGCGGCTGGGTGTGGCGCTGGAAGGACTGGATCGACCGCCGCTTCATGGCGAAGTTCGACGAGTTGCCGGCGATGGCGGACGTGCCCGGGGCGGCGCACAGCACGGTCTCGCTCGAAGCGGAGGAAGCCGCGCAGGCGATCTCCGCCATCGCCATGCGCTGCGGCGGCTGCGGCGCCAAGGTCGGCGCCAGCGTGCTGTCGCGCGCGCTCGGCGCACTGCAGCCGGTGGAGCGCGGCGACGTGCTGATCGGACTGCACGCGCCCGACGATGCCGCGGTGGTGCGGGTGCCGCCGGGCAAGGCGATGGTGCACACGGTGGATTTCTTCCGCGCCTTCGTCGACGACCCCTACGTGTTCGGCAAGGTCGCGGCCAACCACGCGCTGGGCGACATCTTCGCCATGGGCGCCGAGGCGCAGTCGGCCACCGCCATCGTCACCGTGCCCTCGGGGCTGGAATCCAAGGTCGAGGACGTGCTGTTCCAGATGATGTCCGGCGCCGTCGAGGTGCTGAACGAGGCCGGCTGCGCGCTGGTCGGCGGGCACACCGGCGAAGGCCGCGAACTGGCGCTCGGATTCGCCGTCAACGGCCTGATCGATGAGGGCGCGGTGCTGCGCAAGTCGGGCATGCGGCCCGGCGACGTCCTGCTGCTGACCAAGCCTCTGGGCACCGGCACGCTGTTCGCCGCGCATGCGCGGCTGGAAGCGCGCGGCCGCTGGATCGACGCCGCGCACGAATCGATGTGCCAGTCCAACCGCCTCGGCGCGCGCTGTTTGATCGAGCAAGGCGCCACCGCCTGCACCGACCTGACGGGCTTCGGCCTGCTCGGGCACCTGGTGGAGATGACGCGGCCTTCGGGCGTGGACGCCGAGCTGGAGCTCGCCGCGCTGCCAGTGCTCGAGGGCGCCGAGGAAACCGCGGCCGCCGGCATCCTCAGCTCCCTGCAGCCGGCCAACGTCCGGCTGCGCCGCGCGCTGCGCAACCAGGAGGAGATGGTGCGCCACCCGCGCTACGCGCTGATCTTCGACCCGCAGACGGCCGGCGGCCTGCTGGCGAGCGTGCCGGCGGCGCGAGCAGAAGCCTGCCTGCGGCGCCTGCGGGAGCTGGGCTACCTGCGCGCCGCGGCGATCGGGCGCGTGCTGCCGCAGGGCGACGCGCTCGAGCCCATCGTCCTCAAACCCTGATCAGGGAAACGCCTCCGCGCGCTTCATCAGATCCTCCAGGCCCGGCTCCTTCGGGTTGCGCGGCTTGCCCGGGTGGATGATCGACAACTGGCACGATTCGGCGGCCTCCACCATCTGCGCGTAAGTCCCGGCGTCCGCGTTGGCGATATAGGCCTGCTTGTTCTCGTTGTAGGCGAACATCGCGTTGTTGATGTTGGTGCACTCGTTGCACGTCGAGCAGCGCGCGGTCTCGATGTACGGCTCGCCCGGCGGGCGGTCCTCCTTCGCGGGCTCTTCCACAGCCGCTGCCGGCGCAGGCTTCTCGGCGGCAGGTGCCGGCGACGCCGCGACCGCGGGCATAGCGGGCGCGGGGACCATCTCCCTTTTCAGCCCCTCGAGTTCCTGCAAGCGGCGCCAGGCGTCGGCGCAGCGGCGCGCCGCGTGCACCAGTTTCTCGTCCACCACCAGCTTCTGCAGCGTGCCTTCGGCATCGACGGCGGTGATGCACGGCACGGTCTCCGGCACGCCGTTGGCGGCGCGCGCCAGCCAGTCGCCCACCGGTACGTGGCTGCCGTTCCAGGCGCTGCGCGGCACGCGCGCGAAATGCCGCGCGTAGCGCGGGTCGCAGGCAACGAAATCGACGAACGTGAATCCGAGCTTCTCCTCGACGCGCTGCAGGGTGTCGTCGGCATAGGAGAAATCGTGCAACGGCCAGGCGGCGCCGGGCTGCGGGTTGCCCTCGAGCGAGAAGCGCTTCGCCCAGTCGGCGCCGGCCGACGGATCGCAGGTGAAGGCCGGGAACGCCCGCGACTGCATCGCGGCGGCGGCCAGCAGGTAGGGCGGCAGGCTGCCGGACGCCGTGCCCGCGCCGGAAAACACGCTGATCAACGCGGGGCCCGCATAGCGCATCGCCGCGACGATCCTGTGGCGCATGCGGTACAGGTTGGAGCCGGCCGACTGCAACACGTAGGCGTCGTTCAGCCCCATCGCCGAGCCGGCGATCTGCGCACCGAGGCTGGTGTGCCCCTCGCCGAAGGATGGCTCCTCGAGGATGTCGCCCGTCTCCAGCAGGATCTTCAGCGGCACGCCGCTAGCCAGCGCCTCGATGATGCGCGCACGCGCCGGCGCGTCCTTGCCGCCTGCGGCCTGGCAGACGAGGTAGTCCGGGAAGGCCTCGAAATCCTCCGGCCGCAGGGACCCGGCGTCGAAGTCGTCGAAGAATGCGTCGTGCCTGGCTTCGACGTAGCGGCCCTCGACCTCGAGTTCCGCGATCGACATCGCCTTCACCAGCTCCGCCATCTGCGGCAGGCGCTCGCGAAACGCCGCGCTCGCCGCGTCGACGTCGTCAAAACGGAAGCCATGGCCGCCGTCGGCGAAGAAGCGCTGCGCGCGCAGCACGGCCAGGGACGCCTCGATGCGCGCGCGTCGGCTCTGCGGCAACGCGCTCGTGCCCGAAGGCCTGGCGATCAGCCGCGCCATGGCGTCGAAATCGAACAGGCCCTTGTGCCCGGAGCCGATACCGGCCTGGAGCGTGTCCGCGTGGCGCCCGTCTGCCGAGCGCAGGTAATCCGCCTTGACCAGGTCCGACAGGCGCACCAGCAGCGCGCCGATGTCGCGGCGCGCCTTCTGCGCCTTCGCCCGCTGCACCGCAGACCAGGCGTGCGTGACCAGCCTTGCCGGCAGCGCGCCGTCGCAGTCGAGCAACTCGCCATCCACGCCCCGCGCTCCCGTCAGCCGCGCGAGGTCGCCCTGCACCGGCTCGCCGCCCCTGGCGACCAGGCGGTCCGCGGCCAGCGACCACAATTCGCCGAGCGTGCCGCGGGCGCCCCCGGCGAGCAGTTCGCGGATTTCCCGCTCAAGCCGCAGCGCATTGCGCCGCAGGCGTTCGCCCTCGATGCCCGGCGGCGCCAGTTCCTTCAGAAGCGAGTCGACCAGCCCGGACAACGTGTGCACGCACGCGTCGGCGTCGGCGTCCTGCGCCAGCACCACGGGAAAATCGTAGCGCAGGCGCGGCAGGTCGTTGAAGCGCGCGAAGAGCGCAGGACGCAGCGCGAGCGGGTCGATCGCGTCGAGCCCCGCGGGCGGGCGCCTGCCGGTCAGGTGGAAGACGACGTGTTGCTGCAGCTTCGGATCCATGTCCACGGGATTCTCAAGCGGTCCTTGCCCGCGCCCCCTCGTCCGGCCAGATGGTGTACTTGTCGAGTTCGGCGGTGAGGCCCTTGCGCACCTGGTCCGGCGTATGCAGTTCGCCGGCGTGGCGCACGTCCTCGTAGCAGGGCACCGCCGGATTGCAGTACAGGATGCCGACCGGGATCGGGTCCTCGAGCGAGGCGACTTCGCGCGCCTGGTGGATGTTCGACGGGTCGTGCTCGCGCTGGTTCTTGTAGAGCGCGGAGATCCCCGAGCTGATCTTCAGCCCCTTCTCGTGCCGCAAGAGCAGCGAGCGGTTCGGGTCGTGCAGCCAGGGGTCGAACATCTTCGGCAGGAATTCCGGGCAGCGCTGGATGATGCGCACGAATGAGAAGCCCCGGTGGCGGTACGCCGCCGCGAAGATGTCGTAGAGCAGCTCCGGGATCCAGTCCACCGCCTGCGCGACGAAGGACACGTTCTGGATGCCCAGCGTCACGCTCAGCGGGTTGAGCGCCTCGAGGTACGCGCCGCGCGGCGTGGTGTTGCTCTTCATGCCGATCGGCGAGGTGGGCGAGACCTGCTTCTTGGTCAGGCCATAGACGTGGTTGTCGTGCAGCAGCATGGTCAGGTTCATGTTGTAGCGCACCGCGTGCACCCAGTGCGCCGCGCCGATGCTGCAGCAGTCGCCGTCGCCGGTGTTGACGAACACGTCGAGGTCGGGGCGCGCCATCTTCACGCCTTCGGCGATCGGCAGCGCGCGGCCGTGGATGCCGTGGAAACCGTAGGTGCGCATGTAGTGCGGGAAGCGGCTCGAGCAACCGATGCCGGAGACGAACACGGTCTTCTCCGGCGCGAGGTCGTTGTCGCGGCACAGGCGCTGCACCGCCGCGAGGATGGCGTTGTCGCCGCAGCCGCTGCACCAGCGCGGCACGCCGACCTGGTAGTCCTCGATGTCGTGGCGCTCGTCGTGCATGCGCATCACGCACTGGGTGGTGGCTGTGGTCATCTCATTGCCTCACTTTTCCGCGAGCTTCGCGCGCATGGCCTCGCAGATGCGCCCGGGCGCGATCGGCCGGCCGCGCACCTCGCTCCAGCAGTCGATGTCGACGAGATAGCGCGAACGCAGGAGCAGCGCGAGCGCCGAGTAGCGGCGGTTTTCCGCGTCGATCATCGGGTCGCCGAGGCTGTCGGACCAGTTCGCCTCGACCGTCATCACCCTGCGGAAGCGCTTCAGGATGGCGCCGATGCCGGAAGGCATCGGCTGGATGAACTGCAGGTGCAGCGAGGACACCTTGCGGCCCTCGGCGCGCAGGCGCTCGACCGCCTCCTCGATGGCGCCCTTGGTGCTGCCCCAGCCGACCACCAGCAGGTCGCCCTCGGCGGCGCCGAACACTTCGGGGCACTGCAGCGTCTTTTGCAGCGCCGCCAGCTTGAGGCTGCGGTGGCGCAGGCCTTCCTCGTTGGTCGCCGGATCGTAGGCGACGTGGCTGTCGCGGTCGTGCGCGAGGCCCGTGAGCGTGTGCATGCCGCCCGGCTGTCCCGGAATGAAGCGGCGGAAGAGCCCCGTCTGCGCATCCCAGTCGTAAGGCCTGGCCCCTGGAGGCACTGCGCTCTGGTCGATGGGCGGTGCGAGCCAGTCTTCGCTGAACTGCGGCCGCGGGAATGGCTGCTGCGCCGTGGCAAGGGCCGCATCCGACAGCACCACCACCACCATGTTGAAGGTCTCGGCGATCTTGCGCGCGGTGATCATGGCGTAGAAACAGTCCTCGATGCCGCTGGTGGCGAGCACCACCTTGGGCGCGTCGCCGTGGCTGCCGAAGATGGTGGTCATCAGGTCGCCCTGCTCCACCTTGGTCGGCTGCCCGGTGCTCGGGCCGCCGCGCTGAACGTTGACCACCACCATCGGGACTTCGGCCATCACGGCGAGGCCGATGCCCTCCTGCTTGAGCGAGTAACCCGGGCCGGAGGTGATGGTCACCGCGCACTTGCCGGCGTACGAAGCACCCAGCGCGAAGGCGCAGGCGGCGATCTCGTCCTCTGCCTGGTGCACCATGCCGCCGACCTTCTCGAACACCTCCGACAGGTAATGCGAGGCCGAGGTCGCGGGCGTGATCGGGTACATGGCGCAGATCTCCATGCCCGAGGCGAGCACGCCAAGCGCAATCGCGGTGTTGCCGTTGACCACGATCTGCGGCACCGTCACGGGCGTCGCCGGGATGCGGAACTTGAAGTCGAGGTTGGCGTCGGCCCACGCCCATCCGGCCTCCAGCAGCCCGACGTTGGCGTCGATGACCTTGCGGTCCTTCTTGCCGAAGGTGATGGCGATCTGCTCGCGCGCCAGCTTGGTGTCCAGGCTGTAGATGTTGCACAGCATCCCGAGCGCGAACATGTTCTTGCCGCGCCGCGCGTCCGCAACCAGCTTGCGGCACTCGCGTTCCATGGGAATCTCGATCACGCGGTAGCCGTCGGCGACCAGCCGGGCGAGGGTGTCCGTGTACGAACGCACGACCGTCGTATCCCGGTCCTCGCACCACATGCTTTCCAGCAGGATGGTGCAGCCGGGCTTCAGCTCGCCCGCCTGCAGCCGGCCGAGCAGCACCTGCTCGTTGAAGGCGACCACCATGTCCGCCTCGTCGCCGCCGTTGGTGATGCGCCTGGAGCCCAGGCGCACGCGATTGCCGCTCGCCCCGGCGACGCTGCGCGCAGGAGGCTGGATCTCCGCCGGGATGATCTCGACCGTCCAGACGCCGTTGCCGGACTTCGCGGCGATGGCGGCGAGCGACTGGCCGCAGCGCTGCGCGCCTTCGCCCGAATCGCTGATGATTTCGATGACGTGCTCGCCCAGCTCGCGGGCCTGCTTGCCGCGCGCGGGAGGTGCCTCTTTCACCAGCGTGTCGTTCATCTTCATGCCTGCCTTTGCGTCGCTGGTTCTGCAAGCGGCGGAACGCGCACGCGTGCGTGGTTGCGCTCGCCGGGCGCGAAACCGAAGAGTTCGTCGCCGCCAGCGGGCGGCGGGGCGTAGACCACGTCCGTGTCGCGCAGTCCGAGGTAGGCTTTCATGCTGCGTGCCGCCCTGCGCCCCGCGCCCATCGCCTCGATCACGGTGGCCGCGCCGGTGACGATGTCGCCGCCGGCGAACACGCCGTCGATCGAGGTGGCAAGGCCGTCGTTGGCGGCGATGTAGCCGCGCTTGTCGAGCCTCAGCTTGGAGGTCTGGCCGAGGATCGGGTTGGCGTTGGTGCCGATGGCGAACACCACGACGTCGCACTCGAACTCGAATTCGCTGCCGGGCACCGGCACCGGGCGGCGGCGCCCCGAGGCGTCGGGCTCGCCCAGTTCCATCTTCTGGCAACGCATGCCCCTGACGCGCTTGTTGCCGTCGTCGAGGATCTCCAGCGGGCTGGTCAGCCAGTGGAACTCCACGCCTTCCTCGCCCGCGTGGTGGATCTCCTCGATGCGCGCGGGTGCTTCAGCCTTGGTGCGGCGGTAGACGCAGTACACCTTTTCCGCGCCCAGGCGCAGAGAAACGCGCATCGCGTCCATCGCCGTGTTGCCCGCGCCGATCACCGCCACGCGGCGTCCGAGGTCGATCGGGGTGTCGAAGTTGGGGAATTCGCGCGCGCGCATCAGGTTGCAGCGCGTCAGCAGTTCGTTGGCCGACAGCACGCCGTTCAACGACTCGCCCGGGATGCCCATGAAACTCGGGTAGCCCGCGCCGACGCCGATGAACACCGCGTCGAAGCCCATCTCGCCGATCATCTGCTCGATGGTGAACAGGCGCCCCACGAGCGTGTTGCAGCGGAACTTGATGCCGAGCTGCGCAAGCTTGCCGATCTCGGCGTCGATCACCTCGTTCGGCAGGCGGAAGTCCGGGATGCCATAGCGCAGCACGCCGCCGGGCTGGTGGAACGCCTCGAACACCGTCACGCTGCAGCCGGCCTTGGCCATGTCGGCGGCGCAGGCCATGCCCGCCGGCCCCGAGCCGACGATGGCGACCTGGTGGCCGTTGGGCTCGATGTGGGGAATGTTCGCCCAGCCCTCGGCGATCGCCATGTCGCCCACCCAGCGCTCGAGACGCCCGATGGCCACCGGCTCCAGCGATTCGCCAACGGTGCACACGCCCTCGCACTGGCTCTCCTGCGGGCAGACCCGCCCGCAGATCGCCGGCAGCAGGTTGGTGTCGGTGATGGTGTCGTAGGCGCCGCGGAAATCCTTCTCGCCGATCTTGCGGATGAAGTTCGGGATGTCGATGCCCACCGGGCAGCCGCGCACGCAGGGTTCATCGGGGCACAGCATGCAGCGCTCGGACTCGCGCAGCGCGTCCTCCGGGCGGTAGCCGCAGGCGACCTCTGTGAAGTTGCGCGCCCGCTCGATCGCCGGTTGCTCGGGCATCGGCGTGCGCTGCTGCGGGATGCTGCGGATCGTTCTCTTTTTCGCTGCCATTGCGCTCTCCGCGGCCTACGCCTTGCGGCCCTCCATGCGGCAGGCTTCCTGCCAGCGCTCGAGCGCCGCCTTCTCCTCGGGTCGGTAGCGCTGCAGGCGCGACATCAGGTCGTCGAAATCCACCAGGTGACCGTCAAAGTCCGGGCCGTCGACGCAGGCGAACTTGACCTTGTCGCCAATTTTCACGCGGCAGCCGCCGCACATCCCGGTGCCGTCCACCATCACCGGATTCAGGCTGACCAGCGTGCGGATGCCCCGGGCGCGGGTCGCTTCGGCGCAGCCTTTCATCATCACCGGCGGCCCGATCGCCACCAGCTCGTCGATGTCAGCGTGCTTCTCCAGCGACTGCCTGATGCCTTCGGTGACCAGGCCCTTGATGCCGGCGGAGCCGTCGTCGGTGCAGATGATGAACTCATCGCAGCAGGCGCGGAACCGGTCCTCCCAGAACACCAGGCCCTTGTTGCGGAAGCCGACGATGCCGATGACGTAGGCGCCGCTCTCCTTGTATGCCCTCGCCTGCGGGTACACCGGCGCGACGCCCAGGCCGCCGCCGACGCACACCACCTTCTTCGCCTTGCCGATGTGGCTGGGCTCGCCCATCGGCCCCACCACGCCGTAGAGGTGCGTGCCCGGCTTGCAGTCGCGCTGCATCTCGCGGGTGGTCTTGCCGACCGCCTGGACGACCAGGGTGAAACTGCCGCGCGCGCGGTCGAAGTCGGCGATGGTGAGCGGGATGCGCTCGCCCTCCGGCCGCGACATGACGATGACGAACTGACCGGGCCGCGCCGCCCTGGCGAGCTGCGGGTGGCGTACTTCGAGGAGGAACGTGACGTCCGAGAAATCCTCGCGCGCGAGGATCTCGAACTCCGAATCCTGAGTGACTTCCGGCTCCTCTATACCGTGAAGCATGCGTGCGAGGCTACGCCCGCAAACCCCGCCGTGATTGATCTCGCGCAATATGCTGCATTACGCGGCGGGGACCGAATCCAAGCGAGATTGATGGAGGTCAATATTGCGATGCGGCAATGGTTCCCGATCGGGCCGCTCCGGCGCATCATTGCATCACGCGTTCAGGAGGCCCCCATGGACTTCGACGACTATCTCAGGAACAAGGCCATCGAGTTCCGCACGCTTGCGGACCAGGCCGATGACCAGGGCGAGCGGCAGGAACTGCGCGAGTTGGCGAGCGCCTGCGAGGAAATCGCCAACGACATCGAGGACCACCACACGGGCGGCTAGCCAACGCGCGAGCGCGTTCCTAGCCAACCCGCGAGCGCGTTCCTAGCCAACCCGCGAGCGCGTTCCTAGCCAACCCGCGAGCGCGTTCCTAGCGAACCTGCGGGCGGTCTGGGGTATTCTGGTCGCGTGACAGGAGCGCCCCCCCCGCCTGCCGCGGCAGCGGCGGCGACCCTTGCAGACTACGAGAGCAGCGCGGAGGGGTTCCGCGCGGGTACGCGCGACCACGACGTCAGCCAGAACATCGCCGCGCTGTTGCGCCACATCGAAGGCACGCCGCCGTTCCGCATCCTCGACTTCGGCTGCGGGCCCGGACGCGACCTGCAGCAGTTCACCGCGCTGGGCCACGTCGCGGTCGGGCTCGAGGGCGCGGCCTCGTTCGTCGCCATGGCGCGCGCCGACAGCGGCTGCGAGGTGTGGAAGCAGGATTTCCTTTCGCTGTCGCTGCCGGATGCACATTTCGACGGCGTGTTTGCCAAGGCCTCGCTGTTCCACGTGCCGGGCGTGGAACTGGCCCGGGTACTCGACGAGGTGCGCCTGGCGCTGAAGCCGGGCGGCGTGCTGTTCAGCTCGAACCCGCGCGGCAACGACGAGGAAGG
>SXGS01276335.1_pt1 | contig 14202 bp, 12 predicted proteins | sample 3174681 | NCBI WGS metagenome assembly SXGS01 (sample SAMN11356861, study PRJNA531348) | freshwater metagenome | isolation source: freshwater sample F1-80 | place: China: Fuxian Lake, Yuxi | collected 2017-12-25
GATTTTTTTTGCAGCAATAAGATCTTCCTGCTTTGTTTCCACTACTTCAGAGGCAAGCCACTGCAGATCCGGTCCGCCCTGGGAAAATGCTTCCGAGAGACAGTACCTTTCGACGTATTCTTGATCACTCACAAGCATGTGCTTTACGTATGCCGTGAAGACGACATCATCATCGGTCCATGGGGTCACCATGTGAGACGATACTTTGTCGCTGAGGACGGTCTGACGATTGCCGTCATCAAGGATCATGGTGACAGGACGGAGATGAGCAATGTCACGCACGTAGTAATTTCCGGCGAGTACCGACCATACTGATCGGAAATCCCAGAGGCCGAGCACGAGGAAGATGCTTGCAAGTCCCGCGACGATGCGAGCCCACCGAAGCGAGGTCGACCATGCCCAGACACCGACAAAAAGCGCCGAGAGGCAGAGGAACGGATAGAAGTGACTGGAGAAACTGAAGATGATTCCGTGGATCAGATTCTGATACATCGCCGTTGCGATGCCGAGGATCGACGCGAGAGGGAGTATCCAGTGTTCGATGTCTTTTCTCGTTTTCCGCGCGAGAACAATCGAACAGAGTACAAGAATCGAAATCAGGATCGCACGCGGAAGAGATTCAACGCCACGTGAATGAATGATAGTGCTTCGGAATGCCGTTTCAGTGAAGATTCCTCCCCCTTGAAATGATGCAATCAGGTCGATGAGGAAGGGGAGTGAGACGATGACGGCAATCGCGCTGCTTGCGAGCAATGCCTTCGTGCGTTTGGTTTTGAGTGGGGATGTTTCAGAGAAGCAGAAGTGAAGAATGAAAAGCCAACCGAAGAGGCTCCAGATATATGTCCAACTCCAGAAGTACACGCTCGGAAGCGCCCCCAGCAGGATGCCACTGAGAAATGTTGACCATCGTTTCGGTTCTCTCCAGTTTTTCCAGAGAACGAAGATCGTCGCGATGGAAATCGGCAGCGAGAGCGACATGTTTACAGGTTTTTGCAGCGCACTGAGAAACACGGTGACGTAGAACACCGAACCAATGAGTGCAGTGCTCCACGGTACGAATGAACGCAGGAGGTTCAGGAGTAAGAGGAACACCCACGGTGTAAGGAAGACGGTGAGGAGCAACATCACGTGCGGTGCTTTCAGCTTCGTCCATGAAAAGGCAGTTCCGACGATGAGCTCCACCAGTGCGGGTGCGCTGCCATCTGCCGGAGGGTGACCGCCCGTGACGCCGTTTCGCACTTCATTCGTTCTTCCAAGCAGCGCAGCTTTGACACGTGCAAGGTAGTGACCATCGTCGGTCGTTGTGATTTTCAGAAGTACCGGTTCCATTGCTCGCAGTGAAAAGAGAACGTGAGGCAGGCTGAAGGAAAGCCCAAGCATCATCACGATGAAGAAGTGGATGAGAGTCCGGGTGCGTTCAGTCATGCTGAGAGTGTACACTGCTCTCTGCCTATGCTTCACGGAAAACGCATCATCGTTGTCATGCCTGCGTACAACGCCGGAAAAACATTGGAAGACACGTACAAGGATGTGCCCAAAGACATCGTTGACGAGGTCATTCTCGTTGACGACTGCAGCAGGGACGACACGGCGGCGAAGGCGGCGGCACTCGGCATCACGACCATCGTGCATGACAGGAACCGAGGGTACGGCGGAAATCAGAAGACGTGTTACAAGGCTGCTCTCGATCGTCATGCAGACGTTGTGGTGATGCTGCATCCCGATTATCAGTACGATCCGCATCTCATTCTTCCCATGTGCGCCATGATCGTCGACGGTCCCTACGATGCCATCGTCGCATCGCGCATTCTCGGTGGGCATGCGCTCCGCGGGGGCATGCCTTTCTGGAAATATTTCAGTAATCGCATACTCACACTTGTCCAGAATTTCCTGCTCGGAGCCAAGCTTTCCGAGTACCACACCGGTTACAGGGCGTACTCGCGTGAGGTGCTTGAGTCTGTTCCTTTTTTGAATAACTCCGAGGATTTCATCTTCGACAATCAGATTCTTGCGCAGATTCTTCAGAAAGATTTTCTGCTTGGCGAAGTCTCCTGTCCGACGAAGTATTTCGAAGAAGCATCGTCGATCAATTTCCTTCGGTCCGTTCAGTACGGCTTTGGCGTGCTTGGCGTCTCGATTCTGTACCGACTGAAGAAGTGGAAGCTGTATCAATCTTTCCTGTTTCGCTGAAAGCATTTCCATGCCCGATGTGCCTCTTTCCTTCGGCCGCTTTCATACTGCACTTTGTTTCTTTGTCGGATTCATCATTGCGTGTGCATTCACGTTTCTGCTGAACGTTTCGTCGATTCGGGACTTCGCTCAAGCTCGGCTGACATTTTTCGATCTTGGTTTCGACAATGTCAGCGCCGACGAAGCCCATTACTTCGCCATGATCAGAGACGTCGCCGACGGACTATTCAATCTTGGGAATACGTCGCTTCAGGAACATCAATCGGATCCGAATGTTTCGACCTATGCTCCCCTGCTACAGGGATCTCTCATTCGTTTCTTCGACACCGATTTCACGATGGCAATTCTGATCGGTGATGTCCTCTTTCCGTTCCTCGGCGTACTGATTCTCTTCATCGCGCTCTCTCTTCTCGGTTTTTCTTTGTTCGATGCTGCGCTGATGGCGCTCTTTTCGCTCTCTGCCATTGGGTGGCAGCGAAGCATCAATCCGCAGATCAGCATTCCTCTTTTTCTCTTCGCTACCGGTGCTTTTTTCATCGGCAATATTCGTCCTTCGAAAAGAGGGTGGATGCTGCAGGGTGCTTTGACCGCAGTGCTGATCTTCGTTCACGTTCTCTATGCAGAACTGCTTCTCGCCGCCGAACTCTGCGTTGCCTTTTTTCATTATGTTCGGACCGGCGAAGCGAAGCGACGGATTTTCGTACGTTTGGGTTGCACGGTCGCGCCGTCCTTTGTCGCATTTGTCGTCAAGGTGCTTTTGACTGCTGGGCTTTCCCCCGATGTCCTGTCCGATACGTATCGACGACTTGGGATGATCCCGAGCCATTTGCCTGCCGCACCGATGCTGCAGCTCCAGATTGCTTTGACATTGGCGATCGTGTTTGTGCTGAGGCGACGAAAACTCATTTCTGAGAATGCCATCTTGGAGAGCCTCTCGTTCCTGCTAATTGCAACCCTGCTCTGTCTGAATCAGTCGATTGTTTCCGGAGTCGATCTTGTCTTCGGTTTGTATTTCGCTGTTCCTGCCGCAATATTCCTGCGCCTTCTCTGGATGTCGGTCATTCTTTCATTTATTCCGATTCCGCTTCGTGTTCGCAGAATCCTTGCTGTGCTCATCGTGGCGTTTTCTCTCTTACCTTTGATGCGTCTGGAGTTGCAGGAACATTCTGCAGAGAATGAAGCAGCCAGGATGTATGCACCGCTCATTGCGTGGCTTGTTTCGGAGCCCGGAGACAAGGTGATCCTTGCGCCCATCGAGATTGCCAATCTCATTCCGATCGTTTCTTCGCATTCCGTGGTCTTCAACCAATATGCGCACTTCGGTTCTGCGAGCGATGAGGAATTGGCAGATCGCTTCCTCCTTGAGAAGTCGCTCTTCCCGATCGTACGGGAAGAAGGGGATCCTCTCTTCAGTTGGGTATTCGGTTTGTATGCAGGCAATCTTTCCGCTCGCAGCAGGACGGCGTGCCGTCTCTTCGATCCATTCGCGCGTGATGCCTGCACCAATGATCCGCGATCGTTTGTGTTTCATCAGGATCAACTCAAGCGTCTTGAGGCGGGGACTGTCGGTAGAAAGAAGATGCTTGAGAAATTCAATGTCGACTTCATCATCAGCGAAACAGAACTTTCTCCTGATCTTCTGTCACTGTGCCCGTTCGATCGAATCGTTGCTGCATACAGAGTGCATCGGTGTGGTACGCTTGCTCCATGATCAACTGGAAAGACAAGAGAGTCGTCGTCACCCTTCGACTTGCTCAGGGTGACATACCACGCTCAGTTCTTGTAGAGTCTGAACATGTCTATTCAATGGGAAAATAAAAGAGTGGTAGTCACCGGCGGAACGGGTTTCATCGGCAGCATGCTCGTCGAGGCTCTCCTCGAGCGAGGGGCAATTGTTCGCGTTCCCATTCGCAGTGAGAATTACCGTTCCCTTTCCAAGCTTCGTGCGAAGATCGAGTGGGTCGAGGGAGATCTTCGGGATGAAGAGTACTGCAGGAAGCTCATCATGGGAGTCGATCATGTCTTTCACATGGCTTCGCATCGGAGGAATGTCGAGTTTCATCATGATCACGGTGCCGATGTGCTGATTTCAAACATCGAGATGTCCTTGGCACTCCTGAAGGCGCTCAAGGATTATCCTCATGCAGGCGTGACCCTCTTCAGTTCTGCCAACATTCCACCCGAAATCGATGTCATTCGGCTCGCGCAGGAGTCAAAGACCGATGGATACGTTCTCGGCAGAGCGGTTTCGGAGACCTTGTGGCTTACGGCTGCAAGACAGTACAAGTTTCCGCTTCTGATCGTGCGGCCGGTGGGAGTCTATGGCGAGCGTGATACGTTTTCGGAGGAGGGGAATGTCATTCCGTCGTTGATGGTCAAGGCTGAGCAGGATCCGAAACTCACGGTCTGGGGGACCGGCGCGCAGGAGCGGGTGTTTCTCTACGCGCCTGATCTTATTGCTGCAGTGCTCCGATTGATGGATGAGAAAGCATTCGGCATTCAGTATGTGCTGCCATCCGAAGTCGTCACTGTTTCAAAGCTTGCAACGATGATTCGCGATCTTGTGAAACCGAATCTGGAGATCGTATTCGATCCCACGAGGCCCGAAGGCAAGCGCACGATTCCGGTTTTGCCGATGCACAAATGTCTGAGGGATTTTTCATGGACTCCTCTTCAAGAGGGTCTGAAGCGAACATATGAAGGGTGGAAAGCGAAAGGAAAGTAGATCCGCTACAATTTCCTGCGTGAATAAAGTTCGTTCCCGTCTCCGTCGGCATTTCAAACAAGCTACCAAGTTCATTCTGTGCGGTCTGATCGGCGCTGCCATCGAGTTCTCCATTCTCTATGTTTTGGTAGGAAGGATGCATGTGAGTCCGGTGATCGCGTACATTTTCTCCGGGGGGATTCCGTCGCTCTTCGTTTTTTTCTTCAATCGCAATGTGACGTTTCGGGTGTCGGATCAGAACACGCGCAAGCAGAGTCGGCGTTTCATCCTCGTGTACTCGTTCACGTTTGTGTTGAGCTACGTTCTCTCGTCTTCGTTCTATCTCTTTGGGGCGCATGTTGTGCTGCCGCTTGCCATTGCGCAAACGTACGGTGTGTCGAAACTTGATATTACGTACGGTGCAAAGGTCTTGGCGATCGGCGTGACGGCGGTCGTCAATTATACGTTTTCGCATTTGTTTATTTTCAAGAAAGAGCCGGTGCCTATGGAGGCGGAGTTGGCGGTGTTCTAAGCGCGCCTCACCCCCGACCCCTCTCCCAGCGCTGATGCGCTTGGGGAGAGGGGAGCATCATTATCCAAGGCTCCCCCTTTTCCCCAGCCGCAGCGGGAGAAGGGGTTAGGGGATGAGGCGGTATTTTGCTATCCTCCTCCCGCATGCCTCAAAAAATCGCCATCATTGCCGGAGCCGGCCCTGCAGGTTTAACTGCGGCCTACGAGCTGATGAAGCGGACGGATATCCATCCGATCGTTTTCGAGTCGACGGATGCGATCGGCGGCATTGCGCAGACGTATAACTATAAAGGCAATCGTATCGACATTGGCGGACACCGGTTTTTCAGCAAGAGCGATCGGGTGATGAAGTGGTGGTTCAATATTCTTCCTCGGCAGGGAAAGCCGGCGGCAGACACGGTCGAAAAGGGACATGAAATAGAATATGCGGCAGAAGCGATTGTCGAGTATTTGTGTAAAGAATGTGCTCCAGAAGTGGAGAGAAAAAGTTCTCCTGATCCCGAGAAGGATGATGACGTTATGCTTCAGCGTCCGAGAGTTTCACGCATCTTCTACCGAAAGAATTTTTTCCAGTACCCCATCGGCATCACCTTGTCGGTGGCACGTCGTCTCGGATTTTTCAATACGTTCCTGATCGGCCTCTCGTACATCTGGAGGCATTTCTTTCCTCTGAAAGACGAGACGTATCTCGATGCCTTCTACAAAAACCGTTTTGGTGACAGGCTGTATGCCACGTTCTTCGAAGCTTATACCGAGAAGGTCTGGGGCGTACCGTGTAGCCAGATTCGGGCCGACTGGGGTGCGCAGCGAGTGAAGGGCCTCTCTCTGAAGCGTGCCGTCATTCATGCCGTGAAGGATCTCCTGAGCAGCGATTTCAAAAAGAAGCAGGAGCAGAGGGAGACCAGTCTGATCACACGGTTCTTCTATCCGAAGTTCGGTCCGGGACAGATGTGGGAGAAAGTGACGGAGCAGCTCCGCGCATGCGGTGGCGAGGTGCGCATGAAAACGCGCGTTGTGGGTGTTCACCTGCAGGACGGACGGGTTTCCAGTGTGACAATCGAGAACGCGACGGGCCAGACGGAGCAGGTCACTTGCGATTACTTCTTTTCCACGATGCCGATCAAGCATCTTTTCGGGATGATGCATCCAAGGCCGGATGCACGCGTGATCGAAGTTGCAGAAGGTCTCCAGTATCGGGATTTTCTGACGGTGGGACTACTACTCAAGAAATTGCATGTGGAGGAGAAAGGCAAAAAGCCCCAGATGGATGTTCCCGATAACTGGATCTACATTCAGGAGGGCGGTGTTCGGGTCGGGCGGGTTCAGATTTTCAATAATTGGAGTCCTTACATGGTGACCGACCGCAAGAATACGATCTGGATCGGACTTGAGTACTTTGTGAACGAAGGAGGGGATCTGTGGGTGATGGAAGACAAGAAGCTCATCGAGCTTGGTATTTCCGAGATGGAGAAGATCGCAATGATCAAGCGGGAAGATGTGCTCGATGGCTGCGTGCTCCGCATGCCAAAGGCCTATCCGGCGTATATCGGCAGTTACACGCAGCTCCCGGTCGTGAGAGAGTACGTCGAGAAGATCCCGAATCTATTCTTGATCGGTCGAAATGGCATGCACCGCTACAACAATCAGGATCACAGCATGCTCACTGCCATGTTTGCGGTGGACAACATCGTTTCAGGTCGCACCGACAAGTCGAATCTGTGGGAGGTGAACCTCGATGATGAGTATCATGAGGAGAAGAAGGCCTCATAGAGATCCTTTCTTGCCTCTTCTCACACGGGCCATTTCGCAGTATCCTGCTGCGGCTGCTCTTTGCGGGTGTCGTATAATGGTTATTACCCCAGGTTTCCAACCTGGTGACGACGGTTCGATTCCGTTCACCCGCTCCATTTTTCCTTATGCACGTCGCCTTCCTTGATCGGGACGGAACACTCATCCACGAGCCGCCTGATGGCCTTGCGCGGCCGGAAGGTTTTCGGATTCTTCCGAATGTGATCGAGGGTCTGCATGCTCTCCGCTCGCAGGGGTATACGCTCGTCATGATTACGAATCAGCGATTCTCGGTATTGCCGGAGTGGCAATCTTGTTTCGAGGAGACGCAGCGCATGCTCTTCGAAGCGCTGAAGAAAGAAGGACTGTCTTTTGACGAGGTGTTCATGTGCCCGCACGTCGATGAGGATCATTGCAATTGCCGAAAGCCGAAGACAGGGATGGTGGATGGGTTTCTCAAGGAGCATACGATCGACAAAGAGCGATCGTTCGTCGTTGGCGATAACGAGAGTGCCGATGGCGGAATCGCAAAGGCGATCGGCGTGCGATACATTAAGATGCAGTCCAATGGGACGTTTCCCGAGATGAAGTTTTCATGATTGCAATTCTTTCGCAATTACCGACTTCATCTTCTCATCCGATACTCTCGTCCACGGATTGCAGCGGAAGATCCTTTTCGCAGTGAGGAAGATCGCAACCGGGAAAGATCTGGTCTTCAGCGCGTGAATGGCGTAGTTCGAACATGTCGGTTCGTGGCGGCAGCAGCCGTGCGGATACATGTGTCGCATCGGTCCGTGGTCGGGAGACAGCGTCCTCTGGTACAGGCGGATCACTGCGACGGAAGCTATTGCAGGGAGCAGGAAAACGGTAGCCAGTGCTTTGCGAAATCGTGATTGCATGGAGTAGGATCTCCTATCATACACCGAACCATCGTATGCAACTTTCTCTGAACGACATTCTCTCCATCCTCTCGGTCATCGCGGTGCTGATGATCATCGTTCTCGTGTACCATCTCATTTTCGTATCCGTATCGCTCCGTCGCATCGCCGACCGGATGGATGATCTCAGTAAGGAAGTCGAAGGCCTCATCCTGAAGCCCATCGGTGCCGTTGAATTTCTTATTGATTGGTTTGCAAGCACTGTTGAGGGCATGAGGGCGGGGAAGGAGGAGCACAAGAAGGTGCATCATAAGAAGTAAGTAGTAAGAAGTACGTAGTAAGAATTGCATGCAAAACCAGCGTGTGATGCTTGCCGTACTACTTATTTCTTACTACTTACTTCTCTTCTTTTTTTCCCTTACACTTACCACCAATGACCATTCCGGATTTTAAAGACTTTATCGGCAAAGATATCAAGACCGTGCCGATGTCTTTGCAGCGCATTGCTGCTGCGAAGCTTCCGATTGAACGTTTCTGGATCGGGCCAAAGGAAGCGGCAAATATCACGAAGGAAGAGAGCGATGCTTATAAGACCGCACATGCGATCATGATGCGCCTTTCGATCGAAGCTCCACTCAAGCACAAGTCAGGACACCCAGGAGGTCCTCTGTCGGCATTTACGTTTTGTTATGAGCTCTACCGTCGTCTCGATCCCGAGTGTGATGAATCGCTTCGCATGAGTGCGGGGCATCTCTCGCTTCTTGCGTACAATCTGCAGTGGTTGTTCGGCAGAGACAGAGACGATGCAAGGCTCGCTTCTCCGCAGGCGATCATGGATAGCTTCCGTACGATCTCAGGACTTCCCGGGCATGCCGAAGCAGGAGTGGGGGACATTCCTTTCGGTGCCGGGCCTCTTGGGAAGGGGACTTCGAATGCCTTGGGCGTCGCATACGGTCGAAAAATGCTGAAGAAAAAAGGAGTCGTGGATGTTCTCCTTGCAGACGGAGACAGCCAGGAGGGACAGGTGCTTGAGGCATTCCGTCTTGCGTCGCACCTGAAGCTCGACAATCTGATCGTGCATGGAGACTGGAATGACATCCAGCTTTCGGGGATCCCGAGCAAAACGATGGCGACGGATCTCGCAAGCATTGCGGCGGAGATCGGATTTGCCGTGATCGAAGTGCAGAATGGCAACGATCAGGCGCAGGTGCGAGCTGCTCTCGAGAAAGCAGCCGATCTGAGCGGTAAGGGCCGTCCCATCTTTATCTGTTACTACACGACGATGGGAAACGGCGTCGCTCTCATGGAAGAAGGATCCAATACCGGGAAGAAAAATTTTCACGGTGCGCCACTCTCCGAGGCGGAGGCGAAGACGGCACTCGATGCACTCAAGCTTCCGACGTTGTCCGAACTGACGAAAACATTCGAGCCTGTACGGAAGAAGCATCGGGAACGTTTTATGAAAGCGATTGCGAAGAGAACGAGCCTCCGGCTACCGTTCTCACTTCCGAAAACGTACAAGCGAGCCATCACGAAGGAGGCGGGTGCGGCGCGAAAGGATTTCGGTGCCGTGCATTTGAAGGCACTGATGGCTGGTGATCCGCGCATTGTTGTTCTCCATGCCGATCTTGCAGATTCAGGCGGTTTCGGCGTGGTCGAGAAGGCGTTTCCGGACCGCGTGATCAACGTCGGTGTGGCGGAAGCCAATATGTACATGATGGCGGCGGGAATGCGACAGGCTGGGCTTCTGCCCGTGACGTACACGTTCGCCGCATTCGGCATGAACGAAGCCAGAGCGAATGCGCGTCTTATCGACATCAATACGGGGCATGTGCCGCTCGGCGTCCTTCATGATTGCACGCATGCGGGTCTGAGTGTCGGTGAGGACGGCGAGACCCATCAGGAAAGAAACTACGTCAATATTCCTTTCGACCATACGCAGGTATGGGTTGCAGGCGACAGCAATCAGGCTGCGGCGATGGCGGAGCGTGGAATGCAGCTGATCGCGAACGGAAGCGAGAGTATCTATGTGTTCTCCGGTCGGTCGAATCACCCCCAATTGCTGACGGGAGCAGGGGAGCCGCTGTATGGGTCCGATTACGAGTTTGATGGTCGTGCGACGATTGTCCGCGGTAGCGGAGATACGCGTGACCAAGCGACGATCCTCAGTTACGGAGCGGCATTGCATGAAGCGGTGAAGGCGGCCGATCTTCTTCGGACATCCGAAAGATTCGTTCGCGTGCTCAATGTTGCGTGCATTCGACCTCTCGATGCGAGTGCCGTACTGCAAGCAGCACTCGAGACGCAGCATCTCATCGTCGTGGAGGATCACAACACCGAGGGCGGTCTTGCATCGCAGGTTGCGGATCTCCTTACCGATCTTTCGGTTCCGTGCACCATGCATCGCATGGGAGTCAGGCACTACTTCCCGTCCGGACCGGCGGAACAGTTGACGGTGCTCGCCGGACTTGATGCCGAGGAGATCGCGAATGCAGTTGAAGACCAGTTTGCGTATAGGCTGGCCGGTGGAGAAGAAGCGTTTGTTGCATGTCTCTATGCATTTGCACATCGATTGCACAACACGCGTTTTGCAGTTTCTGCGAGGCCTTTCCTTCAAAAATTACTCGCGGATTCGGGTTACGTTCGTCTGCTGCGGGAACTCTGGAAGTCGCGAGGGTTTGACCCCAAGAAGTTGCCGACGAATGAAGAGCTTTCGCAGGCTCTTGCATCGCTTCCTGATGTGAGCCAGTCGCTGAATGTCCTCACTGGCACGGAGAAAGAGGAGCAGCATGACATCGGCATGATCTAAGACTCAGTCATGTCTTATTTTTCTTTTGCCGTACCGTCCGTGACGACGAGCGGATGGCGGTCGATGAAGACGGATACATAGAATCGCTTCACCATGTCTGCCGAAGCCTCGAGGATATCGCTGACCAGCGAGCTGAGTCGTCGAATTTTTCGGTAGAGCTCGCTTAAGAGGAAGGCGGAACCGCGACTCTTCGATCTCGAGAGTGACCTCGCTTCCCTCTCGATGCTTCGGACTTCGCTGCGGATATGCTGCACGAGTTTTTGCTGCATGACGAGCATGGGAGGGATATTCGCAATTGCTTCGTCTCGGGCAGTTGTTCCCGTTTGCGTACTCTTTCCGGTGCCGGCAGCAGCTCCGCCTGCAGGCAAATCTCCCCGTTTGTCTTCGCGGACACGGCTTGCGACTGTGCCCATGAGATCGATCACTTCGACGATTTCCCGAAGCTTCGGAGGTTGAAATACCTTCTCCGATACGATATTCGGGCTTTTGGTAATCGTGCTCTTTGGTGTTTCTGCCTTAGGGCTTACTCCATCCATAATGCTTCTATTGTAGCTTATTTTGGCGGAAAAGTCATGGGCGAGCGGGTAGCGATTAGTGGTTAGTGGCTAGTCTAAGCAATTCTTGTCACTAACCACTAGCCACTAGCCACTAGCCACTTCTCATTTGTATCATCTATTCAATTTTCCTCATCTGATGTATGTCTGACACCATCTTCCACAAAATTCTCCGCAAGGAAATCCCGGCGACCGTCGAGTATGAGGATGCCGAGGTGCTCGTCTTCCGCGATATTCACCCGAAGGCGAAGACGCATCTTCTGTTCATCCCGAAGCAGTTCGTTGCATCCGTTGCAGAGGTCACGGCGGAATCGGCACATCTTCCAGGCTTGCTCATTTTGAAGGCTCAGAAATTTGCCAAGGAGAAGGGGATGGACGGCTACAAGCTCACGTTTCACGTGGGTAAAGGAGGGGGGCAGGAGGTGCCGTATCTGCATCTGCATTTTCTCAGTGAGCAGACGTTGTAATTTTCAGTGCGGCTTTCCAAGCCGCGATGCATTCTTGAGATTTTTCTGCATGAGAAGTGACCCCGGGAAAACCCCGGGGCCACAAGAGTGACAGCAAGTGGGCACGAACAATCACTCAAAAATTTTGCGTCGATGAGGAAAGCGGAATTTCCGCTCACCCGACTCTTCTTCGAATTCATTGACGACGATAAACCACGAGAGACCGATGTTCATCAGGGTCGTCAGGACAAACGTCAGGATGTATCCCCAGAGCGGTGGATCGACTGTGAGGAAAGCAAAATCGACGAATTCCTTCCGGATAAATCGTTCGTCGCATTCCTTTGTTAGCCAATTCACGATGCTCACAAGGTTGAGTTTTTTACCCTTCTGTTCGATGACGAAATTTCGCGCATCGACTTTCAGGATATCAACTTCCGTCCAGGAGATCGGATAGCACCACTGCACTTCATGTGCAGCGTTGACACCGATCGTCAGGGTAAACTCGTTCTTATTGCCTCCTTTCCAATAGTCGCGCTGGTCGAAACCAGCATCGAGGGGTTGATCTTTGAAAATGAGAATCCAGAGTCGGATCTGCTTACTCCGTCCGAGTTTCGCGTTGGTGAGGCTTAAGAGCTTTTCAGCTTCAGCCATGGTTTCTCCGCCGTCACCGAGAATCGAAGGACACTGGTAGTATCCCGTGATTGCCGGATAGTCGAAGAGTCCATACTCCTTCGGGTCTACCTCTTTGAAATCGAGGATGGTGTGCGTCGTCTGGACGCGGTTCTCGTAGGTATGCACGCTGGTGAAGGGAATGAGTGTGATGTCACTCCCCGGCCACGTGCTTACGAACTTGTCACCGTCGATCGAATGGTAGTGCCTGTGGAGGTCCACTTTCTTGCTATTCCCGAACTTCTGCACGATCGAGTCGAAGACGGAACGGTCGATTCCTTCTGTGATGTCATTGGAATCGGTCGCTTCGTAGTACTCGGGATGGTAATCCACGTCGTAGGTATGTTCGTATCCTACGAATTCCTGATAGGTTTCGGTTTTTCCATCCCTGACTCTCGTTCTCGTCTCATACTTGGGGTGTCTGCATGGAACTTCTTCATCCCATGCCTCATAGTGTTCGGCAGTGGTCATCCAGCCACCCCAGTACTCGGTATCATTCGTTTGGCTGAGCTCTGTCCCGATCTTGCAGACCAAGATGAGGATTGCCGATGCCGTAAACGGAATCAGAAATTCCCACCAAAGAGTCTTGTGCTGAAACCAGAAGTACAAGACTACCGCAGTGATGATCGGGATGATCATTGCTGACCAGATCATCATGGCAAGTCGTCCTTTCGTTACGGTTTTTCAGCTTTTGGTTGAGATTTCGGGAAGAGTTCAACGTCATTGTCCTGACCCGTGAGAAACGCATTGTCTGTCTTGGCAGAAGTCACGATGACGATCTCCATTTCTGCCACGGGACCAACAAACCATTTTGACGGATTCAGAGTTCGCGCATCGTCATGCAACTGCTTGATGGCGATGAGCTTCTCCTGTTCTCGCGCGTAGCCCGTGCGCAATCCTTCGACGGACGCCATGAGCGTGTCGTAGTTCTTCTGGATGTCGAATGACGGGTTGTGCTCTTTGACGAAGCTGAGAAGTGCTCCGCCACGCGCATTGCCGTACCGACCTTCCATGAGTGCAGGATAGACTTCCGTGAACGCTTCCTTTGCTTCTACGGAGATCCCAGCTTGCTGAGACAGGATCTTCCAGGTTTTGTCGTGGTGGTTTGTCAGGTTCTTCTGTTGTGCTGCACCTTTGTTTCGAAGTGCAGCTTCGTTATTGGTGTAGTGGATCGACATTCCGAGATATACAAGCCCGGAAACGACCAACACCATCAGACTGACCGCGAACGCCTTCATGTTCATTCCCTTTCCGGAATGGTGAGTTCTTTTCGGCTTTGCATGGCGTTAGCCTTCTTCTATGACGACAGTCATAGATATAGCGAAGAGGAATTGAACTCGGTTTCAAAAATGCTTGTGCCCTTTGCTGTCAAAGATCACAGATTTGACCACTCATTCTGCGTGCAGAAGAGTGGTGTGGTTCTGTAATGTATATTTTATTATATTTATTAAAAAAGTCAATATTTGCTAAAAACCAATAAGCCGTAGAGATACAAAATTTTGTATCTCTACGGGTTTTCTTACATAGATATTCTTACTCCGCCTTCTTCGCTTTCTTCTTCAACTCTTTTTCCTCTGTTGGCTCTTCTTCTTTCTTTTCCTCTTTCTTCGCATTCTCCTTTTCCTCCTGCTCC
>SXGS01446322.1_pt1 | contig 14202 bp, 14 predicted proteins | sample 3174681 | NCBI WGS metagenome assembly SXGS01 (sample SAMN11356861, study PRJNA531348) | freshwater metagenome | isolation source: freshwater sample F1-80 | place: China: Fuxian Lake, Yuxi | collected 2017-12-25
AAGCCGGAATCCAGGGAGAGTTTGAGAAGGCTTTTGCCAAGAGATTGTTATGCACCCGCTAAACAGGAGCTTTCCTTCTGACCACATCTTCCTTTACCGCCCTGTTACTCGCCGGTCGCCGTGGACCAATCGACCCCATCGCGCTCAGCGCTGGATGCAGCCACAAAGTGCTGGTGCCGGTGGCCGGTGCGCCGATGATCGTGCGCGTGGTGCGCACGCTCCGTGCAACACCCACTGTCCACCACATCGTCATCTGCACCGACGACCCGAGTGCTTTTGCTGACCTCAATGAACTCCACGACCTCGCTCAATCCGGCGCACTCAGCTTTTATCCCACGACTGGGAAATCCCCCAGCGAGAGCGTGCTGCAGTATGTCAGCCGTCAGGATCAGCACCGCCCGGTGCTTGTGACCACGGCGGACCATCCACTGCTGACTGCCGAAATGGTGGACTACTTTTGCTCGGCAGCGTCTCGTTCCGCAGCCGATGTCGCCGTCGGGATCGTGGCCGCCTCCACCTTTCGTCGTCAGTATCCTCATTCCAAGCGCAGTTTCTTCCCGCTCAGGGATGACAGCTTTTGCGGCACCAATCTTTTCGCGCTGCTGACTCCGTCCGCCTTGGCGGCGGTGCGGTTCTGGAATCACGCCGGACAGTTTCGCAAACGCCCCTGGCGCTTGATTGGCACCTTCGGGCTGGTGAATTTGCTGCGGTTTGCGCTGCGGCGGCCAGACCTCGCCACTGTAGTGTTCCGTGCCTCACGAGTCATTGGTACACGGGCGGCTGCCGTGCAGATGCCGTTTCCCGAGTGCGCTATCGACGTGGATACCTTAGACGATTTGGCGACGGTGACGCGGATTGTGGAGGGACGAGAAAAGGCAGGATGAAGGAGGGGCGGCGAAGACCGAATCGAATGAGGGGTTTTCCTCGATCTTGCGGTATCGCTGTTCAAAGATGACTACTTCACGCGAGGAATACCCAGATCCTTACAGATCTTTCGTGCCAGATCGTCGTCGATCTCGTTATGTCGCGGTATTGAAGACCGTTTATTGAGGATCGGATTGTGCCACCACGAATGCCGTCCTCCCTCACGCAACAGCTCACAACCATGATCGCGGAGATGACGGAGGAGGTCGCCTCGTTTCATAGGGCAACCGGTTCCTCCTCGAAAATGTCACCGGCTGCATCCAGAGCTTCCTGACGATTGAACTCCAACATCTCCCGCAGTGTAATCTTGAGACTTTCCAGCAACTCGGCCTTACTGGCCTCTTGGCAGTTCACCCCTGGCACTTCCTCAATCCAGCCAATCCACCAAGGATCGCAATGTTTGATAACGGCGGTATAGGTGTCGTTCATATGAGATGGACTCCTCCCTGCACAGACATTTTTTCGCGACCAGGGGCTACCGCCCCTGGACCCCAGAATCCAGCATGCCAGAACTCAGAATCCAGAACAGCTTTCTACACGGCACAACGAAAACCGAAGTCGATGAGGCGGTAGCCAGGGAAGTTCCAGAAGCGGTCGGAGACGCGCAGATTCGGGGCCCCATTGATCCACGAACCGCCACGCAACACCCGATACTTTCCTGTCTCCGCTCCTTTCGGGTCAACTCTCCCGCTTTGTCCATAGTCGCTCCCATACCAATCCTGCACCCACTCCCACACATTCCCGTGTACATCATATAACCCCCACGCATTCGGCTGGAGTTGCCCGACAGGATGGGTCGTGCCTTCCGCATTCGCGTCGTACCACGCATAGTCCTTCAGTTGATTCACATCATCCCCAAAACAATACGCCCCAGTCGAACCCGCCCGCACGGCGTACTCCCACTCCGCTTCTGTCGGTAATCGGTACGGCTTGCCCTCTTGCTCGCCAAGCCGACGCAGAAACTCTTGGGTGTCCTCCCACGACACTCGTTCCACCGGACGGTTCGGGTCGCCTGGGAAACGGCTCGGGTTGTTTCCCATCACTGCCTCCCACTGCCCCTGAGTGACTTGGTACTTGCCCAGGTAAAAGGGCTTGGTGATCCGCACCACATGCACCGGCTGCTCTCGATCCTCTCCGTTCTCCGACCCCATACGAAATTCGCCAGCAGGAATCAACACGAACTCCATGCCGATAGAGTTGCGAAAGGTCGGAGCCAGCACGGGCGGCGGCGGCGGAACGATGATGGAAGACGGCGGGGGCGACAGCACCAAAAGAAATGCCGCGCATTCGTACAACGCTTTGTCGATGGCGTAATCCCAATCTTCACCAGGACGAAGGTTGAGCTTGTCCATCCATATCGTTATGCCGCGCTCCTTGAGCTGACGCACGAGGGGCAGCACGAATGACTCATCTTCTCGGGCATAACAGACGAAGACATGATCGGCCATGCACAACCCTTTTCTTTTGCACTAAAGCGAGCGAGATTGCTGCGCTGCTCAGAAACAAAACGCTTAACCCGTGCCGGATACTCGTGGCAGCCCGTCATTCCGGGCGAGCACCGCGCGACCCGGAATCCAGGGGACAACAACTTGGATTCCCGCCTGCGCGGGAATGACGGCCAGGGACGGGTCCCCGTTTCTGCCTCTACGTTTAGCGCCAGCGCTCTGGACAACTCACAAAATTCCCATAGACGAAGGACGAGGCTCGCCAACACATAGCAACCTTGTCCTGGGGCGGCAAGACTCGGAGACTCCGCAACCGGATGCCTATTCTTCCCCCAGCACCCGCTCTTCTCCTTCAACAAACTGATGCCGGGCGCGGTCGTACTGGCGGACAACCCAGGTGATGCGGAACTGTGGCCGTCCTGAAGCCGACGGCTGCTGCTCGATCCGATAGAGATGATATTGCGCACTGCGCTGTGGCCGCCCGGTGCAGTCTGAAGCTGAACGCACGCCGACGATGGGAATCGGTCCGTGCAACCCGTGCAGAGTTTCGCGATTGGTCGTGTGCCAATGGCCGTGCAGAATCAGCTCGGCTCCGGTCTTTTGTAAGACCTCGCAGAGCGCGTGCCCATCGCCCAACCCACGCCGTAACGTCCAGTCATCGTGATTTGGCGGATGATGGATGAGTACGACGCGGCATAAGTCTGTTTCTGCGAGAGCATGCAAGATTTTCTTGAGCCGCCGCAGCTGAGTACCACCGACCGCACCGCCGGCACGAAACAGCCCGACGGGACGCGCGGTGGATATGCCAACCAGCGCCACGCCACCGCGAATCCGCAGGCTGGGGAAATAGGTGCGGGCCAACTCGCGAAACGAAGCCTGGGGAGGCACGAGCGCACCGTGCGCGGCGTCAGATTCAAGATATTCCTGCCAGTGCTGCCATGCGGCCTCCCAAGGCTCGGGTACATAGGCATCGTGATTGCCGGGCACCAGCGATATCAGCCGGGAGTCGCCGAGTTGCCGTAGCCACGCACCGGCGGCAGCAAATTCTTCCGTTAGCCCTAGGTTTGTGAGGTCGCCGGTGATGGCAATATGGTCAGGGCGCGTGAGTTTGAGATCAGCCGTCAGAGCAGCAAGCACTTCAGGCCGGTGGATATGTCGTCGTTCCAGCACCCATTTCAGCCAACCGAGCAGACGTTTGCTCAGCAGGGCGCGGAAGTTGGGGATACGCACGGGTGTGGTGTGAGAATCGGAAAGATGCGCAAGAGTAAACACGAGTCTTTTTTAGCCTAGTGTTGTGGGCACAGCCTATACCATCCCTCCCCCTGCTGTGCTAAGACCCCAACACTACGGACGAACAGGCATGGCTAGCACCGATTTCCCTCACGCCCTGCGCACTTGGATTCTCACGTTGCCCTCGCATCCTCCGGTGAAAATCTGGGGCATTTCCCCAGCGGAACGGCTGCGCCGTGCCCTGCTGGCAGCCGGTTGTCCGCCAGGTCGCATTGGCAGCGGTCCCATCCCCAGCCCCGCGCATCCGCAAGAAGCCTGCCTCGTGTTACGTGCCGACTATGTGTTCGATACGAGGTTGATTCAGGCGTTGATCGCCACGCCCAACACGCTTTTAATGGCGGAAGGCGTGCCCGTCGCTGCACACCTGCCTGGCTCGCGTTTACCAGCGCTGCTCTCGCTGTTCACCACGGCGAACATAAAAGATATGGCAGATCTGGAAGATGTGGCGACCCGTGCCACCGGGTTACAAATCGTAACGCCGCAGACTCTGGTCCCGGCTTATACAGCAACGTTACGCAAAGCCGACCCACCACACCTCTTACCTATCCGTCTGGAGCTGCTCCCTGATATCGAGGCACATCTCTTCGCCGCCTCGTACAAAGGCATCACCGATCTGGTGACGAAGTGGGTGTGGCCGGTGCCAGCGAGTATCGTAGTGCGCTGGCTGGCCAATGCCGGGATTACGCCGAATACCGTCACGCTGTGGAGCTGGGTGCTGGTGGTTGCCGCCGCCTGGCTGTTTGCCACCGGCCATTTTGGCCTCGGCCTGCTCGCTGCCTGGGTGATGACCTTTCTCGATACTGTCGATGGCAAACTGGCCCGCGTGACGCTCACTTCAAGCCCTATCGGGCATGTGCTCGATCACGGGTTAGACCTCGTACACCCGCCGTTTTGGTATCTGGCATGGGCGCTCGGTCTGCCGTCGGCAACGTTCGCACTGGCACCAGCAACAGCCATTGTCGTGGTCGGGTACATCGTCGGGCGGCTGCTGGAAGGCGCGTTCATGCTCGCGTTCAAGATGGAAATCCACTGTTGGCAGCCACTTGACTCGTTTTTTCGCACGATTACCGCCCGGCGCAACCCAAACCTCCTCCTGTTGACGGCGGGCACGATGTGTGGCCGTCCGGATTGGGGTTTCTTGCTGGTTGCGGCGTGGACGCTCTTCTCTATCGGCTTTCATACCGTGCGCTTGCTGCACGCTCTCTTCTTGCGCTGGCAAGGTGGGGTGATTGAAGAATGGCAAGGCCAAGCACCGTCGCCCGCCGCTACGCCGGAACATACGACCGACAGACCTTCGCAGAGCCTTGCCTGAGACACCTGTGTTTGAGGTCGCATGACACATTCGATCACTCTTCTCGTCGCCCTATCGTTCTGGCTTGGTGTCGTGTTCGTTCACTGGGAATCGGGACAGGCAGCAGCGCCGGTGAAGGAAGACACGCACGACACGCCAGCCGCCCGCCTCCTCTCACAAGAATCAGCATCTGAACATTGGGAAGTCACGGCACGATTCTCGTCCGGGCATCTGTTGTTCGTCGAGTTTCTCATCACCAATCTCGGTTGGGGCGACCGTAGCGCCGCCGCTATCGGGCACGTGATTGCTCCAGACGGAACCATCGCACCGTTTCGGAATGGTCGGCGGGAAGGCCGCTGGCAACTCTCTGCGGATCGCCTGCGCTTGGAGGTCGGCGGCAGCACTCTGGACCTGCATGGGCCGCAGTATCGCGTGCTGATTCACAAGAAAGAGGTGCGTGCCGATCTACGCTTTCGTCCCGACGGCGCGGCACTGTGGTCAGATACGCTCAGCCAATCCGGCTACTCTCTCGATTTGCTTGCCGCAGCAACGCCAGTCGAAGGCACGATCTGGACGAAAGGCATGGCCGAGCCGCTGGCTGTACAAGGCACCCTCGCAGCGACGCATAGCTGGATGAAAAAAATGGCGTCTTCGTTGGCGATTCGCCGCGTGGAATTTTTCTCCTTGGATACGACCTTTCCTTGCTATGGGATCGACCTCACCACTCCTGCTGGGTCGAACGTGCGCTGGTTCGTATTGCCACAACCAGCGGCACCGGCGCGTGAAGCGCTCACACCCGATCTCGTGTTCGAGCACACGCTGGGCGGAAAAAAAGACCCTGGCTATCCCCTTCCCGGTGAACTCAAGCTCACCAGTCCAACGCTGGGTGGCCGAATACAGCTTGAACGCGAGGTGTTGCGGCACGATCCCCTGGAACACTTATCAACTCCTTTGCGGTGGCTCGCCAGCACGGCCTTCAATCTCCATCCTCGTCGCATCTGGGCGCTATCGTCGTTTACCATGACGCTGCCCGCACCACAGGACACACCGACGCTGGTGCGTTCGTCCTCGCCTGTCGAACACCAAGGCACTGGGGTCACGGCAGTCACCTTCCTGAATCCGCTCCCGACAAGGTAAACGATTCTGTGCGTGTGTGTGTCCTTACCAATCTCCGCGCCGGGCGCAAAAATGCACGCTTGCAGCGGGTGCTGACCTTTCTCAAGAGTCGCCCCGACATTCTCCATATCGAGACAGACAGCTATCAGCATGTGCGCGAAGCGCTGGAGTTGTTGGCAGACAAAGGCATGGAGGTGCTCGCCGTCAACGGTGGCGACGGTACGTTACAACATGCGTTGACGGAACTGCTCCGCGACGGACGTTTTCCCGCGTTGCCACTGATTGCCCCGCTGCGTGGAGGTCGCACCAACATGAATGCGTTGGTGTTGGGCAGTCACCCCGACCCAGTGGTTGCCTTGACCACGCTCCTCACGGCGGCACGCGACGGCTCATTGCTCAACCGCGTCGTCCAGCAGCCGGTGCTGCGTGTTGAGTACGACCCAGAAGCCGCACCACAGTTCGGCATGTTCTTCGGTGTGGGCTTGCTGCATCGCGCCATCGAGCGCAAACATCAGGTCTTGCCCAAGCGGCGCTTGCAAGGATTGCCGGGTGCCGCCATGTTTCTCGGCAGCATGGTGGCCCGCGCCGCGTTTGGCTCGGAAAGCGGCATACTGATGCCAGATGGCATGACCGTCACTCTCGATCAATCGCGCAAGCACTGGGACAGGTTCTTGCTCTTCATGGCCACGACGCTCAATCGACTTTTTTTCAACCTCCGCCCCTTCTGGGGCACGGAATCGGCACCGATTCATTGCACGGCCATTGCCCCAGGCGCACGACGTACTCCAGGCGCGGTCTTGCGCATCCTGCGCGGGCAGGCTCCCTATGCGCATCCCGAAGCCGCCGGGTATTTTAGTGGCAACGCGCATCAACTCGAACTGCATTTGGATTGCGGCCTCTTGCTGGATGGCGAACTCTTCGCCCCGCAGCCTGGGCGCATTGTCCGCATGACGACAGACCAGCGGCTGCGTTTCGTGCAAACTCACACCTAAAACCGATGCCACGCACGGACAGTCCACACGTATGACCACCACCTCACTGCTCGCGGCTCCTCTCGCACAGATCATCGCCGCAGAACTGGCCCGCCCGGTTCCCGACGCCGTTCACGCCTTGAGCAACGACATTCGCCGCCGCCACGGTGATGCCGTTGCCGCTGTGCTGTTCTACGGCTCGTGCTTGCGCAAAAACACGCTGGAAGGCGTGCTCGACTTTCATGTGGTGGTGGACTCGTACCGCGCAGCATATGCCTCACGGCTGCTCGCCTGCGTCAACGCCATCCTCCCGCCCAATGTCTTCTATGTCGAAGGTCAGCACGACAACCACGCTCTGCGGATGAAATATGGCATCTTTTCCTCTGCCGATTTTCATGACGCTGCCAGCACGGCTAGTCGCCATGCCATCGTCTGGGGGCGGTTCTCACAACCCTTTGTGTTGGTCTATGCCCGTGATGAACAGGCCCGCGCTATGGTCCTCCAGTCGGCGGTAGAATCGGTCCTCACGTTCATGACCTACGCGACCGCCGAGCTGGCGGCACCAGACGGCACGCTCAACTGTGCAGCGGAAGACCTCTGGCAACAGGGGTTTCAGGAAACCTATCGCTCGGAACTGCGCCCGGAACGCCCGGAAACCATTCGCAGCCTCTATGCCGCCGCGCCAAACCGGTATGATCAAGTCGCGCAGGAGGCCCTGTTGCTGTTGGAGCAACGCGGCATGCTCCAGGTGGTCGCTACCGACCGGCAATTGTCGATGACCATGCCACCGGCGCAACGCCAGCGCTTCCGCACCATGTGGCACCGGCGGCTGCCACTGGCGAAAATTCTCTACGCCATCCGGCTGCTGAAATCAGCACTGACGTTTGGCGATTGGCTGCCCTACGTTCTGTGGAAGTTCCACCGCCACACCGGCGTTCAGATCGAATTGACCGAACGGCAACGCAAATATCCGCTGATTTGGGGTTGGCCAGTCATCTTCAGAGTTCTCGCGCGGCGGGAGTTGCGGTAAACGCGGCGGGAGCCGCGGCTGCGGTCGGACGGAGAAGAGTACGCACCGCTGCAACGATCCCCTGCTCTTGGGTGCGACGGTAAGGAGAGTCACCAGGAAAAGCAGCGAGCAACCGCCGATGCAACGCTCCGAGGCTATGATACGGCACGGTAGGAAGAATATGATGCAACGCGTGAAAACGCAGACCAACCGGCGCTACGAGCCCGGCCAACCGCCCAAGTAACGTGACCGAATCTGCTAATTGCGCCAACGCATCGAGTCGCATGCCCTCGTTATCGTAACGATGAGCGGCAAGCGTCCGCACCTGATTGACCATCGCCACACCGGCTGCCACCACGTACCACTGACCCAGCCAGCGGAGCGGGAACCAACCCAGAATAACGCCCAAGACACTGCTCCACACGACGAAAGCCACCGCCACTTCCTGCCTTGTCCACCGCAACGCCTGCTTCCCGGTCGGCATCGGACGACGGTAGGCGGCATTAATGACCAGCGTCGAAGCCCGCGCCACCAGCACTCGTCGCAATGGAGGAATCAGCCATGCCAATGGGCCACCAATGCCCCAGCGCAGACACAACAACCCGGGGACGAAGCTCACCGACAGCACAAACCAGAGAATGCGCCAGGGTGACCAATGAGCGAGCGGCGCATATTCTGGATCATCTACCGTGCCGAAGGTCTGCTGGCGATGATGCTCATTATGCGAGCCAACGTACATCAGGCTCGGTAAGAGTAACGGAAACCCAACCAACAGATGCCAGCCAGCGACAAACCCAGGGAGCGCCCCTTCTTTGCAGTGCGCGATTTCGTGAATGAAAATAGACGCGCGCAGCAAAGCCAGCACCGCCACCGTCGTCACACAGACATGCACCACCGCCCCCCACGGCATGCGTGCCGCCAGCACCAAGGCCGACCACCCGAGAATGGACGAAGCGAGCAGATCGCTCCAATAGATCGCAGGATTCGGAGGAAACGCCGAGGCAAATTCACGACGAAGCTCAGCAACCGAGAATGTACGTTGCATAAGAGAAGTGCGACGATCTTATGGGCAGCGGCGGAAGAGTGTCAAGGAGGAAATAAGGAACGATGAATGCAGAAATGATGAATCAAGGGCGGGAAAGTCCGCCAGGGCGGGACAACGACCAGACTGTTCGACCGACAGACTGCTAGACTGCTGGACTGACAGACCGAGCGGCTTTCTTTTCTCCGTGGCACTTGGTAAAGTCCGTGAAGTTTGTTATCTACCCTAGCGACCTTCTTGAAGATTCGATTTTTCCGTGGACAGCATGGAGTCTGATATCAGCAGAGAATTCCTCTCACAGGGCAGCGTATGTGTGACTGGTGGGTCCGGCTTTGTCGGCTCCCATCTTGTCGAGGCACTGTGCCGTCAGAACCTCCGCGTACGGGTCCTGATGAGGAAGACGAGCAGTCGTGCTCATCTCCCTCGCGAGGTGGAGATCATTGAGGGGGATCTCCACGACCACGCGGCATTGACCCGTGCAGTTGCTGGCGTCACTACCGTTTTTCATTTAGCGGCCGTGACTCGTGCCCGCTCTACGCCGGAATACTTTCAGGCCAATGCCGAAGGCACGCAGCGTCTCATCACAGCGATGTGCGCGGCGCAGCCCCGCCCACGTCGGTTGGTCTATTTAAGTTCGCTGGCAGCAGCCGGGCCAGCGCTCCCAGGAAAACCCGTGCAGCTTGCTGACTCGCCTTGCCCAATCACCGCCTATGGACGCAGTAAGCTGGCTGGTGAAGCCTTTTGTCAGCAATCGACCCAAGATTTTGAAGTCGTCATGTTGCGTGCCCCGGCGGTCTATGGCCCCAGGGACCGCGATCTTTTTTTATGTTTTGCGCTGGCGATGCGCGGAGTGATGCTCGTACCGCAAGGGCCAGACCGTTTCTTACAATTTATTCATGTCAGTGACTTGGTGGACGCCCTGCGGTTAGCCGCCACCGCCCCCCGGGCTTCTGGAGTGTATCACGTTGCGGAAGCGCAGCCCTACACGCTGGGAGAATTTGCCCGCTGGCTGGCCCATGCTGTCGGTCGGCGCGTACGTGCCATCCGCATACCGGCATGGGGCATGCGGATGGCCGCTACCGCGAGCGAGTTCGGGGCGAAGACTATTGGACGCGCAACCATTTTCAACCGGGAGAAAGCAAGGGAGATTCTGGCTTCCGGGTGGTTGTGTGAAACTGACGCCGCTAAGCAAGATCTGGGCTTTGAGGGGCAGATTTCGCTACCAATTGGACTAACAAGCACAGCAGCCTGGTATCGCGATCAAGGCTGGCTATGACGTCGGGATCGGAAGACCGCTTCCTCTGGAAGGCGGCGAAAGAGCCCGCAGTGGGAGAGTGGGCGGCGTTTCCTCCGTCAGGAGGATGGCGACCGTCATGGAGAGGGGCAAGGGATGAACCTTCTTGAGAAAAGCCTTCGTTTTACACGTGCTCGTGAGGCACAAGCCGCAGGATATTATCCGTTCTTTATACCGATCGAGTCGTCCTCGGGAGCGGAGGTCATCATCAATGGCGAGCCCAAAATCATGATGGGCTCGAACAATTATCTCGGTCTCACTCACCATCCCAAAGTGCTAGAGGCGGCACAAGCCGCACTGCACCGCTACGGCAGCGGCTGTACCGGGAGCCGTTTTCTCAATGGTACGCTGGACCTACATGAAACGTTGGAAGACCGATTGGCGGAGTTTCTTGGCAAAGAGGCCGCGCTGGTGTTCAGTACCGGCTATCAAACCAACTTGGGTACGGTCTCGACGCTGGTTGGCAGAGGCGACTACATCTACATGGATAAGCTCAACCACGCCAGCCTCGTGGACAGCACGCGCCTCACCTTCGGCAAAGTCTGCCGCTACGCCCACAACGATATGAAGGCGCTGGAACGACAACTCGCGCAAGCACCACGCGATGCCGGGAAGCTCATCGTGACTGACGGCGTGTTCTCCATGGAAGGGGATATCGTCAACCTCCCGAAGATGGCCGAACTGGCCGAAGCCTACGACGCCGATATCCTCGTCGATGATGCACACGCGCTCGGCGTGCTGGGCGAGCACGGTGGTGGAACGGCGCAACATTTTGGCTTGGACGCGCAAACGTCGTTGATCGTGGCCACGTTCTCGAAATCGCTGGCATCCATTGGTGGCGTCGTGGCTGGGGCTGAGCCTGTCATTCACTATCTCAAACATCACGCCCGTGCACTCATTTTCAGCGCCAGCATGCCGCCAGCTTCTCTGGCAACCGTCTTAGCTGCCATTGATGTCATCAAAGAAGAGCCAGAGCTACGCGAAGCCCTCTGGCGCAATACCCGGCGCATGCAAGATGGCCTCAAAAGCCTCGGCTACGACATCGGAGACAGTGAGACCCCGGTCATTCCGGTCTCGGTCGGCAACATCGCGGTCATGGGTATGCAATGGCGCATGTTGTTCGATGCTGGCGTATTCACCAACCCGGTTATTCCACCGGCAGTGCCCATGCATTCCTGTCGATTGCGCATCTCGATGATGGCGTCCCATACTGACGAACAGATTGACTACGTTCTGGATCTGTTTGCTCAAGGACTCAAATTGCGCGAAGCCATGTAGCCCCTACGAGCGCCGTCAAGCGGCGCTCAGTCCGTCGCTTCATTCCTGCGCTGGCAGCGTCCACCTCCAGTATGCCTGAGCCTCTACATATCACCCCGGTCGCCACTCGCCGCGACCTGCGCGAATTCATTCGCCTGCCGTGGCGCATTTATCGCGGAAATCAGTGCTGGGTGCCACCGCTGCTCCTCGATCTCAAGAAGCTGCTCAATCCGCGCAAGCATCCGTTTCATCACCATGCTGAGGTGGCCTACTTCCTGGCCCGGCGCGGCAGTGAAATCGTCGGGCGCATCGCGGCAGTCATCAATCATCAGTACGTGCGCTTTCACGACGACCCCACCGGGTTCTTTGGCTTCTTTGAGAGCATGGACGATCCGCAGGTTGCCGACGAGCTATTAGCGACGGCAGAACGTTGGGCGAGCGAACGCGGGATGCGGCGCATCCAAGGTCCGATGAACTTCTCGACCAATGAAGAATGCGGGCTGCTGGTCGATGGGTTCACCACGCCGCCGGTCGTCATGATGCCGTACAACCCGCCCTATTACAGCGATCTCCTCACGTCCGCCGGTTACACCAAAGCCAAGGATTTGATCGCCTACCTGATCGACGACACTACGCCGCCAGCACGGCTCGTACGCGGAGTCGCGAGTTTGCAACAACGCTACAACATCACTATCCGCCCTATCAGTGTCACGCATTTTCAGCGCGACGTGGCCGCATTACTGGAAGTCTATAACAGTGCCTGGGAGCGAAATTGGGGATTCGTGCCAATGACGCCAGAAGAAACGGCGGACTTGGCCCAGCAATTACGCCGAGTCGGCAACCCGGGCCTGTGTCTGCTCGCCGAAAGCAACAATGAACCCATCGGCTTTGCCTTGGCCTTGCCAGACTACAATCAGGCGTTGCGCCATATCAACGGGCGCTTATTGCCGTTCGGTTTCATGAAGCTGCTGTGGTACCGGCGGCGCATCGACACGGCACGAGTCCTCGCATTGGGGCTGAAGCCAGCGTTCCGCCGTTTGGGCCTCGACGCCATGCTGTATCTGCACCTGTGGCATATTGCCCCGGCACTCGGGTTTCCGCGCGTCGAGTGTTCATGGATTCTGGAAGACAATCGCCTCATGCGTCGCGGGTTAGAACGCTCCGGGGCACGGCCATACAAGACCTATCGTGTGTACGAGAAGGACCTCCCCTCTTGATTACCCACTCTCGGTCTCTAGGATGCGGTGTCTCCATGTGCAGCTTCGCGCCCACCCAAGATGGAGCAAGATGGAGGAGGTGTGTTGTGAGGAGGTTTATCGTGCTGTTGCGTCATGCTCGTTGGCTTCGCCCCACGCTTGGCCTCAACCTGAGCGTCCTGTTGCTCCTCGGCTTTTTCTGTTGCTCCCCTGTCGCCGTCTTCGCACAAGGCCTGACGTTTCAACGCCTCGACACCAAAAAATTGTGGATCACGGAAGTCAGCCAGTTTTTCAACCTGTCTGATGAGCGGCTTGGGCTGAGCCACATGGGAAATAAAGCCGAAGGGTTTTTTGTTGGCTCTTTTGACTTGGTCAGCGGCCAGATGATCAAAGACAAAATCCGCCGGATCGGTTCGCATTATGGTCAGCCCTACGAACAACTACTTCCCGATATCTCCGGCAACCATCTCGCGTATCTCGGCTATAAACTCACGACCCTCGGCTGGGACGTGTATGCTTACAACTTTACCACTAAGACTGAACTGCGTTTGACGCAAACGCCGACGATCCCCAAGTACGCAGTGGCAATTTCCGGCAATGTGGTCATGTGGGTAGAGCGCCCGTCACCCACGAAACCCTTCGAAATCCGCGCCTACGATCTCGCCACCAATGTCGCACGCCTCGTGCATACGACCGCACAGGAACCGCGTACCTTGGATATCGCCGGCAATTGGATCGCTTGGGCGGACGCCCGCTTTGATACTTCGGGACGAAAGTTCGACACGGATGTGTTCGTGTTCGATCTAAGCCGCAACAAAGAGGTGCGGATTTCCAACGGCCCGCCGTTGACCTCTGCTCATTCGCCAGCTTTGTCCGGCGACCTCCTCATCTGGGCAGACGGCAAGAACAATGCTCTCGGCGAGCAGGGCAAGACCAATATCTTCCTCGCCGATCTCCTCACCGGACACCAAACTCAGCTCACGCGGGGCGAACGCGAAGCCAAGGGTGCTATTGCCGGCACTAAGGTCGTCTATCGCGATTACGGCAGCCACCGCACCGCCGACTGGGTGTTGCTTGATCTGCAATCGGGGCGAGAGACCGACGTGCTCCCAGTCGGCTCCACCGCCCACACGATGAAGCTCAATAGCCATGAGATTGTCTACGCGGATATCGGCAAGCCAGGCGCACGTGGCGGCTACTACCGTGCGCCGTTGCCGTAGAGAGGCAATCTGACTCCCTTAAAACCCGTCGATCTGCGCCAACCGTTCGCGATGGTAAACAGCATCACCAAATGCGAACTCGTTCCACTTCGCACGCTTGAACCAGAAGTGCATGTCATGCTCCCAGGTGAAACCGATGCCGCCATG